>ERZ1673768.23-NODE-23-length-47007-cov-18.630495_pt1 | contig 47007 bp, 42 predicted proteins | sample MGYA00580142_ERZ1673768 | MGnify/ENA primary metagenome ERZ1673768 (study PRJEB41219, sample SAMN04549649) | soil metagenome | isolation source: soil | place: USA: Texas, La Sal del Rey | collected 2008-06-23 ... | reverse complement strand
GGGGAGCTAGTTTCTCAGTCGCTGGCGCTCGGAGCTAGACAATAAAACTAATCCCGAGTTATTTACCTGTATTTTTATACTTTCTTATACTATAAAGAAAGAAAAAACCACAAAATCGATTCAACTTGTGGTTTTGTTTTAACTAAGATTTAAAATTTCAAACCGAACCTTTTCTGTTCGATTAAGTAAAAAAATAGGGGGCTGACCGTAAAAGTTATTAAATACTAACTTTTTGTGGTCAGCCCTAATCCTCTTATAAGCAAGCGTCTTTAATTCTTCTTTTTAGTATGATGTACCTTATTAATTCGCATCAATCCGGGAAAATAACGGGTTATTTATTTTTTATGGTGGTCTTGTATTTTCGATACATTGTCCATTTGCCGATATCCTGAAATCCGAGACGTTTGTAAATTCTGCCCGCCGCAGGGTTATCATAAAACAAGCAAAGGATTCGACCTTCAGCAAGTACATCCCCGATTAATTTTTGCATGATTGCTGTTGCCAGTCCGTTATTGCGGAAATTTTTATGAGTACAAACACCGACAATCATCGCAGAGGCAGAATTTTCCGCTGCAGTTGAGGCACAGGCAATGATCTGTTTATTATCTTCAATAAAATAAGTTCGTCCGGTCCCGTTTTCGATATCTTGGACAATCATTTTTCTCCCCTCTTTGCTTAAAGAAAACTCATCAATTTTCATCCGCAGATTTAAAATTCGATCAACATCATCGATTGTAGCAATCTTTATATTATATTCAGTATGATTAATGGGAGTGAGTTCCCGGCACTCCGCAAAAAAGGTGGCCTTCTTCGGACCCAATTCAATCCCTTTCACATGTTCAAATTGCTCAACAATAGAAGCTTTCCCGGACATGATCGGTGTTGCTGAGTAGTTACAAATAAGATCGGCAAACCCTTGAACGTCAAATTCACCTTTTGCATAGGGGATGAATGATTCGAAATATCGTAAAAGAACAGCATTAAGTTTGCCATCTTCATGAAATTCTCCCCATAATTCTTGGAAATCCGTCTCATATCCAAATGCCTCGATATCCCCAATAATAAATAAATTGATGGACGGTTCTTCACTTAAAAAATCCATAACTGTTTTATGGTCTTGGACTGTCAGTTTTCTAATCATTCAGCTTCACCTGTCTTATTAATGATTGTCTTTCAGATTAAGAGTTGATTTTTATTATAATATAGAATTTGTGGAAAATACATAACTAGTCTTCTAATATACTTTTAAAAACACAAAAATAGAGTTTTTTCATTTGAAACAATAAACGATCCTTATGTGACGCCTTGTAATTTACGGGAAGCGGGCATATAGAAGCTAAACGAGGTGGACGAGCCTACGAACAAATTTCTTCGCCTTGTAATTCATCGGGAGCGGGAACATAAAAGTCTGTCTGATGAAGTGAAATCCACTTTGATTTATAACTTTTACTTAAAATAATGGGGATAAAATTTGTATAAGATACATCAATGTTTTATTTATAGAACTGTATTATACGATTGTTTGGAAATTTTCCGAAATACTGGTGGCCAAGACGACATTCATTCTGCCCATTTTCTTGTCGCAAAACATCAAAATGAAGAATATGGTAATAAGAAAGTTCTTTTGTGAGGTGACAGTAATGAAGATACATGTTGTTCGAAGCGGAGATAATCTTTGGCGCATTGCACAAATGTACGGGACAACGGTTAATCAAATCGTGGCAGCAAATGGACTCTCGAACCCGAATCAGTTGGTCATTGGTGAAGCATTGGTCATTCCTCCGCCATATCAACAATATGTCGTACAGTCCGGTGATACGCTTTGGTCAATTGCTAACCGTTTTGGGGTCGCATTACAGAGTCTAGTTGAGGCAAACCGATTAACAGACCCATCAAGAATCTATGTCGGGCAAGTGTTAACGATACCGGTCACCTATCACACGGTTCAACCGGGTGAAACATTGTATTCGATTGCAAGTCGTTACGGAACAACAGTTGCCGCAATTGTCCAAGCGAATAATATCCAAAATGCAGCACTTATTTTTATCGGACAAAGATTAAGAATTCCTGAGGTTCCAAAACCTACGATTGAAGTCAATGCTTATGTAACAACGATGAATGAAGCAGGAGCCAATCTTGTTGCACCTTTAACACCAAGTTTTACTTATATTAGTCCTTTTAGTCACGGGGTAATGGAGAATGGTCAAATTTCCACATTAAATGATGAACCGATTATTCGTGTAGCTCGAAATAACAATGTTGCTCCACTTCTTGTCCTTACTAATTTTGTCGGCAGAAGGTTTAGCTCCGACCGGGCAGCGCTCATTTTAAGAAATCCCGATCTCCAAAATACTTTAATCACAAATATTTTACAAACGTTGAGAAGCAAAGGATATACAGGCTTAAACATTGATTTTGAATATGTGTATCCGGAAGATCGGGAAAATTATAATAATTTCCTTCGTCGGATGGTTGCCCGTCTACACCCGGAAGGATTCACGGTCTCCACAGCGCTGGCACCGAAAATTAGTGCTGATCAACCGGGATTGTTATATGAAGCACATGATTACGCTGCCCATGGTGAACTGGTTGATTTTGTTATACTCATGACGTATGAATGGGGTTGGGCCGGTGGGAGACCTTGGGCTATTGCCCCGATAAATCAAGTTAGAAGAGTACTCGATTATGCCGTAACTGCCATTCCTCGTAACAAAATTCTTATGGGTGTCCCGCTCTATGGCCGTGACTGGAAAATCCCGTGGGTTCAAGGAACTTATGCAAGAACAGTCGGTCCAAGAGAAGCCGTCAATCTTGCAGCAAAATATGGCGTTCCGATTCAATATCATGAAACCTATCAATCTCCGTTCTTCCGCTACACAGACGAATCGGGTCAACAACATGAAGTCTGGTTTGAAGATGCCAGAAGTATGCAAGCAAAATATGACACTGTAAAGGAATACAATCTTCGCGGGATAAGTTATTGGGTACTTGGTCCGGAATTTCCGGAGAACTGGCCCCTATTACATGCAAACTTTCATATAAGGAAGAGGATTTAAGGGGTAACCACTCTTTAAGCCAAGTGAATCCCATAAAATTACATGTAAACACATGTAAACATAAGAAAAAAGCCAAGTGAATCCCAAAAATGAACATGTAAATTTTCATAATTAGGAAAAAGGTTGTAAAAGGTATATCTTGAGCCAAGTGAACCATGCAAACTCATATAAGAAAAAAGATTTAAGGGCTCTCACAGTTAATTAAGGAAAAATGAGAACTGTTTTTGAAGCGGTAACAGTTCTCATTTTCATGTCGCATTCTGCAGGTAAATATTTATAAGCTTTCCTTCCAAATTCCAGTTTTCAATCTTTGGTAAATTGATACACAATTGAATTGGTAAACGAAAAAGTGATATAATTTGGACTACAAATGACTAAATTACCACCAGTTATACTACATTTATGGACTTAAATAATATTTTTGTAACTGGCTGCCAACACCTCTCCATGTAATACTTTAAAGGTAATAAATGAACAATATCCACAACAACTGCACCACGTTTCCTGAAACATTATCAATTCTTTGAGATTTATTTTTCAGCATTAGCTGTGCCATTCAAATTTCCACCATAGTCACCGGCTTGTTTTTATTTTTGAATAACCACTTTTTAAAATTCGAAGTCTATCTTTGTTAATTAGAAACTTTTTCAGGAATTGATGGATTGATGTTTTTTAATCGATTAATAATACTTTGGTAATTCTCCCTTTTCTTGAAAAGGCAAGATGTTCCCAGCACAAATCCTTTCACACCTTTTCTTGATAATTCACTTATTTTTTCTCCAGAAATGGCACCATCAACAAAGATTTCATATCCAAATTCGATTTTTTTAGAAATCAATCGATCAATTTTTTTATTAACAAAGTCTAGATATTTTTGCCCGGCAAATCCTGGATTTACAGTCATGACGAGAACAATATCAACAATCGACAACAATTCATGGATAGTTTCTATTGAAGTTCCGGGATTTATGGCAATTCCGGCTTTAATTCCTCTATCTTTTATCTTCAATATCGTCCGTACAGGGTTCAAATCTGCTTCGGGATGGAAATAAATAATTTGGACACCTTTATCTGCAAAGAAATCAATATAATTTCCCGGATTTGCAATCATCAAATGAACATCTACCAATTTATCTGTCAATGATCGTATGGTTTCCAGATCTTGTAATCCCATCCCAAAATTCGGTACAAAACTACCATCCATTATATCGACATGAAAACAATCAATTCCGGCCGTATCCAACTGTTTTACTTCAGTTTCCAATTGCGTAAAATCAGCACACATCATAGAAGCTGCAAAACATACATTTCTCATCCAAAACACCCTTTCTAAATGAACCAGTATGAATGATTTCCTAACGAAAACAAATCGTCTTAAGGCTTTTGGAATTTACTATCCGGATTTTTTACAAAGGCTTGAATAATGGCGACCGGTGTTTCCTTATCCCCTTTATTGACAAGACGATATTGTTTTATTGATGCAGGTACAATAAAGGTTTCTGCATAATTTACAACAAAAGGTTCAAAGCTATCATCCACACTTTCAACCGTTATCTGTTCTCCCTCTACTAAATTCAACATATTAACACTTTCATGGTTTTCTACAACTGTTTCTTTTTTAAACCAGTGACGATGAGTTTCTACAAATTCAAGGTCATGCAAACCAGTTTTCTCAATTATATGATCCTGTTCAGATAAATTTGGAATTCCATTAAATCGATTTATTAAATTTTCATTCACCCATTTTGTATCTCGTTCTTTAACCACATTTTTCAGTCCATGTTCAAGGTGAATCGGTCTAGGCAATCCATCAAAATCGACTCGCCCCCAATCCCAAAGTTTAAATGTAAAAATATAAGGAGTTGCACTAATTTCTAAAACAACTGTGTCCTCTCCCTGACAATGAATGGTGCCGGCCGGAATACTACAATGATCATGTTTTTTAACAGGAAAGTGATTAATATATTTTTCATCCGGAAATTTAAAGTTTCCTTCTTGTGCCTTTTTCAAATCAGAAGCAAATTCTTTAAAATCTGTGCCGGTTTTTAAGCCTAAATAGACTGAAGAATTTTCCTCCGCATGAAGAATATAGTAACTTTCATCTTGTGTATAATGCATACCAAATTTATCTTGAACATACTCGACAAGTGGGTGAACTTGAAGGCTTAAATTACCCCCACCAACCGTATCCAAAATGTCAAAACGAATAGGAAACTCTTTTCCAAAGCGAGCTTTCACTTTTTCTCCAAGTAGTTCATTAGGATGGACAAAGACCAAATTAATTGAAGGAACTTCTATCTCTATTTCTCCAAAATTTAATAAAAGACTATTTTCTTCAGGAACTCCATCAAACCCCCAACCGTAGTTCAATTTGTTAGAATCCAGTTGGAATGTCTCCATCATCCATTTTCCACCCCAAACACTTTCATCGAAATATGGAACCACGCGGAAGGGACGATGTACTACTTTTTCCAAGGCACGACGGTAATCATTACCTGATACCATTTTTGGACGGCCCATTATCGTCGTATCCAAAAGATAATCTATTTCTTCAAACACTTCTTGCTTTTTTCGATCTGCAATTCTCCATTCAAAAAAATAACCCCGTTTAAATTTTCGTTTGGCATCTTCATCTGGATTGTTGGCATTCCAGTTAGACATGCCATTACGGAAGCGACATTGAATTTCCCACCTAGACAGGTCAGCATACATTAGCAAGTCATACTTATCATAAATAGCAGATGCCCCCGTACCATAAATTACAACTAACCCATTCGTATGTTCAATTTCTTCTTTCAATCTGTCTCTTTTTTCTTTTACTAAAAAGTCTTCATATACATAGTGGGACATTATTCCGAAAACACGATCATCTGTTAATGTCGATTTAATCTTTTCATTCATTGATTCAGTATCTATAAAAAAAGAATCTGAACAAATTACTAAATTTGCCTGTAACGGTTCAATTAACTTTGTTTTTATTTCACTATTTCGTACTCCTGGATAGCATTCAACTACTAAAACGATTTGATCTTTATTATGGAAAGATAGGATTCTATCAGTTATTTCATTAACAATTTCTTCATATCCCTCTAGTGCAAGCTCGAACTCCTTAATAGTAATTTTCGGTTTTTTATCATATGGCATTCTACAACGTACCTCCTGTCTATTTTCATAACATGTATTCCTTAGCAGGATCTCTATGGTGAACGATGCCAAACCTCATAACTTTAGTTTATCTCATAGACCACTGATTAATTTATAAAAACAGTCAGTAGGGATGACCCACTGATTGAAGTTTACTGTCCATCAGAGTCGGATAAAATAAGTTTGCGCAAAGCATAGGCAACACCGTCTTTTTCATTTGACTTTGTTACATAGTTTGCTTTATTTTTTACTTCATCAATAGCATTACCCATTGCAATACCCAAACCGGCAAAATCAATCATGGTTATGTCGTTTTCATGATCCCCAAAAGCTACAACTTCTTCTTGATGAATGTGAAGTGCATGGGAAAGAAATTCTAAGGCATTTCCTTTTCCTGATTTTTTATCCATTATTTCTAAATAGTTATCCCCACTTCGAACGACATGAAATTGTTGTAAAAATTCCTCAGGGAGACTAGAAACAGTCTTGTCGATTTCCTCTGTCTCCCCACCAAAAATCGCCTTATATATAGGGTGGCGACCGTGAAATGGGGAATTACCCAAGTAATGAATCGGCATATCTGTTAAATAAGATTCATGAACTGTATATTTTCCAATAGGATTATCAAATGTATATATTTCTTTCTCAGTTACAAAATGAACAGATAAACCTACTTTTCCTCCTGTTTCTTTAATATAATCTATATCACTTTCTAATAAAGGTAACTTATAAATATTATGATTTCCGCTAACTTCTTTAATTAACGAGCCACTAAATCCAATAACATAATCAACAAAATTCACTCCAAGATGCTTGATATATTGGTATACACCCTGGTAAGATCTGCCAGAACTTAATACAATTATAATATCTTTTGATTTTGCTATTCTTACTGCCTCACAGACTTGATCAGAAATCTCCTTCTTCTCGTTCAATAAAGTACCATCCAAATCAAATGCAATTAATTTATACATCAAATTTAACCACCATACTTTTTTTCTTAGCTAAGATTCTTTCTAACCAAAATTGGCTTTTGTCTTTTGTAATCAGCATTAATCAAAGGCGTAGTGTAACCCCCAATCGTTCCTTACTTTATCCATAATTTCTAAGACATCCAATGTATAAGACAGGTTAGGATTTCCTTGTTTTTGAAGAATCAGATCAGTAATTTTCTCAACTTCATAAGCAAGTCCTTCCCCTGTTTTTCCTTCCTCGATGATAGTGACATTTCCCTCTGTATCAGTAAATATAGCTTTTTCAGCTCTTGGGTAATTGGTAATAGTGAAATATCCGTTTTCAAATGCAACAATCCCTTGTTTAGGCATTTTTGCTCGGAATGTTAATGAAATTGTTGCTAATTCTTTTTCCTTATTCCTTAATATAATCGCCGAAGACTCATCTACACCCATAGTGGGATGAATATTTCCTAAAGTCAATATTTCTTCCGGTTTACTTGTTAAAAACCAGCGCGTAAAATTCAAAGCATATACACCAATATCAAACAATGCCCCGCCTGCTAAATTTTTATTAAAAAAGTAACGGGATTGATCATACGTTTTGAAACTACCAAAGTTAACTTGAATCATTTTTAAAGGTCCTAGGTCATGCTCTTTAATCCATTCCTTTAATTTTTTGTAAAGGGGCATATAATGGATTGTCATTGCTTCAAATAAAAAAACATTATTTTTATTTGCCAACTCCACTGCTGTATCCAGTTGTTCTTTCGAAAGGGTAATCACTTTTTCACAAACCACATGCTTTTTCGCCTTTAAACTTTCCATGATAATTTTATAGTGCTGATTATGCGGGACAGCTATATAAACCACATCCACATTTGGATCATTAATTAATTCTTCATTTATAGCAAATACTTTTTCAATGTTGTATTTTTCGGCAAATTCTTTTGCACGTACCTCATTTTTAGAAGCGACTCCGTATAATTTTGCGTTACCCTCAGGAAATTGTTGTGCAAATTCATTTGCAATAACTCCAGTACCAATCATTGCCCAATTTAACATGGTTATTCCCTCCAATATATTTTGGGTGTTGCAATAATGACTTCTGCAGATTGTTGTACTGTAATTTTTTCATTCGGTAAAATTAGAACGCTCTTACCCTTATCAATGGTTTCATTTTCAACTACTAAAGAACCGCTAATGACCGTAATTGCCTGAGCAATTGCTTCTTTATTTTCATATTCATCTATTAAATGGGTCAACAAGATTTGATATGGTTTTTCAACTTTCCATTCATCCTTTACTAAAGTCGACTTAACCGCTTCTTGTGAGGGGAGCAATGTGCCAAGTGCATGTTCCAGATGCAATTCACGTTTTTTTCCATCATTATCCACACGGTCATAATCATAAAATCGGTAGGTAATATCCGTTGATTGTTGAATTTCGTATACAAGTGAACCTTTTGTTAATGCGTGAAGTGTTCCTGCAGGGATAAATACGTAGTCTAATTGTTTAACAGGTAGTTTATCAACAACTTCTTCATATTTTCCTTCTTGAATTTTTTCTTTTATGGCTGATTTATCAGTCATTTTAGAACCGGCATAAATCCATCCATCTTCAGGTCCCTCTAAAAAATACCATGATTCACTCTTACCGATAGTAGATATTCCGTTTTTTCTTACATAATCGTCTGTTGGATGAACTTGAATACTTAAATTTTCACCCGCTCCTGTCATTGAAACAATAAGTGGATATGGTTCTCCTTTTTTCAAGCCAAAAAGTTCAGGGTTTTGTTTGACCAAATGATATAAATCTTGCCCTATATATTCTCCATTCATTATTCGACTACTAATTTCTTCAATTGCACTGACTGTATAAATAGATCCAATTTTATCAATGTTCTTGTTTCCACTATAGTCATGTAATCGTTCTGTTCCCCATATTCTTCTCTTCGAAATCGGTTCAAGTATTAACATCTTAAATTGCTCCTCCAAATTTGTTATATGAAACTAGTTTTTTCATCAAGGCTAATAGAGTTTAATATTGATTTTATAAAAAATTTTTTTCCAATTCTTTTTTACCTTTAAACCTCTTTATATTATTGTTTGATATATATGGGCAATGCTATCAACTTTGGCAATTGAGAGGATTGCCCATATCTTTATCCGGATTAGAAAATTCCTATAATAACTCCAAGTGTACAAATAGCAGTTAAGATCAAAATTACTTTTGTGGCCGTCATTTGTTTAGCTGAGATTAACCACCATGATAACAATACCATTGATAACGGCAAAACTTTCGGGAATATGCCATCCAATACATCCTGTAAAGGTTTTACCTCATCACCCATAGGTATTTTTATCGGTGTGGCCAGTGTAATGTACGAAGCCGCCAGTCCTCCCACTATCATTATTCCTAAAACATTAAAGGAATCTGTAATGCGTTTTGCATTCTCTCCAGTAACAATATCAACAGCATTTACCCCCAAACGATAACCATATTTAAAACAAAGATAAGAAACCAAAGGTCCAATGATTCCAAAAGAAATAATATAAAATATTGGTCCTAACGGATTGCCTCCATTTGCAAGCCCCATAGCAATGGATAATAAGGTTGGTACAATAATCCCTTGAATAATTGAATCACCAAGTCCAGCCAGAGGCCCCATTAATGAGGTTTTAATATTTACTGGCATCGATTCAGGTACCTTTTTACCAAGTGCAATTTCTTCTTCCATCGATGTAACAATACCATTTATAAGTGCTCCTGTTTGTGGCTCTGTATTATAAAACAATGAGTGTCTAGTAAGTAATCTACGTTTGGCTTCTGGATCATTTTTATAATATTTTTCAGCAAAAGGAATAAAAGAGTATGCCCAGGCATGGGATTGTAATTTCTCATAACTCATAGAAGCCAAGTGAGTAAATCCCCATCTCAACCAAATTTGTCGTAATTCTTTCTTTGTTAAGCCCTCTTTACCATTTTCAGAGATTCTTTTTGTTTCTTTTTCTTTCATTGATATCACCCCGTTTTTCATTTAGAAGAGATCGTCATCTTCAACAAAATCATCTGATACATTAGTATTAGCTGTTGTTGCTGCTTGTGGCTTACCTATACTTAAATAAACGATATATGCGACTAAAGCGGCAAGAAATACTAATGAAATCATGCTTAGTTTAGCAAAGGCCAAAAGAACAAATCCGGCAAAGAAAAAGATTAATTGAATTTTTTCTTTAACAATAATACTCATTAATAGTGCTATACCTAACGCCGGTAAAACACCTCCAAGAACTGAAATTATATCTGTAATTACTTGTGGAACATTGTTAAGCATCCAATTTACAGCACCTTTTCCATAGAAGATAGCCAACCAAACCGGAACCGCTCTAAAAAAGAAGGTTGAAATTGCCGGATAATATAAGTGATTTAACGCAATGCCACGAGTGTCTAAATTTTCAGCTGCCTTTTGAGCTCTCGTATTCCAAAATGAATAAAGTGCCATTCTTGTGTTATAGAAAATAAGTCCAAATGTTTGCCCAATTAAAACTGCTAATGTAACTGCAATTGCAGGATCCTTTGTTGTTGCCATAGCAAGACCAATTCCACCATATCCTGCATAAGTAATTTCACTATTTGTTGCCCCACCAGTTGACAAATTAGCAATGAAGACTGCTTGTACGGCAAGACCACATAACACACCTGCCTGTATATCTCCAAAAATAAGACCAATTAAAAACCCGGCAACTAAAGGTCTACCTAAAATATAGAATCCCCCAGTTATTCCGAATGCCCAAGGAGTTTCAATAGCTCCCAAATAGCAGAGAATACCTACTAACATCGCTTGAATAAATAGAGTTACATCCATCATTATTCCTCCAAACCTTTTAGATTTGATTACTTCATAGAATCATATTTTTTCTTCATTGATTCCCAACTTTTCGGTTCGTCATCAGGTAATAATTGAAATTCAATCTTAACGCCTTTACTCTCAATGTAATCAAAAGCTTCGTAATCCTTTTGATCAATTGCCACTGATCTCCCTAAAACGGTTGCCCCAGGTCGTGCATTCATACAACCAACGTTCAGAACTTTACCGATATCCACCCCTTTCTCTAATAATCTAGCAATTACTTGAGGACTATTTGTTATCAAAAAATACGCCTTAACAGATTCTATTGCCTTGGCGATTTTTTCCGGAGCTTGATCCACCATATAAATACCTAACTTATAACTGCCTGCTGCTGCCTTTAAAACTTTCTTTCTTAAGGTGTCTTGTGCAACATCATCAGCAACAGCTAAAATCCCATACACTGGTTTATGTTTCGTCCACCGTGTTGTAATTTGCCCATGAATAATTCTGTCATCAATTCTTACTAACGAGATTGTCATTGATTATTCCTCCTTTTAAAATTCTAAATCTTCCTCATTACTGTCGTCTTCCGAAATCTTTTCAACTCCTGCTTGCCCTGCCTGAACAGCAATATCTGCTAAAAAATCTAAATCGTTTGTGGAGCCCAACATCATTGCTGTTTCAATTAACATGGATAAATTTAAACCACTTACGACTCTGACATTATTCGGATTTTCTAAGTAATATTGATAACTTTGGTTATAAGGTGTACCTCCTTTTAAATCACATAAAATTAATACTTGATCTTGTGTAGTTAATTCATCCAAAACTGACTTTAAGTTCTCTGAAAAATTACCAATTCCCGATTCTGTCAATTTGACAGGGAATACATTTTCTTGCTTTCCTGCAATCATCTCCATACTGTTTAAAATCCCTGAACAAAGATCGCCATGTGATGTCACTACAATTTTCATATTCACCCTCCTCACCCGAATATGTAAACATTATATTTTTAATTTCGGGTTTATTATTAATATGTTATCTAATTTATCTATTTGTAATTTACATTTTTATAATATAACTATTTGTAACCGCTGTCAACAAGTTTATTTATTATTTTTTTTGTGAGTTATGTTAATGTTTTTTTGTTCTTGACACCTTTATATTAATGTAATATATTTTATGTAAAGACATATTATAGAAAACAATTAATATGTTATGTTAAAACTTAAAAATTTGAGAGGAGAAGATTTCTTTGAAAAGATTCACTATTGATGATTTATCCAGAATGATTGATCACACAAATTTGAAACCGTATGCAACAAGAGGGGATATGAAGAAACTTTGTGAGGAAGCAAAACAATATCATTTTAAAATGGTTGCAATAAACCAAGTACAAACAAAATTTTGTGCAAGTGTATTGGATGGTACAGATATTCATGTCGGTGCTGCCATAGGGTTTCCACTTGGACAAACTTCAATTAAAGTGAAAATAGTTGAAACGATAGATGCGATTGAAAATGGTGCAGATGAAATTGATTACGTCATTAACTTAACTGAGCTTAAAGAGAAAAATTATGAATATATTAAAGATGAAATGCTACAAATTGTCACAATTTGCCAGGCACATAACGTTATTTCTAAGGTCATTTTTGAAAATGCTTACTTAACAAAGGAAGAAATAATCAAATTAGGAGAAATTGCTAAAGAAGTTAAACCTGACTTTATTAAAACATCTACTGGCTTTGCTCCAACAGGTGCTACTGTTGAAGACGTGAAATTAATGAAAAACACAGTTGGTGATATGGTTAAAGTAAAAGCAGCCGGTGGGATTAGAAATGCCGATACATTCCTTGAAATGATAAAAAATGGTGCAGAAAGAATCGGATGTAGTGCAGGTATTCCAATAATTGATGAAATTAAACAAAGAATGGAAAGCTCCGGAAAAGAATTTATAGAAATTTAATAGTAACTATAAAATGTTGGAGGTTTCCTTTACTTAAGGAAACCTCCTTTTTCAGTGGTTCTCATATTTTTAAACCATTTCTCTATATAACTACATATTCCTTTTCAATATTTAAGCAAGAAAATTATTTATAAATCTTGCCACTAAAAATGTATTCGCTGCCATTTTATGAAGGATTATGTTGGTCTTTTAATTGCAACATAAAATTATCTTGGTTTCTAATTTGAAAAATAAAAGTATTATTGTCACTGCGGTATTTTGAAATTGAGTATTCGATTGGCACCTTGTTACCGGTGTAACCAATTGTATGGAAATAATAAATAGGATCATGCTCCTCGATATTTAATAAATGACTTGTTGTTTCATCTGCTTTTTCAATATTTAACGTTCTCATTACTTCCTTCACAGGTAAACCACGCTCAGACAGAACCTGATATAATCTATGTCTCGTAAAATCAATATTTAGAAAGTCTGGTAGCAGCTTAGAGGGTAAATAGGTTGTTACTAATACATTCGGATCTTCACCCGCATATCTCAAACGAATCAGTTTATAAACCTCTTCTCCCTTTTTTAATTCCAAATTTTTACTTACTTCCTCATTCGCTTTATCTTTATTAAAATATAATACAACTGTCCTTGGTTGCAGACCTTTACGAAGCATTTGGTCATCAAAACTTTCAAGAATTTGTGCAAACTCTTGAACAATTTTTTTCTTTTTAACCACCGTTCCTCTCCTCTTTTTCCTTTCCAAATATCCTTCATTAACCAGCATCTCTATGGCCTTACGTATGGTTGGTCTACTAACTTTATAGTATTTTTCAGCTAAATCAACTTCTTTTGGTATTAGCTCGCCTTCTTTAAATACACCGGTATTTATCTTTTCCAATAAATCATCTGCAATTTGTTTATATAATGGTATACTGCTTTCACTATTTACATCAGACACAAGGGACACCACTTTCATTTCTATCTACATTTTTTATTTATGCATGTATTTGGAAATAAAATCGTAAGTTACATACATATTTATATTATGTAGTATACAATATTTATACCAAAGTATCACCTTTTTTATACTAATAGGCAAAAATACATAGAATTTCCAATGTTGCATAGAGATTTTTGTATTTTGTCTGAAAAATAGTGAGATAATTGCAATTTATTTTTCGTAATGATTAATCCAACTTTTTTCCCAAAAATATTGGTGTATTGGGAAATATTTTCTAAAATATTAGGACCTTGAATATATCTATGGGGAGAACCCCAAGCTCGAAACTCAGCCATAACTAATCTCCTTTTATCATTACTTCATGTTCGAATAACCTTTAATAATCATCATTTGCATCAGAATAAAATGACTTATGAACAAAATGAAAAGGCAAAAGATTTCCGCGTTAAAACAAGATATATATTCTTGGAAATCTTTTAAAACCTTTTCAGATATGAGTAATTGGATCATCTATTTTTAATATTTTTATTACAAATATTAATGAAAGTTCATAAAGGAATTAATACTATGATTAGCACCCAAAAAGGTTTTAAGGAAAGATTTGCGCCAAATATAGTACTAACAATTTTTATCAAGACACAATATATTGTCATTTGAGCGTGAATGTTTTTGAAAATGGGCTTTTTGGGTGATAACCATACTATTACAAAAATGTTTTTATAAATTAGACAGTTTTTTTCTTTACCATAAGTACTTTCCCAATCCCTCTTAAACCCTTCCAAAGTTATTTGGGTAAGACGATGAGTAGCACATAATTCCAGTAATTCATAACTTACTGCAACGCACTCAACACCGACACCCCCTGTGTTAGGATAGATGTCGCATAGAACTTTAGGTATACTAGAGTAAATATGCGGAGGGAAAAAGATGACTAAAAAAATGATTAATCCATATCCAAAAGAACAAAAAGAAGCAATTTTAGCCAGAATGATGCCACCCAATAATGAATCAGTGCGGAAAATTAGTAAAGAGACCGGTATTTCAGAAGCTACACTTTACGTTTGGAAAAAGGAAGCTCGCCTAACAGGTTATGCAGTTCCAAGTGATAGTATGACTTCTGATAAATGGAGTAGTGAAGATAAGTTTCCCTTCTTCAGGATGTTGGCTGTAATATTCTTGTTCCTTTTGACTACCACTTTTCAGCAATTCTACTAACATTCTAGATGTTTGTCCACCCATACTGTGACCAATCAGATGAATTTTATTCGTTTCATCCCATTGGCCGTATATTCCCGGATATGTTCGTCCAAATCGAGCATGACCGTGTTCCTTTGCGTGAGCAGCACCATAATCAACCGTACCGCCTTTAATATAATAATAGAGTTCTACTGCACGGTCCCAGTTACTTGAAACCGGACCAACTGTTGCTACATACGTTCTATGACCGGTTTGGTTTAAATAAAACTCAATATCTTTCAATCCTCCCCAGTACCGATAACCTAAAAATTCACCTTTTCCCCACCCTCCTAAACCGTGAACGAGGACAATCGGATAATCATTTCCACTCGTTTCCGCACGGACTTGTTGTTCCGGCTGAATAGATAAGGAAACGGCAAAAACAGAAAATAAGAACACTGCTGTAATGAATAGTTTCTGCAATGTTTTCAAATTAAAACCACCTCTACTATTTTAATTTTTAGAGTATACAGTACTAATAATAAGTATTTTTGGAAGCGTTTTCAACATTAAATTTAAAATTGAGTAAAAATTCCTATAATATCAATAACTTAGAATGAACCATTTTTCCCTTGCAATTCTGTAATAGATGAATGATATTTGTTCTATTTGCCAAAATAAACATAAAGGTGGTGAGGATCATGGCAAAAAAAGGAATTCAAAACTCCAGTATTGAACAAATTCGTAACGATCACGAAGAGGAAACTGCTTTTTTAGCTGATAATCCGAAGAAAAATAAAAAACAAAACAAGAAGTAATCTTTTGATTCATAAGTATTAAAAAAGGGCTATTCCAAAAGTAAGGCTTAACTCATAAATCAAACCGGTTTCTTTTGGATAGCCCTTTATGTAATTTAGGATTATTTTCAAGAAAAAAGAGATGTTGAAACGGCTTTACCTAATATTTATGAAATTTCTCTACGGCTTCATCGCCATCAAAGCTTGGACTACCTCATAATCTACCTTTTGAAAGATGCCTTTCATACTTGTCTAATTGCATATTCATCTTCAACGACTAAAATTTTCATCGGTGCTACCTCCTGAAAACCTAATGCAATTCCGTACTCTTTCTTTTCCTTCTATACATTATCACACAAATAAGTCAGTAAAAAGTCAAAGTAATTTTAATTTGATGTAAGCTATGCGCAGTTTACCAATATTATGTAAAAGTCTGCATATAAATTCGCTAACGAGAAATAAATTAAACAAAAAATGACAATCAATCTAATTTACATATTAATTTCATCTCCTTTTTATATTGATTAGATTAATTTCTAGTTATAAAATTTTTCTATACACAAAATTTTCAGATAGACAAATTGTATGAAAAAACGCTCATGAAATAATGAATTCACATAATATATAACGAGGAGATTGATTCGCTTGAGTACAACATCAATAATCAATGACGAATTAAAAGTGGCGACTGAATATGTCAACAATGTTTTTGAAACAGTTAAAAAACGAAATGCCTATGAATTTGAATTTCAACAAGCCGTAAAAGAAATATTTGATTCCCTTATTCCTCTTTTTGCTAAAGAACCGCTTTATATACAACATAATATTTTGGAACGAATTGTTGAACCTGAAAAAATGATTACTTTCCGGGTTCCTTGGGTAGATGATCAAGGAAATGTACAAGTGAATCGCGGATTTCGTGTTCAATTCAACAGTGCACTCGGTCCCTATAAAGGCGGGTTACGTTTCCATCCTTCTGTAAATGGGAGCATTATTAAGTTTTTAGGTTTCGAACAAATATTTAAAAATGCTTTAACCGGACAACCAATTGGCGGTGGAAAAGGCGGTTCGGATTTTGATCCTAAAGGAAAATCCGATGCTGAAATTATGCGTTTTTGCCAAAGCTTTATGTCTGAATTATATCGCTATATCGGACCAGATGTGGATGTTCCTGCCGGTGATATCGGTGTGGGGGCGAGAGAAATCGGCTTCTTATTTGGACAATATAAAAAATTACGTGGTGCTTTTGAAGCAGGTGTCCTAACCGGCAAGAGCCTTGGATTTGGCGGAAGCATCGTCCGTAAAGAGGCAACAGGTTATGGTCTTGTCTATTTTACTCAAGAAATGTTAAGAGAAAAGGGACTCGATTTTAACGGTTCAACTGTTGTCGTTTCCGGTTCAGGTAATGTGTCCATTTATGCCATTGAAAAAGCACAGCAATTCGGTGCAAAAGTTGTTGCCTGCAGTGATTCCAACGGCTATGTGTATGATCCGGATGGAATTAATCTTGACACGGTAAAACGTTTGAAAGAGGTAGAATGCAAACGGATTAAAGAATATGTTGATTTCCATCCGAATGCTGAATACTATGATGGATGTACTGGAATCTGGTCGATTCCTTGTGATATTGCCCTTCCTTGTGCGACCCAAAATGAAATTGATGAAGAATCAGCAAAAACGCTTGTCACCAATGGTGTGAAAGCTGTTGCAGAAGGTGCCAATATGCCATCCACAATTGAAGCAATCAATGTTTATTTAAATAATGGTATCTTGTATGGACCGGCAAAAGCTGCCAATGCCGGTGGGGTTGCCGTCTCCGCCTTAGAGATGTCTCAAAACAGCATGCGCTTGTCTTGGACTTTTGATGAAGTTGATCAAAAACTGCAACAAATCATGCACAATATATATCAAGCAAGCATGGAAGCTAGTGTTGAATACGGTCATCCCGGTAACTTAATGGTCGGTGCCAACATCGCCGGCTTCAAAAAAGTTGCTGAAGCGATGATTTCGCAAGGGGTGATTTAATTTCCTCCCTAATTTCAGGGACTGGTTCCTTTAATTTTCAAAGGGACCGGTCTTTTTTTAAAAAGGGTTGGCAACCACCCGGGAATATGAAGGTCGGATTTTATCCCTATTTGTTGTGGTTGAACGGACGAAGAGTAATCGGACGAAGAGCAATCGTACTCAAGTGCGACTTAACTTCAATCCATTCATTGCCATCGATTCACCATGGTTCTCTAAAGACATTCCGACCGTATTCGTTTCCCTGGCAAATCCATATCATTTAATCGATGTCCCGTACGTATCTACATTCATCAATGGATACTCGGACAACACATATACAGTCGATGCGATCGTGGAAAAAATGATGGGAAATTCAGCATTTAAAGGAATTAACCCAGTTGACCCATATTGTGGCAATCGTTGGGATGTTCATTTGTATGATTAAACTTCTTTTTTGCTATCAAGAGATTTAAGTCAATGTGTTCCTTGTCAAGATCTTTTAACAGAACAAAATTCAAGAGTTGAAACGAGTATAGATGAACATAAACAAGCATGTGTTGAGAAAAACGGAAAATTTGCCTGTAATTATTTTCCAACTGGTGGAGAAAAAACACTCAAATCAAACTGGACAATTGGCAAAGATTTACAAATATGGTGGTTTAATCCTAGAGACGGAAAATGCTATTTACAAAATAATTCCATTACCTATAATTCCAATGAGGATTTCTGTACTATCAAAAATTGACTTACTAAAAATTAAAACTCCGACCTCTGGGGATGAACAAGATTGAATATGCATGATTGAACACACCGACAATAGTACAACAATTCTGGAAAAGGCACAGATTTATGGTGAAACACCTGTACCTTCTGGGATTAAAAAAGTTTTTGCATGGTAACAAAATCATTTTTAGGTTATAGATAACTCTCAATTCTTTAAGCTCCGGTTAATTTCGGGGCTTAAAGCATTTTTATCCAAGATGCATGAAAATAATTAAAGCTTCTAAAGGCATTTGTGAAATTGACTTTACACTTTATTAGCAAAAAAAATAAAGCCTTCATTGGCTTTTTTATTGTTGGCTTATCCGCTCCATCTCAACTTCCAGCTTATAAACTCTTTTATTTAATACTTCTGTTTTGTTATCAACATATTCTTCTGAATTTTTCGAATACTGACTAAGACTTGTAGAAATATCTTTAATTATCTGTTGCTTAACTTGTCTGATTTCAACCAGCAATTCCTGTTTAACATTCTCTAAACCCTGTTTAACATTCTCTAAACCCTGTTTAACATTCTCTAAATCTTTTTTAACAGGCTCGATTTCTTCTTTTATTACGGTTCGTAAAGCTTGCAATAACTCTACATCCATAAACCCTTCCCCCCTCCTTTTTTCCTATTATATCACCTATTTTACAAAAGTAGGCATAGAATTTTCAAATCTTATCAATCTCGCCCTAGTTACGTTGAGACAGTTAAACCATGAGAAAACCAATGTTGAAAGTGAATGCATTCAAATACTCAATGTTTACCATCGTTACACTGCTCATCATGAATAAATTAGCTTAATAATGTCTTCCATGCTAATAATTCCAATATACTGGCAAAGTGGGAAATTAATTGCTGCTGCGATGGTCGGTATTTTATTGTTGCCAGCAGGAATTATCAACGGGATGTCTCAGCGGTTTCCTGTAAATTACACGATAGATTTGGGACAAAATAGCTTGTTCAAATGTTCAAATTGGATTTGTTTTAATATTATTGCTGCGATAATACTTTTGAAATTAATAGTTCCTCTTCTGTTTTGTTTGTTTTAGGAGGAAATATTTTACTTATGATTGTACACCGTCTCCTGCTCAAGCAAATGGTTTAAATGACTTGCCGAGGGAATTATCTCCTGACGGTAATGCAATTTTGAACACTGCTCAACAAGTCAGCGTGGCATTTGCAACTGCTCTAACTACAACATTTTTATCTGCAGGAGTGTCAGCTTATTTGATCCATAGAAGTCGTACAGCAGCTGTAACAAATGGTGTGCGATGCGGATTTGTGTTTACGGTCGTATAAACAATTCTTGGTCTAATTCTCTCATTTTTTGTCAAACCAGCAGGTGCTTTAGACTAAAAAAAAGAACAAAAAGAACTTCAACCGAAACAACAAACTGATTTTTAAAATATTTTTATTAAAAAACCTCCAAAGAACATGTGCTTGGAGGTTCTTCATATTTGTTAGTGTTTCACCAATTGATTCATCAGCGCAATCCTTTCTAAATACCGTCCGATTACTTTTACAATCCGTCTTTGAGTGGTTCGATCGACGGTAATTAAGCAGGATTGTTATTGTAATTTACTAGCAAATAATGTAACTGGTAGCTGTTCATTTCAAGTCACATCAATTATAGTTGGTTCTTTTCAGTTATTATATTATATATTTATGATAAGTTAAGAAAATGTAAAATGGTAGTCTTAAAATCACATTAATCACTCTTTACTAATTTTCCGTTATAAACGCATGATATAAGTTAGTTTATTCCCAAAAATAGCAAACCTACTTATTCAAAGTGTAGGTTTGCCAATATTTCATACAAAATGTTTTTTAAACTTGAAATTATTTATGATTATTCCAAGGATGATATAAATGAATATAGACACTATTTAAAAGTTGAACGACAATATATTGAAATTATTAAACGGTTTTGGGGGATAAGTCCAGTTTATATCCTGAACAATATGAATACAGAACTTTTAGAGTTTTTAAAGGATTATACAGATGAAAAAGAAGGTTCCTTATTAAAGTCAATCAATGATCAAACAAAAGAACATAATGGTAGTTTATTACTATATGAAAAATTTTCTGTGATACAACTTCTGGCTAAGCTAAGTTTACGGGAAAAGTTAGAGTCATGTTTTGTCTTTCCTAATATGAAGATGATTTTATGGATTAATGGGCTAATTTGTAAGGTTTTTTTAGGTGATAATCATTATAAAGAATTAGTAAAATTAATATCCACAACGCATGGTCTTTATTTGCGGAAAGTATAATTAAAAATTTGCCAATCGACATTTCAACTTGAATGAACGGTTCCAAAAATTTTTAAAAGTGGATGGACTTCAATTGAAATCCATCCACTTATTTTTTTATAACAAAGACTTATACAACATTTCAATTTCCTCAATACTCGTATCACGTGGATTCCCACCTGTACATACATCTGCAAAGGCGTCTTTGGCAATGGCAGGAATGTCTTCTTCTTTGACACCGAGTTCAGCGACTGTTTGTGGAATGCCAACGTCTTTGCCTAATTGGGCGACTGCTTGAACTGCAGCAACTCTCGCTTCTTCCAGGCTCATTGCATCGACATTTTCTACACCAAGAGCTTTTGCGATATCCCGATATTTTTCACCGGTGTAATCTGCATTGTATTTCAAAATCGTTGGTAAAAGTGTCGCACAGGCAACACCATGTGGCGCATTGTAACGAGCACTTAATGGGTGGGCCATACCATGAACAAGTCCAAGACCAACATTAGAGAAACCCATACCGGCAACATATTGTGCCAATGCCATATCTTCTCTTGCCTTTACATCACCGGCAACCGATGCACGCAGCGAACGGCCAATGATTTCAATCGCTTTAAGATGAAACATGTCTGTAAGTTCCCAAGCTCCTTTTGTGATGTATCCTTCAATTGCATGAGTTAATGCATCCATTCCGGTTGCGGCAGCAAGTCCCTTTGGCATCGACATCATCATGTCACTGTCAACGAATGTGACAACCGGAATATCGTGGGCGTCCACACATACGAACTTGCGATGGTTATTTTCATCGGTAATCACATAATTGATTGTTACTTCCGCAGCTGTTCCGGAAGTTGTCGGGATAGCAAAAATTGGTGCACTTGGATTTCTTGTTCCCGGATCTCCTTCAAGACTTAACACATCCGCATGTTCAGGGTTTGTTATGATAATTCCGATTGCTTTAGCCGTATCGATTGGTGAACCGCCACCGATAGCAATGATGTAATCTGCTTCTGCTTGTTTATAAGCTTCAACCCCTGCTTTGACAACGGCAACAGTTGGGTTTGGTACCGTTTGGTCAAAAACTTCATAGGCTAAGCCGCTCGCATTTAATAAATCGGTAATTTTACTGACAACATGAAATTTGACTAAATCAGCGTCTGTGACAATCAATGCTTTTTTGTATCCCCTTTTTACAGCTTCAGCCGGGATATGTTCGATTGCACCTTTTCCATGATAGGATGTTTCATTTAAGATGATTCTGTTTGCCATTTGCGTTTCCTCCTTGTGATTATTTTCACATATATGTTGATAGGTAAATCCCGAAGAAAGGACCGGCATATAAAGAACCGGGATTCGGGATTTTCCTGAACATAAATCATTTCGGTTTATCATATGAAAAAGCTATTTCTGACAACTCCCACCACTAAAGAAGCGAGCTTTCTCGTTCGGAAAATTTTTAGAGGAACAACCCGAAACTCGTTTGTACGGACGGGCGTTCAGAATTTTTCATCAAATTAAAGCTCTAAAAAACCTTCCCTCGGTGTAACGCCAAAAGCATCAGCCAAGTCTTTCAATTGCTGATCGGTGATGGCTTGTTTCGCACCACCTTGAGTTTGCACATAGGTGTATACTTTTGCCGCTTTTTCTGCCGTTTCAATGAGGCCAAACACCTCATCCATATTACGACCGGCACCGTAAATACCATGAAACGGCCAAATCACCAGATGAAATTCATGCATTTTGGCTGCGGTTGCTTCACCAATTTCGTTTGTGCCAGGAACGAGCCAAGGAATAATTCCCACCCCTTCAGGAAAGACAACAAGACATTCGGTACACATTTGCCATAATGTCCGAGTTAATGCTTTTTCTTCTAAAGGATGGGTAAATGTCATTGCCAACAGGTGAGTCGCATGAGTATGCATAACGATTCGATTTTCCGGATCGACTTTCATCCGGGCAATATGGCTCATAAAGTGAGAAGGCAATTCACTTGTCGGTCTTCCACCATCTTCTAGGCCCCATAATAATTCAAGATGTTTTCCATCTGCTGCAACACGGATAACACCAAGGTTTACAGCCGGATCATCAATGACATTTTTAAAATATTTACCGGATCCCGTAACGATAAAATATTTACCGGCCAATTCTTTTCCATCAAATTGCATCGGGATTGTCCGAACCACTTTTTCAATATCTAAATATGCCGCCACTTCTTCTTCCGTTAAAAGATAGCTAATGTTTCCGCCATTTCTTTCATCCCAACCAAGGCGATACATATTTGCTGTTACTTTCATCATTTCTTGTGTAAATGATGCGTCAATTATATTCAATTTTGTCATCGTATATACTCCTTCCATTCTTGCTGCAAAAAATTATGCTCTATTTAAAAGAATTTCTTTTTCATAATGTTGTACTTCTTTAAACCAATCGAATCCGACAGGTACATTATTTTTTACACAGAAGTAGTTCCAAACATCACCAAACGGGAAGTCTTTTAATTCTTCTGTATACGCTAACCGTGTTGTAAAGTCACCTTCTAATTCTTTTTGTTTTAAAAATGCTGTAGGTTCAAGCAATGCTCTTAACAATGCTTTTTGTGTGTTTCTTGTCCCGATGACCCATGCTGCAATTCGGTTGATGGTAGCATCAAAGAAATCCAGTCCGATATTGGTTCTTTCCAGTAAATTATTGCGGACAATTTCCCTGGCAATAGCTTGTAATTCATCATCCATAATAACAACATGGTCACTGTCCCAACGTACCGGACGGCTGACATGAAGCAAAATTCCTTTACTGAATAAGGAAAGTGCACTTAATTTATTAGAAATCACTTCAGTTGGATGAAAATGTCCGGCATCTAAGCAGACAAGTTTATTTCTGGAAATCCCGTAGCCCATGTAAAATTCATGGGAACCGACCGTATAAGCTTCAGCTCCAATACCGAATAATTTACTTTCAACCGCTTCTTGGGTAAAGTCTTCATTTAATTGTTCGGCAAAAATTTCATCCAATGCTTCCATTAACCGTTGTCTTGGTGCCAAAGTATCAACGGGATTGTCTTTAAAACCATCCGGAATCCAAAAATTGTTAATGCTTGTTTGACCGATTTCTTTCCCGAAGTATTCGGCGATTTTTCGAGTACGTTTCCCATGTTCAACCCAAAAATCACGAACTTCCTTGTCCGGAGACGCAAGGGTAAATCCGTCTTTATACATTGGATGGGAGAAAAATGTCGGGTTAAAATCAAGTCCTAAACCTTGTTCTTTTGCCCAATCAACCCAAGCTGTAAAATGCTTCGGTTCGATTTCGTTTAAATCTACTTTCTCGTCTGTATCAAGATAAATCGAATGAAGGTTTAATTTATGTTTGCCCGGAATTAAAGAATACGCTTTTTCTAAATCTTGCCGTAATTGCTCCGGTGTCCGTGCTGCTCCCGGGTAATTGCCGGTTGCCATAATTCCACCGGTCAGTTCGCCGTTCGGGTTTAAAAAGCCTTTTACGTCATCACCTTGCCAGCAATGGACGGAAATTTTCATATCCTGTAATTTTTTTAATGCTTCTTCCGTATCTACACCGATTTCTGCATATCGTTCTTTTGCAACTTCATAATTGCGGACAATTTGGTCTTGATTTGCCATTATTTGCAACCCTCTTTCAATGTTTTTTAATAAAATGTAAAAATTGTTTGTAGTCGGCAATGACTTCTTGCCAGTTTCCGTCTTGCGGTTTATATGTGGTCATTTCAAATGATTGCCTTGTCATTGCTCTTGCTTCTTTTATATTTGAAATTTCGTTTTTTGAAATCATTTGAACGAGTAGATTCCCTATTGCGGTCGCTTCCGACGGACCGGCATAGACATGAATATTTGCCAGATTTGCTGTCAGTTGATTTAAAAAATGAACATTGCTGCCGCCACCGACAATATGCAAGTCCTGCACTGACCGATCTGTAATACGCCTAAGTTTTTCCAACTCAATTGCATAACAAAGTGCTAAATTACTATAAATACAGTTCGTCAATTCGCCAATTGTCTCTGGTACTTTTTGCCCGGTTTCCATGCAATAATTTTGAATTTCTTTTACCATATTTTCCGGGTTGTTAAAACGTTGATCATTGACATCGATAAATTGTTGAAAAGGTTCGCATTTTTCTGCTTGCTCGGCCATTTCGGCAAAACTGTATGTGTAGTCAAAATTTCTGGCAATTTCTTGGACAATCCACAGTCCCATAATATTTTTCAAAAAACGGTATGTGCCATATGCGCCCCATTCATTCGTATAATTTTCTTTGTAGGCTACCTCACTTGTATTTGGGACCGTTAATTCCATGCCAAGCAGTGACCAAGTTCCGCTGCTCAGGAAAGCCCAGTTATCACCGAACCCCGGAGTTCCAAGTACGGCTGATGCGGTATCATGGGAAGCAACAGCAATCACTTCGCACTTTGGAAGGTCATATTTTTCATACCATTCTTCCTTTATCCCACCCAGCGAAGTTCCTGACTCTACAAGGGGAGCAAATTTGTCCTCAGTTACATGTACATGGTTGAGTAAATCTGTATCAAACAATTTTTCACGTAAATTCAGCATTTGTGTTGTCGAAGAATTGGTTACTTCACTGACGGCTTTTCCGGTAAGAACGTATCCGATATAGTCGGGAATGAGTAAAATTTTGTCTGCCAGTTTAAGTAACTCTTTATCTTCTGTATATAGTTGGTAAAGTGTATTGAATTCAAGAAACTGAATTCCGGTTTTTTCATAAATATACTGTTTCGGATAGGTTGATGTTAATTTATCAATAGCACCGATTGTCCTTGTATCACGATAACTTACCGGATCAGCAAGTTTTTTTCCGGATTTATCGATCAGTACATAATCAACTGCCCATGTGTCAATTCCTAAAACGCATTCATTGATACCCGCTTTTTTTACTTTTTCTAATCCGATGAAAATTTCGTTAATCAATTTGTCGATATCCCAGCGGTCATGTCCGTCTGTTTTTGAAAAACCATTTTTGAAGCGATGGATTTCTTGAATTTCGATTTTACCATCTCGAACATTTCCTAAAATCAATCGGCCGCTTGAAGCCCCAATATCAACCGCAAGATAATTTCGCATCACCTGTTCATTCACTCCTTTCGACAACTTTAATTGTACTTTCTTTCCAAGGATCATAGTTTTGATTAATATCTTGTTTTTTGAATTGTTTTCTTCCTACACAAATATCGTAAACGTTATCAAAAGAAAAATCATGATACATTATTGGTATTTTATTGTACTATCTTGGTAAGTTAGAAATGTTGTGGCATAATGAGGAAAAAGGAAAATTGGAGTAGTGATTATTATGGAGAAATATTGGGAAAAAGCAGATCATTCATGGACGGATGATTCCATTCGAATCTTTAATACTCCTTCTACACGGGCAAAACAACTATTTTACTATATTCAGGAGATCGGCCATTTTAAGGCAATGAAACCTTATTTTACGGAGAGACAAAACTTGAAGTCATATTTATTGAAGTTTACTTTTGACGGGAAAGGGCGGCTCCGCTATCAAGGGCAGGTGTATACGATTGAAAAAGATGATATTTTTTTTATTGATTGTATGAATTATCAGCATTACGCGACTGTCAGTGATGAACCATGGGAGATGGACTGGATTCATTTTTACGGTCCGAATGTTGAGGCCTTTTATGAAGAATATATAAAAAACGGCAGTAATGTTTTTAAGGCCAAAAACGATCGGATCCATAAGATCATCAAAGAAATCATGGACTTGCAACAAACGCGTAATGCCAAGACAGAATTTCAAATTTCGTTGTTAATCCATGAAATGCTAAATGAAATCTTGATGCAAAAATATGATCTTGGTTTTGAGGAAAAAAATATCCCTGACTATATTTTACAAATAAAAAATTATTTGGAAGACAATTTTAAGAAGAAAATTGGTTTACAAGATCTAGAGCATATGTGTAGCTTAAATAAATTTCAATTAAGCAAGGAATTTACTCATTTTATTGGGATTCCACCGATTGAATATTTAATTAATTTTCGAATTAACATAGCAAAAAGCCTGCTTCGTTATACCAATAAAAGCGTAAAGGAAATAGCTTATGAGGTCGGCATTGAAGACACCCCTTATTTCAACCGGCTGTTCAAGCGGAAAACGGAAATGACACCGTTGGAATATCGGAAGAACGGGTAACTGATGAATAAAGATGAGAGACCGGCTCGACCAGTTTGACGCGAGAAACACCTTATTTTGGCGACGAGACCCTTTCTCGTCACCATTTTAAGCCGGAAATTGCTCCATTTTGGCGACGAAACTCATTCTCGTCACCATTTTGGGGCTGAAAACTCACTTTTTTGACGACGAGACCTTTTTTCGTCACCATTTTGGGGCGAAAATTGCTCGTTTTTGACGACGAGACCCTTTCTCGTCGTCTTTTTGAGCAGCGAAATCGCATTTTTTAGCGACGAGACCACTTCTCGTCGTCGTTTTGAACCGGAAAACCTACCTTTTTGGCGACGAGACCCTTTCTCGTCACCACTTTGATCCGGAAATTGCTCCATTTTGGCGACGAAACCCTTTCTCGTCACCAGTTTGGGGCGGAAAATGCTCGATTTTGGCGACGAGACCTTTTCTCGTCACCATTTTGGGGCGGAAAACTCCATTTTTTGACGACGAGGCCCCTTCTCGTCGTCGTTTTTTGGACGAAAACTTTACTTTTTGGCGACGAGGCCCCTTCTCGTCGTCTTTTTGAAGCACGAAAACTACTTTTTTTGGCGACGAAATTCATTCTCGTCACCATTTTGGGGCTGAAAATTCACTTTTTTGACGACGAGATCCGTTCTCGTTGTCATTGCTTTTTTCGGTTAAAATTGATCAATTCATCCACAGTTAAAAATGTTTGCTTCAAACCTAGTTGTTTTCCGAGTTGTGTGGCATGGGGAAGTTCCAAATAGACGTCACGAATCAATTGTTCATGAGAAAAAACCTCTCGAGTTGGTCCATCCAAAACGATTTTCCCTTGGTTCATAACAATCGTACGTTCAAAAGTTTCTGCAACAAAATCCATATCATGAATAATCGATAAAACTAGGACACCTTCTGCACGCAGATCCTTCATGATTTTTTTCAAACGTTCTTTACCGAGATAATCTTGTCCCATTGTCGGTTCATCGAATATAATAATTGGAGGTTTCATGGCCAGAATAGAGGCGATCGAAACAAGTTTCCGATCAGATAAGCTTAAGTCATATGGATTTTTATCGGCTTCATGAACGATTCCTATTTTTTCCAGTGCCAGCAAACTGTTTTGTCTGGCCTCCTCCGTTGACTGACCAATATTTTTTGGACCAAACATTACTTCTTCAATTACCGTATGTTTAAAAATTTGATCGTTCGGATTTTGAAATACGAGGCCAATTTGACTTGCGAGTTGCGCTACCGTATATTCTTGCGTATTCATTCCATTCACGTAAATATTTCCGGCTACCGGTTTCAACAAGCCTTTAAGCAATTTGACAAAGGTCGTTTTTCCTGCTCCGTTTTGCCCGATGATCGCTGTTGATTCTTGACGAAAATGAACATCAATGTTAGACAAAACCGGTTGACCTTCAGTATATGAAAAAGAGATATTTTCAACATTTATTTCATTCATTATTCTCACCGCCCAAAAGTGAAGAAACTTCTGTCAATGTAACCGGGTAAGTATTGTTATTCTTGTTTTTCATCCCCATTGCTTTACAGTAAGTTGTAAAAATCGGCGGGACTACACCATAGTCATGTAAATCATCCCGAGAAAAAACTTTTTGTGGAGTGTCAAAGTCGATCTGCTTACCTTCATATAGCAAGAGAATTCGATCCGTAAAACAGGCTAATTTTTCCATCTTATGTTCCGCAATGACAATGGTAATACCTTCCTGACTCAATTGTTGGATCACTCGAAATACTTCTTCGGACGCTTGAGGATCGAGTTGCGATGTTGGTTCGTCCAAAACTAAAATCTCGGGACGCATGGCAATCACACTTGCAATCGCAACCCGTTGCATTTGTCCGCCAGATAAGTCAAATGGATTTTTGTCCTTTATGTTTTCAATACCCAACATTTTTAAACTCCAATCGACCCGCTCAATCATTTCTTCACGGGACAGCCCCATATTTTCCAATCCGAATGCGATTTCGTCGTAAACGGTATATTTAGAGGCCGTCATTTGGGTAAACGGATTATCGAAAACAAGTCCGGCTTTTTGAGAAAGATCAGTGATTGTACTTGTCTTTACCTCAATGCCGTCAATCAAAACCTTGCCTCCATACGCACCGTTAAAAAAGTGAGGAATTAATCCGGTCAATGCCAAACATAAAGAAGATTTCCCTGCAGAATTTTGGCCGACAATCCCGATGACTTCACCTTCTTCCACCTCAAACGAAACATCATTTAAGGCCAACTGATCTGTTTCAGGATATTTATATTTCAAATTTTCAACAATTATTTTTTTCATAGGAAAATCCTCCACAGGATAGCAAAAATGAAAATAAGTATAAGAACAGCTTGTATCACTTTTGCATATTTGTATGTATGGACTTCTTGTAAAAAAGTTTTCTTTTGCTTAGCATTGAATCCGCGAACTTCCAGAGCAATGGAGCGTTCTCGTGTTGAGATTAATGAATTCATGATAACAGGTCCGATTAAAGGTAAAAAAGCCTTGATACGAACCAATAAACTTCCTTCTGTTTCCAATCCGCGTGAACGTTGGGCATCTTTAATCGTTGCGATGGTTGCACTCATTTGAGGTATTAACTGAAGCACAGAGCCGATTACGTATCCGATTCGCGGTGACATTCCTTTTTGGATGAAAGATTGAATCAGATCGTCCGGTTTTGTTGTCAAAATCAAAATACCGAATGCACAGAGTAAATTAATCACCCGCAGCATTAACAACAAACCATAGGAAAGACCTTCTTTATAAAAAATGATTGGTCCGAAATGAAAAAGCGGCGTTACATTATCCGGTCGGAAAATACCTTGGATGATAACTAATGAAACGATTAAAAATAAGCTGAGACCGATTAAAGGAATAATCTTTCGGAATACTTTTCCGACGGCAAGTAGCATTATACTAATTGCCAATACAGTCAAAGCTACTGTATGGGAAGGTAAAATATAAGGTAATAAGGCTGCAACAAGTGCATAAATTACCTTTGTAATCGGATCAATCTCATGGATCGGGGAATCCTGCTTGACGTAAAGGGTCATTGATTTCATTTTCCATTCACCAACTTCTTGATATTTCTATCGTATTAAACGGTTGAAAAACGATGGATATTTTTTCTGTCTAGCTTCGGGCGCGAATGAGAAAGCATGGCTCACCTCATTTTGTAAGGTACAACTTGTACTTTTTAAAATCCCCGAATATGGAAAGGGAAAAAGCAGTATCTTCCACCTTTTCCCAAAAACAAATACAGTTACAATTCTTCAAAGCGTTGATTGTTTTGATATAATCTTTTTACATTCTTCGGTAATCCTTTAAAAATAAAGAAACATAACAGTACGCTAATTAATTTATCCGGCAAATCGACCACAATACTATCAAGGAAGGATGCCAACCATATTGGTCCGTTTTGGGATAGAATATAGGCATAGAGCGCATCTCCCCATACATTTCCTGTTTGACCTTCCCAAAAGATCATATTTAATGGTGTTGAAACTGTTGCCGCTATTGCACCGACAACCAGTCCTAACAAAAGCGCTTTGGCAAAATTATTTACCCATCCTTTATAAGCTAAAGCACCGACGACAATGCCGATCACACCGCTCGTGATAGCGTATACGGTTGATACCGGGTCAAGTGTAATTCCATAAATAATATTATTGATAATGCCTGATAACCCACCGACAATCGGTCCAGCCAACATACTTGATAAAATCGTTCCTAATGAATCGAGCCATAAAGGGAGTTTTAACCCGGCCGCAATTGTCTTCCCAATGTAGTTGATTCCAATTGCAATTGGAATTAATACAAGTGCCGCCGTAGATAAGCGAAATGACCACATGCTTTTCGTTTTCATTTTCAAAACACTCCTTCCTTTTTCAAGTGCCCTTTGTCCAGTTTTTGATAAAATGGACCTTTTGAAATTTTTTAGAAAATTATAAAAATACCATACTTCTAATTCAAACGCATCACCTCCATAAGCTTGATAGCATGAAATTTTTTCCAGGCGTCAATCTCTTTCATTCTTCACCTTATCTAATAAAGCAAATGTTTCTAAAGCAAGAAGAATCTCATTTTTTTCTCCTTGTTCGGCATTCCTTTCTCCGTCAACATAGTCGTTAATTCCTTCATGTAAGTCTCCTGATGCAGAAACAACCACATTTAGGATGGAGGCAGCTTGCAGATTCCTAAGGGCAGAAATCACCAGTAAAGGAGCCGTTTCCATATCTGAAGCCAAAACATTTCTTTTTGACCAAAATTTGTCAATATTCCCCTCATTATCAGTATAAAAGCTGTCATGACTTCTTACAATACCAAAATGATGTGAAATTTGAAGACGTTCGGTTGCATTTTTTATAAAAAACAATAGTTCCGGATTGCTTACGGCCGGGTAACCTTTTTCGATATAGGCTAATGAGGCTCCGTCATTACGGACCGCTCCGGATGCAATGACCAAGTCACCTATTTTCAAGTGCGGTTGTAATGCCCCGCAACTGCCGATTCGAATAAGTGCAGTAACGCCAATATTATTCAATTCCTCTACCGCAATTCCCAGTGACGGGCCGCCGATACCGGTAGATACCACCAGAATTTTAACACCCTTATAAAAGCCAATGGCACTGTGATACTCCCGATTAAATGCTAATTCTTTCGGCGAATCAAGAAACTCCATTACTCTTTCAACACGCTTTGGATCTCCCGGCAAAACTGCATACGTAACATTTAAGTCATTTCCAAGTCGAATATGGGGTTGTAATGATCCCATAAGATTTTACCTCCTTTTTATTCTTTGACTTCCATTGGGTGCTGCCCATTATTCGAAAAAATTAAGTAAAGATCGTCCAAAGAAGATTTCGAATCGTGCTCTTTTGGACAAAACCATCAAAAAACCGAACCGAAATACTGGGAATTACACATTACTAACATATATGAAAAGGTCCATGGAATAAACAATCCATGGGCCTGACGCTTAATTACTTACCTTTCCGAAATAATCAAGTAATATTTCTTCTTCCCTCTACGAATAATCGTAAATTTGCCTTCAATTTTGTCCGAGTCACCCAATACATACTGCACATCAGTTACTCGGTCACCATTAATGTAGATCGCACCGTTTTGAATATCTTCCCGGGCTTGCCGCTTCGATGGGGAAATTTTTGCCGCCACGAGTAACTCAACCAAGTTGGCTTCTGCCTCCGTATTTGTAAATGAAGGAACATCTTTAAAACCTTGTTCGATTTCGGCACCGTTTAATTCTTTAATATTTCCGCTGAACAACGCTTCGGAAATGCGAATTGCTTGTTTCAATGCCGCTTCCCCATGGACTAGTTTTGTTACATCTTCCGCTAACGCTTTTTGGGCAAGACGTTTTTCCGGTTGTTCCGCTGTTGCTTTTGCCAATTCCTCAATTTCTTCATGGGAGAGGAAAGTAAAGTATTTTAAGTAATTCACAACATCGCGGTCATCGGTATTAATCCAGAATTGATAAAATTCATATGGTGTTGTTTTTTCCGGATCAAGCCAGACTGCATTTCCCTCTGTTTTCCCAAATTTTGTTCCGTCCGCTTTCGTTACAAGTGGAACCGTCAATCCAAATGCTTTTGCCTCTTCATGTGTTTTCCGAATCAATTCAAGCCCGGCTGTAATATTGCCCCATTGGTCGCTCCCACCGATTTGCAGGCGGCAGTTTTCTGTTTCATATAATTTTAAGAAATCAAGGGACTGCAAAATCATGTAACTAAATTCAGTAAAAGAAATCCCGGTTTCCAGACGGGATTGAACCGTATCTTTTGCCAACATGTAGTTTAATCCGAAATTTTTCCCAACATCCCGTAAAAAAGTAATGACATCCATCTTCCCTGTCCAATCATAGTTATTCGCCATGGTGGCCGGGTTCTCTTTGCTGTCAAAATCAAGAAAACTGGATAATTGTCCTTTTATGCTTTCCACCCAATTTTCCACGGTTTCTTTTGCATTCAGTGTCCGTTCTGCTTTTTTACCGCTCGGGTCACCGATTAATCCGGTTGCTCCGCCGACGAGCGCAATTGGTTGATGTCCGGCCAATTGAAAACGACGAAGTATTAAAATCGGCAACAAATGACCGATATGCAAACTGTCTGCTGTTGGGTCAAATCCACAGTACAATTTAATACTTTCTTCGGCTAATAATTTTTTTAAACCTCCTTCATCTGTAATCTGATTGATTAAACCTCGGTATTGTAAATCCTCTAATAAGTCCATCACTCAATCTCCTTTTCCAAAATAATAAGCAAAATGAAAACTCTCATTTCACATCACAATTTTTTCCCTATTGTCCTTTTAAAAAATTGGGCAAAATAAAAATCCCTCCGAATCAATCGAAGGGACGAATCTATCGCGGTACCACCCAACTTGAGGAAAATTTCCTCCACTCATTTTGCTAACGGACAACCGTTCACTGCTACGAGCCACATAAACCTTGTTCACAGTGAATGCTCAGGGATGTAATTCGTTTTCCTATTTGTACCGGTTTCCACCACCCACCGGTTCTCTCGAAACAGGGATAGCAAAACTACTAAATTCCCATCATTGCTTAATTATTCATTTTGTTACCATATTTTTAGCATATTCATCAAAAGATGTCAAACTTTGTTGTTGCCATTTAATCAAAATGTGAAAAATTCGTTAAAAAGAAAGGTAAGCGGAAAATTGGTATGCTATAATGAATTTGATTCCAGGAGGGGTGCTATGAAGGAATATTTCAATACATTGATCAAACAACTAAAACCGATTAAAGAAAAGTTATTCAATCCAAAAACAGCAAAAATTTTTCGAATTACCTATTCTGTTGTATGGAATCTGATTTTAATTGGTATTATATGTTTTATTCTCGCTGTTTCATTAGGATTGGGGGTTGGTGCCGGATATTTCGCTTCCCTTGTCAAAGATGAATATCCTCGGTCTTATGAAGAATTAAAAAAAGATATCTATAATTATGAAGAACCGTCTGAATTATATTTTGCCAATGATGTCTTTCTCGGGCATCTTCGGTCGGATATTGTCCGGGAAGAAGTGAAGATCGATGACGTATCTGATTTTGTCAAAAAAGCTGTCATTGCAACGGAAGATCAAAATTTTAAGACCCATAACGGTGTTGTTCCTAAAGCTGTGCTACGGGCATTGTATCAAGAAGTCACCAATTCAGCCGTTCAAACCGGCGGCAGTACATTAACACAGCAACTGGTGAAAAACCAAATATTAACGAATGAAGTTTCGTTTGAAAGAAAAGCGAAGGAAATCTTGCTTGCTTTAAGAGTTGAGAAGTTTTTCAATAAGGATGAAATTTTGGAAGCATATTTAAACGTATCATCATTTGGGCGAAATTCTTCCGGACAAAATATTGCCGGAATACAGGCGGCAGCGAAAGGAATCTTTGGTGTCCCGGCAAAGGACTTAAATCTGGCGCAAGCAGCTTTTATCGCCGGTCTCCCACAAAGTCCATACGGCTACACTCCTTTTACAAATAAAGGAGAACTCAAAAGCGCAGAAGGACTGGAGCCGGGCTTAAAACGCCAAAAAGTTGTGCTAAGTCGCATGCTCAAAATGGGGTACATCACGAAAGAACAATATAATGAAGCGGCTTCCTATGACATTGTGAAAGATTTTATCCCTCCACAAGATTCAATTATCGAGCAATATCCATATTTGATTATGGAAAGTGAAAGAAGAGCTATTGAAGTGTTAATGGGAAATTATTATAAAAAAGACGGTTACAAAAAAGAAGATATCGATAATAGTAAAGTTTTATATAACCGTTATTATACACTTGCCGAAAGGGATCTTCGTCAAAACGGATATAAAATCTATACAACCATTAATAAAGATATTTATGACAAATGGCAGGAAATAACGAATCAATATAAAGAGACCGTCCCATACCAAACGGTACAAAAAAAGGATCCTGAAACAAATGAAACCATTCAAGTGAAGGAGCCGCTTGAAGTAGGCGCCATGCTAATCGAAAATAAAACCGGAAAAATTATCAGCTTTGTCGGCGGCCTTGATTATCAACGGGAAAATCTAAATCACGCAACACAAGCATTTCGTCCGAACGGATCAACCATGAAACCATTGGTCGTATACGGTCCTGCTATCAATATGGGGCTTGCCGCTCCGGGAACGGTTTTAGCGGATGTTGATCTCGGTCTGAGAGGTGATTCCGGAAAACCATGGCCGACCAACTTTTCACCGCGATATTATGGGCTAACTTCGGCAAGAACAGCATTAACCCATTCCTATAACGTGTCTGCTGTTTATTTAATGCAAAAAATCATCTCACATGATCCGGTCCAATACTTGGAAAAACTAGGAATTAGTCGGATAACCAAAGCAGATCATACCAATTTAGCCATTGCCCTCGGCGGTATTACAAACGGTGTAACGGTGGAAGAAAATACGAATGCCTATACCGCATTTGCCAATGACGGGAAATTTATTGATGCATACATGATTGAAAAAATTGTTGATAATGACGGGAATGTCGTTTATGAACATAAAAGTGAACCGGTTGAAGTATTTTCCCCACAGGCCGCATATTTAACAATTGATATGATGCGGGATGTCGTTCGAAGTGGAACAGCCAGAGCATTGCCGGGGCAACTTAAATTTTCTGCTGATCTTGCCGGGAAAACGGGGACGACCAATGACACGGAAGATGTTTGGTTTGTCGGGCTAAATCCTAATTTCACTGCCGGTATTTGGTTCGGATTTGATCAACCGAAGACGATACCGGAAGCATTCCGAAATAAACATTTATCACTTTGGGCAAAATTGATGAACGCTGCCTATGATGTGGCTCCGGACGTAATTGGTGTTAAAGACCGCTTTAATATGCCTGGCGGAATCGTTAAAAGAGCTTATTGCGGTGTATCCGGTCTGCTTCCATCCAATGCGTGTTCGAAAGCAGGTCTGACATTATCGGATTATTTTATCGCTGATTATGTACCGACAAAAGTTGATGATAGTTTAATTGACGGGAGATTTGTTACCATTGGTGGTCAAAAATATGTAGCACTTGATTCAACTCCGAGCGAATTTACCCAGTCCGGGCTGATGTTAAATCCGGATTTTGTCAAACAAACAGCTCCACATCTTAAAAATGTCAATCAGCTGATTCCGAGTACCGGAAATTGGTCCAACATTTTCGTTTCGACAGCAAGAATGAATGAAAACGGGAAAATCCCTGATCCATTAGGGGTATCATTATCTAATACAACGATAAGTTGGAACAGACACCCCGAAAATGATATTGTCGGTTATCGAATTTATCGAGTCACAAATGGCGGACGCGGCGAAAAAATCGCAAGTATTATTGCCGGCTCATCGCTTGCTTATCATTTGCCGAGCAACGGTCAATACGCTGTAGTAGCTGTTGACATTGCCGGTAATGAGTCGCCATTATCAAATGTGGTGACAGTTGGAAATACCAGTCCAACGCCGACACAGGATTCTGCGGATGACAATTATATTGATGAAACTGTACAGGGCGGTTCCCCAGTGCAGTAAAAACGGAAAAACCCCAAGAACTTAGCATTCTCGGGGTTTTTTCATTTCCAAATTTTGATTACCTCAATAATTAATCTTCCATTGTCGAGAGATCACCTGTTGGCAAGTTCAATTCCCAAGCTTTCAGTACTCTTCTCATAATTTTTCCGCTTCGGGTTTTCGGCAATTTATCAACAAACTCAATTTGTCTCGGTGCAGCATGAGCAGCAAGGCCGGTTTTGACAAATTGACGGATATCTTCTTTTAATTCATCCGATTGTGTGTATCCTTCTCTCAATGAAATAAACGCTTTAATAATTTCACCGCGAACAGGGTCCGGAATACCGATGACACCGGCTTCCCGTACAGCAGGATGCTCAACCAGTTTACTTTCAACTTCAAACGGTCCGACCCGCTCACCCGAGGTATTAATCACATCGTCAACCCGGCCTTGGAACCAGAAATAACCGTCTTCGTCCATATAAGCTGAATCTCCGGAAACATACCAGCCATTCGGGAAGAAGTAAGACTCATATTTTTCAGGATTATTCCAAATTTTCCGCATCATGGACGGCCAACCTATTTTAATGGCCAAGTTCCCCATCTGATTCGGTGGTAATTCATTACCTTGATCATCAACAATGGCAGCAACCACTCCCGGTACCGGTTTCCCCATCGAGCCCGGACGAATATCCATGCAAGGGTAGTTACATATTAAATGGGCCCCCGTTTCTGTCATCCACCATGTATCATGAATGCGATGTCCGAATACTTTTGACCCCCAACGAATAACTTCCGGATTAAGCGGCTCTCCAACACTTAAAATATGACGTAAAGAAGTTAAATCAAACTTATTTACGACCTCATCGCCGGCACCCATTAACATCCTGAAAGAGGTTGGCGCACTATACCAGACAGTTACGCCGAAATCTTCAATCGTCTTATACCAGGCTTCCGGACTAAACCTTCCCCCAACAACTACATTCGTTGCCCCGTTTAGCCAAGGACCAAATATACCGTAAGAAGTTCCCGTTACCCAGCCGGGATCAGCCGTGCACCAATAAATATCGTCCTCTTTCAAATCAAGTACCCAATAGGCAGTCATATATTGTTGAATCATGGCATTATGGACATGCAAAACCCCTTTTGGTTTTCCTGTTGAACCGGATGTATAATGAAGTATGTAACCATCTTCACGGTCTACCCATTCAATTTCCAAATTTTTACTAGCCTCAGCCAATTTTTTATTAAAATCAACATATTTACCGTTTTCCTCAACATTTTCACCAACGATAAAAATGGTTTCCAAGTCCGGCAATTCATCTACCGGTACACGCGGTAATAATTCCGGTGTTGTCACTAAATATTTTGCACCACTGTCCAGCAGGCGGTCTCTTACTGCTCCTTCCATGAATGCCTCGAATAACGGCCCAACGATTGCACCTAATTTGATAGCTCCGAGGAAGGCAAAATAAAGTTCCGGCGAGCGCGGCATGAAGACAAATACACGATCCCCTTTTGTAACACCGTAATCTTTAAATACATTTCCGGCTTTATTCGAAAAATCCTTCATTTCTTTAAACGTATATTTTTCTAATCGACTCGCATCCCGGTAAATAAGCGCCACTTTGTTTTTGCGAAAACTATCTGCATGACGGTCAATCGTCTCAAAAGCAATATTTACTTTCCCGGTCGAATGCCAAGAAAAATATTGTTCAGCTTCCTCCCATTTAAAGGTTTGGTACGCTTCCTCATAATTTTTTAAATTATGTTCCCCTTTTACTGCTGATAACGTTTCCAATTTCATTAATATTCCCCCTTGCTCAAATATGCAACAAAATATCCCATATAATATATTTATTTCATAATTTTGTTAAAAATGCAAGTTTCTATTAAGCTAGTTTTCAAATATTATAATAATAGGGATAGTAAAGTGAGAAAATTCGCTCGCTTTTTGAAACCACTTTCAAGTATAATAGAATTAAATTCGTATGAGGTGATATTTTGGAACATAAAAAAACCTACTATAAAAAAGAGTGGGAAACGAAAAAAGGGACTTTAATTATTGAAGGCCCTGTACCATCAGAAACGCTTTCCAAATACCATTTTCATGAAGGTTTAGTGGCGTTTCGACCGGCTAACGAACAAAAAAAAGCGCTTGTTTCAATCGCCGCCCTCCCGGAAGGCAGAATTATTATTGCGAGAGATGGAGATACGGTAATTGGTTATGCCACCTTCCTTTATCCTGATCCATTGGAAAGATGGTCAGAGGAAAAAATGGATAATTTACTAGAATTAGGTGCGATTGAGGTTGCTGCACCATATCGAGGGATGGCTGTAGGAAAACAATTATTAATTGTTGCCATGATGGATGATTCGATGGAAGATTATATCATTATTACCACTGAGTACTATTGGCATTGGGATTTGAAGGGGACAGGTCTGAATGTGTGGGAATATCGGAAAATCATGGAAAAGATGATGAATGCCGGCGGTCTTGTTTGGTTTGCCACCGATGATCCGGAAATTTGTTCCCATCCGGCCAACTGCTTGATGGTGAGAATCGGAAAACGGGTCGACCAAGCCTCGATTGAAAAATTTGATCGTCTTCGTTTCAGGAATCGGTTTATGTACTAAAGCGAAGGCTGAAGTCAGATGAAGGCGAAAAATTTTTACATGGATTGTACGAGAAACAAGGAAAGAGAGGAAAAACGGGAAATCGAGGATCGGTTAAAGGGAAGGAATGTATGCTTTGATTATAATCAAGACAAATATTTTACATCCTAGTGGAACGTTACGTATAAGGGGGTATTCTTTTGCTTGTTGAAGAAGTGATGAAAACAAATGTATTTACATTAAAAGAAAACGATTCGATTCAATCCGCCATCTATTTGATCGAAAATAATCAAATACGGCATATTCCAATTGTTGATGAACAAAATCGATGCATTGGGATCGTTTCCGACAGAGATATTCGTTCAGCAGTTCCGTCAATCTTTTCCAAAGGGAATGATTCGGGAATTTTCGATAAACCGATTCATCTCATTATGACGAAAGATGTCATCACCGTACATCCGCTTGATTTTCTTGAGGAAGTAGCTGCATACTTTTATAAATATCAAATTGGTTGCCTGCCTGTTGTTCAAAACGAGAAATTAATCGGCATTATAACAGAAACCGATGTGCTTTTTACCTTTGTAAAGTTAACCGGAGCCGATCAACCTGGCTCATTCGTTGAAATCCGTTTGTCCAATAAACCGGGCAATTTATCAAAAGTATTAGAGATTTTTAACAGCTTTCGCGTAAATATTGAAAGTGTCCACCTTTATCCGGATAAAAAGGAACAGGATAAAAAAATTATTGTTTTCCGGCTGAATACAATTAATCCGCTTCCAATCATTGAAAAGTTAAAAGCAGAAAAATATGAGGTTTTATGGCCAAATTTTCCGGGGATGACCTATGAAAAATAATGCTACTTTTGTGTATTCGCCGGAGTTATTGACCTATAAATTTAATCAACATCATCCGTTCAATCAAAAAAGACTGGAGTTAACGGTTGATTTGTTGAAATCAATACAAGCGCTTTCAGATGAACAAATCGTACCGCCCCGAAAAGCGAGTGATGATGAATTACAATTAATTCATGATGAAGATTTTATCGAAGCGGTAAAAAGAGCCGGAAGACAAGAATTACCGATGGACAGGGCAAATAATTTCGGTTTAGGTACGGAGGATACACCGATTTTTCCAAATATGCATGAAGCAAGCAGTCTCATTGTCGGTGGTACGATTACGGCAGTCGATTCTGTTATGGAAGGGAAAAGTGATCATGCCTTGCATCTCGGCGGTGGATTGCATCACGGATTTCGCGGGCGAGCTTCCGGTTTTTGTATATACAATGACTGTTCAATCGCCATTGCTTATTTACGGCAAAAATATAATGTAAGAGTTCTTTATATTGATACAGATGCACATCATGGGGATGGGGTTCAGTGGGCATTTTATGATGACCCTGACGTCTGTACATTATCCATTCATGAAACAGGGCGATATCTTTTCCCTGGTACGGGGCAAGTACATGAACGCGGGACCGGTCAAGGTTATGGATTTACATTCAATATCCCCTTGGATGCTTTTACTGAAGATGAATCTTGGCTGCATGCTTATAAGACATCCGTTGAAAAGGTTGTAGAATATTTTCAACCGGATATTATTGTGTCGCAAAACGGAGCTGATGCGCATTACTATGATCCATTAACGCATTTGTCAGCTTCCATCAAAATTTACCAAGAAATCCCGAAGTTAGCCCATGAAATTGCTCACAAATACTGTGATGGGAAATGGATCGCTGTTGGCGGGGGCGGCTATGATATTTGGCGAGTTATTCCCAGAGCTTGGTCGTTTATTTGGTTAGAGATGACAAATCAACGGGATAAAGCAACTGGGAAATTGCCGGAAGATTGGTTGGAAAAATGGACCGCTCAATCACCTGTTCCTTTACCGACAGAATGGATGGACCCGGTGGATATGGTTCCGGTCATTCCAAGAAAAAAAGAGATTGAAGAAAAAAATGCACAAGTGGTTGCGATGGCTTTAAAAATTATTCAAAACAGTAAGCTGTAGGATAAAGTGAAACTTCCATCAGGGGGGCTTCATCCCCACTGATGGTTAGTTGAACCAATCGGGCTCTTACGGACACTTATCTTCCTCCTTAACATCCTTGATTTCCCTTCTTGACATCGGAGGAAGATTAGTGACCGTTTGTGCGGGGAAAAAGGCCCGATAATGATGATTTTTTCAAAAAAATGGTATGCTCATCACCATTCGGGCTTTTGATATTGCTGATCTAGTTCAACATTTCTAGTATTAGTTTCCGTCTTCTTTATCATCATAGGCAGGATCCATAATAACAATCTCGACACGGCGGTTTTTTTCCCAGTTTTCAGGACCGTCATTCGGAGCCACCGGCCTTGTGTCACTATATCCGGTTGCAATAAACCTCTCCGGCGCCATATGGTGGATATCAATAAAATAGCGAATAACGCTGCTGGCTCTGGCTGATGACAATTCCCAATTGGACGGGTACTTTGCATTATGAATTGGTCGATTATCTGTATGTCCTTCCACTTTCACAACGTTAGGAATTTTTATTAACAGCGATGATACACGCTCCAAAAAAGGAACAGCATTGTCCAGGATTTCTGCCGCCCCTGATTCAAAGATGATTTGTTCAGGAAGGACAAGGACAATCCCCCGCTCCGTTCTCGTTGCAACAACAACATCCTTTAATCCGGTTTCTTGAATGTAGCCGTTTATTTCCGCTAACAATTGATCAAGACGGTCTCCTTTTATTGGCAGTTCCTGTTCTTTATCCTTTCCGCCATCTTCTTCCTCTCCCTCAATCGTTTGATCCGAAGAAGGTTCAAGGGGAATGGCAGAAGGATAAAAATCAAATATTTGTCGTTCTTTTAATGACTTTGACAACGCTTCAAACTTTTGAATATCCACTTGGGACATGGCAAATAGCAAAATGAAGAAAACAAGGATTAAAGTAACTAAATCAGAATAGGTTACCAACCATAAGGGAGCACCTTTTCCGGAGGGTTTTGACTTTTTACGCCTCATTCTTATCCCTCCTCACCGGGATATTCTTCTGAGGTGAGTTTCAAGTCCGATTGGGAAATAAATGCCGATAATTTTTCGGTAAGCAATTTCGGATTTTGACCTGACTGGACACCAATAATCCCTTCTACAATGACTTGCTTAACAAATACTTCTTGCTCTGTTTTATCGGCTAATTTTGCCGCGAGAGGCAAGAAAAATAAATTTGCTAACAGGGAACCGTATAAAGTTGTTATAATCGCAACAGCCATACTCGGTCCGATACTATCCGGGTCGTTTAAATCGTTCAGCATAAGAATGAGTCCGATCAATGTCCCGATCATCCCCCAAGAAGGTGCATACTCACCGGCTTTTTCCAGAATGCTTCTTCCTTTTCGATGCCGTTCTTCCATGGCGGAAATTTCAGCAGTCATGATATCGATAATGATATCCGGATCAATTCCGTCGATAGCCAGAAGTATTCCTTTTTTAATAAAAGGATCATCCACTTTTTCAATTTCTACTTCCAAAGAAAGTAATCCATCTCTCCTGGCACGGTCTGATAAATGAGCAAATAAATCAATTAATTTGCCGAGTTGGAAATCTTGATGCGAGAAGGCTTGTCTAATTACGACAAACATTAATTTTAATTCTTTCAACGGAAAACTGATACATAATGCCGCTGTTAATCCACCAAAAACGATAATGATAGAAGGTATATCAATAAACTTTAGAAAACCATTGACACCTTTTGAGGATATTACACCAAACGCAAACACCAAAATCCCCAAAATCATGCCAAAAGGCGTTAAAATATCAAAACGTTTCATATCCATCTCCCGCTATAAAAGGAATTTTTTTCTGTATGTAATACCGTACCGGGAAAGCTCTTTTGGATAAGCTTATCTTTTTGAAAGAAGACAGCCTTTTCGTGAAGTCTCATTGAAAAGCTTATCCGGACCACTTTCCTTTTCTTTCTTCCTTTTATATCGGTACAATTCTTACTTTGTTGAGTTGCGAACTTCAATTCGATGCGGAAGAACGACTACATGATCGGTTACCTCTTCTTTATTCATATATTTCGTTAATAACCGCATGGAAACAGCACCAATATCATATAAAGGTTGAACAATAGTTGTTAATTGCGGGCGAACCATTACAGCCAACCGAGTATTATTGGCAGAAATAATTTCAATATCTTCCGGAATTTTATAACCTCTATCTTGTAGACCGTGAACGACACCAATGGCCATTTCATCGGTACCAACACAAATGGCTGTTGGTTTTTCGTCCAGTTCCAATAATTTTTCCGCGGCTTCGATACCCGAATCATACGTATAATCGCCGTCAAATACATAATTTTCATCGTATTCAATTCCCGCTTCAGTCAATGCCCGTTTAAAACCGGCCATCTTTTTCACACCATTAATCGGTTCTTGTAACGGACCAAACACATAACCGATTTTTTTATGCCCTTTGTTAATAAAATAGGTCGTTGCATCATATGCGGCCTGTTCATAATCGATATTTACAGACGGGAGTTTCCCTGTTTCTTCAATAGAGCCGGCTAACACAATCGGTACCGATGATTTTTCAAATTCTTCCACATGTTCCTTGGTTACATTGCCACTCATGAAAATAATCCCGTCCACTTGTTTTGCGAGCATCGTATTAAGTAAATGAAATTCTTTTTCTTTATTTTGGTCTGAATTACTTAAAATAATATTATAGTTGTACATCATGGCAATATCTTCAATCCCACGAGCCATTTCTGAAAAGTTTGTACTCGAAATATCGGGGATTATCACACCGACCGTTGTTGTTCGCTTACTTGCAAGACCTCTTGCCACAGCATTAGGGCGATACCCTAAACGATCAATAACTTCCATAACTTTTTTTCTTGTGGCGGGTTTCACGTTCGGATTGCCATTAACTACCCGTGATACCGTAGCCATAGACACATTTGCTTCCCTTGCCACATCATAAATTGTAATATTATTCACTTTCGACAACTCCTTTTTCCTAAATGAATTTATCCATTGTTTCGTATCATCTTTTTTATGCCGATTTCAAAAAGGCTAAGTATCCCTTTTACTTATTTTACCCTATTTAGTTTTAGAATTCTTAACTTTTCGGGTTCATAAATAATTTATTATGGTCTGGCATTTATATCATTAAAAATCCCTTCTGTTAAAATAGACAAAAGGGATAATGTTCATTATAGCACATATTTAGCTTAAACGTATATTTTTTTAGTAAAAAAGGAATTTTTAACGAAAAATAGATATTTTTTAGTGAATGATAAGTCACTTTATATTATCCTAAAATTATGGTAAATTGCAAGTAGCAGGAACAGTTGGTGTGTAAGGCTATTTGGTAAAAGACTTTATAATATCCCTTCCTAGGTTAAGAGGTGTTTTGATGAGGGAAAATAATCAAATTTTTGCTTTAGATATCGGAACAAGATCTATAGTCGGGATCATATTAGAAAAAGCAGAACAAGCTTTTGTTGTAAAAAAAGTGGTCATGAAAGAACACAAACAAAGGGCAATGCTCGACGGTCAAATTCACGATGTTACGGCTGTTGCCCATATAATTGGTGAAGTAAAAAAAGAATTAGAAGAAGAATTCGGTCCGCTAACGAAAGCTTGTGTCGCTGCAGCAGGTCGATCGCTGAAAACGGAAGAAGCGTCGGCAACCGTTTCCATTAAAGGACGAAAGTTGGAAAAAGACGATGTTATCCACCTTGAGCTGATGGCGATCCAAAAAGCGGAACAGCAAATAAAAAATAAATTTGACGATGTGAATGCCGAGTATTTTTGTGTTGGCTATTCTGTTTTATATTATTATTTAGATGGTCAGAAGATCGGGAGTTTAATCGACCAAATTGGAAATGAGGCATCTGTTGATATTATTGCGACGTTTTTGCCGAGAATTGTCATCGATTCCTTAGCTACGGCATTGAAACGATGCAATCTCGATATTGAGGCGCTGACACTTGAGCCCATTGCAGCCATCCACGTTCTCATTCCGCCTTCGATGCGCCGGTTAAATGTTGCCCTTGTTGATATCGGAGCAGGTACATCTGATATTGCCATTACAGATCAAAGTACCATTGTCAATTATGGGATGGTTCCGGTTGCCGGAGATGAAATTACCGAAGCAATAAGTGATCAATTTTTATTAGATTTCCCGATGGCCGAAGAAGTGAAAATTCAATTAACCGATCAAGCTACGGTCACCATCAAAGATATTTTAGGTTTCGAACAAACGATGGAACGAGCGGAAATCATACAATCTATTTCCCCCGCCATTGATCATTTAGCGACAAAAATAACGGAAGAAATTTTCCGGCTCAACGGTCTCAAGTCACCAAAGGCAGTCATGTTAATTGGAGGCGGAAGTTTAACACCCGGTCTTGATGAAAGAGTTGCTGAAAAATTAAATTTACCGAAAAACCGAGTGGCCATTCGCGGCATTGATGCCATCCAAAATTTCCCACTTGAAGGCGTCGAAGTTACCGGTCCGGAAATGATTACACCGATTGGCATTGCTGTTTATGCTAAGCAAAACCCGCTTCAATTTAAAACGGTTTATGTTAACGAAATCCCTGTTCGCATGTTCGAAGTAAAAAAATTAACGGTAGGCGATTGTCTTATCCAAGCCGGTGTAAAATTAAGTCAATTGTACGGAAAACCGGGTCTCGCCAAAATCATCACTGTAAATGGCAAGGCAATGACCATCAGCGGTTCATTCGGTTCACCGCCACTATTATTAAAAAACGGGCAGGCTTGTTCTCTTGACGACTATGTTAATGATGGCGATATCATATCGGCGGAGAAAGGCAATGACGGAAAAAGTGTCGAACTAGCTTTAAAAGATTTATTGAATGATTTCAGAAAAAACATTACCTTTAATGGGGATCACTATGAAATTTTACCAACTGCAAAGGTGAACGGTCAGACCGTTACAGAAGATTATATCATTAAAGATCGGGATATAATTGAATGGCGTGAGTTAAACACAGTCCAAAATTTATTAAGTCAATTACATTTAGTACCCGAACCATTTATTTTGAAAATTAATGACCAAGAGACGACAATTCCTCAAAAATCGGATAAAGTGTTGAAAAATGGAAAAGAGGTCCCGTTGAATACCCCGTTTGCTGACAAGGACTTAATTGAGTTTATTCAAGCTGCTCCCCCGACTGTGGAAGAACTTGCATTTCTACTAAATTGGCAATTGGAGACATCTTTACCGATTACATTTAACGGGAAAGATGTCCTGTTAAAGAAAAAAATAACCGTCATTAAACGGGACGGGATAGAACTGGAAAAAACGAGCCGCATTTATAACAAAGATTCGTTGATTGTCGAGCATATTACTTATAAACCATTTATTTTTCAAGACGTATTTCGTTTTGCCGATTTCGAACTGCCGTCGAACCCAAATGGTGACTACCTTATTTTAAAAAACGGCGAACAAGCGACTTTTATCGAGGAACTGGAACCGGGAGATCAATTGGAAATTAAATGGTTGGCAAAACATAGCAATGAATAAAGTGAAACTTCCATCAGGGGGATTCTTCCCACTGATGGTTAGTTGAACCAATCGGGCACTTACGGGCACTTATCTTCCTCCTTTACATCTTTGATTCCACTTAAGACTTAGGAGGAAGATTTAGTGACCGTTTGTGCGGGATAAAGTGAAACTTCCATCAGGGGGATTCTTCCCACTGATGGTTAGTTGAACCAA
>ERZ1673768.22-NODE-22-length-48274-cov-20.678861_pt1 | contig 48274 bp, 36 predicted proteins | sample MGYA00580142_ERZ1673768 | MGnify/ENA primary metagenome ERZ1673768 (study PRJEB41219, sample SAMN04549649) | soil metagenome | isolation source: soil | place: USA: Texas, La Sal del Rey | collected 2008-06-23 ... | reverse complement strand
CTTCGGTAGCATTACCTCGCAAGCGAAAATGTATTTTCGCTGACTACGGCTTTGCCATCGCCTAAAGGCTGGGCAATCGCCGAGTTTTCTTTATAGAAAAAGAACTTTCGCTTCGGATTCCAAAAAAGGTTTCTACGAGTACTTGTCCAAATGGCGACGAGATGAGTTACCGGCTTTCTAAGATGCGAAACTCTAGAAAGTATGCATCTTTGACCAAACTACGAAAGCAGTAATTTGCGTTTTTCTCACTACAGCCGGCGAATTGGAATAATAAAAATTTTCCCTCATATAATTGTATCATTGCGCTATTTTGTAAAGCGACATACAGAGAAATTGGTAAACAAGACACGAATTAAAATGACTTTCATACAATGAACATTGTTTTGGTTTGTCGCTGCAATTCCACGACAACAGAGAGTAGGCAACAGGGGGAGAGCGAAAATGAAAGGCAGAAGAAAATTATTTTTCCGTATTATTTTATTAGGATTTTTCCTATTATGTATAGGGGCATGTTCATCGGAAAGTGAGAAAAAAAGCCAAGTTGACGATGAGAAAAAGGAAACAAAACAAGTAGAAGATAAGAAAGCGAAAAAAGACAAGGGAATACCGACCGATGAAGAATTAATTGCGGTGTTAGATAAAAACTTAGAAACGATGCAGGCGGGAGATATAGAAGGATATATGAGTACCATCCATGATGAATCACCCAGTTTTGAATCGACAAAGCAACTAATTGAGCAATTTGCTTCCCAATATACATTCGATATTGAAATTTCCGATGTCGAAGTCGTAGAAAAGTCGGTTGATGAAGCAAAAGTCGCTTTTACACAAAGAACGATGAAAGTAAAGGGTCCGGAGTATAAAAACAATGAAGTAAAAGGATACCATATTTTGAAACCGTATAAAGGAAAATGGAAAATTTACGAATCGGCCCAGTCATCCGTTCAGTATTTAGACGAAAACGGTAATCCGGTGGAAGATACAAGTGGGGTAACCGGACCGGACGTTCCCGCTTTTAACCCGGGTACGGGCGATTATGTTTATTTTTCGGAAATAGAAAAGTTGAATTTTACGATTGATGAGCGAAACTGGAAGCTCGACTATTATGATGAGGATACCAATAATGGAATGGCTATTGCCGAGTTTGTTTTGGAAAATGAAACAGTTGAAAATTGGTCGGAACTTTACACCATTCATTATTATGAGGATGGAAAATTGTACTCGACACCAGAAAGTTTTATCAGTAATATGGATGCTGCCATTCGTGAAGAAGTAACCGGACAAATTGACTTCCAAAGTTATGATGTGACGGCAGAAGAAGGATTTTATGAATTTTATATTCATGATGATCCGATTGAACCGAATCAACATGAAGTGGCAAGGCTGTTTTATGCAGGCGATGATATGTTTCTTGTTCGCTATACACGTATAGGCGAGCCGATGGATGACGCAACCAAAATGAAATGGGTCACGAGTTTGAAGCAAGTGACGGCAGGTCAATAATTGCGTACTGGTGCGATAAATGAATTGGCGTCATTCTATTCAAGGGGCAAATCCTTCATGCTGTAAAAATGCATAGAGGGAGCATAAAAAAATCGAAAAAATGGCGGCCGAAACCGTGCCGCCATTTTTTCCTGTTATCATATTTCACAACCCGCAAACGTTTAGTGCAGTAAAAACCATTTTCTTCATGTTGATCTTTTTATCGGAAATCCGCAAATGTTTAGTGCAGTAAAAACTATTTTTTTCATGCAAATCGTTTTATCGAAAATCCGCAAACGTTTAGTGCAGTAAAAACCATTTATCCTGCTAATCGATTTATCGACAACCCGCTTACGTTTGTGGCAATAGAAACCATCTTTATTTTCATACATATGATCATGAAGAACAGAATCAATTAAAATCCCAGAACAAAATGTAAAACCCGATAACACATAAATGCTAATATGGCGGAAATTGGTAAAGTGATAAACCATGTTATGATCATTCTTTGGGCTGTGTCCCATTTGACACCGCGGATCCGATGGGCTGAACCGACACCTAAAATGGCTGATGAAATAACATGGGTTGTACTAACCGGTAAATGTAAAAAGGTTGCACCGAAAATTACCGTAGCCCCGGTCAAATCTGCAGCAACACCGTTAACGGGGCGGATTTTCATAATCTTTGAACCAACCGTTTTAATAATTCTCCAACCACCGACAGAAGTGCCTAAACCCATTGCCGTGGCACAAGCAGCTTGTACCCAAAATGGAACATCTCCGCCACTGATGTAATTGCCGGTCATTAACGCCATTGTAATAATACCCATCGTTTTTTGAGCGTCATTTGTCCCATGCGTATAAGACTGAATAGCGGCCGTCAAAATCTGGAAATAGCGAAAATTCCGGTTCGTCTTTGCCAAGTTATAGTTTTTAAAAATTACTTTAAAAAGACTGTAGACAAGATAACCGACAGCAAAAGCGATAATCGGTGAAAAAATAAGTGCTTCAATAATGTTGATAAATCCGTGATAGTTAAGAACGCCAAAGTCGGCACTGGCAATGGCGGCTCCGGCAACAGAACCGATTAATGCATGGGAGGAACTGCTCGGGATGCCAAAATACCAAGTAATTAAATTCCATGTAATTGCGGCAATCAACGCTGCTAAAATGACAAGGGTTCCATTCGGTAATGAAAAAGGGTCAACAATATCTTTTGTGATTGTCTTTGCAACTCCGGTAAATGTCATCGCACCAAGAAAATTCATAATGGCAGCCAAAGCAATTGCATGTCTCGGTTTCAAAGCCTTCGTTGAGACACTTGTCGCAATGGAATTTGCCGTATCATGAAAACCATTGATAAAGTCAAAGGCCAGTGCAAAAATGACAATTAGTGTAATAATCAGAAAATTTCCTTCCATATATGTAATTCCTTCTCTTTCAGTTTTATCTAAGGCTCTTCTCTAAGATTGCTACTTTTTGCATGAAAAGTGGTCTTTAATAAAGCAATTGGTGGTTTGCCAATTGCTTCTATTCTGGCTTCTAACCTCAGGGAACGATGACAAGTTTTGTCTATCTGCATCTGTATCCAATCGTAACAAAGATTAGGAAAATAGCCTTATTCAAGTATGTTATTTCCTTTTCAAATCGTCTCTTTTCCTTTTACGCATTTTTCATAACAACGGTTTCTAATGTATTTGCGACAGATTGACAATAATCGGCAATATTTTCTAATGTTTCATAAACTTCTTTATATTGCATGATTTTAATCGGGTTTTCTTCTGTTGCAAAAAGTTCTTTTATCGCAATTCGTAATAAATGATCACAATTTGATTCATATTCTTTAATTTTCACAGCATGCTCATGAATGTCACCATATTTTTTATTGGCAAGTAATTCCGTACAATGATCCATTTCGATTGTCATATTTTTTATCGCTGTGACAAATGATTTCATATGATCAGTCGGATGAATAATGGAATACATTTCGAATAAAGCAGCACATTCCTCCAACCCATCGATGACATCATCTAAGGTTATCGTTAACATCATGATGTCCTCTCGCTCAATCGGTGTGATAAACGCACTGTTTAATTCTTTTGTAGTTCTATGTACAAGTGAATCTCCCTTCGCTTCGTGTTCTTTCACTGTATCATAAAAAATTTTCAGATCCCGCACATTATTGATTTTAAAATCATAAAAAAAAGTGGCCGCTTCCTTAATATTACTTGATATATCTGTTAATAATAACGCGAACTTGTCTTTCTTTTTTGCCATCTAAATGCCTCCAAATCCCAAGGTTGATATAAAAGCACGATTTTAGTATAGCTTATTGTTTCACATTTTTCCAGAACCTTCGAAGCTGAAAATGTTTTTTTATCTTATGAAAGTAAAATTTTTGTTATACAAATGAAAAATAATAACCATAAATAATATTGTAGAATAAGTCTAGTTAAGATTTTAATATAGAAAAGGTGTTTGAATGAAAGTTTACAGTATTCTTTTGTTCTGTGCTGCTATATTACTGCTTATGCCCGGTCGCCATGTATTTGCCCAAGAAGAGTTGCAACTAATGAGTGAATCCGCTGTACTAATGGATGCAAAATCTGGACAAATATTATATGGAAAAAACGAAATGGAAAGAATGAATCCCGCCAGCATTACGAAAATTGCCACAGCGATTTATGCGATCGAACATAGTAATCTTGATGAGCAAGTAACCGTTAGTGAGCAGGCAACAATGGTAGAAGGGACTAGGGTTTACTTGGAAGCAGGCGAAGTAGTCTCAATGGAAAAACTATTAACGGGCATGCTTATGAACTCAGGTAATGACGCAGCAGTTGCCATCGCTGAACATATTGATGGTTCTGTAGCTCAGTTTTCGAAAAATATTAATAAATATTTGACGAATAAAATTGGAGTTACCAATACCCATTTTGAAAACCCCAATGGTCTATACAATGAAAATCACTATACAACCGCAGCAGATATGGCAAAAATTACCAAATATGCACTAGCAAATGATACATTCCGAAAGATTTTTGGAATGAAAGAGTATCATTGGGATGGACAATCTTGGGATACCACATTGTTAACACATCATCGATTGTTAAAAGGGGAATTCCCCTATGAAACAGCAACAGTTACCGGCGGGAAAAATGGTTTTATCAATGAGGCCGGATTTACTCTTGTAACAACGGCCGAAAAGGATAATCTTGAACTGATTGCCGTTACCATGAAAACAAATTTCAAAGATGCACCTTATTCGGACACAATTCAATTGCTGGATTATGGATTCACAAATTTTACATCGGAAATGATTCCAAAAGGGACGATATTTACTGAAGACGGGATGAAATATATGGTGGAGGAAGATCTTTATTTTACGACTAAAGATGGACAAGATTATAAGCAAATGGTCGATTCGCACGGTGTTTTACACATAGAAGACAATGATACGGATCAATTGATCGTTTCAGTTCCATTACATCCATTAAATGCACCGGAACCGGCAAAAAAAGGTGATCAAGGAATATTTGCACCCGTAATGGACCATTTCCTTCATTACTTATCGGCTGTTCTCATCCCTACTACAGGTATCACTTATTTATTCCACTTTTAACCCGAGGAGCATGACCTGTATCGAAAGCATAAGCGGTAAATAAAAGTCTCTCAACGCAAGATTTAAGTGACGAGTGAGAGAGGGACAACCCGGGATACGCCCGACTTCTTCAACAAAAGTTTAAATCAAAACCGTTTCATTGGATGAATTTGTGTATGAAAGGACTGAAATCACATGAATGGAAATGAATGTTGATTTTGGTCCTTTTCTTATAGATATGAAAAAGAGAGAAGATGTATGGGATGTATAAATGAATGGCAAAGTATATAATATTTATAAGTTTTCGGGAAGAATTTGTAATGAATTTAAAACCAGGGGTGTTAAACAATGCAGGAAAATCATGAGAAAGCAAAGGAACAGGCAAGGGTCAATCATGTTCTTGAAGTCATCGAAAAGAAATTGCGTACACTTGAAGAAAAAACCGGGGGCCTGAAACAAGACATTGTCTCGCTCCGAAAAACATTTTGGGAAGATGTAACAGTGAACCTCGATGAACCGGATGATGTAATAGAAACCCATACAAGTTTACGGCAACAGGCAGAACTTCTATCGGAGCGGGAACGAAGCCATAGGCAATTTTTTAAACAGCATAAAAATCTTGAACGATTGAAGGCATCCCCTTATTTCGGACGGATTGATTTTTTAGAAGATGGCGAGGACAAAAGTGAAAAAATATATATCGGCCTTTTTTCCCTGATGGATGAGAATGATGAAGAGTTTTTAATCTATGATTGGCGAGCCCCGATTTCCAGTATGTACTATGATTTTGCCCCTGGACCTGCGCATTACAAAACAATGGACGGAGACATTACGGGAAATATTGAATTAAAGCGTCAGTATATAATCCGTCAAGGGGAAATTAAAGGGATGTTTGACACCGGCATAACAATCGGTGATGAGGTTTTACAGGCAGTGTTGAGCGATCAAGCAGACACACAAATGAAATCGATTGTTGCAACGATTCAAAAGGAGCAAAATGAAATTATTCGGAACGATCGAAAAAAATATTTAGTTGTCCTGGGAGCGGCCGGGAGCGGGAAGACATCCGCCGCCCTTCAAAGAGTGGCCTATCTTCTTTACAAGTATCGGGAAATTTTGCGTGCCGATAATATCTTGCTGTTTTCACCCAACCAGCTATTCAGCAGCTATGTCGCTACGGTTTTACCCGAACTCGGAGAAGATAACATGGATCAAAGCACATTTTATCAGTATTTACAACATCGTCTTAAAGATTATGAGGTTGAGAACCCGTATGAACAACTGGAATATATATTGAGCGGGAAACGGGATGAAAATTATTGGGTAAGAAAAAAGGCCATCCGCTTTAAGGCTAGTTTATCATTTAAACAGCTGATCGATGCTTATGTGCACAACTTGCAAAGCGATGGCATGATGTTTAAAAATATTTCTTTTCGCGGCGAAGTGTTTATTTCCAAACAAGAAATAAAAGAGTACTTTTATTCATTGGGTAAACAAATTTCAATTCCAAATCGGATTCAGCTGTTAAAAGATTGGTTGCTTATAAAGATGGATGAAAAGGAAAAGGAAGAGAAGGGGAAAGAATGGGTACTCCAAGAAAGTGAATTGCTTGACCGGGAAGATTATTTGAAAGTATACAGGAAATTGCAAAAAGAGCAACGTTTTAGCGAAAATACATTCAATGATTTTGAACGTGAGGAAAACATGCTGGCTGATTGGATTATAAAACGAAAGCTGGCACCGTTACGGAAAAAAATTAATGAGTTGGCCTTTGTCGATGTCAGGGGCCTTTACATCGATTTATTTACCTGGGCAAGGAAAGCTCAGCATTCAGTTCAGTTACCGAATGAATGGGAAAAAATCGGGGAAATGACGGCAAAACAAATAAAGCGACGAATATTGTGCTACGAAGACGCAACACCATATCTGTATTTAAAAGACCGATTGGAAGGAAAACTTATTTATACGAAAGTTCGACATTTGTTCATTGATGAAGCCCAGGACTATTCGCCGTTTGAATTTGCCTTTTTTCGAGAAATTTTCCCAAACAGTAGAATGACGATTTTAGGGGATATCAACCAATCAATTTTTACGTTTGCCCTTGGTGGTCAAAACGGGCTTACCCTTTCCGATGAACTCTTTCCCGATGAGGAATTGGAAAAAATTATTTTGGCGAAGAGCTACCGTTCAACAAAACAAATTGTTGAATTTACAAAGGAAATATTGAATGATGAACAAGAAATTATTCCGTTCAATCGAAACGGGAATTTGCCTCGGTTGACAACTGTCGAAAATAAACAATTATTGAATCAAGCGATTATAAAAACGTTGGGCGACCTTCAAAGTCGGGGCTATGAGACGATAGCCGTTATCTGTAAAACCGCCCGGGAAGCAAAACAGGCATTTGATGAATTAAGTGGAGAAATGGATTTCCATCTTATTAAAAAGGAAACTCGCTCATATGAAAAAGGTTTACTTATTATACCAAGTTATTTAGCCAAAGGAATCGAATTCGATGCGGCAATTATTTATAACGCCTCGTCGAATATTTATTCAGATGAAGAAGAACGAAAGTTGTTTTACATGGCTTGTACCCGGGCCATGCATGAACTGTTTCTTTTTTCAATTGGAGAATCGAGTCCGTTTTTAAATCAGGTGAGTGAGGATAAGTATGTACGAGGTTAAAAAATAAGTTCTCCGGAAATGGCGGATTCTGCTAATTAGACAGCGGAATCCGTTTTACTTTTCTCTTCATAAAAGTAGGCCGGCTTTTGTATCATATCCCCATAAAACTAATAAATTATTAATATTGATATTTTTTTTTAAAATTAGATTGTATTTTTATACATTGGTTGTTATAATAATTCATACAAAATTTATTAGGAGCTGGTTGGAATGAAAGTTGGTATCGTTGGGGCGAATGGATACAGCGGAGTCGAATTAATCCGGCTTTTACAACAACATCCCTATGTAACGATTGAAAAAATTGTTTCACATTCCACCCATGGTAAAAATATTTTGGAATTATATCCGCATTTGTACGGTGTCAATGAGATGATATTGGAAAAATGGAATCTGGATGAGCTCAGCAACTTAGATCTTGTTTTTTTTGCGACACCATCCGGGGTTTCAAAAGATATCATTCCGCCGCTTTTGGATAAAGGAGTTACTTGTATCGATCTTTCAGGTGACTTTCGGTTAAAAAACGCCGGCGATTATGAAACCTGGTATAAAAAGACATCCGCACCGACAGCATATTTGCAAAAAGCGACCTATGGGTTATCAGAAGTTTATCGGGATAAGATTAAACAAGCCAAACTGGTCGCCAATCCGGGATGTTTTCCAACGGCAACATTACTGGGGTTATTTCCGGCATTAAAGAAACAAATTATTCATGCCAATACCATTCATGTTGATGCGAAAACAGGCGTTTCCGGTGCAGGTAGGAATGCCAATTTGACGAATTTGTTTACGGAGATCAATGAAAACATAAGAGCCTATAAAGTAGGAGAACATCAACATATCCCGGAAATTGAACAAGTAATCAGTGATATATCCGGAGAACAAGTACCGATTACATTCATTACACATTTAATCCCCATCAATCGGGGAATCATGTGTACGATGTATGCCGACTTAGTTGAACAAGTAACGACTGAAGAAGTCCATCAAATATACAAAGATATGTATAAAGATGAAATGTTTATTCGGATTCGTCCAATTGGCGAATGGCCGACGACAAAAGAAGTAATGGGAAGTAATTTTTGCGATATCGGTGTGATGGTAAACAGGCGAACGAATAAACTGATTATAATATCGGTAATTGATAATCTCGTAAAAGGTGCGGCAGGTCAGGCGGTGCAAAACATGAATATTATTAATGGGTGGGAAGAACATATCGGGCTCAATAATTCCCCACTATATCCATAATTGGAGGTCACACAATGGGCATTAATCAAAAAGAAATTTTACAAGAAATAAAGATTTTAGATGGCGGTCATATTTGTACACCAAAAGGGTTTTTCGCCGGCGGTTTACATTGTGGACTAAAGCGGAAAAAGCATGACCTGGGCTGGTTATATTCAATTGTACCGGCAAATGCAGCGGCGGTTTATACAACCAATCTCATCCAAGCTGCCCCGATCCATGTCACTCGCGAAAGTATCAAGGTAGACAAGCAAATTCAAGGGGTGATTGTGAACTCGGGAAATGCCAATGCATGTACCGGGGAAGAAGGATACCGTCATGCACTGTTAATGCGCCATTATTTTGCAAAAAAAATGAATATGAAAGAAGAACATGTTGCGGTCAGTTCTACCGGAGTAATCGGTGAGCAGCTTCCGATTAATAAAGTACTTGATGGGATCAATATGATCGGAAAGGTTGAAGAATCTGCCGCAAATTTTGAAAAGGCAATTTTAACCACGGACACAACGCAAAAGCGTGCATGTGTTCAACTTGAAATTGATGGAAAAATGATTACGATTGGCGGTGCAGCCAAAGGTTCCGGGATGATTCACCCGAACATGGCCACGATGCTCGCCTTTATTACAACTGATGCCAATGTCGAGCAAGAAGCATTACAGTCTGCGTTGAAAACAGTGGTTGATGAAACATTTAATATGATTACAGTTGATGGCGATACAAGTACGAATGATATGGTCCTGTTACTGGCTAACGGATTGGCGAAAAATACCATGCTTACACCGAACAGTCCGGCTTGGCTCCACTTTATTCAAGGGTTAGAAACGGTATGTCAATTACTTGCCAAAGAAATTGCAAAAGATGGAGAAGGGGCAACAAAATTAATTGAGGCAAAGGTAATCGGAGCGGCCGGTGAAGAAGACGCCAAAAAGCTGGCCAAATCTGTGATTGGTTCAAATCTTGTGAAATCGGCGGTTTTTGGAACAGATCCGAACTGGGGAAGAATTGTCTGTGCGCTTGGTTATAGCGGCGTCCATTTTGACACAGAAAATATTAGTGTTTATATCGGTCCATATCAACTATTTGCCAACGGGTTACCTGCTTTGTTTGATGAGTCTGAGGTAAAAACGTATATGGAAGAAAATAACGAGATTCAAATATTGGTAGAATTGCATGAAGGAGAAAGCAGTGCCATTGCGTGGGGATGCGATTTAACCTACGACTATGTAAAAATTAATGCCTCCTATCGAACTTAGTTGACGGAAAAGCCAAGTTAACAACAAAGGGCTTAAATTAATCAAACCTGGTTGTCGGCAAATGTCAAGTTAACAGCAAAGCGCTTAAGCATTTCTTTCTTGTCGCACTTAGGTAGTCGGCAAAAGTCAAGTTAACAACAATGCGCGTAAACAATTCTTTCTTTTCGAACTTGTGGGGTGAGGGTAAAGCAATGGGTTATGTTGTCATAAAATGTGGCGGAAGTATTATGGATGGACTTCATCCGAGTTTTTATGAAAATATTGTCATGATGATGGAAGAAAACCATGTTAAGCCGGTCATTGTCCATGGCGGCGGTCCGGAAATATCCAAGATGTTGGATCAATTAAAGATTGAAACCCGATTTATCGACGGTATGCGGGTCACGACGAACGAGGTATTGGATGTTGTAGAAATGGTTTTATCCGGGACGATGAATAAAACCATTGTCCGGAATTTAATGACGTGTGGCGGCCGTTCAATCGGATTAAGCGGTGTCGATGGAATGTTGCTCGAAGCCGGACCGATTCATCAAGAAAATCAGCTGGGATTTGTCGGCAGAGTCCATTCGGTAAATACAAAGATCATTGAAAGGTTGTTGGATGAAAAATTAATTCCGGTTATCTCACCTGTTGCCACCGATAAACATGGCGGACGCTGGAACGTGAATGCAGACCTGGCCGCGGCTGCTATCGCCAAAGCGTTACAAGCACCGTTATGTCTTGTGACAAACGTACCCGGTATTTTAAAAAACGGAAAAGTTCTTTCAAATCTTTCCCATCTCGAGGTTCAACAATTGCTTGACGATGGCACGATTACCGGTGGCATGATTCCAAAAGTGAAGGCGGCCTTGGATTGTTTACATGAAGGAATCCGGGAAGTTGTCATTTTAGACGGGACGGAAGAGAATGCTTTAAAAAGATTTATAGACAAGGAAAAAATTGGTACGTCAATAAATTTAGAACTAACTTATGCAAAATAACGGAGCAGGCAACTCGCTTGCCATACGCTAGAGGGTGAAAAAATGCAGGCAGTAAAAGAATCTTACTTAATGAACACATATAGTCGTTTTCCGGTCAAAATTGTCAAAGGGAAAGGCTGTTATGTTTGGGATGATGAAGGGAATAAATATTTAGATTTTACTTCCGGGATTGCGACATGCAATTTAGGCCATGTACCGGAACCGGTTAAGCAAGCATTAATCGAACAATTGGATAATCTTTGGCATTGTTCCAACTTGTATCATATCCCTTCACAGGAAATATTGGCATCTTTACTCGTCGAAAACAGCTGCTTTGATCAAGTTTTTTTCTGCAACAGTGGGGCTGAAGCAAATGAAGCAGCGATTAAACTGGCACGAATGTATGCAAATCAACATAAAAAATCAGCAGATATTGTTACATTCACCCAATCATTTCATGGCCGGACCTTGGCCACATTAACAGCAACCGGTCAGGAAAAAATTCAACACGGTTTTGCACCACTGGTCCCAGGGTTTACTTATTTGCCTTATAACGATATGGCATCGCTGGAGCAACTCAAAAAGATTAAACCGGCAGCGGTACTGTTAGAGTTCGTTCAAGGAGAAGGCGGGGTTATCCCGGCAGATAAGGATTGGCTTCGTGAACTTGCGAAGATATGCCATTCGGAAAATATTTTATTAATAGCCGATGAAGTCCAAACCGGGATGGGGCGAACCGGGGAGTTGTTTGCCTATGAACATTATGGTATTGAGCCGGACGTGATGACCTTGGCGAAAGGATTAGGTTCAGGCTTTCCAATCGGTGCCATGTTGGCCAAAAAAGAAGTGGCTGAATACTTTAAACCGGGAACCCACGGCAGTACATTCGGCGGCAATCCGCTGGCAACAACTGCCGGTATTGCAACGGTAAAACAGTTCCTTGAAACGGATCTACTCATTTCTGCACAAAACCAAATGGAACTTTTAAAAAATAAATTGATCAAATTACAAAGTGAATTTCCTTGGATAAAAACTGTTCGCGGTGTAGGGTTTTTACTTGGACTGGAAATCGATGGGGAAGCAGATAAGGTAGTCAAACTCGCGATTAAAGAGAAGACTCTTATTTTAACAGCAGGTCCGCGAGTCATCCGAATTTTGCCACCTTTAATTGCGACAGAAGCAGAGATCGACCTGTTTATAGCGCGATTAAAAACGGTACTTGCCGCATATGAGCATGAATCCAGTAAAATTTCTGGTGCCAAATGAAGGGAAGAAATGGGGGAAAACATGTGACAACAGGATATGTCATATTAGAAACCGGTGAAATTTTTCCCGGAACATTGATCGGAAATAGAAAAAATCAAACCGGTGAAATTGTCTTTAATACAAGTATGACCGGTTATCAAGAAATCATCACCGATCCATCTTACGCCGGTCAAATCATTGTATTTTCGTATCCGTTAATCGGTAACTACGGTATGAATCATTTATTTACAGAAAGTGACAAACCACATGTGCGCGGAATTGTCACCGGTGAAATTTGCGGTTCACCAAGCCATTATCAATTGGCAGAGTCAGCAACCACACTCTTGGAAAAATACGGCATTCCATGTTTAACCGATGTTGATACACGGGCACTCGTGAAAACGATTCGGAAAAAAGGAACCGTGAAAGCAATTATTTCGGATCGACCGGATGTGAAACCTGTAAGTTCGGATGAGAAACAACTAGTCAAGCAAGTGACAACGAAAGAATTGCTGTTTTACGATAACGAAGGCCCGCATGTCGTTTTAGTCGACTTTGGTTATAAAAAATCAATATTAGCCTATCTTCAGCAAATAGGTTGTAAAGTAACGGTTGTTCCATTCGACTATTCGTTTGAAAAAATTCGTTCACTGGATCCGGATGGAATTGTGTTAAGTAATGGTCCGGGCAACCCAATCGACTTAGCCGATCATTTGGATAAAATTCATATGTTAACGCAATGTTATCCAACTTTGGGGATTTGTTTAGGCCATCAATTGATTGCTCTTGCTTATGGAGCCAAAACCGAAAAATTGCCTTTTGGTCATCGCGGGGCCAATCATCCGGTCAAAGATTTACGTACCGGGAAAGTATTTATCACATCACAAAATCACGGTTACGTTGTTATCGATGGAACTATGAATGAAAATGAATTTACAGTAACTTTTCAACATGTCAATGATCGGACGATTGAAGGTTTTACGCATAAAACATTACCGATTCAAACCGTACAGTTTCATCCGGAAGCACATCCGGGACCACAAGATACGGAATACATTTTTCACAACTTCATCGAATCCATTCAAAAAATAGGGGAAATGAAATATGCCGTTAAATAAAGAGATAAAGAAAGTGCTAATCATCGGATCCGGTCCGATTGTCATCGGTCAGGCAGCAGAATTTGATTATGCCGGTACGCAAGGCTGCCTTGCCTTAAAAGAAGAAGGTGTTGAAGTTGTCCTGTTAAATAATAATCCGGCAACGATTATGACCGACCAAAAAATCGCCGATCGTATTTACATTGAACCGATGACTTTGGACGTTTTGGAAGAAATAATAAAAAAAGAGCAACCGGATGGTGTTATTGGAACATTAGGAGGGCAGACAGGGCTCAACTTAAGCGTGGAACTGGCAGAATCGAAAATTTTAGAAAAGTATGGGGTCCGTCTGTTAGGTACCCCGGTCGAATCGATTCAAAAAGGGGAGGACCGGGAAAAATTTCGTGAATTAATGATTGAAATTGGCGAGCCGATTCCGGAGTCAAAAATTGTTCATACGATTGAAGATGGCCTTGAGTTTGTTCAGAAAATCGGTTTTCCCGTCATTATCCGTCCTGCTTATACTTTAGGTGGAGAAGGCGGCGGTTTTGCCAATAATGAAGCGGAATTATACACCTTATTGAAAAAAGGATTAGCTTTAAGCCCGATTCACCAAGTATTAGTTGAACGCAGCATTAAAGGATGGAAAGAGATTGAATATGAAGTCGTTCGCGATGCCAATGATACATGTGTGATTATTTGTAATATGGAAAACATTGATCCGGTCGGTGTTCATACCGGTGATTCCATTGTGGTTGCCCCGAGTCAAACATTATCCGATGAACAATATCAAATTTTGCGGAATGCTTCGGTGAAAGTTATCCGTGCTTTAGGTGTGATCGGTGGCTGTAATATTCAATTTGCCATGGATCCGAACTCGAATCAATATTATATTATTGAAGTCAATCCGCGGTTAAGCCGTTCCAGTGCTTTAGCGTCAAAAGCAACCGGGTATCCGATTGCGAGAATTGCGGCGAAATGTGCTTTAGGCTATTACCTTGATGAAATCCTTAATCCGGTAACCGGGAATACATTTGCATCCTTTGAACCTGCGCTCGACTATGTCGTACTTAAACTGCCACGCTTCCCTTTTGATAAATTTAAGGAAGCCAATCGGACACTTGGTACACAAATGCAGGCAACCGGAGAAGTTATGGCGATCGACCGCAGTTTTGAGGGGGCATTAAATAAGGCGTTACGCTCGTTGGAGTATAAAGTATCCGGGTTGTTTCATCCGGCAGTGTCCGCTATGACAGTTGAAGAATTATCTGAAGCGATGGGTAATGCGAATGACTTACGATTATTCGTGATTGCCGAGGCATTTCGTAAGGGAACGGGGATTGAAGAAATCCACCAATTAACAGCTATTGATCCATGGTTTTTATATAAAATTAAATACTTAGTCGATTATGAGAAAAAATTACATTTATATACACTGGAAACTTTGCCAAAATCTATTTTACTAGAAGCGAAGAAATTGAATTTCAGTGATAAATATCTAGCCATGTTGCTGAATTGTTCGGAACAGAAGATTCGGGAAAAAAGAAAAGCATGGGAACTTATCCCTTCTTATAAATTGGTTGATACATGTGCGGCTGAATTCGATGCCGTAACCCCTTACTACTATTCAACTTGGCACGGAACGGATGAGGTAGAAGTTTCAAACAAGAAAAAAGCACTGATTATCGGCTCCGGACCAATCCGAATCGGTCAGGGAATCGAATTTGATTATACATGTGTCCATGCGGTTATGGCACTGAAAACGCTCGGCTATGAAACAATTGTCGTTAATAATAATCCGGAAACGGTAAGCACTGATTATTCGATTTCCGACAAATTATATTTTGAGCCAATTACGACGGAAGATCTTTTACACATTATCGAAAAAGAACAGGTGGAAGGCGTTTTTGTTCAATTTGGCGGGCAAACGGCTATTAATTTGGCCCAAGAATTGGAACAGGAAGGTGTTCATATTTTTGGAACATCGATTGAAACCATTGATTTATTGGAAGACCGGAAGCAATTTTACAAGTTGCTGGACCGAGTAGATATTCCGCATATAAACGGTGAAATCACCTACTCCGTTGATGAGTTAAAAGCAGCAGCGGAAAAACTTGGTTACCCTGTCCTCGTTCGCCCATCTTATGTGATTGGCGGGCAATCAATGGAAATTATTTACCAAGTGGAAGAATTAGACCATTATATCAAGCTTTTGCAGTATGCCGAAAAACGTTCTTGGCCGCTTTTGGTAGATAAATATTTACCGGGTCTTGAATGTGAACTTGATTGTATTAGTGATGGAGAGAATGTATATATTGCCGGGATTTTTGAACATATTGAACGGGCAGGGGTCCATTCTGGAGACAGTATTAGCATATACCCGTCAATCCACCTTTCAGCGGCACAAAAAGAGATTTTGGTTGATTATACAAACAGAATTTGTACAGAAGCCGGTATTGTCGGGGTAGCCAATATTCAATTTGTGATTTATGAAGATCAAATTTACTGTTTGGAAGTAAATCCGCGGGCTTCCCGGACGGTCCCGATTTTAAGTAAAGTCACCGGCATTCCAATCGTTGAAATGGGTGTGCAGGTTCAACTCGGTGAAAAACTTGGCAAAACCGGTTTGGCAACTGAAGTACCGTTCCATACCGTTAAAGCCCCTGTCTTTTCTTTTGCGAAATTAAAAAATGTCGATCCGATTATGGGTCCGGAAATGAAGTCAACCGGCGAAGTTCTCGGAATTGGGCAAACACACGAAGAGGCATTGAGAAAAGCGATTGGAAGAACATCGGATAAAAAGGAAGGACCAGTGACCATTTTTTGCTCGGTAGCTGATCGTAATAAAGAAGAGCTGATGAATATTTTACGACAAGTTTGGGACGACAATATGCAAATTTATGCCACAGAAGGAACGGCGAAATTTTTAAATGAATTTGGCATTGCAGCGAAACAGGTGAAGAAGGAATTTTCCGGGTTGGAAGATGTATTCAAGAAAGTTTCATTTACTGCCGCAATCATTTTGCCAACGAAGGCAGGAAACCATGAAACAGTCGGTAAATTTTTGCGGGAACTGGCGATGCGTTATCAAGTCCCTTTATACACGTCATTGGATACATTTCAGTCAATCATGGAGTTGTCTCACTTACACGGGGATATTCATGTGAGGGCGATCAATGATTATCTGTATGAAATTGCTTATTAAAGAGGAGAGAAGAAATGTCAAATTACTTGATTGAGAAACCGGGTGAAAAGAAACCGGCGAAAAAGGATTTTTTAACACTCGGGGAATTAACGAGTGAGGAAATACGATTTTTACTAAAAGATGCGGTTTATTTGAAACAATTGCAAAAGTCCGGAAAGCCTCATCTCTTTTTACAAGGAAAAGTACTTGGGATGATTTTCGAGAAATCGTCGACACGTACAAGAGTTTCGTTTGAAGTCGGCATGTATCAATTGGGCGGGCAAGCTTTGTTTTTAAGTTCGAGAGATATTCAATTAGGCAGAGGGGAAACGATCCACGATACGGCCAAAGTTTTATCCCGCTATATTGATGGCATTATGATACGGACTTTTGAGCATGAGAAGGTGGAGGAGCTGGCAAAACATGCAACGATTCCGGTCATTAACGGCTTAACCGATGCACACCATCCTACACAAGTGATGGCCGATTTGCTGACTATCTATGAGCATAAAGGGAAGCTTCAAGGCTTGAAATTATGTTATGTCGGTGACGGGAATAATAATATGTGCCATTCGTTGTTGGAAGGAGCGGCTAAAGTCGGGATGGATATGACAGTAGCATGTCCGGCTGAGTTTGCACCGGATGAGACCATCGTTAATCATGCGAAGGAAACGGCCCAAGAAACCGGATCCGTCATTATTATCGGTGAAGACCCGTATGAAATGGTAAAGGATGCAGATGTTGTTGTAACCGATGTATTTGTCAGCATGGGTCAGGAAGCGGAGACAGAAGAGAAGCTAAAGAAATTTTCAGCTTATCAAGTTAATGAATCATTATGCAAATATGCGAAAGAAGATTATATCTTTTTACATTGTTTACCGGCTCATCGCGGTGAAGAAGTGAGTCCGGAAATTATTGACGGCATCCATTCGGTCGTGTTTGACGAGGCAGAAAATCGCCTCCATGTCCAAAAATCCATTTTGAAAAACTATATGTAGACGGGTTTACGTGTTTGATGTTTACATGGAGATGAGGCTTGAAAGTTGTTTTCATATTCAAAAATCTATTTTTGAGCATTTTACGTATTTGACGAGGAAAAAAACCAGCTTCCATATATATTCAAAGCTAAAGGTCTGACGAGAGAGAAAACCACCTTCATATTCAAAACAAAATTTTAGAGCTTTTTCGGTTTGACGAGGCAGAAAAACGTCTTTATGTGTAAAAATCATTTTTGAAAAACTTTTTGTAGCATTTTGAATCGTTTTGCGTTAAAATGAATAACAATACAATTTCATTCATCTTTATTCAAGGGGAGAGAAATAAATGGCAAAAGAAAAGATTGTGCTGGCCTATTCAGGCGGTTTAGATACATCGGTTTCGATTAAATGGTTACAAGAAAAATACGGTTATGATGTCATTGCCCTTGCCATTGACGTGGGTGAAGGGAAAGACCTGGATTTTATAAAAGAGAAAGCATTAAAAGTGGGAGCAATCAAAGCCATTACAATTGATGCGAAAGATCTACTCGCCAATGAATATATTTTGCCAAGCTTAAAGGCAAATGCATTATATGAGGGGAAATATCCGTTGTCTTCCGCTTTAAGCCGCCCGCTCATTTCCAAGCTGCTTGTGGAAGTTGCAGAAACGGAAGGTGCGGTGGCGGTTGCCCACGGATGTACCGGGAAAGGGAACGACCAAGTCCGTTTCGAAGTTTCCATCCAAGCATTGAATCCGAAATTGTCGGTAGTTGCGCCGGTACGTGAATGGGGCATGAACCGTGATCAAGAAATTGCTTATGCCGAGAAACACGGGATCCCGATTCCGGTTGATTTGGATAATCCATTTTCCATTGATGCGAATATTTGGGGCCGTGCATGTGAAGCAGGTGTCCTGGAAAATCCGTGGAATGAAGCACCGGAAGAAGCTTTTGCTTGGACGAATCCGGTTGAAAACACGCCGGATGAGCCGGAATATGTTGAAATTAGTTTTGAAAAAGGCGTTCCGGTTGCGTTAAATGGTGTGCCGATGAAACTGGCTGCTTTAATTCAGGAGTTGAATGAAATTGCCGGCAAACACGGGGTAGGGAGAATTGACCATATTGAGAACCGTCTCGTTGGTATCAAATCCCGTGAAGTATATGAAAACCCGGCAGCTCTTGTTTTAATCAATGCGCATAAAGAGATGGAATTTTTAACATTGCCACGTGAAGTAACCCAGTTTAAAACACAAATCGAATCCCAATATGCAAAAATTATTTATGAAGGTCTCTGGTATTCACCATTACGTCCGGCAATTGATGCGTTTATTGAAGAAACCCAAAAATCAGTTACCGGTACGGTTAAGGTGAAGTTATTCAAAGGCAATCATGTTGTTGTTGCCCGTAAATCACCGGTTAGCCTGTATAATGAGGAACTGGCAACGTATTCGGCCGGCGACTTGTTTGATCATAATGCAGCAGTCGGATTCATTAAATTATGGGGAATGCCGACAAAAGTATATTCCGAGATTCATACGAAGGAAAAAGTGTTGAAATAATTGAATGAATCTATTTAGGGCCCTCGTGTCAACCATGAGGGCTTGTGATTTTAAACCGTGAATGGCTAGTAAAAAAAGCCTAAATCATTTTCTTGCGACAAAGATTGGAGTTTGTGATTTTAGGCTTGAATGGCAATAAAAAAAGCCTAAATCATCTTCTTGCGACAAAGATTGAAGTTTGAGATTTTAAACCGTGAATGGCCAGCTAAAAATTAAACATAAACCATTATCTTGTGAGAATCATGAGGGCTTGTAATTTTAACGATACGATTCAGTCATTTGGAGGTCAATAAAATGAGTAAATTGTGGGGCGGACGCTTTACAAAAGAAACCAATCAACTTGTAGAAAAATTTACAGCATCAATCGAGTTTGACCAAAAACTTGCATTAGAAGATATTGAAGGCAGTTTAGCCCATGTTGAAATGCTCGGATCATGCGGAATTATACCGGCTAAAGATGTGGAGCAAATCAAGAAAGGTCTTACATCCATCCGTGAGAAAGTCCTTAATCATGAAGTTTCTTTTTCTGTAGAAGATGAAGATATCCATATGAATATTGAACGGATGTTAATTGAAGAAATTGGACCGGTCGGCGGGAAACTCCATACCGGTCGGAGCCGTAATGACCAAGTAGCAACCGATATGCACTTATACTTGCGGAATCAAACGAAGGAAATAATCGAGCTGATTCGTTTTGTGCAAGAAGCTATCATCAGCCAAGCAAAACAACATGTGGAGACAATTTTACCGGGGTATACCCATCTGCAACGGGCTCAGCCGATCAGTTTTGCTCACCACTTATTGGCTTATTTTTGGATGTTTGAACGAGATAAAGAAAGATTGCAAGATAGCTTGAAGCGGATTAACTGGTCACCATTGGGAGCGGGAGCCTTGGCCGGGACGACATTCCCGATTGACCGCCAATTTTCAGCAAAACAGTTAGGGTTTGAAACCGTCTATCCGAACAGCTTGGATGCGGTTAGTGATCGCGACTTTATTTTAGAATTTTTATCAATCGCATCGATTCTAATGATGCATATTTCCCGTTTGTCGGAAGAATTGGTTTTATGGTCGAGCCAAGAATTTCAATTTGTTGAGTTGGATGACTCTTTCTGTACCGGTTCGAGCATTATGCCTCAGAAGAAAAATCCTGATGTTCCTGAATTGTTACGTGGCAAGACCGGACGTGTGTATGGAAATTTGATTGGTTTATTGACTACGTTAAAAGGTTTGCCGCTCGCTTATAATAAGGATTTGCAGGAAGATAAAGAGGGCATGTTTGATACGGTAGAGACATTGGCGGGATCTTTACAGTTATTGGCGCCAATGATTGAAACAATGACTGTAAAAAAAGAAAATATGTATAAAGCTGTCAGCCAGGATTACTCGAATGCAACCGATCTTGCCGACTATTTGGCGGGAAAAGGTATACCATTCCGCGAAGCCCATGAAATCATCGGACGAATTGTGTTATATGCGATTCAACATGATAAATATTTGCTTGATTTAAGTCTTGGTGAATACCGGAATTTTAGTGGTGCTTTTGAAGAGGATATATTTGAAGTGTTGCAACCGAAAAATGTGGTGGCCGCTCGGAACAGTTATGGCGGAACCGGTTTTAGTCAAGTAGAAACTCAATTGAATTTAGCGATAGAGAAACTGGAAAAATAAATTCCCTTGAAAAAGAATCGCACTTATTTTGAAATCGGTTATGAACGGAAAACTGCACATATTATCAAAATCGTTCATGAACGGAAAAATTGCTCATTTTTTCGGATTGGCTATGTTTAAAAGATGCTCGTTTTTTCACAAAGATACTCAAAAATTTTTTAATTTGCCCGTAAATGGGGGAATTCGCAAAAATACAATGTAGGCAAATCCAAAAATGTGAGAGGACTTGCCTATTTTTTTCACATCTTTTAAAGAAGTTGGTATATTTTGGTGAACATTACACAACATAGCATTAGTTTGAAACAAAATGAATGGAGATGTTGTGAATGTTCAATGGATTATCAATTTTACCATCAATGCTATTGGCGGGTTCGTTAGCTTTGGCGAGTGCACCGGTGGAATCTGTACAAAATCAAGGTATGACACCATCAAATATGGAGGAAAGAGTAGCTTCTGAAAACAATCAAAACGAAACCGGGAAATCCGGAACATGGAAAACGGCACCTTCAGAGGCTGAACTTGGTCCAAACGAACAAGTACAGGGGCAACAACCTGAAAATGCAGGAGAAGAACAACAAAATCAGCAGGTCAAGTTAACGGAAGAACAAATTAAAGAACTTGATCAAATGGTGGGCGAGTTGACGGAAAAACGGAAAGAACTTATTGACAAATATGTTGAATTTGGTGTATTTCCAAAAGAGAAAGCAGAGGAAATAAAGTCCCATATTGACGAGCATTACAAAAGAATGAAAGAAGAAAACTTTTTACCCAGCCCGCATAAGCATACGAGAAAAAATGTACCACCGAAAGAGGGCGGAGAGTAATATGGCAGGCCTCAACCATGCGATGAGAACATCCCTCGAAACCTTGGTAATAGCAGGACAGTAATAATGACAGGCTCTCACTCGGATGAAATCTAGCTGAGAAAATGGGGATAACCCCAAGAAAAAGAAGGACGAGCTGTCTATGGGACAAAATCATCAAAAAATGGAACAGAACTGTCTCATAGAGCGGCTGTATGGGACAAAATTAGTTGAAAAATAAGCCAAACTGTCTCATAGGATTGTCCGACTCGCGGTCTATGGGACAAAACCATCAAAAGTTGGAACAGAAATGTCTCATAGCCCGGCTGTATGGGACAAAATTAGTTGAAAAATAAGCCAAACTGTCCCATAGGATTGCCCGACTCGCGGTATATGGGACAAAACCATCAAAAAATGGAACAGAACTGTCTCATAGAGCGGCTGTATGGGACAAAATTAGTTGAAAAATAAGCCAAACTGTCCCATAGGATTGTCCGAATTGCTGCCTATGAGACAAAACCATCAAAAATTGGAGTAGAAATGTCTCATAGAGCGGCTATATGGGACAAAATTAGTTGGAAAATAGTCTGAACTGTCCCATAGGATTGTCCGAATTGCTGCCTATGGGACAAAACCATCAAAAATTGGAATAGAAATGTCTCATAGAACGGCTGTATGGGACAAAATTAGTTGGAAAATAGTCTGAACTGTCCCATAGGATTGTCCAAATAGCGGTCTATGGGACAAAACCATCAAAAGTTGGAACAGAACTGTCTCATAGAACGGCTGTATGGGACAAAATTAGTTGGAAAATAGTCTGAACTGTCCCATAGGATTGTCCAAATAGCTGTCTATGGGTCAAAACCATCAAAAAATGGAACAGAATTGTCTCATAGAGCGGCTGTATGGGGCAAAATTAGTTGGAAAAAAGGCTAAACTGTCCCATAGGCTTGCCCGATTTGTGTTCTATGGGACAAAACCATCAAAAAATGGAACAGAACTGTCTCATAGAACGGCTATATGGGACAAAATTAGTTGAAAAATAAGCCAAACTGTCCCATAGGCTTGCCCGATTTGGGTTCTATGGGACAAAATCATCAAAAAATGGAACAGAATTGTCTCATAGAGCGGCTATATGGGACAAAATTAGTTGGAAAATAAGCCAAACTGTCTCATAGGATTGTCCGACTCGCGGTCTATGGGACAAAACCATCAAAAGTTGGAACAGAACTGTCTCATAGAGCGGCTGTATGGGACAAAATTAGTTGGAAAATAGTCTGAACTGTCCCATAGGATTGTCCAAATAGCTGTCTATGGGACAAAACCATCAAAAGTTGGAACAGAAATGTCTCATAGCCCGGCTGTATGGGACAAAATTAGTTGGAAAATAAGCCAAACTGTCCCATAGGATTGCCCGATTTGTGTTCCATGGGACAAAATCATCAAAAAATGGAACAAAAATGTCTCATAGCCCGGCTGTATGGGACAAATTTGGTTGAAAGGTAAGCCAAACTGTCTCATAGAAACGAACAATCAGCTATTTATAGGACAAAACCCATCTGATAATTTAATGAAAGTGTCCCATAGAAAAGCCAATATGAGAGAAAAATTAGGGAAAAGTGTCCCATATCTCTAGCGGATAAAGCAGCAACAGAAAAATAAGGTGAACCGTCCTCCCAAAACGAGACCCCAGAAGCACCACCTCACAAGAACAAAACCAGCTTCAAAAAAATATCGCCAAACACGTCGGGCAACAAGGTTGATAAACTTGTTGCCCGATGCTTATGATAGAGGTAAACTATAGCGTGAACGGCAAATTGAATTAATTTGGAAGGTGCATTGCATGGAAGATAAAATGTTTTCAAAAGATCCACGTTTTAAAGTAGCGAAAAGAGAGGCATGGATAGGTGTGGGGCTCGTAGTTATTAATTTTCTTTGGTGGTTTGGTTTCGCTTATGGTCTTTCGAAAGGTTCACCAACCGAATATACATACATACTTGGATTCCCGGCCTGGTTTTTCTACAGTTGCATTGGCGGCTTAATCATAATGTCCATTCTTATTAAATTTGTCGTAAAAGTACTTTTTAAAGAAGTCCCCTTTGATGAAGAGGGACAATCAGCTGAGGAAGCAAATAAAGGGGGATTATAATGAGTTTGGGGATTTTGCTACCGCTATTATTTTTTCTTTTTATCATATTCTTTGTTGGAATGTGGACGAATAAATATGTCAGCCAATCTGATTCGTTTCTCCACGAATATTTTCTCGGCAGCCGTAATATGGGCGGATTTATTCTAGCCATGACGATGATGGCAACTTACGGAAGTGCCAGCAGCTTTATCGGCGGTCCGGGCGTAGCATATTCCACCGGCCTCGGTTGGGTTCTTTTATCGATGGCCCAACTTCCTGCAGGCTATTTTGTCCTGATGATTCTTGGGAAAAAATTTGCCATCGTTGCCAGGCAATATCATTCAGTAACTTTAATTGATTTTTTAAAAAGTCGTTATCAAAGTGAACTTGTCGGACTATTGGCTGCACTTAGCATTATTATTTTCCTGTTTTCATCCATGGCAGCGCAATGGGTCGGTGGTGCAAGATTGATAGAATCACTGCTCGATATACCGTACTGGTTAGCATTATTGGTTTTTGCCCTTTCCGTCATGATTTATGTTGTTGTCGGGGGATTCCGTGCGGTTGCCTTAACAGACACGATTTTAGGTGCGGTGATGTTTTTTGGAACATTGATTTTACTGATGGCGACGATTATTGCAGGTGGTGGGGTAACGAATATTATGGAAAAACTTGTTGCCATTGATCCGGACCTGATTAGTCCGTTTGGCGCAAATGGGGAATTAAGTCCGTTATATGTGTCTTCTTATTGGATATTGGTTGGTGTCGGGGTCGTTGGCTTGCCGCAAATTGCTGTCCGAGCAATGTCGTATAAAAATGCAAAAGCGATGCACCAAGCCATCATCATCAGTACTGTTTTTGTCGGCATTATTATGCTTGGAATGCATTTAATTGGTGTGTTTGCACGTGCCATTAATCCGAATATTGCTGTAGGTGATACAGTGATGCCTACAATTGCGATGGAAGTTTTACCGCCCGTATTTGCCGGTGTCGTTCTTGCCGCACCAATGGCAGCCATTATCTCAACGGTGAATGCGCTCCTAATTATGGTCAGCTCTGCGGTTGTTAAAGATATATACTTAAGCTACATCAACCGGGATGCGCAAGAAAGGAGAATTCGGAAAATCAGTTATACCGTAACGGCTGTACTGGGAGTTATCGTTTTCTTTATGGCATTATCACCACCGGACTTTCTAATTTGGCTGAACTTATTTTCCTTTGGGGGATTGGAGGCAGCATTTATTTGGCCGGTGATTTTAGGGCTATATTGGAAAAAAGGCAATCGCTACGGTGCCATTTGGTCCATGATTGTCGGCGTTAGTTCTTATATTTTATTTCATACGTATTACCCGAACGCATTCGGTATGCATACAGTTGTCATGCCGGTCGTACTGTCACTAATCACCTTTGTTGTTGCCAGTATTTTTACAGATAAAAAAATTGTGTACAAGCCATTAAAGCAGGTTGATTAGACACAGCAGATAAGAGTCCACCAAACGAAAACCCTGAGAATGTTAATGTTTTACATTCACGGGTTTTCCGGTTTTGGCATCGAAGGACAGGACCTTGAAACTTCACTTCATTAAAAAAAGATTATTAGGACCCTGATAGATATCGCATTACTACAGTACAAAATATTATACTTTGAGCGCTCGGATTATAAAAAATCGGCTTTTTAGTGCTAAAAATTATATCCACCCATTTTCACGTGCTTTTTCAATTGCTTGCTGTCTTGATTCGACTTCAAGCTTTTGAATGGCGGAAGAAAAATAGTTTCTAACGGTTCCATTTGTTAGAAATAGCGTTTTACCAATGTCATGCGTCGTCTTTCCTTCCTTAGCCATTCTTAATACTTCAATTTCACGATCGGTTAAAGGGTTTTCTTGTTTTATAAAAAGGGTCGCAGCTAAGTCTGTACTGATTACACGTTCGCCATTCATTACTTTCCGAATAGCTTCGATTAAATAATCAATCGGTTCATCTTTTAACAAATAGCCTTCCACTTTTGCATCCATCGCCTTTTGTAAATAGCCTGGGCGCGCAAAAGTTGTTACAATAATAATTTTGCATGTGCTTCCCGCATGTCTAAGTTTTTCAGCTAATTCAAGACCCGTTATTGATGGAATTTCAATATCAAGTAAACAGACGTCTGGTTCATATCTCTGAATTGCCTCCCAAGCTGCTTTCCCATCGGATACTTCTGCTAGGACTTCAATGTCATTTTCCAATTTTAATAAAGAAGTGAGTGCACCACGAAGCATTTTCTGATCTTCTGCAATGATCACTCGTATCATATGGCATTTCCTCCTTCATTTGTATGAACCGGAACTTTTAAAGTGATGGAAACACCTTTATTCAAAGAACCATTCACTTCAGCCGTACCGTTCAGCTTTTCCATTCGTTCTTGTATCGACCGGATGCCATTCCCATATCCCTTTTTTAAATCACCGTTTCCATCATCCCATATTTGAATATGATACATTTTATCTTGATAATATTTTGTAATCATACAATGCTTTGCTTGACTATGTTTTATTATATTTGTAATTGATTCCCGTAGAGAAAGTGCCAGCATCGTTTCCGTGACACTTGATAATAAAGGAAGTTTTTCTTTCTCCACAATCGTTAATTCGATCCCGACTGTTTGTAAAATCTTTTTTGATTCTTCAATCTCCTTCTCCAGTGAAACAAAATTCATATCGGTCACCAGTTCTCTTATTTGTTTTAGCGCAAATCGAGAAGAGTTCAGAATATCTTTCATCTCTTCCTTCGCTTGTTTTGCATCTGTTTCTACTAATTTTATCGTTAGTTCGCTTTTAAGCTTAATCATTGTTAATGTTTGACCAAGTGTATCATGAAGGTCTCTGGCAATCCGATGCCTTTCCTCTTCTTGTATATAACGTTCCAGCTGAGCATTTGCTGTATCGAGCTTTCCTTGAAGAGCCTTTGCCTTTTCCTTTGTATAAACGACAAATGGAATAAATAGTTGGACAATCATAAAAGGAAGTAACATCGAGTTGGCAAAAAGGAAGGGATGTCCATCAGTCAGCCAATTAAATAAGCAATACACCATGACAATTCCAACCATCCCTATACCAATATAGATTTTGCGTTTTGCCCTTCCTAACAGATCGGCATAAATAAATCCATATAAAAGCAGCCACTTTTGTAGGAAAACTCCTAAAATGACAAGACTACCGAACCCGGAAAAACAACCTACAAGCAAACGCCAATCTCGATACCATAAACAAACATAGTGAGATAATAACACAATGGAGATGAGCAAAAGCTTTCCCGAAAGACCAAGGCTGCTTTCTGTTTTTATAACTTTATAGATTAAGAAAACAATTGCAACTATATCAATAAGTAGATATTTTTCTACTTGATCAATAGGGTATAGCTTTTTAAAAGTCATGCAAAACACCTCTTCTCGTTCGCACTGAAAAAGTCCATTTTTATAAAAGATAACCATCATATACAATTTTTGTGGTTCACCAAATGAAGTTATTGTAGATATCTGATAAAATCTATTTGGATGCTAATCCTTTTTTGTCTTTCGGGGGTTTTTGATTGTCTGTAAACCTGTGTAGTTTTCCCATCCCTTACTAAATGTAGGGTTTCCTCTATCTCTGCTATAATTACTGCCGAATAAAACTTACTATATTTTTTCTTGTTGTTTCCATGGGCCCTAGTTTAAATTTTTGCAACCACAAGGAAGCAAATCCAATTTGGAAAGACGTAATAAGGAACCATATTAAAACAATCGTTACTGAGTCAACTTTATTTCCTAATCCAAATCCCCATCCGTAAAATAGAATCGAACAAATTAAATTTTGCATCACATAACAGCTTAATGACATTCTTCCGACCTTTTCGAGTTTATTCCATAACCAAAACTGTGCTGTTCTTTCAAAGACTTTTGAAATGAGTGCTAAATATCCTAAAGACAAGATAGGAGCAAATAAATAACGAATTGGAAAATCAAACACACCACCTGGAACAAAATAAAGTAAATTCAATGGCAATCCTATATAAAAACCGAGTTTAAATAATTTCTCCCGTTTTTTCTTCCCTTGGTCATCTGGCGCAAAGAAACCTGCTCTCATTAGCCGTACGCCTAATAAGAAAAGAAAAATATTCATAGGAATCACAAATAAAACCTCAATTCTAAGCAAAATAAAATTCATGAACCGATATTGTATCTGCTCGAACCAGCTTCCATCTTTATAAAGTGACACGATACCACTCATTTCACCTAATGATATATTCGCAGATGAACCAAAATAAACCCCGATGATTAAAAGAGATAGCATGATTGTTGCATGAAAACCGCCAATCATTTTCATCGCTTTCGAAATTACCCGGTCTCCTCGTTTTACAATCCATGCAACAATAATCGCAGCAATACCATAACTCATTAAAATATCGTATTCCATCACCAATATAAAATGGATGAAGCCTTCTGTTATTAAAATTATAGAAGTCCAAATATACAACCCTGGCCAAGCTGTGTTATTTTTTAATGATTGCCGGTATTTTAATTCAAGTCCTACACCAAACATTATCGTTAATAAACCGAGCATTTTTCCATTCACGAAAAATAATACTAAAATTCTAATAAAATCTTGAAAGGAAGTCCACCAATAGTGATCAAATGTAAATATATAGGACAAATCCCCTAAGTGAGCAAAAATCCAAATATTTGTTCCAAGTGTACCAAGCACTGCAAAACCTCTCAGTATATCCAGTAAGCGAATTCTTTTTTCTGACATATGTCCGTTCAGTCCCCTTTCGTCATAAGTTGCTTTTATTATAGATGCGAAAGGAAAGTAGCGGTATTCACAGGAATCAGGACTGTTTTAATGACATGTGTCATATTGCAAATAAAAAACCGGACAGCAACTTATGCATCCGGTTTTTTTCTCAGATATGGTGAAAAAGTTTATTTCTTTAAATCTTCCCCAATAATACGCACTTCTCGTTCCAAAGAAACGCCGAATTTTTCCTTCACGGTTTTTTGAACATGTTCGATTAACGAAATATACTCAGTTGCCGTTGCATTATTAATATTAACAATAAAACCGGCATGTTTTTTCGATACTTCTGCACCGCCAATTCGCGTTCCTTGTAAACCACTGTCTTGGATTAACTTTCCGGCAAAATACCCCGGCGGCCGTTTAAAGACACTGCCACAAGATGGATACTCGAGCGGCTGCTTCGACTCACGCTTAAATGTTAAATCATCCATAACGGCTTTAATTTCTTCATAATTTCCTTCTTTTAATTGAAAAGTCGCCTCTAAAACAAAATCACCATTTTCAGCAATATTACTGTGACGATAGCTGAGATCCAAGTCCTTGGCGTCCCGTTTAACTATCTCACCATGTTTATCCACAACAAGACAACTTTCGAGAACGTCTTTCATTTCCCCGCCATATGCACCGGCATTCATAAACACCGCACCGCCAACCGTTCCGGGGATCCCACAGGCAAATTCCAAACCGGTTAAGTGTGCTTCCAAAGCTTTTCTTGAAGTATCAATGATTGAAGCGCCACTTTGAGCGATGATCTTTTTACCTGTTGCCGTAATTTTATTTAAGTTTGCCAAAGAAAGAACAACACCACGGATCCCGCCGTCGCGAACAATTAAATTTGAGCCATTCCCGATCAAAGTTAACGGGATATTTTCACCATGGCATAGCCTAACAACCTTTTGTACTTGTTCATATTGATCCGGGGTTACAAAAAAATCTGCCTTGCCACCTAATTTTGTATACGTATGTTTTCGCAAATATTCGTCACAAGCAATATGTTTTTCATCAAGGATATTTAATAAACGATTGTAAATTCCAGTCTTCATCATCGAGTCATTCCTTTTTTTGGGTAAGTAAAAAAATAAAAATGGAGCGCTAAAAATTATCGTCACTCTTATTTATATTACGTGGAAAAAGATGAATTCGCAATAGGGCATAAATATTAGTAACTGACAAAAGAAAATATATCATTTTCCCGGGTATGTTAAGTAAAAAACCGACTTATCTACAACTGGTATCACTTTCCGGCTGGACCATCCCTTTTAAAAATGAACATAAGATAAAATTTGCCTAATTTTAATTCCAATAATATTCGAGGGATTAATTTATGCAACTTGAGAGCGTCCTTAATAAATGAAAAAATATTGACTGAGACAATAAAATTGTGTAAAGTAAATATTGTCTAGGACAATAAATTAAAAAGTGAATTAGGAGGAGAACTTATGAAAAAAATAGGAAAATTCATTTTGTGGGTAGTTGGTATATTCATTATACTTGGTGTCATTGGGGCTTTGATGGGTGATGATGGAGACTCTACGAAAGGCAATAATTCAACTACCGCCTCATCAAAAGTAGATTCTAAGGTGAAAAATACTGATCAGAAAGATGAAAAGAAAGTCCATGCGATTGGTGAAAAAGTTGAAGTTGGTAAACTTGCTTACACCGTTTCAAACGTTGAAACAACGAATGAATTAAAATCTGATAATGAATATATTGAACCTGCAACAACGGACGGACAGTTTGTTGTCATTGATATTGAAGCATTTAATAACGATAAAGAAACAAGAATGGTCGATAGCAGCATGTTTAAAATCAAAGACAATCAAGGAAGAGAATTTGAGCCGACAGTCGAGACAGAAGTCATGATGGCATTGGGAGATTTTGCCGATTTTTTCTTACAAGATATTAATCCGGGAATCTCAAAAACCGGAAAACTTGTATTTGAACTGCCAAGTGATGCAACCAGTTTCTCTTTAGAAGTTTCCAGTGGTTATGGTTTTGCTGGCGGCGATTATGAAACGATTCAACTTAAATAAAGATACAATGAGGGGCATAATCGCCCCTAGCCATTTCCTCTTAATTACGCAAAATCTTCATCCCCCACATTGTAAAGCCTATTTAAAGCTTGTATAATAAAGACATATTGACTAGGACAATAGTTTGTGGGGTGAAAGATTGAATGGCCTCGAATATATTCTCAGCTTATATCAAGTCCAACATATTGAATTAGCGGAAAAGTTAGGAATCAAAAAACAAAACATCAATTTATGGATTAAAGGAAAGCAAAACATTCCCAAAAAATATTTACCGGTACTAGAAGGGTTATTCGGCATCAATCGAAGCTATTTTACAAAAGAATTAACGGATATTGATAAACTAGAAATCCAAAAAGAAAAGTTAAAACAAGACTTAAAGCCAATTGTTGAACGACAAAAAGAAGAGTTTCGCGTTGATGAAGAGTCCGATTACTTAGTGAAAGTACCTGTTTATGATAAAGAAGAGCTAAACACGATCGAGCGTGCCATTGAAAAAGCGAAACTAGTAGAACGATTTAAGCAGGTCATTGATATTATTGATGAAAATCCGTATATGGATACGTACGCTTTAATTGTTGAACTACTGGAGAAAGCACAACATGAAGCGATTTTCCATAAAACGATTGAAGCTTTAGCCCATTATTTAGAAGTGTTACCGGAGTGGATTAATAGTGATCCGGAGCAAGAAGAATTTGAAAGTGAGATTTTTGAAGTTTTTGATGACTACAATCATTGAATGTTGGAGGGAACGGACAAATATGGCAACAACCGCAAACGTAGGATTTGAAGAGACATTATGGAAAGCAGCAGACAAATTACGTGGCAGCATGGATTCCGCTGAATATAAGCATGTGGTTTTAGGTCTGCTTTTCTTAAAATACATATCCGATAAATTTGAAACAAAGTATCAAGAACTAGTAGATGAAGGAGCGGGCTTTGAAGAGGATCGCGACGAGTATGAAGCAGAAAATATTTTCTGGGTCCCGAAAGAAGCACGTTGGGATTTCATTAAAGACCGTGCGAAAGATGTGAAAATCGGGCAATTCATTGATGATGCGATGATTTTAATTGAAAAAGAAAATCCGACCTTAAAAGGGGTGCTTGATAAACGGTACGCCCGCCCGGAACTTGATAAACGCCGGTTAGGTGAGCTCATTGACCTGATTTCTACGATTAAATTACATGATCAAAATGAACAAGATTTACTCGGTCGAGTATACGAATATTTTTTAGGCAAATTTGCCAGCGCAGAAGGAAAAGGCGGCGGGGAATTCTATACACCGACAAGTGTGGTTAAAACATTGGTTGAAATGATCGAACCGTATGAAGGTCGCATCTATGACCCGGCTTGTGGAAGCGGCGGGATGTTTGTCCAAAGTCAAAAATTTGTGGAAGAACATCGCGGGAAAATCAATAATTTGTCCATATATGGTCAAGAACTGAATTCAACGACTTGGAAACTGTGCCGGATGAATTTAGCCATTCGCGGATTAGAAGCGGATCTTGGAGAAAGCCATGCGGATACATTCCATAATGACTTACACCGGACGTTGAAAGCCGATTACATTTTAGCCAATCCACCGTTTAATGTGAGTGACTGGGGTGGCGATAAATTAACCGATGATGTTCGTTGGGCTTTTGGTATCCCACCGGAAGGCAATGCGAACTTTGCTTGGCTCGAGCATATGATTTATCACTTAGCCCCAAATGGCGTGGCAGGAACGGTCCTTGCCAACGGGTCCTTAAGTTCGAACACTTCTAATGAAGGAGAAATTCGAAAAAATATTATCAATGCAGATTTGGTGGATTGTATTGTCGCTATGCCGGATCGGTTATTTTATTCGACAGGGATTCCGGTTTCTCTCTGGATTCTCAACCGAAATAAAAAAGAACATGGAAAATATCGCAAACGGGCAAAAGAAATCTTGTTCATTGACGCACGAAATCTTGGCGAAATGGTCGACCGCCGCCACCGGGAATTAAGCGACAAAGATATTGCCAAAATTGCGGATACGTACCATAATTGGCGTAATCGTGATGGAAAATATGAAGATATCCAAGGTTTCTGTAAAGCCGCTAGCATTGATGAAGTCCGCGAAAATGACTATGTCCTCACACCGGGCCGCTATGTCGGCATTGAAGAGGCGGAAGACGATGGCATCCCGTTTGAAGAAAAAATGGAAAAATTAACAAGTGAATTAGGTGAACTATTTGAAGAATCCCGCCGATTAGAAGAAGAAATCCGGAAGAACCTAGGGGGGATTGGGTTTGAGTTTTAATGAGTGGAGAGAGGAAAAGCTTGAGGATGTTATTGAATTTAACCCCAGTGAAACAATAAAAAAAGGAAAAGTTGTCAAAAAGATCGGAATGGATAAATTGATGCCCTTTCAAAGAAAAATAGAAGGGTTTGTAGTAACAAAGTATACGAGTGGTACTAAATTTCGGAATGGTGATACTTTGTTAGCCAGAATTACACCTTGTTTAGAAAATGGGAAAACAGCACAAGTTTCTATTCTTGAAGAGGGAGAAGTAGGTTTCGGATCTACTGAATTCATTGTTTTAAGAGAAAAGCCAGGAATATCAGATAGAAATTTTATATATTACCTAAGTATTTCTCCTAAGCTTAGAGATATTGCAATTAAATCTATGACAGGTACTAGTGGTAGACAAAGAGCTCAGGTGGATGTAATTAAAAATTCAATTATAAAACTTCCTCCAATTGAGGAACAAAGACAAATTGCAAACATTTTATCGTCACTTGATGAAAAAATCGAAATCAACAACGAAATTAACAAAAAGCTAGAAGAAATGGCTCAGGCAATTTTTAAACATTGGTTTGTGGACTTTGAATTTCCAAATGAAAATGGTGAACCGTATAAATCCAGTGGCGGGGAAATGGTTGAAAGTGAACTGGGGATGATACCTAAGGGGTGGACTATTACTACACTTTCAAAGTATGGAAAATTACAAATGGGGTTATCACCTAAAAGTAATACTTATAATGAAGAAGGAATAGGTATTCCGCTTTTAAATGGTGCTGCAGATTTCTCAGGAAAATTAATTACCCCCAATAAATATACAACTGATCCAAAAAGAATTTGCAAAGAAAACGATTTAGTATTTTGTATAAGGGCTACAATAGGAAACATAACTTATGCGGATAAACAATATTGTTTAGGTCGTGGAGTAGCTTCTATTACACCTCTACACGAGACATATTCGGAATATATATACTATAACCTTAAAAGAAAGATGGATGAATTGATTTCAAAAGCTACAGGTAGTGTTATTCTTGGGCTATCAAAGCCAGATATTAATGAAATGAAAATTGTAGTTCCTAATGAAGGTATCTTATTAAACTTTCATAAAATTGTTAGTAAGTTTCATAAAACAACAAGAAATAATGATATTCAAAATTTAAGACTAAGCAATATCAGAGACACTCTCCTCCCAAAACTCATGTCCGGGGAGATTCGTGTGCCTGTTGAGGAGGAAAAATAATGGAAAGGGGGATTCCCCGTTGACACATTTTGAAAATTTTACCGAAGATTCGCTAGAGAAAGCAGTTATCGAAACTTTACAGGAAATGGACTATGAATATGCCTTTGGTCCGGATCTTAGTGTGGATGGGCCAAGACCTGAGCGCAAGGATTATCGGGAAGTAATTTTAGAGGGGAGACTTCGTGATACGCTTTACAAACTAAATCAGGATTTGCCGCCGGATGCCATTGAAGATGTATATCGGCGGGTCATTACTTTTAATAGCCCTTCTCTTATCGAAAACAACCGGCATTTCCATAAACTTTTAACAGAAGGCGTAGATGTGTCTTTTCATAAGAATGGTGGGATAAAAACCGAAAAAGCGATCATCATTGACTTTGAACATCCGGAACGTAATGACTTTCTCGTAGTTAATCAATTTACCATTATCGAAAATGAAAATCGCCGGCCGGATGTATTAATCTTTGTTAACGGTTTGCCGCTTGTCGTTATTGAACTGAAATCAACCACTGATGAACATGTTGGGATTGAACAAGCCTACAATCAAATCCAAACATACAAGCAAGATATCCCGTCGCTTTTCTATTATAATGCGTTTTGTATTTTATCTGATGGGATTAATGCGAAAACCGGAACGATTACATCGAACGAAGAACGGTTTATGAATTGGCGGAGTGTTGACGGGGTTAATGTGGCATCTCTAGATGTTCCGCAATATGAGGTTATGATTCGCGGAATGTTAGAAAAAAGCCGATTCCTTGATATTATCCAAAACTTTATCCTTTTCCAAGAATCAAAAGAAACCGAGTACGATGCAGCTGGAAATAAAATAGGTGACAAGAAAACGATTATTAAAATTATGGCTGCCTACCATCAATATTTTGCCGTCAAAAAAGCGGTTGAAAATACAAAAATTGCGACATCCACAAAAGGTGACCGGAAAATCGGGGTCGTTTGGCATACACAAGGATCTGGAAAAAGTTTTACGATGGTTTTTTATACAGCATATCTTGTTAAAGAATTAAATAATCCGACCATCGTTGTAATTACAGACCGTAATGACCTGGATGATCAACTCTATTCAACATTTGCCAAATCCGTAGATATATTAAGGCAATCACCGAAACAAGCGGATGTTCGTAGACTCACAGAAGAACAAAAAAAACAACAAGCGAAAAGTAATGCAAAAGAACTCAATGGCTTATACGATCTATTAAATGAACGGGAATCGGGCGGGATTATTTTTACCACGATTCAAAAATTCCAACCTGAAGAAGGGGAAATGCCGGTTTTAACTGATCGGCGGAATGTGATTATTATTGCCGATGAAGCCCACCGTAGCCAGTACGGATTTGAAGCAAAAACTAACAGCAAAACCGGTGATTTGAAATACGGGTATGCCAAATATTTACGGGATGCACTCCCCAATGCTTCGTTTATTGGTTTTACCGGAACACCGATTGAATTTGATGATAAATCTACACCGGCTGTTTTCGGGAACTACATTGACATTTATGATATGACAAGAGCGGTGGAAGATGAAGCAACGGTAAAAATTTATTATGAAAACCGCGTCATTAAAGTTGAAACTGATGATGAAGAATTGAAAAAAATTGACGATGAATTTGAAGAAATCACGGAAGGGCAAGAAGAAACCGTTCGGGAAAAATATAAAACGAAATGGTCCCGGCTTGAAACCGTCGTTGGTTCGCCTAATCGCATCAAGCAGCTTGCAAAGGATATCGTTGAACATTTTGAAGAAAAACAGAAGACGATTGACGGAAAAGCGATGATTGTCTGTATGAGTCGTCGGATTTGCGTTGATCTCTATGATGAAATTATTAAACTCCGGCCTAGTTGGCATAATGATGATGTGAATAAAGGGGTTATTAAAGTCGTTATGACCGGTAGTGCCGCCGATGAAGAACGTTTGCAAGAACATATTGGTGGAAAGCAACGCCGTGATACATTGGCAAAACGGATGAAAGACCCGAATGATGAATTGAAACTTGTTATTGTTCGGGATATGTGGCTAACCGGATTTGACGTGCCATCTATGCACACGATGTATATTGATAAACCGATGAAAGGTCACACATTAATGCAAGCCATTGCCCGCGTGAATCGGGTATTTAAAGACAAACCGGGTGGCGTTGTGGTTGACTATATTGGAATTTTAGAAAGTCTGAAAAAAGCATTGAAACAGTATACCGACAGTGATAAAGAAAATACCGGGATCGATACGAGTGCAGCGGTTCAGGTCATGCAAGAAAAACTGGAAATATTACGTGCAATGTTTCATGGCTTTGATTACTCTGATTTTATGGGGAACTCCCAAAAAGATCGAATGCGGGCAATTACGGGTGGGATGAACTTTGTCCTTGGATTACCCGAAAAGGAACAGAAAGAATTTAAACAATTTGCTTTAGAAGCAGCGAAAGCCCATGCCCTCTGTGCCGCAACCGAAGAAGGAAAAGCAGCGGCCCTTGAAGTCAGTTATTTTAAAGCTGTAAAAGCAAGTTTAGCCAAACTGGGCGAGAGAAAAGTCCAGAAAAATTCCAAAAAAGAAATCGAAACAAGAGTGAATCAAATGCTGCAACGGTCGATTTTATCAGAAGATGTTATTGATGTATTCGATGCGTTAGGACTAGAACGACCGGAAAATGTTTCCTTATTATCTGAAGAATTTTTACAAGAAGTTCGCGGGCTAAAATATAAAAACTTAGCCGTTGAAATGTTGAAAAAGCTTCTTGAAGGTAATTTAAAAGTGATGGAAAAACGCAATCTTGTTAAGTCCGAAAAGTTTTCCGAGAAATTGAAAAAGGCGATTAATAAGTATCGCAATCAAGCCATCACCAATGCGGAAGTCATTGAAGAATTAATTAAAATGGCAAAAGAATTTAAGAAGGCCCGAGAAGAAGAAAAAGATTTAGGCTTAAATGAAGACGAAATTGCTTTCTATGATGCCTTAACAGCAGACAATATTGTCAAACAATTTATGGATGATGAAACATTAAAGAAAATAGCTCAAGAACTGACGAATGCCATTAAACAAAACATCACGATTGACTGGAGCGTCCGAAAAAGCGCACAAGCCGGGATGAGAAGAATTATTAAAAGATTATTGAAAAAGTACGACTACCCGCCAAAACAAGCAAAAACGGCCCTCGAAATCGTCATGAAGCAAGCCGAATTAATGGCCGGACATACCGATCCAAGGGAAATTGATTTGGAATTGGGGAATGTGGCCGAAACATCACCAGATTATAAATAGTAAATAGAAAAAGAATCCATTCGAATGTTAGCAGAAGAAAATTTTTTCCGGAAATTCTTCTGCTTTTTTTTATGCATGGTAAAAGCAGAAGGGATTGCCGGGAAAACGTTGATAAAAGGTGCTGATGCAAGAATCCCAGCCCTTGCCAAAACACCGGGAGTGCTCAAGAAAATTCGAAATGTCCTAGACCCAAAGAAAGTCCAGCAAGCCTTTCACTCCGTATATGATCAGGTAGTAAATGCGCCAATTGCCCTGACCAAGGCTTGGTTTGATACAATAAAGAAGGAGATTGGAGAAATTCGGCTTCCGCAATTAATGCAGGAAGTTTATGCATGAATCGGTGTGGCTGTCTACATGGAGGGGGAAGTTATGGACAGGGAATGGCAAAAAACTAACGAGAATGACAAGATTTACGGCGATAATGTAGGCGAAATTAAAAAAATTCATACTTTACAACATCAGTATAAAATTTATGGTTGTAATTCCTCTTGGGACGGTCGTATCATGCACGATACTATTTGTTTTAAAAATGTTCATTTAGAAAAGTTGGATAATTTTCACCGCCTCTTTAAGCAAATTAAAATCATTCCTATTAAATCGTTTTTTCTTAGAAATTGTAAGTCATTTTGAACATACAATTTTTTGAAAGGACGATTTTTTTACGTTTAAACAATGAAGTTAAGGACCACTAGTGCCAATTGTATATACATAAAAACCTTTCGACTTCCAGCTACATATATACATACATCTATAAGCAACTGATTTAAGTATGTACTTACAAATTTAGAATATAGACAAAAGAAAATAAAAATTGTTCGTATAAAAAACGATTAGATTTTTAATGTGAATAAAAACAAGTTTATTTTTGTTAAAAATCATTATTTTTGTTGAAGTGTCTAATAGATTCCTATAATAAGCAAAACCAACATGTAGGTATTAATTCACTATAAATAACGATATTCTATTGACTTATACGTACATCTATACTACAATAAAACCAGTTAGTTGTAAGCGTTTAAAAATATAGGAGGTGCGCTTATGCCCAAATATACCATTGGTGTTGATTTTGGTTCATTATCAGCCAGGGCCGTATTAGTAGATGTATCAAATGGCAATGTCATATCTTCTGCTGTGAAGGATTATCCGGATGGCGTGATTGATGACTTTTTACCAAATACGAATATTGAATTAGGAATTGACTGGGCCCTGCAAAATGCAAATGATTATATCGAATGTTTTATTGATACTGTAAAAAGAACCGTTGCGGACAGTGGTGTAGATGTAAATGACATCATTGGTGTTTCAATCGATTTTACTTCTTGCACCGTACTTCCGGTAAAAAATGACGGAACACCGTTAATGAACTTGCCCGAGTTCAAAAATAACCCGCATGCCTGGGTAAAATTATGGAAACATCATGCTGCACAATCTCATGCGGACAAGTTAAATGAAATTGCCCGCCGTCGTAATGAACCATGGTTGAAATACTATGGCGGTAAAATTTCTTCCGAATGGGTATTTCCGAAATTGATGCAAATTGTAGACGAAGCACCGGAAATTTATGATGCAATGGATACATTTATGGAAGGAACAGACTGGGTCACTTGGCAATTAACCGGTAACAAAGTGAAAAATTCCACAACTGCAGGATATAAAGCAATGTGGGATGCTGAAACGGGATTCCCAAGTAAAGACTTCTTTAAAGAACTTCATCCAAAAATGGAAAATGTTATTGAGGAAAAAATTGGCACAGAGTTCCATCCAACCGGATCAAAAGCGGGTGAACTTACCGCGGAAATGGCGGCAAAAGTCGGATTAAATCCGGGAATTGCGGTTGCGGTCGGAAATGTGGATGCACATGTTTCTGCTGCGCCAACAGGTGTAATTAAGCCGGGTACAATGCTTAATATTATGGGAACATCCACATGCGACATTATTTTAGGAGATAAAAAGATTCCTGTGAGAGGAATGTGCGGGGTTGTCAAAGATGGGGCCATTCCGGGATACTATGCTTATGAATCGGGCCAAAATGCAGTCGGTGATATTTTTGCATGGTTTGTTGACAATGCTGTTCCGGGCGCCTATTTTGACGAAGCGAAAGAAAGAGGCCTTAACATTCACCAATTATTAGAGGAAAAGGCGAGCCAATTAAACATCGGGGAAAGTGGTCTTCTCGCTCTTGATTGGTGGAATGGAAACCGTTCAATCCTTGTTGACACGAACTTGACCGGACTTCTTTTGGGAATGACTTTGGAAACAACACCGGAAGAAATTTATCGTGCATTAATTGAAGCGACCGCATTTGGGAAACGCAGAATCATAGAAGAATTTGAATCCAGTGGCATTGAAATTAATGGGCTCACTGTCTGCGGCGGCTTGCCACACAAAAACCAATTACTTAACCAAATTTACGCCGATATTACCGGAAAAGAAATTACAATCTCTGAGCACCTGCAAACGCCTGCCATCGGTGCAGCCATGTTTGCCGCGGTTGCAGCAGGTTCCGAAAACGGCGGCTATGATTCAATTGAAGAAGCTTCCAAAAAAATGGCAAAATTAAGAAAAGAAAAAGTGAAACCAATTCCAGAAAATGTAGAGAAATATACTGCAATTTATGAAGAATACAAGATTTTACATGATTATTTCGGCACCGGTGTAAATGATGTCATGAAACGTCTGAAAACAATCAAAAATAATGCCTCAAAGGAATGATTTAGCAATGCTGGAAAAACTAAAGCAAGAAGTCTATGAAGCGAATATGTTATTGCCCAAATACAACTTGGTCACATTTACATGGGGCAATGTCAGCGGAATTGACAGGGATAGTAATCTTATCGTCATTAAACCAAGCGGTATCCCGTATGAAGAATTGAAGCCGGAACAAATGGTTGTTGTGGATTTGAACGGAAATGTGGTCGAAGGGGACCTGAACCCGTCCAGCGATACAGCGACCCACATTATCCTATATAAGGAGTTTCCTAATATTAAAGGAATTGTCCATACGCATTCCCCGTGGGCCGTTACATTTGCTCAAGCGGGATTAGATGTTCCGGCAGCCGGGACAACCCATGCGGATACGTTCTATGGCCCTGTTCCGGTCACCCGTGCTATGAAAGAAGAGGAAGTCATCCGAGATTATGAAAAACAAACCGGGGACGTCATTGTTGAAACTTTCAAGGAGCGCCAAATTGATCCCGATCAAGTTCCGGCCGTTTTAGTCAATGATCATGGACCTTTTACGTGGGGGAAATCGGCAATAGACGCGGTTCATCATTCAGTCGTCCTGGAAGAAGTTGCGAAAATGACGTATCACACGCTACAGCTGAATCCGTATCAAATTGACATGGACCAATATCTTTTAGACAAACATTATTTACGTAAACATGGCAAAAACGCCTACTATGGTCAAAAGAAATAGGGTCATTTCCCCGCACAAACGGTCACTAAATCTTCCTCCTGAGGTTTAAGAGGAATCATCGATGTTGAAGGAGGAAGAAAAGTACCCGATTGGTTCAACTAACCATCCGTGGGAGACACCCATTGTTGGAAGTTTCACTTTATTCCACCTTAACGCCGAGTCAAGACCCCTACCTCAAAATTTTCGAGTTTACAAAGAAGGTAGCTGGGGACGGGCTGCCAGCATGCGTCTGATTAGTTCAACTAACCATCAGTGGGAAACCCCTATGGCTGGAAGTTTCACTTAATTTTTCTATAAAAATTTACACAAATATGAGAACCTACAGGAGTGATACACGTGTTAAAAATTAGAGATTACGAGTTTTGGTTTGTTGTTGGAAGTCAGCACTTATATGGTGAAGAGGCGCTTCAAGCCGTACAAAAAGATACAGAAGAAATTATTAACGAATTAAATAAAAGCGGGAACCTGCCATACCCGGTTGTTTTTAAAACCGTCGCAACAACAGCTGACAGTATTACCCAAGTCATGAAAGAAGTCAACTACAACGATCATGTAGCCGGTGTCATTACATGGATGCATACATTCTCACCGGCGAAAAACTGGATTCGCGGCACAAAATTATTGCAAAAACCGTTACTTCATTTAGCAACACAATTTTTAAATAATATTCCATGGCAAACGATCGATATGGATTATATGAACTTGCATCAAAGCGCCCACGGTGACAGAGAATACGGCTATATTAATGCACGTTTAAATAAAAATAATAAAATTGTCGTCGGTCACTGGAAAGACCACGATGTACAAGAACAAATTCGTAAATGGATGGATGTGGCTGTAGCTTATAATGAAAGTTTCCATATTAAAGTAGCCCGGTTCGGTGATAACATGCGGAATGTAGCTGTTACGGACGGGGATAAAATTGAAGCGCAAATTCAATTTGGCTGGACGGTTGATTACTATGGGATTGGCGACTTAGTTGCCGAAATGGAAAAAGTATCGCCGGAAGAAATCGAAAAAACATACCGAGAATGTCAAGAAGCATATGACTTTGTCGTTGGCAATAATGATCCGGAATTTTTCGAGGAACATGTGAAGGAACAAATTAAAATCGAAATAGCGTTAAGAAGATTTTTAGAACGCGGCGGTTATACGGCATTTTCAACTAACTTTGAAGATTTATGGGGAATGAAACAATTACCCGGTATGGCTGTCCAACGTTTGAACGCGGAAGGTTATGGCTTTGCCGGTGAAGGAGACTGGAAAACTGCTGCCCTCGATCGCTTGCTAAAAATCATGGCTCATAATGAAAAAACAGGATTTATGGAAGATTATACGTATGATCTAGTAAAAGGTCGAGAAGCTATTTTGGGTGCACATATGTTAGAAGTTGACCCAACACTTGCAGGTTCAAAAATCCGTGTGGAAGTTCATCCATTAGGAATTGGCGGTAAAGAAGATCCGGCCCGTCTTGTGTTTGACGGTTTGGATGGAGAAGCAGTCAATCTAACCATTTCTGATTTTGGGGATCATTTTAAATTAGTCATGTATGAAGTGGAAGGGAAAAAACCGGAAGAACCGGCTCCACATTTACCGGTGGCAAGACAAATGTGGACACCAAAATGTGGATTTGAAAAAGGCGTTCAGGAATGGATTAAAAATGGCGGCGGTCACCATACGATCCTTTCATTCAATGTGACTGCAGAACAAATTGAAGATTTTGCGAAAATGGTAGGGTTGGAAGTAGTTAATATTAAATAAACTGTAAAAAATTTAATAATAGTAAATAGATTAAAAATGGTATAATGATGATGTACCCAAAACTCCTCCTCAAAAGTATCTACAGATTATCGAAAAGAGTTTAGGACACCCGAGTAGGAATCCTCCTCTATTCATTGAGGAGATGAAAGCTCGGTCAAATATGATGAGCAAAGGCAAATTCCGAAGAAAGTATCTGAAAGAGTTAAACACTCAATCAGTAGTGGTATTGGGCACACCTGTGAAGTACCTACAACTTTCTAGGGATTCCGAAACTCGCTATGTTTAATGGCGGGTAGTTCATGGAGGATGTTTTGGGTAAAAAATATTGAATGGTTGTGAAGGGGTGAACAAAAATGACGATTGATTACTCGTCCAAAGAATATTTAGCAAAAGTAGATGCATATTGGCGTGCCGCAAATTATATTTCAGTTGGTCAACTTTATTTGAAAGATAACCCGCTGTTAAAAGAACCGTTAAAGGCTTCTGATATTAAAGCAAAACCAATCGGTCACTGGGGCACAATTTCCGGACAAAACTTTATTTATGCCCATTTAAATCGAGTCATTAATAAATATGACTTAAACATGTTTTATATAGAAGGACCCGGACATGGCGGACAAGTCATGGTTTCCAATTCCTATCTTGATGGCAGTTACACGGAAATTTATCCGGAAATGACGCAAGATGTGGAAGGAATGAAAAAACTGTTCAAACAATTTTCATTCCCGGGCGGAGTGGCTTCCCATGCAGCACCGGAAACACCGGGATCGATTCATGAAGGCGGCGAATTAGGGTATTCTCTTTCCCACGGTGCCGGGGCTGTTCTTGATAACCCGGATTTAATTGCGGCTGTTGTTGTCGGTGATGGGGAAGCAGAAACCGGGCCACTTGCGGCATCTTGGTTCTCCAACCGTTTTATCAATCCGATTCGTGACGGTGCGGTTTTACCAATCTTAAACTTGAACGGATTTAAAATTAGTAATCCGACCATTCTTTCTCGTATCGACAATGAGGAATTAGCGAAATACTTTGAAGGGATGGGTTGGGAACCTTATTTCGTTGAAGGTGAAGACCCTGCAGAAATGCATGTAAAAATGGCAGCAACACTTGATAAAGTCGTCGAAAAAATTAAAGCCATCCAAACAAATGCACGTGAAAATAGGGACCAAACACGTCCGATATGGCCAATGATTGTCTTTCGTGCACCAAAAGGCTGGACAGGCCCGAAAGAATGGGGTGGCGTACCGATAGAAAATTCTTTCCGTGCTCACCAAGTGCCAATTCCAGTCGACCAAGACCATATGGAACATGCGGATGAGTTGGTAGAGTGGATGAAGAGTTATCGGCCGGAAGAATTATTTGATGAAAATGGGCGGTTAAAACCGGAAATCGCAGGAACAACACCAAAAGGCGATAAACGGATGGCCATGAACCCTGTCACAAACCCGGGTAAATTAATTAGAGATCTGCGTTTGCCGGATATTCGGGACTATGCAGTGGACAACTCTGTTCCGGGACAAATGGAAAAACAAGATATGATTGTGTTAGGAGAATATTTGAAAGATGTCGTGAAATTAAACCGCGACAACCATAATTTCCGTATTTTTGGTCCGGATGAAACTGCATCGAATCGGTTAGCTCCTGTTTTTGAAGAAACGAAACGTCAATGGTTGGGGGAAATTGAAGAACCCCAAGATGAATACTTAAAATCTCATGGTCGGGTTATTGACTCACAGCTTTCTGAACACCAAGCGGAAGGGATGTTGGAAGGGTACGTATTAACTGGCCGTCACGGAATTTTTGTCAGCTATGAAGCATTTTTACGAGTGGTTGATTCCATGTTAACACAACATTTCAAATGGTTGCGGAAAGCCTCGGAACAATCATGGCGGACAGCTATTCCTTCCTTGAATGTCGTTGCAACTTCAACGGTATTCCAACAAGACCATAATGGCTACACCCACCAAGACCCGGGGATGCTTGGCCATTTAGCCGATAAAAAACCGGAATTTATCCGTGAATATTTACCTGCAGATGCCAATACATTACTTGCCGTCTTTCATAAAATTTTGAATGACCGGCAAAAAATTAACCTAGTGGTGTCATCCAAACATCCGCGGGCACAATGGTTCACGATGGATGAAGCAAAAGAATTGGTCGATAATGGATTGAAAATGATTGATTGGGCTAGTACGGATTTTGGTGATGAACCGGATGTAGTGATTGCTTCCAGTGGTACCGAACCGACCATAGAAAGTCTTGCTGCTATTTCCATTTTGCATAAAAAAATGCCGGAGTTAAAAATTCGTTACATCAATGTTGTGGATATTTTAAAATTAAGAAGTCAAACATTGGATCCACGTGGCTTGACGGATGAAGAGTTTGATATGTATTTCACAAAAAATAAACCGATTATTTTTGCCTTCCATGGGTATGAAGGTTTAGTAAAAGACTTATTCTTTGATCGTCATAACCACAATCTGCATGTGCATGGTTATCGTGAAAACGGCGATATTACCACACCGTTTGACATGCGTGTGTTAAACCAAATGGACCGCTTTGATCTTGTGAAATCGGTCGTGAAAAACTTGCCAAATGCGGAAAAATATGCACATATCGTCCAAGAAATGAACGGCATGATTGCCAAACATAACCAATACATCCGCGACGAAGGAAGAGATTTACCTGAAGTAGAAAACTGGAAATGGGAAGGGTTAAAATAATCATTTTCAGTAATTTTTCGTCTGTACCCTAGGTGCCTGGATCATTTCAGGTACCTTTTTTTACCGATAATAAATAGCGGCAAAAGCCACAAATGCCGGGGAATTTATGCTAAAATAATATGGAGTATGAATGTATGAATGTTATAATCAGAATATTAATAATAATATTGTAGATAAATTAAAAATTCTTAGATAGGAAGAGTGATAAGTGGAAGAGGTATTTCGTTTTTTTCAGAAGACAGGTGTTAGGAGAGTTCTGATTTTTGCCATTCTGATTTTTGTTTTTTATATGCTTCGGAGTATAATCAATATTATTTTATTAACGTTTATTTTTTCCTTCCTAATAAACGGTTTGGAGCGTTTCATCTCCGAGCGAATTCCATTGAATCGAAAAATTACGGTCTTGTTGCTCTATTTGCTTGTGGTTTCAGGTTTGACATATGGAGCGGTAAAATATTTACCAATTTTAGTTAGTGAAATATCACAATTGATCAATCAACTTACGGAATTTTATTCGAAACCAATAGAGACCGATAACCAAGTATTTAACTATGTGATCGCACTCATTCAAAAGTACGAAATCACGGACTATATCGGTGTAGGTGTTTCTTTCTTAGTAAAATCTTTGAATGATATTGGGACAATCGGCCTGCAAGTTCTGTTGGCATTAATTTTGAGCTTATTTTTCCTGTTGGAGAAAGAAAGAATCATTTCTTTTACCATTCGTTTTAAAGAAAGTAAGATCAGCTCTTTTTATAACGAATTGGAATACTTCGGTGTGAGATTTATCGGGACATTTGGAAAAGTAATCGAAGCCCAATTTATGATCGCAACTGTTAACACAGTGATCACCACGTTCTGTCTGTGGCTATTCGATTTCCCACAATTATTTGCGCTCGCCATTATGGTATTTATTCTGGGACTGATTCCGGTAGCCGGTGTCATTATTTCATTAATTCCGCTAGCAATAATTGCCTACAGTATCGGCGGAGTAATGACAGTCATTTATGTGCTCATCATGGTCGCCGTCGTCCATGCCATTGAAGCTTATATTTTAAACCCAAAACTCATGTCATCAAAAACCAATCTACCGGTTTTTTACACTTTTATCATCTTGATTTTTGGGGAGCATTTCTTTGGTGTTTGGGGTCTGATTCTAGGCATACCAATCTTTGTATTTCTATTGGATGTATTGGGCGTTCGGACGGTGGATGTTGAGGAAAAAAGAAAATAAAACGAAAACAACACAGTTGCAAAAATGGTAACTGTGTTTATTTTTGAGAAAACAGGGAAAAGAATAAAATATTGATTGTACGTATAAATTATATTAAAATAAAATTAATGGTTATAAATATCCGTACAATTTAAACTTGGTATTTATTTGCTGAAGATATTACTTGTTAATGAATAAATAAAACGTGACCATAGTGATATTATTATTTTTTAATTTTATTTTGTACGTTGGAGAATGTTAAACTTTCAGCAAAGATGCCAATCGTAGTTGAAAATTTAAAATATATGTACATAAGGAAACTCCAAACAGTTGGAAATTTAGCAAGGACTTTTACAACTCAAATCAAAATATGCTATGCTACTACATGTGCATATAAGTTTAGAAAAGGAGGTGTAATCATATGAGTGAAACAAAATATAGTATGGTTAAAAATTGGATTAAATCAAGAGTATTAGACGGGACTTTCGAACCGCATCAAAAAATAAGTTCCGAAAGCGAATTAATGAAGCAATTTAATGTGAGTAGGCACACAGTTCGGTTGGCATTGGGTGATTTAGTAAATGAAGGCTTGTTGTATAAAGAACAAGGATCAGGTACATTTGTCTCTGACCGATTATCAAAGCCTCAGCCTATTACTCAATTCAATAAAAAAAACATTGCTATCGTAGTCACGTATATTTCTGATTATATCTTTCCTTCAATTATTCGTGGGGCTGAGCGTGTACTAAGTAAAGAAGGTTATCAAGTTAGTTTATTTAGTACAAATAACGATCATGATAATGAAAAACGTATTTTGGAAACGATTATTGAACAACGGTTTGATGGAGCCATTATCGAGCCGACAAAAAGTGCGATAGCAAACCCCAATATTAACTATTACCTGAATTTAGAGGCCTTAAATATACCATATGTCATGATTAACGCTTATTATGATGAATTGGAGCCGATAAGTGTTACGGTTAATGATGAAAAAGGCGGATTTTTGCAAACTGAACATTTGATTAAATCCGGGCATAAGAACATATTAGGTTTCTTTAAAACCGATGATATGCAAGGTATGAAAAGAATGAAAGGTTTTATCAAGGCCCATCGTGAGTATAACTTACCGATTAACCCGAAAAATATTATTACGTACACTACTTCAGAAAAAAACACAAAACCTGCTGAATATTTAAATGATATATTAACGAGTTCATCAGACCGGCCGACCGGGATCATTTGTTATAATGATGAACTTGCGATGAAATTACTAGATGTTATCAGGCAAAATAATTTACAAGTTCCTTCCGACATATCAATTGTCGGCTTTGATAACTCCTTTTTGTCAGAAGTATCAGAAGTAAAATTGACAACCATAGAACATCCGAAAACAGACTTAGGTATCATGGCTGCAAAAATGATTTTAAATTTAGTTCAAAATGGAAGAAACCTAAAACAAAGAGATGAAAACTCGGAGTCATATGTATTTGAACCAGAATTGATTGTTAGATATTCTACGAAGAAAATTGTTTCTGATAAGGATGAAAAAATAGTTTAGGTCATTATTTAATGTAACAGGTAGAACATAGATTATCTGTAAGCCCGAAATAAAAAAATAAACGTACCTTCACGGTACGTACTACAAATAAC
>ERZ1673768.21-NODE-21-length-55789-cov-20.299943_pt1 | contig 55789 bp, 52 predicted proteins | sample MGYA00580142_ERZ1673768 | MGnify/ENA primary metagenome ERZ1673768 (study PRJEB41219, sample SAMN04549649) | soil metagenome | isolation source: soil | place: USA: Texas, La Sal del Rey | collected 2008-06-23 ... | reverse complement strand
TAACATCCCAACCGTGCGGAAATTGTTTAATCTCAAATCCCAATGCATAGTATAATGATTTAGTTAGACTTGATTTCCCTACAGTTGTTCCATCACTGGTAATAATATTAGGACCTTTTGAAAATTCAAATTCATTTGCCACCCTATTTTCATAATCTAATATAATTATTTTTTCTATAATCATATTTCCTCACTCATTTCTGCTAATACTTCAATGATAATCGCCTTCTTAGTAAATTCATTCAGATCATTAAATGTTACATCGCAATTGCATTTTTCTAATGCAATATTAATTAATTCTTCTTCCGTCGTACTAAAGATATCAATATTATATAATTGTCTTTTCGCTATTTCCTTTTCGGTTACATATGCATGAATTATTTTCAATTGCTCTTTTTTAATCTTTTTTTCAAAAAAACTGAATATGAAGTTGATGAAAGTATAGAATCAAAAAAATCTAAAGTTGAAGTTAATCTGAAAATTTCCTGTAAATCTTCTTTTAAAATTTTCTTTTTCACGTAATCTTCATCACTCTCAACAACATATTCGCTTTTTTGATCAATAAGGGTAAAAAGTTGGGTATTCGCACTTTTGTGTGGTGGTATAACATAGATAGTTTATTAGAAGGGGGCTTGACATGGAGCCTCGGCGGGTATGGTTCTCCTGCCGAGAAGCCAGATGTCACAACATCGGCACCGCCAAACAAGGCTACCATACCCGCTACTCCATATAAAGCCCCAAAACCTATAAACCCATTGATAAGTGCGATGAACCAAAAAGTTCATTAATTGCAATTTGTCCTCTTTTGTGACTAACATCTATTTCTTTTAACGCCATTTGACCTAGCAAGGCGGGTATTGCATCTATTAATCTATCCTCAAAAGGAAGTATATAAATATAACTTGCTAATAACTTTTTTTCAAAATCTTCAATATCACTACTTCCCTTTAACGTGTTTAAAATAGTTTGATTTTGTTCATCACTGTATGAGTATAGCGGATCACAGATATTACCTTCAGAATTTAAAAGCATTTTTTTTACATCAGTCTATGCAAACGCTTTAACAAAAATTTTATAATGAGAATTTGTGTTCCCATTACTTAAATTTTTTTTCTAGTATTGATTTTCCGTTCTTACTATTTAATAGTTTATTTAAACTTAACTTTTGACTCTTCACTTGAATATATGCTTCATAACCATTAAATTTAACTTCAAAATCATCTCTTGCTTCAACTAAGATATGAAAATCTGGCTTATTAAAATTTTTAATTGCTATAAAAGTAATAGCAGCCTTTTGAAAGTTGAATCCTTTTATAGCGAACGCACAACCATTTTCAAAATCGGACATATAAACTCCACCTCAGATAGTTATTATATAGCTATCGTAATCTATTGGAATTTTTATATCAATAAAAGTTATACTAAGTATCCCTTTCAATCATTTAACATATCCATTCTTCAAACTTTAGTACCTACAAAACATTAATGTGATTTTATAATTTGGAATATTTAACCACTCTAAACTATTTAGTTTAGAATAAAAAAAGGTAACCATGATTTAATTACTCACAGTTACCGAATTTAATACCTTACAAATTTTATTTCACTAGTATTCTATTGTGTTCCCACACCCCAGATCAATTACCACTGAAACGGTAATGTGGTTTTTCAGCACTTTATTTCTCGTTTTTTCACCTTCTCCCACAAACACGAAATGCTTGTGAAAATGTTTAAAACTAAGGATTTCTATATAGTTTCTCTTTGTAGCAACGATACACACTCCACATGCAACGAGCCGGCTGGTTTGATGTCTTTTACATTGTCGGTAGTCGAAAACAAGTCAAAGGCACTTTTTGCACTATCGGTAGGCGGGAACAAATCAAAATCTTATGAAAAACTTATTATTTCCCAATACTATTGTATACAGCTAATGCATCAGTAATATTATACTGTTCAGAATGGATATCTCCTTTTGCACCAGCTGTAATCAATATATATTCTTGGTTACCCACTTTTGCAAGACTCGCAAGACACAGACCAGCTTCATCGGTATATCCAGTTTTCCCTCCTAAAATTTCTCCTCCAATAATGTTTTGATTGTTGAGTTTTTCAAACATGGTACTATAAAATGTTATCCCTTCAGGGTGCTTATTCGTGGGTTGTGTGGAATGTCGAGACGAAGTAAAAATCTCCCTGAAAGTTTTATTTTTCAAAGCGTAATTTAGAAGAATAGCCAAATCTTTGACTGTTGTGTAATGGCTTTTATTGTGAAGTCCTGTGGTATTTTCAAAATGGGTGTTGTACATCCCTAGTTCTGCTGCCTTTTGATTCATCATCGTTACAAAGTCTTGCTCCGAACCAGCAATCTGATCCGCAAGACCAATACAAGCTTCTGCACCACTTGGAAGCATCACTCCGTATAAAAGGTCAATAGCCCTTACCTTCTCTCCTGGCTGGAAACCGGCCATAGAAGCATTGGCGCTATAAAGACCATTAAAGGTATTATGGGTTAGTTGTATTTCTTTCTGCAAATTTGTCAAATTTTCTATCGCAACAATAGCTGTCATCATTTTAGTTAACGAAGCAGGGTAGATCTTTTCTTCGCTACTTTTTTGCATCAGAATAGTTTGATCTTCTAAACGAATTAGGATCGCATTAGTACTGTTTAGTTTATCGAGAGATATAGAAACAGAGGAATCGGGTTCTATCTCTGACGAGGGAATAGGCGTTGTTTTATCGACATATTCTTTCTCAAACTCATGTTGGTTTCCCGGAGTAATTTTGAATTTGAAAACAAAAGCAAAAACAACAACTATCAATAAAAATATTACAAATTCGCGTATTCCTGACTTTTTCTTTTTTATTTTTCGTACCATAATAAATACCTCCTTATTCTGCGTAAAATTATTTAACCACAGAACAAGAAGCTATGTTGGAATTCAATCTTATGAACTTCTTAAGATTTTCTTAAGACGGAAGCTTTACTGTAAATGTAGTATTTTCCGGGTTGCTTTCTACAGAAATCGTTCCATCGTGAGCTGTGACAATTTCTTGTGCGATTGCCAAACCTAGCCCTGCTCCACCGGTCTTTGAGGAGCGTGCAGCATCTAATCGGTAAAATTTTTCAAAAATAGTATCAATCTTTGTCTGTGGAATTGGATTTCCCTGATTCATAAAAGTTATAACAATATTTTCGTCCTGCTGCCATGCAGAAATATCAATGACACTATTTTCATCGCTATAGGCTATGGAATTTTTCAGAATATTATTGAATACACGGGCTAGTTTGTCTGCATCTCCCCACAGAGTGAGTCCGTCAGGCACATTGACAGATATCTGCTTTCCCTGTGGAGCCAGCATTGGATAGAATTCATCAGCCATTTGCTGGAGCATGAACAGTAAATTGATTTTTTCTTTATTCAAAACAATAGTTTGAAGATTGAATCTTGTGATCTCGAAAAGCTCATTGATAAGCTCTTCTAATCGATAAGCTTTTTCCAAAGTAATACCGACATATTTTGATTTCTGTTCAGGAGGCATATCAGGAGCTTCATCCAGAAGACTTAAGTACCCTATAACGGATGTAAGGGGTGTCTTTATATCATGTGCCAAATAAACGACCAAATCATTTTTGCGCTGTTCGGCATCAAGTGCAGCTTTTTTTTGTTTTTCCAAGTTGTTTTTTATTTGATTAAGCTTATTTTCCATAAAATCCAATTCCGGTGATAATGTAATTTCATCATTGGATTCCTCAACAAGTTTATCCATTCCACTACCTATTTCATCAAAATATTTAGTAAACCACGAAATTGAAAATCTAAGCAAAATAATTAATAAGATGAAGATCACAATAAGTGTAATAAGCTCTTTATTATAAAGAAAAATATACCGATAAATTATTACAGCATCGCTTTCACTCAAATAAAACTTATTCTTTAAAAATTCTACAATACTCTCTCCAATATTGAAATTGTCTTGAATTACATCACGCAAAAAAATAACAGTTGCGATCGTGGCAAAAACAATAAGGAGCACTCTAAAAAATACTTTTCTTTTTAATTTTGTATAATCATTGTTTCTCTTATCTCTGTCACTTTTCAATTTTATAACCAACCCCCCATACCGTTTTGATATATTTAGGATGTTCCGCGCTATCGCCCATTTTTTCTCTTAAATGTCGAATATGAACCATTACCGTATTATTGCTGTTACTAAAGTACTTGTCTCCCCATACCTCGCGAAACAATTCTTCAGAGCTTACCACTCGTCCTCGATTGGAACAAAGAACCCAAAGAATTGAAAACTCCGTAGGTGTAAGCGATAACTTTTTCTCATTCAGCGTACATTCACGAGCATCCATGTCTAACACCAAGCCGGAAAAGGTAATCAAGCGTTCTTCCTGTTTTTGCTCTGGAGAATTATATTTGGTAAATCTTCGGAGCTGCGCCTTTACACGAGCAACTAATTCCAAAGGACGGAATGGTTTAGTGATATAGTCATCGGCACCTAATGTCAGCCCGGTAATCTTATCGATTTCTTCTTCTTTAGCTGTCAGCATAATAATCGGAAAATTATGTTTTTCCCTAATCTTCCGACAGATAGTAAAACCATCAATATCTGGCAGCATAACATCAAGTATCGCAAGCTCCAACTGTTTCGACTCAACACATCGAAACGCATCTTGACCGTTATAAAATTTGTATACTGTAAAACCTTCATTTTTTAGATAAACTTCAATTAGATCTGCTATAGCTTGTTCATCATCAACAACTAAAATACTGGTACCCATAAATTTTATCCCTTCTTTCTACTTGCCAATTTTCTTTTATATCTCTACTGATTTGAAGAAGTCTTTTCAATAACCTTTAAAACACTATATATTTTACTAACCCGATTAAGAAATAAAGTTCCAAGCAAAATCCGGTCCTTTCTTGGTATCCTATTCCATCCATACGTAAACTTTGTACAGATCCTTAACTAAAAAGACTTCACCTTCAATCAAATTTTTAGTTTCTCTGATAGCTTCTTCCATCAGTCATGTTGTCCTCCCTTTTTAATAACAATATCAACAGCATTGTTATAAAGAATATACATACATTACAAACTTTTATCAATTACAAAATAAAAACCGCCAACCAAAAGAATTTATCTCCGGATTAACGACGTCCACAAATCAGTTATTTTGTAAATAGTTCGCAATTGTACAGTATTTCCTTTGTATCAAGCAAGGTAGCTTCTCCTATTCCCACATTATTGACTTTCATAAAGGATTGTACCGCTTGGTATCCCACTGCATAACCAGCAAATGGTGATAAGCCAACCGGTTGATAGCCCTGTTCTTTTGCAATAATGTCACCAAACATATAACTACTAACCTCAGCAAATCCTTTAACATCTAGTGCGTCCTTTATTATTTCTGTTGAATATTCCAAATCCTCTTTGTCAAAAGAAGTAACCCAAGGTCCTAAAAGTTCATCGCCATACAGTTCTTTTGCAAAAGACTCTGCCAACCCCTCTATAATTAAGTAATCACCAACAGTTACGTTTCCATGATCCCAATCAAAATATGAAAAACGGATATTATGATGAAATTCATGTGCAATTACAGCAGGGATTTTCGGAATATTATAGGAATTGGGATAAATGGATACTTGAATAAAACCTGGGATCCCACCGAATCCACAATAACCTTTTTGCAATTCGAGCTTTTCGGGGTCAGCTATATACATTCCAAATCTTAACTCGTCAGCATTTATTTTCAGATTATTATCTTGAATAAATTTAACACATTGCTTCAAAGTGTCATAGGCAGTTTGAAGAGCTTGAATGTCTTTTAACTTCTCTAACGCAATTTTTCCAGTTTCGGTATTTGATATATCAAGGTATCCAAGCATTTTGGTAGCCATTATTACGTCGTATCCATTAGGTTGATTTGCCTTTAAAGGAACGTTCATGATATTCCACATTTGTTTAAATGGTTTCATCATTGAAAATCGATAGAAGTCTTCTCTCTCTTCTTCCATACTAAATAATTCTTCATATTGTTTGATAGTATCTTCAATCACTATTTTCATTGCTGCCACCTTTCTTCTTTTAACATTTTCCGTTGCAAGATTAACGCTTCCTGTTGATTAAATGAAGGGCTATGGATAATCGTTCTAATCTCCTTCAAGGAAAAACCAAGCTCTCTGAAAAATAAATCTTGCTGTAACTTTTCAAGTTCCTCTTCAGAATTAAGCCGATAGCCAGAAGCGGTGGTTTCTTTTAGCGTTAATAATCCAGTCTGATCATAATGATGAAGTGTACGAATACTTGCACCAACCAATTCAGCTGCTTCTTTTACTTTCATACTCATGTCTTGCACCTCCTTCAGTTGCCATTATAAAGTATGACGTAACGTAAAGGTCAATAGTTAAATTCAGAACCTGATTTTGCAGAAAAAACACCCGCCAAAAGAAAGGTTCTCCTAATTCAAGAGTGTTCATCCAAGGTTATTTTCATACAACTATTTAAATACTTGATTTGAAACCAATGGTCAGCTTATCACCAAACACAGTGATCCATGCAATAACCCGCCTTACTAATTGCTCATCATATTCCTCCAACTTGCAGGATTGTTCATTTAGAAAATCTGTCATTTCAGCAATTCGTTGCCTCTGAAATCCTTATATATCAACGAATTCAGGGCCTTATCTCTGCTAAAAAAGGGGGGAAAGTTTAGCGATTGAGTGCATCTATCTTGTTGAATTCTACTTCAGTTATTGAACCTTTTTGGAGCATCTCTCTAAGTAATTTCTCTACCTGGATATAATCATGTGCTTTGCGGGCGCATAAAGTGTACGGGAAATATATCCGCCAATTGAAAGATGGTACCTTGAAACTGAATAAGCAAGCCATACGGAATGAAGAGAAATACGATGGCAAATACTTAATCCGGACATCAGACGATACGTTATCCCTTGAGGATATTGCGTTAGGGTATAAGCAGTTACTTCAAGTCGAAAGCGCTTTTCGAACATTAAAGTCCACATTAAAAATACGGCCGATGTACCATCGGCTAGAGAGACGAATTCGAGCTCATATCATCATTAATTGGCTGGCACTTTTACTTGTCATGTTGATTGAAAATGAAACCGGCTCGAGTTGGGATTTCGTGCGTCGTGAGGTCCAAAGGCTTCAAGTGACGGAGATCTATATCGTACGACGACACCAACCGCCAAACAGAAAGAGATTTTCAATAAAGTAGGCGTGGATTTGCCTCCTGAAATTTTAGAAATCAAACCGAAAAGCTAGTAACACAATAATTATGCCCTTTTTCCCCCTCAAAACCTTGATACACAAATCTTTGAGGGGCATTCGTTTACCTAGCAATTGTCGAACTAGGGTTTAATTTGGAAAAACTATATTATTTCTTTACACTACCCTTGACATCAATACCACGCACTCCACATGTGTAGTGTGCTGTCTGTAGAACAAGAATAACAAGAGTAGTGGAATTCACCTAAAGTTAAATTTACTGTTATAGTTTACCGTGGTGATTTAAGAGGCAAAAAGATAGACGAGAATCTAGTACACTCGTCTTTGTTATTTTCTACTTATTGAAAACCATAAACCAAGCTCTTTAGTGAAATTTACTGCATATTTAAAGTCATTTACTATAATTGCACTCTTTGTTCCGAACTTTATATCGAGTAAGCCCAAGTCTCTAAATATATTATTTCTAAATTCAACATCTTCCTGTGGATTCAAACAAGCAATTAAGATACTTATTGCGATAATTATATTTGCCCCTGATTGTGTACTACCATCACCTGACGCAATCATATTGATACTCTTCAATATCTTTTCATTATCATACTCAATGATGTCACCTAAAAAGGCAATGTTTTTATTTCCTTTTAACTTAATATTAAGAATCCTATTATCAATACTTATTTCAAGATCACTATAAGGGTAATTAAATTCTACTGCGTAACTATTCCATCTTTCTTGAAATTCGTTTAAGCTCACTGCAAGGCTATCGCTTAATCTAATTTTACGATCATATTCATTCAATCTTAAAAGATAACAATAAAATTGGTTAGACATTACTACACCTCTTTCATTGACGATATATCGCAATTGGTGTAACTGCAATTTCAGGAAATGAAATAGATAGTCCAGACTTTTCAATATCCCTTAAAGCATCGAAAACAGTCTGCAATCCTTTTTCAAGGTCATTTTGATTAAAAGACAAATCCACTGCATCAGTAGTTTTGTTAGGGATAGATGCAATTTGTGCAAACATATACCAATCATCTTGCGGTGCTGTGCCATACTTGTATATAATATTTTCTATGCTTTCTCTTAAATACAGTTTATTCAATGTTCCTACAAACCTAAAATTAGGTCTTTCAACAAACGGAATGTTTTTAATAACTACCCTATCATTATAAAAGTTTTTTAAAAAAACCTGCAATGCCTTCTTTATGTCTTTCGGTAGATTATATTCATTTATTCTTTCCTGTACCATTTTATTTCTTTGTGTTTGGTTTGCCTTCTCGAATTTCTTATCTGCTGATTGTTCACCAGTTATTACAGACTTCAATATATCATCAAAGTTTTCCAAAATTCTTTGCATATAAGTAAAATCATTTATGATAGTTTTCCCTTTCACCAATATAAATGAAGTTGAAGTTAAGTTTCCTGCCATCTTGTCGGGATTGGATATGTTTTCAATTCCAAAATCACCTGGAATATTAGTTAACAGATCTTTTTCGTTTAATGATGATTCAGCAAGGTTATATAGGTAATCATGCATAGTATGGCTTTCAGTAGCTTGATTCTGCCAAAGAAAAGAACTTTCACTCCCAACTTTCAATATTTTCAAGAAGTCTACTCCTGCATTTATTTTACTTTCATCTCCGTCAGTAACCGTAGTAGAAGTACTTTCTATTAAACCTTTATTAAGTTGAGCAACAATGGACTTCAGTCTCTCTGTATCCATATAGATAAAATCTCTAAATAGATTTTCCATTCTATAAAACTCTCCCATCTGCATTAAGTAGAATTTTTATAAATTTAATGATTCTATCATGCGTTGAAATCGATGCCATTTAAAGGTAGTAATATAAGTCACCTATTGGACTTTTGACGGCATTCAGGTGACTTACTATTGTACTTAGATACTAAGTTCACTACTAATAGAAAAACTGGGGTCTGCCCCCCAATTTGCAGACCCTAAAGCAGAAAAATGAAATTTACCTGCTTTAATTTGTCTAAAAAATTGTTCCTTTATCGACAATAAGTAAATATGACTAAGGCTTCTTTATTCCTCAAAAAAATCATTATCTAATCTTTTGGTTACAAAAATTTCTTCATTTGTAACTCCAACATCGTATTTAAACATTAAATCAGTTAATTGTTGACCATCAATCAATATTACCCGTTTGTCTATTGAATTAGCATAATCATATGCGGTCTTGGAAAATGCTGCAGTTGTGATAAAGATGCCTTTTGACGCCTGTTTTCCTACAAGACTACCAACAAATGTTTGAATCTCTGGTCTTCCAACTGTAGAATCTTTTTTCCACCTTTTAGCTTGTAAATAAATCATCTCTAATCCTAAGACATCCTCTTTAATAATACCATCTATACCCTCGTCTCCGGTTCGTCCAATAGCCTGACCAGCATCCTTTACAGAACCGCCATACCCCATCGAAACTAATAGTTGGACAATTAAACGTTCAAAAAATGCTGGTGAGCATTCTAATATCTTCTCTAAAATAGCATCCTGAAGTTCCTTTTTAAGGATATTATAGTTTTCATCAATGATTTCTAAGGGAGTTTGTTGTTCATTACTAGGTTTTTCATTGTCAAATGTTGATTCATTATTCTTATTAATGAATTTATTAAAGCTCGGGTAACGAGTTAAAAATTTCTTATCAATACGAGTAACATTTGGATTATTTATTACATTCATTCCTTCTTCAGTAATACAAAAAACCGCTCTTCTTATAACTTTAATTAGCCCCGCCTTACTCAAATAAGTTCTTGCCCAACCAACTCTATTATGTAATAAGGTTTGCTTACCGCTTGGTAATGTCTGGGAAACTTCTTCTTCAGTTAAATTAAAGTGTTCTGCTAATTCAATATAGAGATCCTGTAATCGATGTTCTTTCCCATCTTTCAACATTTGTAGAAATGGATACATAAACTCTTGATAGCCCGGAACAGCCATTTAATCACCCCTTAGTCAAATTCAATCTCGTTAGCATGTTTTAATACGTTTGAATAGTGTTGTTGTTCTTTTTGGATTCTATTAGTTTCCTCTCGTTCTTTCATGAGCATATACTCATTATATTTCTTATTAGCCTCTTTCACAGCCAAAATTAACGTATCCCTATGATAGTTCTTTACCTCTTCAATCGTAGTTCCGTCTAAAACTATTTTATTTGATACAACTCTTGCAATTCCTGGGCGGTGCATCAAAGTAAATCGTGGAGGTCTATTCCAACATTGTACAAAAATTTTCGACCAAGTATAGTCTGGAATCCTATTCAATTTGAAAGGAACACTATATAATGCAGATCCTGGAGTTCCATCATTCCTTGGGATAGTTACCTCATCGGTAATTATACCTTCTATCTTTACATCTTTACCTTCTTCTTCAAATACTATTTCTTCAGCTTTGACTCCCATTCTTTTGGCAAGTTGAAGTCTAGTATCAACATTTTGCTTTTTTCTTATTGTTACATTGCATACCGTCGTTAATAGATCTGTGTAATTCTGTTCAAACGATGCACTTCCTATTGGTTGGCTTAAGTCCACATACATATTCCCCTTAATAAATTCTGGAGCGACTTTATCCCATTCCCCACCAACGTAAATTGGAATGAATTTTTTAATATGTTGATTTGCTAATATGTTTGATGTTATAATTTTTGCCTCATATCCACTTCCACCAATTCGGTTATCAGCTTTTGTTTTGTACCCCTCAGAACATATAATCAATACATAGTCAGATTCTTTAATAGCCCTCTCCATGTATAAAGCTAATTCATCACCAGGTCGTACATCCCACTGGTCAATAGTAACCTCTAATCCATCATTTTCAAGTTTTTCACCAAGATCGTTCACTAGCTTTTTATGTTCTTCACTTTCCCATGAATAAGAGATAAAAATCCTTTTCAACATATTCACTTCCAATCCCCATATATATTCATTAGTTAATTAAATTCTTCTATCCTTTACAAGCCTCCAGTAATGATAGCCTAAAGCTGTAAGTTTACAAGATTTTGAATTCATTGCAGCAAAGTACATATGTTCTTCATCAACCGGAACTACTAAGCCTACTCCTTCGAGTTTTTGTAGTTCTTTAAAAATAGATACATTCTCTTCATTTGCATATGGCTCAATTACTTTATGCTCTATATTGGGAGAATTGGTATCTTCAAAAGAAGGATCTAATCTATACTCTTCTTCTGGACTCGGAAAATATTTTACTAAGTTTCTAATTGTTGTTACCGGAACTTGTGGAATCACTGTTCGTAATGATGTAAATCTTGAAATGTTAGTTTTAAATACTGGTCTTTGATCCCACGGACCCAAAGCCTGATCAATATAAGCATAAATACTTCCAGGTGTGATATGCCCTCTTAAATCGGCAGCCCCACCTTTTAAAGCATCCAATAATAACGTTGTAAAAACGCCCTGCCCATTTACCTCAAGAGAGTACTCATAATCTCTACTTGCAGTTAAAATAGTAACACCCTCGGCAATTTGGGTAGCATTAGCTCCACTCACTCTTGGAGTACCTAGTGCCCCTGAATGACAACAATCCAATATTATGATTTTATCCTTTGCTCTTGAGTTATTTGCTATAGTAAGTATTTCATCCATTGAAACACCAACATCATGTGGTCGCATATCAGGTGTTACAATATATCCACCTACATCATCTATATAACCATGTCCTGAAAAGTAAAGTAATGCTGTATCACTTTCGCCTTGAAAAAGTTCATGGATCATTTCCTTTAGAATTGACTTAGTAGGAACATCTGTATTCAATCTAACGTCAAAATTTGGGGAACCATCACCGTTATTCTCTATGATACTAGCAAATGATGTAGCATCATTTATACACCCATGAAGCGGTGCAGAAGGATAATTATTAATACCAACAACTAATGCTTTTCTCATCTAAGGGAATCTCCTTTCCTATTACAACGTTTTAATCCAGTTCGCAATGTTATCCCATGTCCAATTAACAATTCTTACACCTTCAAGCTCTGTTGGTAGACTTGTAGGCTTATCGTCTTTATAACCCCACACTCCTCTGATAGGGATTTCTTCTTCCTTAGCACATTTCACTTCCCATAACTGGCCATCAGCCTCTTTAGTATTTTTAGTAACTATAACCAATACACCATCACACCCCTTTATTCTAGTCCTACAATTTGTTTTCCAGGCTGAATCCCAAGGCTTTTTTACAGACATATCAACAAATTCAAATGGTGAATTATCATTTCTTGCTTGTCCTACCAAAAAGTCTCTTAAACTCTGATCTTCCATTGCAAAACTTATAAACACTCTTTTTTTTGACATACAAATTCAATCCTTTCTATTTTCAAAATTCATTTTACTGAAAGTGTATGACTTAATTGTTAAATACAGTATATAACATCTGAACCAAAATTCCAAGTAAAATCTTTTCAAAAAATAAATAAGCACTGAAATTAATCAGTGCTATCAGATTGGCAGTATCCTTTTTTGCAAATGGAACTGCCTTCTTAATATAAACAGTAATTCACTATCATAAATCCTTCACAACTTCTTCATCCAAAATTGCTTTTCTCTTCTCCCAATCCGGCATCAAAGAATAAAGCATTTGATAGAAGTTTTCACTGTGATCGTTGTACTTAAAATGAATGAGTTCATGTAGAACCACATAGTCGATACAGTTTTTCGGTGCCTTTATGAGTTCAGAGTTCAAAAGAATTGTATTCTTATCGGTTAACGCAGAACCCCAACGAGCTTTCATCAACCTTACATCAATTTCTGGTTTCACCACTCCGTACTTTTGTACCATAGGATACATTTTTTCAAGTGATTGATCGAAAATCATTTGGGCTTTTTCTCGATACCATTCGTCCAGCAGCTTTGCCTTTCGGATAACATTATCAGTGTCCTTCACATACAAATAGATGAAGCCACGGAAGTATTTTACCATTTCTTCTTCCGTTGCCTTCTGAACCCGTAAGCGATATTGTTTTCCCAAATACTTAAATGTCTCGCCACTTACATATTCTCTTTCACTTTGCTTTAAAGGCTGAACGTCTTTAAATTGCCCCACATTTTTGAGAATCCACGAGCCTTTTGATTTTACAAAATCAGAAATAAAGTCTAACGGTACTCTGTCATTTGCAGTAACCTCTATCGTCATATCCGGTTTGACATTGAGGTTTACATTTTTCACGTTTTTACGTTTCAGAACGAAATCAATGACTCTGTTTGCGTACTCGATTTGATGTTTTTCCATTCTATAACCTGCCTTAGTAACGTCTTAGAGCAACCGTCTTGATTTGCTCAATAATTTTATCTATGGTGTCAAAGTCAATCTCCAAATTGTACTTTTCCTTAAAATCAAAAAGAAGGTCATCTAACTCTTGAGCAATCCGGTTGTGAATCTCTATATTGTCATGCCAATCTACTTTTTGGTGTTCTTTGATGATTTCATCCATTCTTGACGCAAGATTACCAAGCGTATTTGTATCATAACTTGCAGCTGTTTCTCTTGTTTCACTCAAAATATCCTTTGTAACACCGTAAAAGGCTTGTGCATTTCGGTTTTCCTTTATCACACTAGGGTATTCTTCCGTTGATTGACCACTTTGGTAGTCCTTCATAATATCCTTCATGCGGTTAAAATATTCAGCTTCTGAAATCCGTTTATCCCGATATTCCTGAATCGCTTCCTGAATCCGTTCTGAAAACTTTTTGTAATATGATGGATTTTCATCCCATTTTGCATGAACACTCTTTGTTAAACGAGTACGAATCGCATCTGCCTTTGCCCTTTTGGAACCAAGGCGTTCTATTTCCTCTTCAAAAGCCTTCGTATTTAAAATATCAACTGGATTAGTAATTCGAATGACTTCCTCCGCTGAAATGTAATTATCCATTAGTTTCTGCATTTTCGCCTCATATTCTTTATGGTCAATCGTATCAGAATACCTTAACTTTACACTTTTACGAAGGTCTTGGAAAAACTTGAAATCTTTCTTGTACTTTTGTAGTTCTTCAGCAGGTAAAGCATTATAGATTTTCTCCGACTCTAAAGCTATTCCAAGGTTTCTTCCAAAATTACTTAAAACGTTGTAGAAACCCTCTCTACGCTCTTCATCTTCCAACCACACCTCATACTCTTCTCTATCATTCTTGTTTTTAATTGGTGCAAATATTTGAATTAAATCGGAATAGTATTGCCTTAAAGATCCAATGATACTTATAACATCATAAATCGCACCTTTTAAGTCTTCAGGATCGAAGTTCTCCAATCCTGCTCCGGAATACATTTGCATTGCCTCATCCAGTCTATCTAAAAGACCACGATAATCAATGATTAATCCATAATCTTTACCTTCATAAAGGCGATTAACACGAGCAATAGCTTGAAGTAATGTGTGTTCTTTCATCGGTTTATCGACGTATAGAACTGTTGCACGAGGAGCATCAAAGCCTGTGAGCAATTTGTCAACGACGATTAACATGTCAAGTTCATCACCATTTACAAACTCATCTTTAATAGCATCCTCATATTTTTCAGGTGTCCCATAACGATTCATCATTCGTTTCCAGAATCGTTGAATTTTATCCTTCGATTCTTCATCAACGGCTTCATACCCTTCACGTTGGTCAGGTGGTGAAATAACAACAGCACAGTTCAAGTCACCAAACTCTTCGAAAGCCTCTAAATAGCGAATAGCCTCTATTTTACTATTGGTTGCTAACATCGCTTTAAATTGGCTTCCTTGAGTCTTGTAGTTTTCCAGGAAGTGTTTGTTAATATCTTCTGCTATTAAATAAAGGCGTTGCTCGGAAGAAGCAAGTTTTTCATATTTGCTCCATCTTTGCTTTACTTCCTCTTTTTGCTTTTCATTCAGATTGCGTGTAATCATTTCTAAACGATGATCGATCGCCTTTTGATTCACCGATTGTTCGACCATTTTTCCTTCATATAAAAGGGGAACAATCGCTTTATCACGAACACCATCGGCAATTGTGTATTTATGAATGAGTTTGCCGAATTTGATCAATGTGTTCTTTTCTTTTTTCATTAATGGTGTCCCCGTAAAGCCGAGATAACAAGCATTTGGGAATACTTTCTTCATTTTTAGATGAAGCTCGCCATATTGTGTACGATGTGATTCATCCACTAAAACAAAGATATCCCTTGATTCGATTGGCTTTTGTTTGGAAGACGCCGTACCAAACTTATGAACTAAGGTCGTAACAATATCAGAATGGTTATCATTTATTAAATCTACCAAATGGCTTCCAGAAATTGCACGACTTGCTTTTAATCTTGTATGGCTGAATGTTTTATGTATTTGTTTATCCAATTCAACCCGATCTGTTACAACAATGACTTTCGAATTGTAACCTCGCAGCTCAGATAAAATATACTTGGCCAACATCACCATCGTTAGTGATTTCCCTGAACCTTGTGTGTGCCAAATCACGCCGCTTTGACGATTGCCGTTTTCATCTCGTTCTTCAATCGTTTTTATAATTTCTTTAATGGCAAAGTATTGTTGATAACGGGCTACTTTTTTCACGTCTTTATCAAATAAGGTAAAGAACTGGGTTAACTCTAACAAACGCTCGGGGTGAAACAGTGAAATGATGTTCTTATCTTGCATGGTTGGCAGTCTGCCTTCCACTGTTTTATCCAGCCAGTTCTGCAGCCATTCCTCTTTTTCTTCTTTCCAAACAGACCAAAACTTTTTCGGAGTATTGCATGTTGCGTATTTGGTTTCATTTTTATTCGTGGACATCACAATTTGAATAAACTTAAATAATTGTGGGGCGTAATCTTTCCCCTGATTGCGAATCATTTGACTGATTCCTTGATTCATAGAAATCGACGCTTTTTTACATTCAATGACCGCAAAAGGAATCCCATTCACAAATAACACAATATCCGGCCGTACAGTTCCACGCCCATCCATTCGTTCCACTTCAAACTCTTCCACTACATGAAACACATTATTTTCGATGTTATTCCAGTCGATATATTGAATGGTAAAAGATTTTTTTGATCCATCCGGCAAAAACTCTGTATAGCTTCTTCCGTTCATGATGGTCTCATAAATCACTTCATTTGTTTTCACCAATCCATTGGTCAGCGGTTCATCTAAATCAAGTATGGCTTGGCGAATATTGGATTCGCTAAATTGATAAATTTGACCTTGATACTCATAGGAATTCAATTCTTTTAGCTTTTCCTCTAATACGGTTGTCAACAACACATGATGTAGATTTCCCCGCATTCTTTCCGCTTCTTCCGGCGATAGGTATTGATATCCTAGTTTCTGCAACACCTCAATGGCCGGAACCTGGCTTATATAGCGTTCATCATAACTCTTCTCCCTTGACATCCTCACGCCTCCTGTTGAAAAAATAAGGGAAGAGTAAAGGGGTTTATACCTTTACTCGGACTTTTCCCGTAAGAAGTAATTGCATAAGACCTTTTTTCTGTTCATTTAAAGCACTTAGTTCAGCATTCAATAAATCTAATTCTTTATCAATTGTACTAAGCAAATTTGAAATTGCCTTTTGTTCTTTTAATGAAGGTTTGTTAAATATCATTTCCTTCAAAAATTTAAAATGTCTATTATAACCTGTATTAGGTATCTTCTGAATAAGTAAATGGTAATAATAAAATCTTACATCATAATCATCTTTTGTCATTAAAACCTGTGTTCCATCTGCACCAATTATAAAGTCAAAGTCAATAAATTTAATTTCTCTAGTATGATCACCAAAAACTATTACCCCTGTTTCTGGAACCTCAAATACTTTTTCTTCATCATTAGAATACGCAGTTACTTTTTTCTGACCTTGATCTACAACAGGATATTTCCCAGATTCAAGATATTCATTAGTTTTTATTTGATGTTTCTTTACTTTAGTTTTTATAAAAATATCACTAAAACTTACTTTCTCCCACTCTCCATAAAATCCAGGCAATCTCACTTCACCCGTCAACAACTTCTGCATTAACCCTTTTTTCTGCTGTTTTTTCTGCTCGATTAGCTTTTCTTTTAACTCAATTGCCTTGTCCCAAGTGGAGAGAATTGATGAAATTTTTTGTTGTTCTTTTATTGGAGGTGCTGCTACTGGAACATCAAAAAAATCAGTAACGTTTAAATTTAGTAGACCATCATTTCTCACACCTGTATTTATTACCCTCGCTAAAAATTTATTCAATTTTCCGGCTATAAAATAGTGCTTGTAAAACTCAGTAACCCCTTCTCTTATTTCAAAACAATAATATACATTTGGAACTAACGCCTCTTCATAATCTTCAAGCCTATATATACATCCATAGGGATAAGTCTTTGAATTTCCTTTGTTATATGCAAACTCATTTTTTCTAAGCAAAATGTATTTTGCAAGATTTTCCCCTGCAATTACCTTGCTAAATCTTTCAGTTTGATTAAGGAATCCTCCTTTTGAGGATATGGTTAATACATTATGAGACTTACCATCATTCTTTCTCTGGACTCTATTTGATATATCTTTTAACTTTTTCACTTTCCAATCCTTTGGAATAGTACCTATTTTTGTTTTCTGATATCCTATAGAATTTTCTATAAACTTAGCTTCGGCATTTATTTGCTGTAAAATATTTTGACTATTCATTTTCACACCTACAATCCAAGCTCTTTCAAATACTGTTCCATCTGCGCTTCTACTTCTTGAATCTCTTTTTTAATATTTGCTATATTTTCTTTCACCGCTTCCATATCAACCGGCTCTTCTTCTTCAAAGGTATCGACGTAGCGAGGGATGTTTAAGTTATAGTCGTTTTCCCGAATTTCATCAATTGTAGCGACATAGGAGTATTTATCAATCGTTTCCCGTTTCTCATATGTTTCCACAATTTTTTCGATATCTTGTTCTCTTAATTTGTTTTGGTTTTTGCCTTTTTCATAATGTTCTTCACCAGAAGCATCAATAAATAGCACGTCTTTTCGTGTACGGTCTTTTCGGAATACCATGATACAAGCTGGAATTCCGGTACCGTAGAATAAACCTTCCGGAAGCCCGATAACAGCATCCAACAGATTCAACTCAATAATTTGTTTACGGATTTTTCCTTCACTCGATCCTCTGAAAAGAACACCATGAGGCAGGATCGTCGCCATTCTTCCGTTTTCCGCTAATGAATACAGCATATGTTGAACGAACGCATAGTCCCCTTTTGAACTTGGTGGAACTCCCCATTCAAATCTTCTATATGGGTCAAGGCTTGCTTCCATTTTAAATTTTTTATCTGTGTTTCCTTCACCGGCAAATCCCATTGCCCATTTGTCTAATGAGAAAGGAGGATTGGCCACGATGACCTGGAATTTCATTAGTTTGCCGTCTTCCAGATGCAACGGGTTGGCGAGTGTGTCGCCCCATTCAATTTTCGCATCATCAATGCCGTGCAAGTACATGTTCATCAAAGCTAATGAGTGAGTGGCACCATTTCGCTCCTGTCCGTAAATGGCAACTTTCCTGCTCGGTACTTGTTTGGCCACTTTTATCAACAAAGAGCCTGAACCACAAGTTGGGTCATAGATACGGTCATTTTCTTGCGGCTTAACCAGTCGGGCAAGCAGTTCTGATACCTCGGCAGGCGTATAGAATTCCCCGCCTTTTTTCCCGGCATCTGAAGCGAAAAGGCCAATCATGTATTGATACGCATTTCCGACAATATCTTCATTGCCCAATTGCGATGGGCGAAGGGAAAGCTGTTGAAAATCCTCCAATAAGGAACGAAGCATGGCATTCCGTTCTTTTGCTTTGCCGAGAATAGCTTCACTGTTAAAGTCGATATTGCGGAAAACGCCACGCAGCTTGCCGGTGTTTTCATTTTCAATCCGCTCTAATGCTTTATTAATAATTTCGCCAATTTCAGGATCGTTCCTTTTACTATATAAATAATCAAATGTGGATTGTTCATCCAATACAAATCGTTCTCGTGACAATGCACGCTGAATCCGCTGCTCATTTCCATCATAACGTTTCGTATATTCTTCCAGATGTTCCTTGTAAGTGTCACTCAAGTACTTGATGAACAACATGGTCAGAATATAGTCCTTATATGTTGATGAATCAATTTTTCCTCTAAAAGTATCGGCAGCTTGCCATAGCACACTGTTAATTTTATCCTGTGTTATTTGTTCAGCCATTTTTTCTTTCCCCCTGCTTCAAAATTTGTTGGGCAATCGTTTGAAAATACAACTCTTTTTCTTCCATCAATTTTTTGTAAAGCCTTTTTTCCTTTTGGTGGAGCTGATAAAGCTCGATCAGCGTTTTTTGCTTGGAAGTGGGCAAAAGTTCAAAAGGAAGATTTCTGATGACATGCTGATTGGTGCTGGGAATCCTGCTGCCAGCTTGCGAGCGTTCTAATTCCTTCTTTACATTTGATGTATTCAAATACCAGGCCAAGTATTGAGGCAAAACTTTTTCCTGATCCACCTTTATAATCGCAAAATAGGATGGAATCAGTAAACCGGTATGGTGCTTGTCTACATATACAGCCGTATACGGCTGGCTCAGCCGCATCAGGACATCGCCTTCTGCAGTAAAATAATGGTCATCCAGCTTATCATGACTAATAAACGCTTCAAACGAATCATTTTCGATGAATCCGTCTTCACTTATATTTTTGAGTGAGAGGAGACTGTATGTAGCTTTTGCTTCATATGGCATTTCCGCTTTCTTTCTGCTTAGAACAAGGCCGGTTTGTATTTGAGCAATATCACCAAGTTGCATGTTACACCTCCCATTCGAATGTTAAATCCATCATTTGACTTATTATTGTCAAATACAGTATATAACTTTTTGATTGGTAGAGTCAATCTTTATTTCGTGATGAAACGAACCCTATACATTGTACAAAATACAGTGAAGGTACAGTTATATCGAATAGATTTTTATCTATCATACATTAACTTCATAAAAAGAAAGGGGTTTTGTGAATTGGATAAAGACACATTCATTTCAATGTCACCAACAAAAAGAGTACAGGAAGTCAACAAAATGCTACAAAAGTATGATTTGAAGGAAATCAGCAAACTTCTTGGAATTCCTTCAAGCACTTTCAGTAAACTTATGAGGGAGGGAGATTACCTTTATCATCAAGCGGACAAGAAATACTATCCGTTTGTCCGCTCCGAAGCGGAACGAACGGCAAGTACCACTACCGAACACAGTGATGAAATAACTTTCATCAAGAACCATTTAGATACCTTGAAGAAAGTTGTTCATCATTTTGAAGAGGCGGGGAATTTACTGCTAGATAAACGCATCTACAGTAAAGATGCCGAGTTCGTCAACAAAAGCATTAGGATGAACAGTGCCATTTACGAGAATTTCAGCCAATTTTGCGAAGAATATTATCCTCATTTAAAAACTCAAGATGTAATAGCTCAAGCATTGATTGACGCAATGAACCGCTATAAGCCAGAAGGCAGACAGGAACCATGAAACAGCTCTTGTCTTTTTTTGGACAATTTTTTGAAATGTGTTTATAGTGTTAGGAGCAACACATTTTAAACACCTTCAGTGTTTTATGTTCAAATATTTTTAGATTTTGAAAGGGTTTTTTAAACAATTGGGGTAATCGGTACGGTTTTTTGGAATGAGAATGGGATTTATTCCGATACTTTCGAGTTCATGAAGGTATTTCCGATAAGTAGGTAGGGACATGTGTTTCTTAGGGGTGTCAATGCTGCCTTTGGAGATCATAACGAAGAAATTGCGAAGACTTTCTTTTTTTCGTTTTGAAAATTGACTGTGACCAATTAGCTTCTCAGCTTCAGTGATTTTATAGTAATCACCTCGGTGAACGATGGGCAGAACGTGCTTTTCCATGTACTCTTTCCATAGTTGGTATGAAAAGTAGCTTCTTAATTTCTTTGGCCTGCCTTTTCCTTTATCATTTCTTTTCATACTATTGAGATGACCATTTTTCAATCTCAGTTCGTATCTGACCCGGCCAATTTCGTACGGTTGGATTTTCTCACCATTTGCAATCCGTTCTTCTTCTTTATCATAAATGAACAACTCCGTACTGTTACATTTATGATATTGCGATGTGTCATATTTAAAAGGATTTCCATTTTCATCCTTCCCCCATTTGATTTTTTGTTTGTAGGCATATTTAGCAGTGTATTTTTCAAGTAGATGAAATAACAGTTCCCGGTCTTTTGGATTTGGCATTTCCACATCCATTCTATAATCAATTCTTGTTAGCGTATGAGAATCGAAATAATCCGAATGTCCAAAGTGTCGGATAAGGAATTTTCGAATATCGGATTCTATCAAATCATAATCATCTTCTATAATCTCTCCTCTATTCAACAGTTTGACAGCATCCACCTTCAGATGTAGATGCCAATCCCCATCCGCACGACAGTTCATCCAAGTAATAGAATAGGCAGGAAATCTCTTTTTTACTTCACTGTTAAGTTGTCTAACCGCAGCTCCAAAGTAGTCATACTTGTTAATGTTTACACTGTACATGGAAAATAAATGTTGAACATCATAATAGGCTATGAGCAACATCATTTCAAATGTGTGAATCAAATTAAACCATCTCCTTTATTTTCGTTCACGGGAATAGTGAATCCCTTTGTTGTCAAGAGTTTTCAGAACTCTGTTTTTCCCGTCCCAAACTAATTTATATGACCTCCAACACATGGATAGGAACCAATGTGTCACGAAGTATTGCATGCTATGTAGTTGTAAAGAAAATATTCATCAAAGCCGTTCAACTGTATGACAACATGTTCATAAAAGTAAAGATTCTGCACTCTGTTAGTTCCAACACTTACCAAAGTCTGATTACAAGAAAAAACCGTAAAGACGAATTGCTTTACGGTTTCGTTTATTGGTTATCGAATTGTGTCAACTATTCTTCCATCCTCTTTCCTTTCCAATGACATACAGCCTTCACTATGTACACCAATGGATTTATCTTACACATGCAAATGATTACATTTCTTGGACTAGCCTTTCCCATTTCTCCATTTCCTTCTTATCTATAAACGTCCCTTTGTGAAAAAATTTTTTGACCCTCGAACCTAAGAATTTTGATTTTCAATTACGGGCTTGTGTAAGATTAAATCATAACCGAAGGTAAACACCCTCGAATCAAATTCCTTCGGTGTCTCCACAACATCCCCATATCATTTGATTCCAACAAAAAATAAAAACAGCAGGAGGAAAACAGAATGACCCCCGAAAGAATCTTCAACGATCAATCCCCGATTACCCTCGAAGACATTTACAAATCCATCTTGAATGAAAAAATTGACGCACTTATCAAGAAAATCTATGATAATAATAAGGTGAATTCCACTGACTCTTCAGACAAGAAAGGAGAGGAAGTGGCTTGAAAGCTGCAATTTACATTCGAGTATCAACAAACAAAGAAGAACAAAAACAATCTCTTGAAAACCAAAAGGAATTGTTTATGAATCTTTTATCCGAAAAGGGATGGGATTTATACGACATCTATTTGGATGTCCAATCTGGCACAAAAACGAAGAAGCGTCCTCAATTGAAACGCATGATTGAAGATGCGAAAATGAAAAAATTTGACATCATCCTAGCAAAAGAATTGTCACGGTTAGCAAGGAATGGACAACTATCTTATGAAATTAAAAATCTTGCAGAAAATCGTGGCATACACATTCTTACATTGGACGGTGCCATTGACACACTCTCTGGAAACACACAGATGTTTGGATTATACGCCTGGATGTACGAACAGGAATCACAACGGACAAGTGACCGTGTGAAGACCGCTCTGAAAGTAAGAGCAAAAGGTGGGAAATTTAAAGGTTCCATTCCACCTTATGGATATTATGTTGAAAATGGAGTATTGAAAATCAGAAATGATAACACACCAGATGTAGTACGCCAAATATTCAACTCTTACCTTTTGGGAAAGGGATTTGACAGTATTGCAAAAGAACTTTTAAAGGAAGGGATTCCTACTCCATCAGAGATTGCGGGAAAAAGGAATTCAAGTTCACTTTGGCATGGATCTACCATAAGGGGAATACTGGAAAATCCTCATTACATCGGTCATCTTGTTCAACAACGGGAAACTACCATAAATGTCACTTCCGAACGACGTAAAAAGAATAGCCCGGATGACTATGTTGTTATTGAGAACACGCATGAACCGATCATCTCAAAAGATGACTTTCTTGTTGTTCAACAACTAATTTCAGAAAGAAAACGTAAACGGCCATATGCAAAAAAACATCTTTTCACAAATATATCCTTCTGTGCTGATTGTGGAAAGAACATGCACTTTAAAAAAAATCGTAAAGGCTACGTATGTGGAACCTATAATAAGCATGGCCACACACAATGTTCTGACCACTATGTAAGGGAAAGTGAATTGATTGAAGTAATTTCAGATGATATAAAACAGATGTTTTCATCACTTTCCACTAAATCCGTTCAAAAGGATATTGAGAAGAAAATGGCAAAGTTCATTCAACGAGATCAAAAACGACTCGGTAACATTCTCAAAGAGATTGAACACTTAAAGAAAGATAAAACGGTTGCACTTCGTATGAAAATACGTGGCGAAATCCAAGACGAAGAATACAGATTGCTCATTGAGGATAATGGCAACCAGCTTGCAAAGTTAAATGAGGAAAAAGCAAAATTAGAACAGGGATTACTTCACCAAAAGCAAACCATTGATTTTACAAAGCTAATCAATCAAGTCTAGCAATTTGTGAAAAACCCTATTCTTGACGAAGAAATGCTTCACAAACTAATAGAGAGAATTGAAATAAAGGAAGATGGGAGTCCGAGAATGTTTTACCGATTCTCGGACCCTTATATATCTTCTATTTTTTCACGAGCAACACACAGCACTCAACGTGGCTCGAGAGGACAGAATGAATGTCATTTGAAGTTGCCCGTTCTCGGAAACATATCCACTACGTTTTTGGCACTGTCAGTAGACGGGAACATATCCACCAATCGTACCATTTACGAAAAGGGCACTCTTACTAGAGCGCCCTCAATCATAAACATTGATGTCATTAATAGTCTTTTTTCTTTACTGGAATCCAGATTTCGCTTCGATACTTTGGATTTCCAGTGTCTGGACTCTCATTCCATAAAATTTCAGGACCTTCAACCGCCTCGTATCCTGAAGATGGAAACCACTCTGAGTATATCCTACCCCACACATTTTGAAGTGTTTCCGGAAATGGTCCAATCGATTCAAATACAGCCCAGGTACTAGCATCAATTTTTAATACATCAAAATCTGCAGTTTCATTACTTGATGTTGCTACCCCGATGTAATGATCTAATTCTCCTTTCTCTTCCATTCTACCTTCTGAAAAATTAGTGGAAGCACTAATAATACCTGTAGGTTCTACATTTGAAATTGCTTTTAATTGATTAATAACATCCATGGTTAAAAGTTCAGTCATTTTTGCAATCTCTGGATTGACACCTTCAAAAATAATTGGAACTCTCTTCTTAAATCCTACTAACTTAAAAGGTCCTTTCTCAACAATACGATAGTTCATTTCGCATCCTCCTTTAATTGATAATTGAAAGGTCATTCGAGGATAAGCTTTTAATTGTGTATTCTCACACCTTGCCTCAGAAGGGAGAAAGCCATGCAGAGAATGAAAAGCACGGGAAAATGAATCAGCCGAATTATAGCCATATTTGACGGCTACATCAATTATTCTCAAATCCCTATCTTTCAAATCAAGTGCAGCCAACGTCAGTCTTCTTCTCCGAATATATTCTGATAAACTTATTCCTGCTAAAAAAGAAAACATTCGCTTGAAATGATACTCCGAACAATATGCGATTTTAGATACTTCACTATAATCAATCTCCTCTGTTAAGTGCTCTTCAATATACTCCAATGCATTATTCATACTTCTTAAAGAATCCATCAAACAACCTCCTTTCATCATCAATATTATCAGGGGATGCATTTACCCGTCCGACAATCTGTGCACAGTATTGTCGATTCCCTTTCATGTAATTAGTATCGTTAAACTGAATTTATCTTTGGGATGTTTACCACAGGAATCCTTTACTTTTCTTCAGTGTGTCTTTCTTGCTGCAAAAATCCCTTTGCCTCGCTAAGGCGTAAATCCCAATATTTTTGCAAAAGGTAAATGATTTTCTCATCTTCAACTTTGGCTTCCTTCAGAGCCGCAGTTGCCTTTTCAATCCCAATGACTCTTTCTTCAAAGGCAGCTTCATCTAGCCATGCATTGCTATCTTCTCTTATTCGTTCCAACAGTTCACTTCCAAATCCCGAAAGGGAATCTCTAATAGAACGTGCCACATCTATTCCTCCTCTTAACTCTAATTTATTGCACTATTGATAGACAAATTGGAATTTGTCAGTTACTTGTATTCACCCGGAACAGGAATATTAAATCTCTCGCACAATAGTTTTACATCATGTATATCATTTTCATCATGCTCATATCCCAGATGAAATAATACTTGATTTTCAGCATCAATACATCTAACCATTTTATCGCCTATTTTCCCAATACCACTAAACACTTTTGGGGGATATGCTTCTCCTTCAAAAACAATGTATCCTTGTTCGTTGAATTTAAATATATGAAGATCAATTATCCTACCTTTAGTATCCTTCCAAACTGTGTGAGATGTGGTGGTATATGCTTCTGTAACTTCAGCAAAGCCTTTTTCTTTTATAATTTCAATAAACTTTTTACTATTACTTTCTTCCACAAATAAATCAATATCATTGTGTACTCTTGTTTCTTCTTCTAATAATGCATCTACTCCCCAACCACCATCAATCCATATGTTAATTCCACTTTCTTCAGCGTATGTTATTATCTCAATAGCATCTGTTTTGCTTACCATGCAATCCCTCCGTTCAAATTCCTATCTAATTTCATAAAATCCTGAAAAGTAGCCATGCTAAATTCCTCCCAAGTAATACTGTTAATTCATTTAATCTCACTTAATAGCGCCTTTTCATATCCTCTTCGTAGGCAGCTAAAATTCGCTGGTACTCTTTTGGATCATCATTCTCACAATCTAGTTTAATTACTCGGTCGGAAATAGGTTCTAAAGAATCTGGGTTGTACCAAGGTTCCTTTATTGTAAGATATATGATCTTTTTGGTTTTTTGACGTTCAGCCATTTCTTTTAACATCTGAATCTCTTTTTCATTTTTTGTTACACTTTGAATTGGCCATATAATCATAAAGTCAAATGCATAATCATCGTATTTTTCACTATTGCTTTTAGTGGTTAAATTATCAAAGAAAATTGTAAGATTTGATAACTTCATTCCTTGTCCATATTTTTTCGGTACGTTAACTTTATAGAGTTCGGCCCAACGGAAGAAGCTCTCCATTCCATCTTTTGTTGTATGAATTAAATTAATCAGCCCTTTCAAGTTTCCATGAGCATTCAAGGCCTTAAGAAGAGCCTGATGTTTTTCCTTGTCAGCAATACCTCTTAGCAATAATGTTTTTTCTGTTTCATTGCTTAAAAAATCAATAATCTGATCATATGCATTCTTTACATCGGACATATTTTATCCTCCACTTCACTAAATAGGCTCAAACAAACTAAATTTCGAACTCTTCCGTATAGCTAATCGTTGGTCCTATACCGGTTCTATCAACATATTTTCCTTTTAAATTCTCATACTCTAATCCTGCTTTAAGCAAAAATTCTTCGTTTTGAACTGAGGGAATTGCAAGAGTAATATCTACTTTATACTTTCCTTTATCGAAGCCAATACCTTTCTTTCCAAGTTTACCAAAATCAAATATTCCATTTTCCACTAATGATTTATTCTGTGCTAATAGTAAGCCTTTAGAATTTCTCAAAGATATCATTAATGATGCTTTATCAAAAAGATTAGTCGTTCCTCTTATATTCAATGTATTGTCGATGTTTTGAGAAATATCAAGATTAAAGGTAACATCCAAACCATCCGGGTTTAGTGGTATTGTTTGTTTATACTGATATTCTTGTCTTTTTATTTTTTCGGGATCAATTTTATTGTACTCGTCCTCTGAAAGATTAATGGTTTTTTTCCAATACATAGCTTGTTCCTTTATTCTATTAAAATGCAACTTAGCATCTCTAAAACAATTTGAAATCAGGTATCTTTTAGTATGTGAATTTAATTCTTCCTTTTTCACCCACAAGACTATGTTATCCAAATGTAACGCCACTTCTTGAAAACTGTTCAAGTATTTGTCAAACTCATTATTTCTCGAGTGGCCATAATCACCAAACTTTAGAAATAACTTAGTGATATCTCCTGCATTATCAATAGCATACTCTTCTAAGTCCTTCATATTTCCACTCTCAAAGGCATTTAACATAAACTTATAGTGAGGTTCAAATTTTTCAAATGTTTTCATATTTTGAGTATAAAGAATTTTATCATCTGTAAAGGAATATTCATCATAATAATCTGCCAGTGTACTGTAGGACTTTTCAAAGCGCCAAATATACCCTAATTCATCCATATCTCCAATAAGATGTGGCTTGCATCTAGGGTCTAAGGATTCTCTAATCCATTGCCCTCTTATCATCCAGTTTCGCATAATATAATCGTCGCCATTTTTTGCAATATACACCCAAACAACATCGTTTGCACTTTTATATTGATCAATAATCTGAATTCCAATATTTTTTATTTCTTCAATGCGCAAAACTTTATTTAATACTGCTACTATAGAACAGCGTCTAGCACCTGAATTAGACATGTCTTTTACTTCAAGAATGCTATATGTACCCTCCAGATCAAAATCTACTTTTTTATATTTTTCCTTCAAATAATCAGCAACCGACGGTAACTCAGGATATATTGTTGTCTCATTAATATTATACTTTTCATCCAGCTCTTTTTTTACTGCTTGTTTATGTTCAAAAGGAATCCTTATAACCATTGTTGGTTCAATTGAATTAAGAGGTAATACAGTTTTTTTTATCTCTCTACCTATTATTTCATTACCACAGATTGCAAAAGTCCCTTTCTGGCAGAATAGTCTTTCGTTTGATTTTTGAAGTTCTACGGAGTGCTTTATAAATGCTCCTTTTGAAGCAAATTCTAATATTTCATCTTCTGTTATATTTTCTGAATAGCGTTCTATATAGGAACTTTTTATCACATCAATTTTAAGTGATTTTAATGTTGCAAGATGTGACAACAGCTTAACTCTCTTATCATTTAAGGAATGCTCTGGTTGAACAAATACATATACGTTCCCATGTGATTTACAGTCCACTTTTTGGACAGCGAAAAAGAGTGCTATTAAAGGATCAATTGTCAAATCTACTAGTCTCGTTGGAATTCCATAATGTTGCATTTTCGATAAGCACTCAATTGGAGAAGTTAAGCCATCAAACTCCATAGTTCTCATTTTTATAGCTTCCGTGTAGATAGAGCTTTCATTCATTGTATAACCTACATCTCTGGAAACACTCGATGTGATATTTTTATATTTTTCTGACTGTCCTCTATAAAATACATTATTATAAATATCGTAGCGCGATAGCTTTTTTAAATAATCTTCAACAGTATTAGCTTGCTCCATTTAATCATTCACCCCTATCCAGACTTATAATATTAATAGTTCTTCACTACCTTTTATAACTGTTACTTTAGACTTTTTTATACTTCTGTTGATTTGAAGAAGTCTTTTCAATAGCCTTTATATTGCCCTTCATTTTGCTAACTCGGTTAAGAAATAAAGTTCCAAGCAGAAGCCGATCCTTTCTTGGTATCCTGTTCCATATATATCCCTTGAACAAATCTTTAACAAGAAAGACCTCACCTTCATTCAAATTTTCTGTTTCTCTAATAGCTTCTTCTAATAGCTCGTTAACATCAATCACGTTGTTCTCTCCTTACCAATAACAATATTGACAACATTGTTGATAAGATTATATACATATTACCAACTTTAGTCAATTACAAAATAAAATCATCAATCAAGAAAATGTCTCTCCTGATTGACGATTTGGCCATCCAAGCATATATTTATGAATCTACTTCAATACCTGATTTGAATTCAATGGTCAGCTTTTCATCAAATACCGTTACTTTTTCAATTAGCCGCCTTACTAATTGATCATCATACTCCTCTAACTCGCAGGATTGCTCATTCAAGAAATCAGTCATTTCAGCAATTCGTTGCCTCCTTCCTTCACGCTCGGCATTTTCTACAAGTGAATTTTGCTTCATCTCCCGAAGGCGGTATATCTCATCAGCAACATTATCGTAGTCATTTTTTGACTTTGCCTGTTTAAGAAGCTCTATCTGCAATTCTTCCAACTTGCTATCAAGCTCATCCGTATCATTATCACTTTCTTCATTAAATATAGTGTCGATATTTTTCTGTAATGTTGAAAGGAAAGGTTCTTTGTTAGCCAAAAGTTCGTTAATAGCCTTAACCACTGCTGTCTGCAATGTTTCCTCATTTATGGTAGGGGCAGTGCATTCAGAGTCCTTCTCCTCCAGACGGCTGACGCATCGCCAAACAATTGACTTGTAGCCTCGGTTATTCCAGTGTACCCGCCGGTAAATATCGCCGCAGTGTCCGCAGTAAACGATACTCGATAAAGCATACTTGCTGCTGTAGACCCTTTTTTTGCCGTTCTTGCCGCCTCGAAGATTTGCTCTTCGAACCATCTCTTCTTGAACCTGCATAAAAAGGTCGCGTGGAATGATAGGCTCATGGCTGTTTTCCACATAATACTGGGGAACGATGCCGTTATTCTTGACTCGCTTTTTAGAAAGGAAATCAACCGTATATGTTTTTTGTAAAAGGGCATCACCGATGTACTTTTCATTTTGTAGTATTTTTTTCAGTGTTTCAGGTCTCCATTTAGATTTACCCGCCGCTGTAAGAATCCCGTCTGCTTCTAGTCCTCTTGCTATCTGTAAAAGGCTGGCTCCTTCTAGGTACTCCCTGTAAATCCGTTTAACAACCTCAGCGCCCTCCGGCTCAATCACTAGTTGCTTGTTTTCATCCTTGGTGTATCCAAGGAAACGCTTGTGGTTGACCTGAACTTCTCCTTGCTGATATCGATACTGAATGCCAAGCTTAACGTTCTGGCTTAAGGACTGGCTTTCTTGTTGGGCAAGGGATGCCATGATGGTCAACAATACTTCACCCTTGGAATCCATGGTGTTGATATTCTCTTTCTCGAAGAATACGGCGATGTTTTTATCCTTTAACTGCCGGATGTATTTAAGGCAATCTAATGTATTTCTGGCGAATCGGCTGATGGATTTTGTGATGATCATGTCAATATTTCCAGCCATGCACTCTTCTATCATGCGGTTAAATTCATCACGCTTTTTGGTATTTGTACCTGTGATACCGTCATCCGCAAAGATACCCGCCAATTCCCACTCCTTGTTTTTCTTAATATAATTTGTATAATGCTCAATCTGAATTTCGTAACTTGAGGCCTGCTCATCACTATCTGTTGAAACTCGGCAATAAGCTGCCACTCGTATTTTGGGTTTACTCTCACTATTTTTATTATTTCCGATTCGTTTAATTGCTGGAATTACTGTTACATTCCTGCTAACTGCCACTGGTTACACCTCATTTTCTATCAAACTGTAAGCATATTCTGCCTGCTTATATGGATCGTCATATTTTTGTACCAGAGGTTTTGCTTTGAACTTTACAGGATAATCCGTTTTTGGTACATCTTTAGGCTCCCATATCCGTCCAAGTTTTTCTGCTCGCTTTTGTTTTTCTAACCTTGCTTTTTCAAATATCTCCTCATCAATAATCGGAGGGTAGAATTCATCGCCAAGATAATGCTTGTTCTGCAACATCTTACTTACTGTGGCATGGTAGCAGTCTATCCCTGCTTCTTTTGCAGCGCCCTTCAAAGAAAGTCCTGCCAAGTACCCTGAAAATAATTCTCTTACTTTTTCTGCTGCTTTATCATCTACAACAGCCTTTCCATCTTCAATTCTATATCCAAAGGGTGTGTGACCCATCTAATTCACCAACCTCTCCTTCAATGTGATTCCACATTTTAATTCAAATCCGACTTCCTCTCGTGAAAAAACAATAATCTTTTCTACGTAATTTTCAAACAGCTCATCCTCATAGGCTGTGAGCATTTTGGACTTAGTGGCAAACTTAAGTAAACGGGCAACTTCGTCTACTTTTGCAAAATTGCCATTGACGGAACGAATAAGTTGATCCTTTTCAGCAAGAAGCCTTTCTCTTTCTGCTTCCAGTGAATTCTTTTCTTTATTAAACAGGGCAGGTTCCAGATACCCTTTGGCCATTAAACCCGTCAGCATCTGACTCTGCTCCATGTTGTTTTCAATCTTAGTTTCCAACTCTTCAATTCTACGAAAACTCGCTACATTATTCTGGTTACGTAACCCATTCAAAAGTGGTCTTAATATGAACTTCTGACCGTAAATGAGTTTATTCATCATCGTAACAAATGCAGTCTTTATATCGTCATCCCGTATGAACTGCATGGAACATTCCGTTATCTGGCTTATATGCTTACTGCAGCACCAAGCGATGTATTTCCTTCCAGATGAATGAATCCTTCTTTTAAAGGTACTGCCACATTCCGAGCAGATAATTTTGCTAGAGAAAGCATATCGGTTTAGATATTTGCTGTTGCGCTTTTCGATGCTTTTTTCCTTTGCTCTCTGATTGAGAACGGCATCTACAGCTTCAAAATCTTCATGGCTGATAATTGCCTCATGATGGTTTTCTACTAGATACATATCTTTCTCACCATAATTGGTGTGCCTATTAAAATGGTTGTCCGTATAAGTCTTTTGCAAAATAACATCACCAGTATATTTTTCATTAGTCAGAATCCCTCTAATCGTAGTAGCTGTCCAACGATCACCTCTTTTTGATGGGATATCTTTTTGATTAAGATCATTTGCAACTTTCTGTGTGCCTTTGCCCGATAATACCTCTGCAAAAATATACTTCACAACTTCAGCCTGCTTGGGGTTTACTATCATTTGACCGTCATTATTTTGATAACCATATGGCGGGTAGGAAATTTTAAAGGTTCCGTTTTGAAATCGTCTTTGAATGGCCCACTTCGTATTTTCTGAAATGGAAATTGACTCACTTTCTGCAAGCCCACTTAAAATGGAGAGCATCAATTCACTTTCCATTGAACCCGTATTGATATTTTCCTTCTCAAAATAGATATGAACCCCAAGGTCTATCAGTTTTCGAACCATCTCCAAGCAGTCTGTAGTATTTCTCGCAAATCGGCTGATGGACTTTGTAATGATTAAGTCAATTCTCCCATTTTCACTGTCTGATAACAATCTAAGCAGGTCAGAGCGGTTTTCCTTTTTCGTGCCACTGATTCCCTCGTCATAATATAAGCCTGCATATTCCCATTCTGGATTCGCCTTTATGTAGGTCTTATAATGGGCCTTTTGTGCTTGCAAGCTGACTAGCTGTTCATTACTATCTGTTGAAACTCGGCAGTAGGCAACCACTCGTGTTTTGGCTTAATAAAAGAGTTAGCTAGATTCCCTTCTATTTTCGTTATCTTTTTCATCCTCTCACCTCCTTCTTGGTAGGTCACATATTACCTCTGAAACCCTTATATATCAACGGCTTCAGGGCATTATCTCAGCTAAAAAGGGGTAGAATGTTTGGCGGTTTAATGCGTCTATTTTGTTGAATTCCACTTCAGTTATTAAGCCTTTTTCGAGCATCTTTCTAAGTAATTTTTCTGCCTGGATATAATCAAACTCACGTTGTAACCGTTCCTGTGATACTCTCTTAAGTGCGGTGGTGCTTTTGTCTACAACCTCATCCGAGATCTTAGTAACTTTTTTATCCTCGTGCTGATTCACTAGGAATCACCTCCTACCTTATAGCCGCGGGAACAGGTCGAAGTTGAGGATTTATAAAATTTAATTTGAATCAGAGCATAAAAAAAGAGCCTGCAAGGGAATAACCCCCACAGGCTATATACATCTAATAGTTAATATTTTTTAGGGAAACTCTGTAAAGCTAAAGCATAATTGCCTATTAACTCGCTCCCCTTGATTAATCATACTTAATAAATGCATCCGTAAATCCTGCCTTTTTAGCTTTTGCAAGCTGCGCCTCAGCATTTGCTTTGACAGTGTATGCACCTATTTGTACACGATAGTATTTCTTTTTCGCTGGTTCTGCTGATTTTTCTTCTTCTCTTAGAAGTTTCTTAACATCTGCTCTAAAGGTATCCATGGTCTTGCCATGCTTAGGAAACCAGTGCATAACATCCGCATGGTTACTGGCTATACCTTGCTTATAGCCTTCACTATGACAGATGATATCCTTCTCATTTAGTCCATAGAGTTTGCAAAGATGTACACAAAGCTCTACTGCTTCCTTATAAACAGCAGAAAAATACAAGGCATCGGTTAAACCGTCCTCGCAAATTTCAAAACCTATATGGGTATTATTAGCATCCCCTCCAGCATGCCAACCACGATGATTCCAAGGCAATGTTTGGTATGTGGCAATGGAGCCATCTGCTAACTTACCAATAAAAGCATGGACGCAAACTTGACGACCTCCAGGTTTATCCTGATTCCAATGATTATTGTATTGGTTCTTTCCGAGCAAACCGTCATCTGGACCAACATATCTCTTCAACCATGGGTTGTTAGCCCCTGTTGAATGAACCATTATACCCTTCGGTTTTATTGTTTTGCCTGCTTTGTAGCAGGCATTGTTCGTAAGTATTAGTTTGTATAATTTCATTATAATCACCTCAACATTTAATCATTTGGCTCAGGTGTAAGATGGACAGGGTACAGGTGATAGGTAAACTTTTAAATCACAATAAGCATTTGATGATGTTCCATCACTTCCCATACAGATATACAGTCCATAACCTGCTGGAACTCTGGCCTGCCGCATTTGAATATGAATGTGCAAGGATTCTGCTGAAGTATTCGATCCGACAGGTGTACTCCGTTGAATTCTAGTGAATGTCTCCTCATCATTGGAAATATACAAGTCCAGTTCCTTTTCACTAGTATCCGATTGACGACAAAGAGTTATCAAATGGCAATCATAAGCCGTCGTATACAATTCTCCACCCTGACCGCCAATAACCACACTATTAATAGGTAATATCGTGTGCAAAGGACCACGAACACTGTTTGCACCGCCTGAACCCGAGACATTACCCGACAAAATATATCTTGAATAGGCCGAACGGGTGAAGTCACTAATAATAGCCGTTGCTGTGGATGAGAGGGGTATCGCGGAAGTCACATTTTCTGCTCTTTCAAGTAGGAAAAGGCTCTCACCTGCCTTAACGGTAGTACTACCTATGGAAAACCTTTGACTTGTCCAGTAAGCTGTACAAATTGGGTTTGGATCAGTCCCAGTTCCATAGGCAATATTCATTTCGTCATCAATGCCCCTTATAGCTCTAGCAAGTGTCTTAACTGTATTACGGAGGGTGTCTTGAATTAGAACCTGCACATTATTTGCAGCTGGACTGCCCAAGGCTGTAACGAAAGTATATGTTATCATGCCAATCACTACATTGTTTCCATTTGCTATATTGTTAAATGTGATGGCTGCTCTCCGGCTAATCATATCCAGTGCACTAGCTGTTTCTATTGGATGCAAATGGTTTAGTAGAATACCTGTCCGCCTATATAAATTTTCGCGGGTATCCTCAACCAAATTGTGTGTTGTATTTAGCAAATCATAGTTGTTGTTTAATAGATTGTAAGTGAGGTTGAGCAGATTATTTATTTCATCAATATCCAGTTCAGCTAAAGCTGCAAGCACTTTATTTAACCATTCCTGTGCAGGAGGTTCTGGTGGTTCAACAATTCCATCCACAAGAGCATCCTCGACTATGGTTAGTATTCTTGTGCTCTTTCCAACCACATCACCAAAAGTAACCCTTATTTCAAGCCGACCAACACCAACAAATGATGTGTCCGTTGCATTGGGCTGCCATGTAAGGACAACATCAGCGTAGTTCGTGACTACCGGATATGCAACCCCATCAGGCCTTTTGTAAATCGCATTTAAGGAGGCACTTGAGATCTGACGCACAAGGTTATGTTTTTGATATTCTAGAACCACACGATCCTAGCCGCAAAGATAATTACCCTAAGGCAGTGGGTTTAGCAAAATTCGCAGAGAAGCACTGGGATAAATTTGGCAGAATACAGCTTATTAGATTAAAAAAGGGTGTTGATGGGCGCGAACATTTCTATCGATTAGATATGGGAAAAACAACGATTAGGAATAAAGTTCGTGGCATTACATCAAACGAGGAGCTTGATAGAATCTTCGATACAGATGCTGTAAGAGAGGATTAAATAATACATCTATCCTGTCTCCTCAACCCCTATAAAAAATCTAACCTATCAACTCAACCCCTATCATTTTCATGGTAGTTGATATGTTTACTCAAAGAATAAAAATAAGGGTTTACTGACATTAATCTCTCGACAAAGTTGCCGAGAAAAAATGCAATGTCAGGAAACCCTTTATTTATCAGTGTTTTGAATACCCCTATTTCTCAACCCTTGACATCAATACCACGCACTCAACATGCATCGTCATCGGGAACATGTCTACCGGTTGGACTTCCACGGTTTGGTAGCCGCCTGCTTCCAATATACCTAAATCCCGAGCCAATGTTGCCGGATTGCAGCTTACATAAACAACCCGCTTCGGTTTCATTTCAATAATTGTCTTAAGCAACGCCGCATCGCAACCTTTTCTTGGCGGGTCCACGACGATAACATCCGCATGAATTCCTTCCTTTGCCCAATTTGGAATCACGACCTCAGCCTCTCCCACCGTAAATTCCACATTCGTTATCCCGTTCAAATCAGCATTCTTTTTCGCATCATTAATTGCATCCGGGACTACTTCCACCCCGTACACCTTTTTTGCCTGTTGTGCCAAGAATAACGAGATCGTTCCTATTCCGCAGTAAGCGTCAAACACAATTTCCTCACCGGTAAGACCTGCATATGCCAACGCCTTATCATATAAAACCTTCGTCTGTACCGGGTTCACTTGGTAAAAGGATCGTGGTGAGATAGCAAATTTGACATTTCCGATATAATCATATATCACATCTTGCCCCCAGAGCACCTGCGTTTTTTCTCCTAAAATCACATTCGTCCGCTTCGGATTTACATTATGGACAATCGATTTAACATTCGGTAATGCAGCCACAATTTTTCCAACAATTTCCTCCCGATGGGGCAATTTTTCCGTCCTCGTGATAAGGACAATCATTAACTCGTCCGTTTTCCTTCCGAAGCGCGCCATAATGTGCCGCAACACCCCGGTATGCGCTTCTTCGTTGTATGCCGTAACTCCAAGTTCACTACAAATTTCTTTTACAATCTTAATCGCATCATTAATGGCCTCCATGTGAATAACACTTTCATCCGTATCAATAATTTCATGGGTGCGTGGTTTATAAAATCCGGTAATCAACCGTCCATTCCTCTCACCAACCGGAACTTGCGCCTTATTCCGATAATGAAAAGGTTGCTCCATACCAATAATCGGATGAATATTCACATCTTGCAACTTTCCGATTCTCGTTAGTGTCTGTTCCACCAAGTTTTGTTTAAATTGAAGCTGACCTTCATAAGACATATGATGAAGTTGACAACCGCCGTATTTGTGCATGTCCTCTTTTGGAATCTCTACGCGGTACGGACTTTTTTCCCTAATTTCGATCAATTTCCCGTAACCGTAGTTCTTTTTCACATTTAAAATTTTAATTTGTGCAGATTCACCCGGCAGCCCACCCGGAACAAAAATAGGAAACCCGTCAAGTTTTGCCACCCCTTGTCCTTCATGGGTTAAATCAACAAATTCTACATCTATGTAATCATTTTTCTTTACTGGTATTGTTTGACTCATTTTATCCACCTTTACTCCTCTGTTTTTCATCCATCTGCCTGTTATCAAGTAAAACTATATCAAAAATAGAAGGACAAAGGAAATAGCTAAACAAAACCAAATAACCTATCTAATTAAGGCTTAGTTGTTGGTGTCACATAAGTCAGTTCATTATAGGGAATGATGAAACTTAAGGGTGAATGCTAAAAAATGTTAAACGGAGATTTTTTTAAAAAAATTTATGAAATCATAAATTACAGACCTTTTATCGCTATTCTTTGTGGTTGGTTAATGACAGGATTCGGGCAAATATATAACGGTCAATTATTAAAGGGGCTTTTATTCGGAATCCCCAATACGACTATTAATTTTTATGGGCATTTAAATGAAGCCCTGTTGTACGCATTTTTAGGTGATATTGAAAAGTCGCAAACGATATTAAACTACCAATGGATTTTATTTTATCCAGCTATTTTTGACATATCACATTGGGATGCATATGAAGTTAGTTATGAAATTCAACGAAAATGTGCGCCTCCTGTTTCACACAAATTGCCTTTCATTTTATCCGGAATGTTTGCGACGGTGGGGGTAATTTTTGGTTCCAAATACTTTCCCGGACCTATATATTTAGGGCTTGGCGGTTACCTAGTTGGCGGCTTAATCGGAGTCATTCTTATTAAATTAGGTAAACCTTCTTGAAGTCAATTTCACGCAGCATTCATTTTTAAGCCGGCTTCACTCTTATTTTTTAACTATGAGACAAAACCGTTTCAAACTTCGAGGCCACTGAAAAAGGTGCGAAATAATCTTGCTAAGCACCGTATTTTGATGTATTTTTGGGTTTTATCATACTATATATTGTGTTAGTGAATGTAATCAAATAGTTTTTCAGTGACCTCTCAAACTTCGGCAGTTTTGCCTCATAGGTGGACTCTTATCTGAACGCGATGGGGCTTTTTTTAATTATTTGAAGTGATATACCCCATTGAACTGCTCTAAAACACAATTCGATGGCGGTTTTCTCATAAAAATCGGCTCGCTTCTAAACGCGATGGGATCTTTTCCATCATTTGAAGTGAGTGCCCCATTGAACAAACTCTAAAAGACAACCCAATGGCAGTTGTCTCATAGATCGACTCGCTTCTGAACATTCCACATGTCCATTTACAGTTATTCCCATTTCTCATTCATTTTTCGTTAACTGCATGGCTTTTTTAATATCTTTAAATGAACTGGATTTCCCGTACAAGAGAACGCCGCCTCTATACACTTTTGCCCCGAAAATAGCGAATAAAATAATGGTAACCAGCAAAATGACAATTCCAAGGATCGGCTCCCAAAACTGTAAATTCAGCATTCCCACCCTCATGAACATCAGCATGGGCGTAAAGAACGGAATATAAGAAGTTACTGTAATAAACGTCGCATCCGGCTTCACTAGACCGAACATGGCAATCATAAAACCGATAATCAGCAAATACGTCATCGGTGTGATTAACTGATTCACATCTTCAATCCGACTAACTAACGACCCTAAAAACGCCGCTAATGTTGCATACAAGAAATAACCCAGCAGGAAGAAAACAAAAGCATACACAAGGGTTGCAACCGGAACATCACCGAACCCATATACATCAAAAAAACCGCCCTCCATTGAATCCATATTTTGTTTTAATGAAAAATAGGCGACTCCTAACATGAGAGCAAGTTGCAATAACCCAAGCAAGCCGACACCTAAAATTTTCGCAAACATCTGCTTGATCGGCGGCACACTGGAGATTAAGATTTCCATGACCCGTGATGATTTTTCGGTAGCCACTTCCATCGCAATCATATTCGCATACATAATAACGGCAAAATAAATAACAAATAAAAGTACATACACTAATCCTCTCGCCTGGCTTAGCTCTTCTTCGGTCTTTGCATCTTTTTCCAATGCAACTTTTTTCAGGGAGACAGGCTCGTACAATTTCGTAAGCTGTTCTTGAGATAAGTTCATTTGGGTTGCGGCCATTTGGGTCTTCATCTGCTGCAGTCCATTTTCCAGCGATGTTAACAATGAGGTATTAGAAATCGTTAATGATCGATAAACCGCTGCCGGCAAATTCTCTTGATTATAGGAAAGAACGAGTACACCATCAAAGTCGCCGTTTTGAACCTGTTTATCAGCCTTTGTTCCATCCCCGGTAAATTTTTTCAATTGAATATCTTTATCGATTGCTTCTAACTGATTTTGAAATGGGTCAAACAGTACCCCGGTTTCATCAATAACCGCGATTTTTTCCCCTTCTTCTCCTTTATTAAAGTAATCAATAATATTAGTAATGTTCGCCAGCAAAACAATAATTAGAAGAGAAATAACCGTTGTCACGATAAAGGATTTGGTTTTTAATTTAGTTAAAAAAGTATGAAAGAAAATGATCCAAAACTTATTCATAGGAAGCACCTACTTTCTCAATGAAAATATCATTCAAAGAAGGTTCCTCTAGGGCAAATTTCCGAATAAACCCTCTTCCTACAATCTCCTGTAAAATGCTGCCGGCAACCTCTTCACCTTCAATTTGCAGTTGAATACCTTCTGGAGTGACAGACGACTTACGAACACCCGGGTATTCTTTCAAAAAACTTACATCAAAGTCTGCATGAATGATTAAATTTTTCTTGCCAAAGGACTGTTTAATTTCCTTTAAAGAGCCTTGAAGTACAGTTTTTCCTTTATTCAAGATACATAAATTCTCACATAATTGTTCGACATGCTCCATTCGGTGGCTGGAAAAAACAATTGTTGTACCGCTTTCCTTTAAATCTAAAACAGCTTGCTTTAATAGCTCGACATTGATCGGATCGAGTCCGCTAAATGGCTCATCCAAAATAAGTAAAGATGGCTTATGTAGGACGGAAGCGATAAATTGAATTTTTTGTTGGTTCCCCTTCGACAGTTCCTCCACTTTTTTATCGGCATAGTCAGGAACTTTGAACCGTTCCAACCATCTCCCCAACTCCTTTTCTGCCTCTTGTTTACTCATTCCTTTTAATCTAGCTAAAAAAATCAATTGCTCTTTAACCTTTTGTTTCGGATAAAGACCACGTTCTTCCGGAAGATAACCAATGTTGTCACTTGTTGAATAATCAACCGGCTTTCCATTCCATGAAACATTTCCGGAACTGGCATCCATTAAGCCTAGTATGATTCGGAAAGTTGTTGTCTTTCCCGCCCCGTTCGCGCCTAAAAAACCAAAAATCGTCTTTTCAGGAATCGAAAGCGACAAATCATCAACAGCTGTATACTTTCCAAATCGCTTTGAAACATGCTCGATTTCTAAAGCCATGTCCTTCCTCCTTTAAGCAAAATAAAAAGCTTGTCACACCTTTATTTTAAGGTGTTTAACATAATAAAGGGAAACTTCTATTTTATCAGTGTCGTTTTCCGCTACCCGTTCGGACCAAGTTCTCACATAATAAAGGGAAACAGCAGAAAACGGTATCCTCACTGATTGTTCGTTACCCAAATCAGATGTGTGCTGTAGGTACCCCTCCCCCACTTGTCTTCCTCTTTGAATGAATCATCCGGTGAAAGTACAAGATTTGCCGTTAAAGGGGAATTTTCCCAACCTTAAAATAAAGCCGTGACAAGTTATAGATTCATTAATGGTTACTTAATATCATTATAACAGAAGGTGGAGACGAAAAAATAGGAAAAATTGGAAAATATTCCATTATCGTTTGGGCAATAATCAAAAGCGGAGCCTGACATTTTTCCCCACTTTGCGGACGCCACTGAAAAAGTTCAAAATAATCTTGCTAAACACCGTATTTAGATGTATTCCCGAGTTTTATTATACTATATATTGTGTTAGTAAAGCTTTTTAAATAGTTTTTCAGTGGCCTCCACTTTGCGCCGTATTACGTTAGCCATGGCACTGACTTTTTTCTCATCACTCATTTTCGGTTTCGCACCGTTTCTCAATCGATAAAAGAGGAGCCTGGCCCCACCGTATTACATTCTCAAATACCGGGGGACAGGCTCCTTTTTAATTAATCTTCTACGATTTCTTTCCGATTTTTCTTCAATAGTTTTGAAAGTACTTCATAAACGATTGGTACGATGACCAACGTCAATAACGTTGAACTAAACAGACCACCAATTACGGTAATGGCCAAGTCTCTTGACATGAGACCCCCATCGCCTCCAATTCCAAGTGCCATCGGTAACATAGCACCAATTGTCGCAATCGCCGTCATTAAAATCGGGCGCAGACGGGTTGCACCGGCTTCTAGGATGGCTTCACGCATTGCTAAGCCTTCCCGTTCCTTGTGAATAATTCGGTCCACAAGAACAATGGCGTTTGTAACAACGATTCCGATTAACATTAACAATCCCATCATTACCTGTACCGAAATGGTATGTCCGGTAATATATAGACCGATGAATGAACCAATAACGGTAAAAGGCAGTGAGAAGAGAATGGCGAACGGTGCCATGCCTTCACCAAACGTTACCACTAAGATGAAGTAGACGATGGCAATAGCTGCAAGCATGGCGACACCTAATTGTGTAAAGGTTTCAGCCATATCTGCCGCAACACCGGATACTCCTGTTGTAACACCTTTTGGTAAGTCAAGATTTTCAATTTTTTTATCAGCTTCAGCATTTACTTTTGAAATATCCTTACCGATAACTGTCCCTGAAACGGTTGCGTAGTATTCACCTTCTGAACGGGTTAACGTATTTAATGTCGTTCCTTCTTCTACATCCACGAGTTCGGACAAAGGAATCTTCGTACCAAGCGGTGTATTTATTGGCGTTTGTAATAAATCTTCTACCGTATCCGGAGTTACTTTTGCATCTCTTTGTATCACAACCTCAATTTCATCACCATCATTTTCAACCGTTGTTAATACTTCCTTATTTCCGGCGTTAGATAATGCCATGGCAATCTGGGCTGTGGTTAAGCCGTACTGAAGCACATGATCTTGGGATACTTTAAAGACATTTTCCACATATGGATCTTCAATATCTGATGTGACATCCTCCAAGTCTTTTATATCAGATAATTCTCCTTCAACTTGTTTGACGGCTGTCATTAAATCATCCAAATCTTCACTATAAATCGTATAGCTTAACTCATTGGAGTTTATACCACCTGTACTAAAGTTTTGTGATGTCCATTCACCTGACTGATTTAAGTTTGTCACATAATCTTCAATTTCTTTTCTTACTTCAGGGAAATTTTCCATATCTTCATCAAAGATTATGTACATTAATGCCCCATTTCTGCCACCCATCATCATGGAAGCGGCATCAACATTTTTAGAGTCATTGATGGACAACTGTAAAGATTCGATATCATCGCGCTTTAATAATTTCTTTTCAACTTCTGCGACATTGGCTTCGGTTTCTTCTTTTAACTCACCCGCTTTAGGCGTATACGTTATAAACATCATCTTCTCTTCAGAAGAGCCCAAGAAACTGAATCCAATGAGAGGTGTGAGTGCCAGTGACCCGGCTAATAAAACCATAGCGATCACCGATGTAATCACTTTATGATTTAAAACTTTTTCTAAAACGCCTTTATACCATTTTGCAAGGGTTCCAAGTCCTTTATGGCTTTTCTCTGTTTTTTCACCATATAGTTTTTTACGGAATAAAGTGTGTGACAGAGTTGGCACGATGGTAATCGCAACAAGCAATGATGCACCTAGAGCAAAAGTTATTGTTAAAGCAAATGGCATGAACAATTCGCCAACCATTCCGCCAACAAATATGAGCGGTGCAAAAACAGCGACTGTAACTAATGTAGAGGACAAAATTGGCCTAAACATTTCAATTGTTGCTTCTCGAATTAAGGCACGGCCGCGTAGTTTTTCATCTTTTAAATGCAGACGTCGGTAAATGTTTTCCACAACGACAATTGAGTCATCGATTACCCGTCCAATCGCAACCGTTATTGCACCTAGTGTCATAATATTTAAAGTAATATCCAGCCAGTGTAACAGCAATAAAGCCATTAAAATGGAAACCGGAATGGATATGATTGAAATAATAGTTGATTTCACATCGCGTAAAAACAGCAGGATGATAAGGACGGCAATTAATCCGCCAAATAAGGCTTTTTCAATCATTGTGTATACGGATTGTTCAACCGGTTCTCCTTGGTCAAGTGTTACATCCACTTTTAAACCGTCAATTTTCGCTTCTTCATCCTTAATTAAATCTTTTACAGCGTTAACTACAGTGACAGTATTGGCTTCTTGACCTTTTACAATCTGAATGGCAATCGCGTCTTTCCCATTCGTCCGGGAAATTGATTGAACTTTACCGACTGTTTCAATTTTTGCAATATCACCAAGTTTTACAAATGGAACCGGGTTTCCAGCAGTCGGTGTGACAGGGATGAGCATTTCTTTCAGTTGATCAACCGTTTTTATATCACCATCAATGGCAACAGCTTCTTCTCCCTCTTTAAACTCATAAAGACCTAAAGATAGAGCCATGTCACTCGCTTTTACCATATCTTTTACAGTATCTTCCGAGAGTCCCAGCGCAGCCATTTTTTCTTCATCAAAATTGAACTCCACTTCTTCAATATGCTGCCCGGTAATTTCAGCGGAAGCCACACCATCAATTTTTTCAATCTTAGGTAAAAGAATATCCTCAACTGTTGATGTTAATTCGACAATATCTTCTTCTGTACTGCTAACCGAAAGAGCAAGAACCGGCATCATATTCATATTGATCGCCATAATCGCAGGCTGCTCGACTTCTTCCGGTAAGGTAACATTATCGATGGCTGATTCCAGCTGACGTTTCTTTTCATCCATATCTACACCATAATCGTACTCGATCTGAATCTGCGAGACATTGGATGATGAATTTGAATAGACGGCTTTAACATCTTCCAATCCTTCTACCGCTTTTTCGATTGGCATAGATACTTCATTCATCACTTGTTCAGGAGTGGCACCCGGATAAACACCCATAACAATTAAATACGGGATAGATATATCAGGAATTGACTCCATTTTCATTCGTGTACCCGAATAAATACCTGAAGCGATTATAATAATGGTTAGTAACCACACCGCCAGTTTATTTTTCAGAACAAAATTTACTAAGCCTTTCACAATTCCACCAACCTTAAATTGACATTTTTTATACATTTATTTATAATAATGACTAATCGGTCATTTGTCAAATAAGGAGTCTTTTATATGTCTAAAAAACAGTTAATTATAGAAAAAGCAGTTGAATTATTTGCCGAAAACGGTTTCGAGTCAACATCTGTTCAACAAATAACCGAACGTTGCGGCATATCAAAAGGTGCTTTTTACCTTTATTTTAAATCAAAAGATGAATTAATAATTGGTCTAATTGATTATTTTTTGAGTAATATCATTTCCGATATTGAACAATCGGTCAGTAATGAAAAACATACAGACCAATTGCTCTATAATTATATCTATGTTTCATTAAGCGAATTTAAAAAACATGCAAAGTTTGCAAAGCTTTTTTTAAAGGAACAAGTTTTTTCCTATAATAATGATTTGTTTAACAGACTGCAGATGTACATGTCAACGCTCAATCATATTTTACTTTCCATTATTCAAAGACAATTTCCAAAAAAGAATCCGGATATGCATTTTGAACTGCTCTATGCAGTTAACGGATTATTAAAAGGTTATACAGAGTTATTTTTAATTGACGAATTTCCGGTTGATTTAGATCGATTGTGTCATTCGATAGTTGAAAAGATCACCATCATTGCCGACCATTCGACTGTTTTGGTTTTCACTCCTGAATATTTAGGAAAAATAAATTTTCACTTGGATATTACAAAAGAGGAAGTACTAAATAAGCTAGAGGAAGTAATACAGGAAACGAGCGATGATCCGATTGTCCGTGATTCTTTATTATTGTTAAAAGAAGACTTAGAAGATCCACATTTAAACGAAGCGATTATTCAAGGTCTTTTGAAAAATATTCGCATAAATCCGCATTGCAGATGGGTCGCTTCTATTTATGAACTGTATTTAGAAGGAGCCATCCGCGCGACTTCAAGCGAATAATTAACAGCCTTTATCAGGTGACTAGAAGCCAAAAGCCCGCGAAAACTTATTGACCAATCGTGCAAGTGCGCAATTGGTCAATTTTTTCATAGGTACACGACAGTCAAACAAAATGGTATGGGTCGATTTTTCATCGTACACGATAGTCCAAAAAAAAAGCGCTATTGGTCGATTTTTCCTCGTACACAATAATCCGTTGGCCGATTTTTTTATCGTTCACATATGTTCAATGAAACTTCCATCCGCGGGGTGTTCCTACGGGTGGTAGTTGAACCAATTGAACAGATACGCGCAGTTGATTTCCGTTAAAATATTGAGAGGAAATCGTACTGCCCGTTAAACAAATAATTTTCGTCCATAATCCTTACCGATTACAGTTTTAAAACATCAATTTCTTATGTTTTTACCCAATCGATTTAGGTGAAACTAGGTAAAAGGGAGTGTGGACGAATGGAGACTTTTCTTTTCCTTTTCCTTGGATTTGCTTATCTTTGCCTATTCATATGGGAGCTCTTACAAGTAAAAAAATACGGGATAAGGAATCACGCCAATTTCCTTATTCTCGTCATTTTCGGGCTGGTTTATGATAACCTCATCATTCCATTTGGCCGTTTTATCGGAGAAGGCAATACACTGGAAACTTTGAGCAAAATTCGGTATTGGTTCCATGCCCTGTTCACGCCTACGCTTATTCTTTTTGCTTGGAATGTTTTTCACAAGACCGGTCTGCTTTCAATGCGGCAAACTCTTTGGAAATTACTAGCCTATGTGTTAACGATCGGATTCATTGTATATGAACTGTTGACTTCGATTATGGGAATGAAACTTGAGCCCAAATGGGAGGACGGTGTTTTAACCTATGAAAATGTGACTCAACCCGGATTCCCGCTCATGGTCATGGTCGTTACCCTGGTCCTTGGTGCAGTTGGCGTTTTACTAATGAAAAAATTAAGATTTCCGTGGCTATTCATTGGCACTGTTGTCATGCTTCTTGGTGGACTACTGGCCAATTGGATAAAAAACTTTCCGATAATGAATGTTTTTGAACTTCTTTTTATTGTTTCCTTAGTGATGACAAAACATTTCCAATTTCGAGTTCATTAAGTTATTTTTATCCGGTACTCATCACTTGATGCTTTTTCATGGTGACACAAATGATAGCGGAAAACAAGAGAAATTGTATAATATAGGATATTAAAAGCAAAGTACAAACCCGGATTCTACTGACGCTACTTCGTGATATATTCACAAAAGACATCGACGAACTCATACACTCTATTCTTAAATGTATCCACTACTTACTAGAGCTGGAAGATAAACAAACAAGCATTGAATTTTTAGAAACGATGATACGATATGTTTTCAGTGCTGCAAAATACTTAATAAAAGATGATATGAATAAAATAAGACGGGAAACTAAAACAACTTTTCCAGAGGGGACCAGTATTTTAAGAGAAGAAGGTATGGAAAAAGGGATGGGAAGAAAAAGGAATTGAACTGGGGCAAGCAAAAGCATTATCTAAAATCGCCCTTCAACAGATGACAGAAAAATTTGGTGTATTGCCTAAAGAACTGACAGAAAAAATTTCAAAACTGGATGTCATTAGCTTGGAATTAATACTAAGTAATATTTTTAATTATACTAGTTTGGACGATGTTAGAAAGTTTATTTCCTAAGTGCTTATCACTTCACCCCCCAGTTCAGTGGTATGGACTGGGGTTCCTTCTTTAATTTTGGCATTTGCCTATCATGATGAACTCCCCGTTTAGGCTTCCTTCAAGGTGTATTCGCGATAGTCTACCACTTACCGGGATAGACACCGTTTTAGTCTTCTCTTTTCTCTTCCGTATTGTTCTCCTCCAAAGGCTCCACTGCGAATTCAGTACTGAAAGATGGTGGGATTTTTGCAATAGCTTGCCCGCGTGCCCGAGCCTTTAATTGAAAACTAAGTCCTAAATATATAAGTGAAAACATTGCAACCATAGCTAATCCGGCAAATAACCCAACACCCTGACCCGGAATTAAAGGCATGCATACAAGCACTACAATCATACTGATCAAGGTAATCCACGACGTATACGGATAACCCCGCATTTGGCAAGTACCATCCGGTGGACACCCGTTTCTTTGTCGAAAACGGATATGGGTAGCCATTATAATCCCATATGTAAAAATTAAGGAAAAGCCGCCCGTTGAAATTAAAACTAAGTATACCCGCGGAAACAAAAGACCAAAACTGAGTCCGACAAGCATAGCCATTCCAGAGAATAAAATACCCCGGTAAGGAACGTCTTTTGTATCTTTTAACCATCTCGGTGCATACCCTTCATCAGTCAAAGACCTGATCATTCTACCTAAACCAAATATCGCCGCCATCATCGCTGAAAGGATAGCTGATATTAAAACAAGATTCAATACCGACCCTGCCCAAGTAATTCCCCATCTGTCCAATGAAGCAACAATGGGACTCACATTTTCATTCAGAGCTGAAGTCGGGATTAGTGGCAGTATTACAGCAGCATAAATGACATATAGTCCTACAAGACTAAATACCGTGTAGCGAATCGCTTTTGGAATGGTTTCCCTTGGATTCTCTGCCTCAGAAGCAGCTAAACCGATTACCTCAAACCCAGCATAAGCAAAAATGACCAATAACATACTACCTGCAATTCCGCTAATTCCGCCTGCCATAAAAGGCTCATTTGCCAATTCACCAAGACCGATAGGATTTGCTCTCGGAAGTACTCCAAATATTAAAACCAATGCAGTCAAAATAAAGAAAATAATCATAAATATTTTTACACTTGATAAGAAGCTTTCAATTTTCCCCAGTTTTTCGACACCAAGGAGATTGAGTAGAGTAACGCCAACGATAATCAAACTTCCCATAATTGGAATTGATACATTTGGGAACCATTCCCGTAATAAGATCGATATGGCTGTCGCTTCACTGGACATTGATAGGACGATTCCGGTCCAATATATCCAGCCCACGATAAACCCCATTCCTTGCCCGAGTTCTTTTGCCGCAAAAGTACTAAAAGATCCTTTTTCCGGGTTGGCGACCGTCATTTCAGATAAAGCATATAGAATAAAATAAACTAATATTCCCGATAAAATAAATGAAATAATAATCGAGGGGCCGGCTGCATTCATTGCTACTGATAAACCAAGGAAAAAAGACCCCCCGATCACACTTCCTAATGACATTAAAGCTAATTGCCATGCTGAAAGTCCTTTACTTGTTTTTTGCATAAATCAATCACCCATTTTTTATTTTTTCTTACTTATTATTTTCATTTTGGGAGAAATGATTCGTCGACAAAATGGGGTGTTTCTCGCTTCAAATTGGCGACGAGATCAGGCTTCGTCGTCAAAAATACGACTTTCTCACACAAAAACAGCGACGAGATTAGGTCTCGTCGCCAAAAAATCAAGTTTTCTGCCCAAAAATAGCGACGAGAAAAGGGATCGTCGCCAAAATTGAGCGGTTTTCACTTCAAAATGGTGACGAGAAAGGGTTTCGTCGCCAAAAAATCGAGTTTCTCACCCCAAAACGGCGACGAGAACAGGTCTCGTCGCCAAAAAATGGAGTTTCTCGGCTCAAAATGACGACGAGAAAGGGTCTCGTCGCCAAAAAATCGAGTTTCCTGGCTCAAAATGACGACGAGAAAGAGTCTCGTCGCCAAAAACATGACTTTCTCACCCAAAAACGACGACGAGATTAGGTCTCGTCGCCAAAAAATCGAGTTTCCTGGCTCAAAGTGGCGACGAGAAAGGATCTCGTCGCCAAAAAAGGGAGTTTCCCGGCTCAAAATGGTGACGAGAACGCGGCTCGTCGCCAAAAAATGGGGTTTCTCGGCTCAAAATGACGACGAGAACGCGGCTCGTCGCCAAAAAATGGGGTTTCTCGGCTCAAAATGACGACGAGAAAGAGTCTCGTCGCCAAAAAAGGGGGTTTCTCGGCTCAAAATGACGACGAGAACAGGGTTTCGTCGCCAAAAAATCGAGTTTTTCACCCCTAAATGGTGACGAGATTAGGTCTCGTCGCCAAAAAATGGGGTTTCTCGGCTCAACATGGCGACGAGAAAGAGTCTCGTCGCCAAAAAATCGAGTTTTCCACCCCAAAATGACGACGAGAAAGGATCTCGTCGCCAAAAAATGAAGTTTCTCGGCTTAAAATGACGTCGAGATTAGGTCTCGTCGCCAAAAACATAACTTTCTGACCTAAAAACGACGACGAGAACAAGTCTCGCCGCCAAAAACACGACTTTCTCACCCCAAAATGACGACGAGATTAGGTCTCGTCGCCAAAAAATCAAGTTTTCTGCCCAAAAACAGCAACGAGAAGGGCTTTGGTTTTCTAACGTGCAAAACTCTAAATAGTTATAACTTCAATGTCTTTATTGGCGTTTGACTATCAAGACTCCATAATTCAATTTGTCCATTTTCATAAAACGCAAAAGACCTCGACTCATCTTTTGGAATCGTTGTACTTCCGGGATTTAGCACAATCACTCCGTCCCGTTTTTCCAGCACCTTTACATGTGTATGTCCTGAAACGACCACTTGGCAACCCAACTCTTTTGCCCGTTGCAGCCGCTCTTCTTCCGTTTCCTCATATCCATGAACAACATAAAACCGATAATTATCAAATTCGATGACTCTCGATTTTTGTGAAAGGTCTTGCTCCAAAACCATTTCATCCACATCGGCATCACAATTTCCGCGAACATAAACGATATCGGTCCGACTTTTAAGAAGTTCCGTTAACTGTTTAGGATCATAGTTTTTCGGAAGATCATTTCGCGGACCGTGATAAAGAACATCTCCCACATGACAAACCAATTCAGCCCCTTTTAACAAATCCAGAGCTTGAAGTGTATCCTCATAACCACCATGCGTATCGCTAATAAATCCAAGTTTCATGTCAATCCCTCACAATCAATGATTCATTACTTTTTATATCATTATACCACTATTTTCCATAGATATTTATGATTTAAATATATTTGGGAAAGGGGTTACTTGTTGTAAAATTAAATGCAACAGATCGAAACGGGTTATCTTACTCTCCGAAAAACTCGTAAAAATTTTGTAGCATTTTTGTAAAATATTTGTTATAATTTCTCCGTAGTGTGTAGAAAATTCTGCGTAATTAGTGAATTTTTACAACACACAAACATTTAAGAGATTGAATGAATACTTGTTTGGGAGGATGGCATGTGAAAAGAAAAAAGATTTTGATATGGATTATCTCGATTGTCGGCGTATTAGCAGTTGCAGGAATAATTATCTTTTTATCACAAGGAAAAAAAGCAGACGTGGCAAGTAATGAAAGTGAAAATATGAGTATTATGGTTCAAAAAGCGAAAGAACAAGAATTAGTTGAAACAATATTAGTGACCGGGGAAATTGTTCCAGAGAGTGAACAAAAAGTATACTTGGAGCCGGATAAAGGTGATATAAGCGAATATAAAGTTGAAGAAAATCAAGCAGTAAAAGCCGGTGACCCTTTATTTGTATATAACTCTACTAATCTGGATGCTGAATACAATAAAGCCGTTCGTGAAAAAGAGTTAATTCAAAAGAGAGCCAATACGGAACAAAGTCAAATTGCAGCATTAAATAAACGGATTGAAGAAGCAAAAAAGAAACAACCTGCGAACAATCAAGAGTTAGCTCCTGATGCAGTTGAGCCGCAAGAAGACATAAACCAATTGACCAGCGAAAAAACACAATTGGAACTTCAATATGAAAACACAAAAGCGGAAATCGCAGCCGCACAAGATTTAATCAATGAGCTCAATACGCGCAAAAAGGAATTAACCGTAGTCAGTAAAATTGACGGAATTGTTGTGAAGGTAAATAAAAATATTGCGAAAACCGAAACAGGATCCACTGAACCTGTCGTACATATTATTTCCAATAGTCCATATAAAGTAATTGGAACGATGAGTGAATTCGATGCAGTAAAAATACAACCGGGACAAGAAGTAGTTGTCCGGCCAAAAGTGTTTAAAGATCGTGAATGGAAAGGTGTTGTTGAATCGGTTTCGCAATTTCCAAACGCCGAGGGGAGTGGAGAACCAATGGACAATACGGGCGGGGGAAATGTAACGATGTATCCGTTCAAGGTTGCCATAACCGATGACACATCAGAACTTCGACAAGGTTTCCATGTATCCCTTGAAGTGAAAATTGTTGGAGCAGATAAACTCCCTGTTGTTCCGCATACTGCAATTTTGGATGAAGGTGAGGTATCCGTCTGTTACGTTCTTTCAGGAGGAAAATTAGAAAGACGTGAGGTAAAAACCGGAGCCATGAATGATGAATTAATCCAAATCACTGAAGGCGTAACAAAAGATGAGCTTGTCGTTGTGTCTCCGGATGAAAGTATGCACGATGGCATGGAGGTGACCGCTTTTGATGAAATTGAGTGAAATCACCAAAGTTTACGGGAAGGGTTCACTTGAAGTTCCCGTCTTACATGACATTAGCTTACAAATTGAAGATGGTGAATTTGTTGCCATCATGGGTCCATCCGGCTCAGGAAAATCAACCTTAATGAACATTATCGGTTTTTTAGATTACCCTACTTCCGGCAGTTATGAGTTGAACGGTGAAAAAATCGGACAAGAAAAGGAAAAGAAACTGGCAAAATTGAGAAATGAACATATTGGATTTGTTTTTCAACAATTCTTTTTACTTCCAAGGTTGAATGTTTTAAAAAATGTCGAGTCTCCACTTATCTATGCCGGTGTTCCGAAGCGGAAAAGAATCGAGCAAGCAAAACTAATGCTTGAAAAAGTTGGATTAGGAGACCGCATGAAACATTTACCAAATGAATTATCGGGCGGACAAAAGCAACGGGTTGCCATTGCACGGGCACTTGTCAATAACCCCTCGATTCTATTAGCAGACGAACCGACAGGAGCACTGGATTCAAAGACAAGTAAGCAAATCATGGAACTATTCGTCCAGTTCAACAAAGAAGGAAAAACGGTCATTATTGTTACCCATGAGGAAGAGGTTGCCGCATATACCAACAGGGTTATTACCATAAAGGACGGAAGAATAACGGATGACCAGAGGAGAAGGCCATGAGTATAGTTGAAAGTTTTAAATTAGCATTATCCTCCATTTGGAAACATAAGGTACGTTCGATTTTAACCATGCTCGGGGTTATTATCGGGGTCGCTGCGGTGATTATCATTGTTGCCATTGGTCAGGGTGCAAAAACAAAAATGACCGAAGAATTATTTGCTACAGAAGAAAATGCTGTTGATCTTTGGTACGAACCGATTCCTGTCGAAGGGCAAGATGAATCTGAGATGAGTTGGGAGGACCCTGTGTTAACTTCTGAGGATGTAGAAGTATTATCCAAGGTTCCGGGTGTTAAAGCCGTTATTGCCACCAATCAAGGCTGGGGGCCGATGGTTTACGAAGACAAGCAAGGAGAAATGCAAATTACCGGAGTCGGACCCGAGTTTTTCGCTGCCAGAAATATTCAAGTAGTTGAAGGACGCGCGATAAATTCAAGAGATACAGACGGTTTGAATCGTGTGATTATGGTTGACACGAAAGCCAGGGAAAAATTTTTCAAAAATAAAGCAGATATTATTGGTGAAATTGTTGACGTAAACGGGAATCCTTATAAAGTTGTGGGCGTTTATGAGTCCCCGATACCGGAACAATATCGTAGTGAAGATGGTGAAATGCTCATGCCCCGTACGGTGATTTCGATGATGTTCGGGAATAGAGAGATTGAGCAGTTAGCCGTTGTCGCCAGTGACCCGGAAAAAATATCTGAAACAGGAAGACTTGCTGCCGAAACATTAACGAAAGCGAAAAAACTTGAAGACGGGCAGTACAACATCAATGACTTTTCAGATTACGAAAAAGAGGTAGATACGGTTATTAACTTGATGACACTTTTCATCGGAAGTATCGCCGGAATTTCCTTATTAGTAGGCGGAATTGGCGTTATGAATATTATGCTTGTTTCGGTGACGGAAAGAACGAGGGAAATTGGACTGAGAAAAGCGATCGGTGCGACACGCGGCAGAATATTATTACAGTTTCTTATTGAATCAATGACATTAACTTCAATTGGCGGTCTTGTTGGTATTGGACTTGCTATCATCGGAGCTATGATGGTTTCAAAATGGTCGCCTATTACGGCAACGGTTAGTCCGATTGTCATAATCATCGGGGTTGGATTTTCTGCGTTCATTGGCATTATTTTTGGCATCCTTCCCGCCAACAAAGCATCCAAACTTAGCCCAATCGACGCATTGAGGTATGAATAGGAGAACATACAAGGGTTCTCCTATTTTTTTACGCTTTCAAATCATTTTCTGGTAGCCTCAGCCTTGCCCTAAAACCTGAGCCATAAACGAACATTACTTGTTGAGAAATCAACTTTTGGTATTGCTTTTCTGTTTTTTATATTTTCTAGGAAAAAGATAAAGTTTTTTATATCCTTTAGAACCTGCATAAAATCGACAATACTAAAATTAATGGAAATATGGTATTTAATATAGCCATACAAAACTTTTTCATCAATAAAATCAATAAACTTAATATCTGTATAGGAATACACATAGTGTAATATTCGGTTTAACGATTCCTTAATTTCTTTATACATTACATTTGAGGGATCAAGATCAAACTGCTGCTTTAATAAATTCCACCGATATTCTTCCTTCAATTTCGGCAATTTATTCTCGTTAATCACTTGTAACTACTTCTTCCTTTTTTATATAAGTATTCAATAAGGCTGGTTTTCCTAAAAAATATCCTTGTCCGTACGTAACCCCATTTTCTTTGGCACTCATTAAGTCCTCCTCAGTTTCCAATCCCTCTAAAATCACGCTGGAGTCAAGCAGCTGAATCATTGACTTTAATACTTTCTGTTTATTAGGTGTTCTTGATAAACCTTCTGAAAAGTACTTATCTAATTTCACAATATCTGGATTAATTTCAAGAATCGTTTTCATATTTGAATATCCTTTTCCTACATCATCAAGTGCCACCAGAAATCCATTTTTTCTTAATTGACCGATCGCATTTTTAAATACCGGTAAATTTATTTCACATTCAGATTCATTTATTTCAAAAACAATCTGCTGTGGAGAAAGATTCGTCATTAATAATATTGTTTGTAAAAATTCTTTCATACCAGAACTCAGTATGGTTGACGGAAACACATTAATGAATAAAAATAATCCCGTTAAATCGGATTCTCTCTCAGAAACAAATCTAAAAACAGACTCGATTGAATATTTGTCCAGCTTTATTAACTGTTTTGTTGACTTGGCCATTTCAAATAAACGTTCAGGATTATGGACTTGTTCTGATCTCAATAAAAACTCATAGCCAATAATTTTGTTTTGCTTTAGTTCAAAAATTGGCTGAACAACATGATAAAAATTGTAGTTATTTTTATTTAACGACATCTGCTTTTCTAACTTACTCATTTACGCACCCCGACTTTACCACATATTTTAAACAAACTTGGGCGCCCGAGCCTTAAGGTGACTCGTGACGCATAGTTCACCGAAAAATTAATTTTTTCGGCTTGATGTATTTTCGCGTAACTTTCCTTGTTACACTTACACTTAATACTTAAAATTTCCCGCAACAAACGAATTCATATCCTTTTGGAAAATTTATCCTTTCTTATAGGTAAAAAAAAATGACTACTCCCGGTCACCCTAGAATAGCCATTGTAAAGATAAAACTGATTCATCCGTTGGCAACCAGGCGATCATAGTAGAAAATCTTTGAATTTCCAACCTTAGACCCTAGGCTTTGCGTCCTATCCTTTCGAATAGTTTGCCCTAAAATATTTGATTTTTTATCGTACTCATCCTGTAAAAAGCGACATTCTTCACAAAAGTTACAACAAATGTTACAGGTTCCGGTGAAATGGCGCTACTCCCTTTTCACGTATGAAAAACATACACTCCGCTGTCAAAGGAATTTGTTTTCTTAATTTTATGCCCTCACTTTTGAAAATGTACTAAAATTCACTTTTACAGCATCGATTTTCTTTACATTTTTTCGTTTGATCACTCATTTCATTCTTCAATAGAATAACGAAAATATTTTAGTTAATACGTTGCCCTAGCATGGCTATGCTCAATACTGATCATTACTTTGAAGTTTAAAATTGTTGCGGACTCTTGGAGTGTTTGCATCATGATAGGGAAATCTATTGTTGGGAACGCTTCTAGCCACACAAAAATCTTTATCTACTATATTTTTATATTGCTTTTTACAATAACTAACTTTATTACAAATTTCGATAAAATTCAACATTTTTCTCGAAAATTTATGTCCTACTAAATACCCAAATAGCCTATTTTTGAGAGTCTTATCCTCAAAAAAACTATTTCATGTCATACTAAATATGGGTTATTCAAATTTTGCGGAAAACTTTTCATAAGGTGTGACTTAAGAAAAGCGCAGAGCGCCCGCTTAGCGACGTACAAACTGGAGCGCCCCGCAA
>ERZ1673768.18-NODE-18-length-59375-cov-20.734541_pt1 | contig 59375 bp, 57 predicted proteins | sample MGYA00580142_ERZ1673768 | MGnify/ENA primary metagenome ERZ1673768 (study PRJEB41219, sample SAMN04549649) | soil metagenome | isolation source: soil | place: USA: Texas, La Sal del Rey | collected 2008-06-23 ... | reverse complement strand
GACAGCGTAGGAATCTCCTACCTCTAAGCGTCAGCGTAGGTGGGAGTAGTTCAATATTAAACGTTTATGAATAAAGATGAAAAGACACCGGATATAGGATAAAAAACCACAGGGACCGATGTACATAACCCAAATGAATAGACCTTCACAACATTTATTAAAAGCCATGGAGTACCGCTACCAACTTCTTATAAGGGATAAAAATCTAGTTCATAACTTGTCCGCCAAACTCATATATTTGAATGAATGACATTTAATGGCAAGGAGTGACAGATTTGCGAAAAACCCATGTGGCTATTTTGGTGACCTTTGCAATGATTTTTTCATCATTAGCAACTTACACAAGTATGCAGATATTTTCAGATGACAAAACAGAGATAAGACAGACAGAATATCGTCATTTGCCAAACGAATTTTCAAAAATAGAACAGGCTTATGAGCTGATAACGAAAGGGTATATTGAAAACGTGGATCCGGAACATCTTGTTGAAGGGGCGGTAGAAGGAATGCTGGCCACTTTGGGTGACCCTCATTCGGTTTATATGAATGAGGAAAAAGCAAAAGAATTTAACCGATCTTTAGACTCTTCTTTTGAAGGAATTGGTGCTGAAATGAGTGAAGTTGACGGCAAGGTCATTATTGTATCCCCATTTAAAAATTCCCCTGCAGAAAAAGCGGGTCTGAAACCTTTTGATGAGATTGTTGCCGTTGACGGACAAGATGTTAAGGGTCAAGATTTATATGAAGTAACATCTAAAGTACGCGGCAAAAAAGGAACGACGGTATCATTGCAAATATTACGTGAAGGTTTAAGTGAACCGATTTCGATTGAAGTAATAAGAGATAAAATCCCAATTGAAACAGTTTTTTCTGAAATTATTGAACAGGAAGAAAAGAAAATTGGATATATTACGATCACTTCATTTGCGGAAGAGACAGGCGAAGATTTTTTAAGCCGGTTAAATACTTTGGAAAAAGAAAAAATAGATGGGTTAATTATTGATGTCCGCGGCAATCCGGGTGGTCTTTTGCAAAGTGTAAAGAAAATTGCCGGAGAGTTGGTGCCAAAAGAAAAACCGATGTTTCAAATTGAGGGAAGAGATCAAGGGCAAGAACAATATTTTTCAAAATTAGCAGAAAAGAAACCTTATCCCATCGCGGTTTTAACCGATAAAGGAAGCGCATCGGCCTCAGAAATTTTAGCAGCCGCATTGAAGGAGGCAGGCGGTTATCCGACCATTGGCGAGACGACATTCGGAAAAGGGACGGTTCAACAACAAGTCGATTTAGGGGATAAGAGCCATATAAAATTAACGATGTATAAATGGTTAACCCCGGATGGGAACTGGATTCACGGACAAGGAATTAAACCGGATATTTATGTTGTTCAGCCGGATTTGTACCATGTCCACCCATTACAAATTGATCAGCCGCTAAGTAAAGATATGAATAATGGGCAGGTAAAAAATGCTCAGTTGATTTTGAAAAGCCTGGGATATGAACCGGGGCGGGTAGATGGCTACTATAGTGAAACAACGGAAACAGCTGTGAAACGATTCCAAAGAGAACATAACTTGCCGGATACGGGTATCATTAATGAGAAAACAGTTAGGAAGATGGAAAAGAAAGTAGCTGAAGCAAAAAGAAAAAAAGAAAATGACCGCCAGTTGCAAATGGCCCTGCGATATTTTCAGTATCAACATTAATGCTCAAGGATCTATTGAGTATCCACAGTATCAAGATAATCGGCGGAGATATTTAGGTATCAACAAGGACTGCACCTTTTGTGTAGTCCTTTCTTGTTATTCTTAATCCATTTAATAGTTAAGCTGTTTGAAACGTTTTTTGATATTCAATCTAAAATTAAATAATAGATAGGTTTTTTTATCCATATTTGCTAAAATAGTAGATAATAACCTATTAAATGATCCTATCGATTTAAAATAAAAATCTCGGGGGGTGTCGGGCTTGGAGTGGTTGCTTGAAATTGGAAAAGGGATTGGAAAATTCTTCTTAGACCCGTTACTTTATCTTGGAATCCTTTATGCTGTTTATCTTGGCTATATACGGGTAAAACGAGAACGAAGGAATTTTCATATACGTATCCAAGATGGTTGGTTTGAGACGCGTATGTATTTTGGGAAAGGACTTATTTGCGGGCTTATTTTTTCCATCATTACTTTACTAATTGGGAATATCATCCCGTTGGCATTTGTTTTGACCGTATCAGCTGTTACTATTTTATTTTCCATCATCTTAAAACCGGGTTTGCTTTCCCCGGCATATACGATGGGGACCGGCTTTTTCTTAATCATGCTTATTACTATGTATCAAATTGAAGTTCCTATTTTTCAAAACCTCTTTGCACAAATGGATACAGCAATCATTCCGGGGGCAGCCTTTTTAACGGGGTTGTTATTACTGGCGGAAGGGTTGCTCGTATTCAAAAATGCCAGTCAACACACATCGCCGAAATTGATACGCAGCAAAAGGGGAATGAACATGGGTGTCCATGAGTCAAAACGATTATGGATGGTTCCGCTGTTATTTTTAATCCCTGCTGATGCACTTTCCGTACCGTTTGACTTTTGGCCGGTTGTTCCTATTGGTCAGTCGACTTTTACTTTCCTGTTTATCCCGTACTGGATCGGGTTTGGTAGCCAAATTCGCAGTGTTCATCCGAGTCTGGGAATTAAAGGGCAGGGAAAGCAAGTGATTTGGTTGGGAGTTTTAGTTACCCTGATTGGAGCGGCAGGATTTTGGTTTGAACCGGCAGTAATTGTGGCGATAGGCATTGCCTTAATCGGTCGCCTGCTGATTTCAATGGTTCATTATTATCAGGATAGCGGGCAGACTTACTATTTTTCGAAAAACCATTCCGGAATTGTGATTTTGGATATTATTCCGGGGACGGCAGCTGAAAAAATGAAGTTGAAGATCGGTGAAGTAATCAAGACGGTAAACGGGATTCCTGTTCAAAATGAGCAACAATATTATGAAGCGTTACAGAAGAACCGGGCGTTTTGCCGGCTGGAAGTAATAGATGATAATGGGGAAAACCGCTTTGTCTCCAGGGCATTATACGAGGGAGAACACCACGAACTGGGCATTATTACATTTGGCAATGAAAATAAGTGGGAACAAGACGTAGGTTGATTGGGCGGAATCTGACCATAATGACTCGGTGTGATAGGTAAAAAAGAATAAAACATTCATCTGGAGGAATGGCTTTTAAAAATTGTCATTCCTTTCTTATTTTTTTATTGTTGAATTCGAGGGGGAATTGGTGAATAACGGGGGTTACTGTTGAATTCGGGTAGAACACTGTTGAATTCTCGTAATCTACTGATGAATTCACGGGGAGAGCTGTTGAATTTTCCAATTTTACTGTTTAATTCATATCAGAGTACTGTTGAATTTTTCAATTTTACTGTTGAATTCGATAGGGTTACTGATGAATTACGGAGCCTTACTGGTGAATTCAGGGATTCTACTGTTGCTAGTTGGGTCCGGGTACCGCTCAGGTAAGGATACTGAAACGTTGACACTAGGCTGCTAAATTTTGACTACTAACCTTCTTATCTGTAGAGAATAAAAATGCTTAAAATTAACAAATTTAATAAAAAAGGAGATGAACTGGTTTGTCTAAAAAAACAATCTACTTTTTGTGTACTGGTAATTCCTGCCGCAGCCAAATGGCAGAGGGGTGGGCAAAAAAATATCTAGGTAAAGAGTGGAATGTTTATAGTGCAGGAATTGAAGCACATGGATTAAATCCAAATGCAGTGAAAGCAATGAAAGAAGTCGGAATTGATATTTCTAATCAAGCATCGGAAATTATTGATGCTGAGATTTTAAATCATGCAGACTTAGTTGTGACTCTTTGCGGGGATGCTCGGGATAAATGTCCGGTTACGCCACCACATGTAAAAAGAGAGCATTGGGGCTTTGATGACCCGGCAAAAGCGGAAGGGACAGATGAAGAAAAATGGGCAGTATTTCAGCGGGTACGGGACGAAATTGGGGAGCGGATTAAGCGTTTTGCTGAAAAAGGTGATTAAGGTGAAAAATATGTGGTAGGAAAGGAATTAATCGTAAATTTTGTTCGATACCACTACAGTTAGAAGTTTTATATGTATCAAAAAATAATCAATAGAAATATATATTCAAATGATTGCTTGACCGTTTGAATATGAGAGCATATAATAATTAATATAATAGTCAAATCATCATTTGAATGACAAGGGAGAAAAAATATGAATAATGATATTTGTGAAATAACCTGTATAAATGAGGAAAAAGTAAACAGGGTGAAAATGAGCTTAGCTGAACAAAATTCTACAGATGTTGCTAAAATTTTCAAGGCATTGTCTGACGATACAAGAATTAAGATTGCTTATGCTTTGTCAGTTGAGGATGAATTATGTGTGTGTGATGTAGCCAATATTACTGGTTCTACAATTGCCACAGCTTCTCATCATTTAAGGCTATTAAAGAATTTAGGTATAGCGAAATATCGTAAAGAGGGGAAGTTAGTATTTTATTCTCTAGATGATGAACATGTGAAGAATTTAATCCATTTAGCATTTGCTCATCAGAAAGAGGTTAGGGAAATTGAGTGAAGCAACTATTTCTGAAAATAAAAATGTTTATCGGGTTGAGGGATTTTCCTGTGCAAATTGTGCTGGAAAGTTTGAGAAAAATGTTAAGGAACTACCGGGAGTACAGGATGCAAAAGTGAATTTTGGCGCCTCGAAAATTACTGTTTACGGTGAAACAACAGTAGAAGAATTGGAAAAGGCGGGTGCTTTTGAAAATCTTAAAGTATTTCCGGACAAGTCAGAAGCGCCATCGTCAACAGTGAATCAAATAGATAAAGAGGTGACGAAAGAGGCGAAAATTCCATTCTATCAAAAACACAGTACACTTTTATATGCTTCATTGCTAATTGTTTTTGGATATCTTTCTCAGTTTGTCAATGGGGAAGAAAACCTAATTACTTCAGTGCTATTTATCGCATCGATTGTCATCGGAGGGCATTCACTTTTTAAAACAGGTTTTCAAAATTTGTTCAAACTTGATTTTGATATGAGAACATTGATGACGGTTGCTATTATTGGTGCTGCTTTTATAGGAGAATGGGCAGAAGCGTCGATTGTTGTTATTCTTTTTGCCATAAGTGAAGCCATGGAGCGATATTCAATGGATAAAGCCAGACAATCCATTCGATCATTAATGGATATTGCCCCAAAAGAAGCACTTATTAGGCGAAATGGACAAGAAATGACGGTCTCTGTGGATCATATTTTGGTTGGAGATATAATGATTGTTAAGCCCGGTCAAAAAATCGCGATGGATGGAATTGTCATTAGCGGCACTTCTTCAGTAAACCAAGCAGCAATTACAGGAGAGTCCGTACCGGTTTCTAAAACCGTTGATGATGAAGTATTTGCAGGAACGATTAATGGAGAAGGATTACTTGAAGTAAAAATTACGAAACTTGTAGAGGATGCAACGATTTCAAAAATTATTCATCTTGTTGAGGAAGCACAAGGTGAACGCGCTCCGGCACAAGCCTTTGTTGACACATTCGCTAAATATTACACGCCCATTATAATGGTCATTGCCGGATTAGTTGCGATCATACCTCCTTTGTTTTTTGATGGAGATTGGGGAACATGGGTTTATCAAGGATTATCAGTTTTAGTTGTTGGCTGCCCTTGTGCATTGGTTATATCTACGCCAATTTCAATCGTTTCAGCAATCGGAAATGCTGCGAAAAAAGGTGTTCTTATTAAAGGTGGTATTTACTTAGAACAAATGGGTACTGTAAAGGCCATTGCATTTGATAAAACAGGTACATTAACAAAGGGTGTTCCAGTAGTTACTGATTTTTATGTGCTGAACGATCAAATCAATGAAAATAAGCTGTTATCCATCATTACTGCGTTAGAATATCGTTCTCAGCATCCGCTTGCTTCTGCCATTATTCGAAAAGCAGAAGAAATGAATGTTACTTATTCTAATGTAATCGTGAATGATTTCACCACTATCACAGGTAAAGGGATTAAGGGTACTGTAGAAGGAACAACTTATTATATAGGTAACCCAAAACTTTTTAAGGAAGTACTAAATGCGAATTTTGATAACAGCTTAGAAGATAGAATAACCAATCTTCAAAACGAAGGGAAAACAGTGATGATTTTTGGTACAGAAAAAGGAATACTTGCCTTAATTGCGGTAGCTGATGAAGTACGTGAATCTAGTAAAAATACCATTCAAAAACTGCATCAACTTGGAATTAAAAAGACGGTTATGCTTACAGGTGATAACAAAGGCACTGCAAACGCAATTGGTCGGTATGTAGGTGTTTCGGAAACTCAAGCAGAATTGATGCCGCAAGATAAATTAGCTGTTATTAAGCAGTTAAGATCTGCGTATGGAAACGTTGCTATGGTTGGTGATGGTATCAATGATGCTCCTGCTTTAGCGGCTGCAACTGTCGGAATTGCGATGGGGGGAGCTGGAACGGATACAGCACTGGAAACGGCAGATGTTGCTCTTATGGGAGACGATTTAAGTAAGCTTCCATTTACGGTAAGACTAAGCCGAAAATCGTTAAATATTATTAAAGCAAATATAATCTTTGCAATAGGTATTAAATTAATTGCCTTATTATTGGTCATTCCCGGCTGGTTAACGCTGTGGATTGCAATTCTATCAGATATGGGGGCAACTCTTTTGGTGGCACTAAATGGTTTACGACTGATGAGAGTGAAAGAATAATTAAAAACTTGAGTTTCGCATCCCAAAGACGGGGTGAGTGGTGTTTTGTCACCCAAAAAAGGAGTTTTTCGGCTCAAAATGGCGACGAGAAAAGGTCTCGTCGTCAAAAAAAGGAGTTTCACGCCTCAAAATGGCGACGAGAAAAGGTCTCGTCGTCAAAAAATCGGGTTTTCCGGCTCAAAATGGTGACGAGAATGAATCTCGTCGTCAAAAAATGGGGTTTTCCGGCTCAAAATGGTGACGAGAAAGGGTTTCGTCGTCAAAAAATGAGGTTTTCCGGCTCAAAATGGTGACGAGAAAGGGTTTCGTCGCCAAAAAAGGGAGTTTTCCGGCTTAAAATGGTGACGAGAAAGAGTCTCGTCACCAAAAAATGGGGTTTCCCACCTCAAAATGACGACGAGAATGAATCTCGTCGTCAAAAAATGGGGTTTTCCGGCTCAAAATGGTGACGAGAAAGGGTCTCGTCGCCCAAAAAAGGAGTTTCTCACCCAAAAGTGACGACGAGAATGGGCTTCGTCGCCAAAAAAGAGAGTTTTCCGGCTGAAAATGGCGACGAGAAAAGGTCTCGTCGTCAAAAAATCGGGTTTTCCGGCTCAAAATGGCGACGAGAAAGGTTTTCGTCGTCAAAAAATGGAGTTTCTCGGCTCAAAATGGCGACGAGAAAGGTTTTCGTCGTCAAAAAATGGAGTTTCTCGGCTCAAAATGGCGACGAGAATGAATCTCGTCGTCAAAAAATGGGGTTTTCCGGCTGAAAATGGTGACGAAAAAGGTTCTCGTCGTCAAAAAATGGAGTTTCTCGGCTCAAAATGGTGACGAGAAAAGGTCTCATCGTCAAAAAATGGAGTTTTCCACCTCAAAGCGGTGACGAGAACGGGTCTTGTCGTCAAAAACAAGACTTCCTCACCCAAAAATGCCGACGAGAAAAGGTTCTCGTCGCCAAAAATCAATGGAAAATGGGTCGTGTAATTCATAAAATTGAAAGACTTTGATTGCAATGTTTGACATAAGGGAAATAGGATAATATAATTGTCACGATTTAAAGATAGTTTTCATTGTTACATCCTTTGACTATTACATGCAATTATCCTAACTTCATTGAATTATAAGGAGAAAGATTAATTTGAAAAAAACAAAGGGTATCCATCATATATCAGCAATTGTTGGCCATCCCCAAGAAAATATTGATTTTTATACACGGGTGTTAGGGTTACGCCTGGTAAAAAGAACGGTAAACTTTGATGATCCGGGAGCTTATCATTTCTATTTTGGCGATGAAAAGGGAACTCCGGGAACCATTATCACGTTCTTCCCATGGCCAAATGCAAAATATAAAGGAAGAATCGGAGGAGGCCAAGTTGGGGTTACATCTTATGTTATTCCTTTTGGAGCAATGCGTTTCTGGGAAAACCGTTTAAAGGAATTCTTTATTCCGTATAAAAAATCCGCTCGCTTTGGTGAACAGTATTTGCAATTTGTTGATCCGCACGGGTTACATTTGGAATTGGTGGAGCGAAACGAAGGAAAACGAAATGAATGGAGTGTTGACGGAATCACTTCTGAAGTAGCAATTAAAGGATTTGGTGGTGCCTTATTATTGTCCACCGATCCGGAACGAACTTCAGAAATGATATATAAGGTGCTCGGGCTTGATTTTGTAGGTGAAGATGATGATTATATCCGCTTCCGTTCACTGGATGATCTAGGAAATATCATTGACATTAAGAAAGATCCGGTACCACAAGGACGAATAGGTGTTGGGACGGCACATCATATTGCGTGGCGTGCGGATGAACAAATGGACCAAACCCAATGGAAAAAGCTAATAGAAAGCGATGGTTATCAAGTAACCGATGTGAAGGACAGACATTATTTCCATTCGGTTTATTTTCGGGAACCGGGAGAAATTTTATTTGAAATTGCCACCGATGTTCCCGGGTTTTTAATAGATGAACCTTGTGATCACTTAGGAGAAGAACTAAAATTACCACCTCAATTCAAGCACTTACGAGGAAAAATTGAAGCCGGTCTTTTACCAATTGAAGTGCCGGTAGCGATAAAAAATGATTAATCAAATAAGTGGATTAAATCAAGAAAAGTGGTGAAACCATTAAATGTGGTGTTTGCCCCATTTTTCTTGATTTTTCCCCGACTTTGCCAATTTCAAAAAAATAAAAGGGTGAAAACATTGATTTAATAATGTTTCCAACCTGTATTATCGTTTTTACTATGTATATATGCTTTAATCTTTTTATAAAACTATTTGTACAATAATTTAAAAAAGCCTTATGTAAAAGTCTTATGCATATCTACATTCAAAAAATAATTAACTCCTTGAAAATGTTGATCTGACAATGTTTTCAAGGAGTTTTTACTGTCAAAGTCGGGAAAAATAAAATCAAGGTTAGCCAATATTGGCATCCGGTTAATCGAAGTATTCCGTGAACCTGTTCGACAAGCCTTGTTGGAAAGTAATCGGTTTGAAGCACCGTTAACAATCGATGAAGTGGCAGAAAAAGCATCACGGTTCATCAATTTGGGCAATCAAATGGGTGAAGGCTGGCTGTTAACCGGAGAAATAGCTGAATTGATGGATGACGGTGTAGACAATGTTGTCTGCGTCCAACCGTTTGGCTGTCTGCCGAACCATGTTATTGCGCGCGGAATGTTTAATGCTATCAAACAATTCTACCCGTATGCGAACCTGATTGCTATCGACTTTGATGCAAGCATTAGTAAGGTGAACCAAATTAATCGGATCAAGTTGATGATCAGTATCGCCAAAAACGGCATGGTACAGAGGAATATTTAAGAATCAGACTCGATGATCATTTGAACAAATTTTTCACAAAACAACTCCAATTGTTTCCATTCCGACGAAAAAGCATTAAAATGGAAATATCGAAAGGAGTGAAAGAGATGAAATATGTAGACACATGGGATTTAGATGCGATTATTCCCGGTGGAACGAAATCACCTGAACTGCAAGAAAAATTGCAAAAAATTGATCAGCAAATAAACGAGTGGGAGCAACTGATTAAGCAATGGAATTTTTCGGAAAACCAATCAGCTGAACCATTTAAAAGGATTTTAGAAAAACAGGAAACCATTGAAAAAGGGCTTTCCCAATCGGCAACATTTGTACAAATGTGGCATGATGCATTCATGAATGATGAATACGCCAATGTCGTTATGGGTCAGATTTTAGATTTAGACAGTAAGTTGGAAAATATAAATACAGCTTTTACGAAAAAGTTGGTGGCTATTCCAGATCAAGATTGGAACACATTTTTACAAGATGATGAGTTAAAAAAGGTCGCCTTTGCCCTAAATGAAATTCGTGATAAAGGAAAGCGGCTTTTATCTGAGGCGGAAGAAAAAATTATTACGGAATTAAATAAAGACGGGCTGACGGCATGGAGCAGACTGTATGATACTGTGGTTTCCATGATGACGATTCCGTTTACTGATAAAGACGGAAAAACGGTGGAACTTTCTGTCGGTCAAGCGATGAATCGAATGTATGCTGATCCGGATCCGGAAGTTCGGAAACAATTGTTTACAAATTGGGAAGCAGCCTGGGAAAAATTCGCACCAATCTTTACTGACACGATAAATCATTTAGACGGGTTCCGAATTACTTTGCAAAATTTCCATAACCGCAAAGACTATTTGGAAGAACCGCTGGAATATAATCGGATGACAAAAGATACATTGGATGCGATGTGGACAGCAGTTGCTAATAATAAACAACCATTCATCGACTTTTTAAAGCAAAAGGCAAAACTGCTTAACATGGAGAAATTAGGATGGCAAGATGTCGATGCTCCGGTTACAGTGGGTGACAGTAAAGCGACTCGTTTTACATATGATGAAGCTTGTGATTTTGTCATTGAACACTTTGCCAGCTTCGGACCAAAGTTAGCAGACTTTGCAAAACATGCCCTGGAAAATCGCTGGGTGGAGGCGGAAGATCGCCCGAATAAACGGCCGGGCGGGTATTGTACAGATTTACCGGAATTTGAAGAGTCCCGGATTTTTATGACATTTACCGGTTCAATGAGCGATGCCAGTACGCTTGCCCATGAATTAGGCCATGCATTTCATAGTCATGTTATGCGGGATTTGCCGACATTAAATCGGAATTATGCCATGAATGTTGCTGAAACGGCCAGCACGTTTGCGGAAACGATTATTGGGAATGCAACAGTCGCTAATGCAAAAACAGATGCGGAAAAAATTTCGCTACTAAATGATAAACTTGGCAATGCCGTCGCTATGTTTATGAATATCCATGCTCGGTTTATTTTTGAAAATAACTTTTATCAAGAACGGACGAAAGGAATTGTCTCCGAACAACGCTTAAATGAGTTGATGGTGGAAGCGCAAAAAGAAGCTTATTGTGATTGTTTGGCCGGGTATCATCCGCATTTTTGGTGCAGCAAATTGCATTTCTTTATCGATGATGTACCGTTTTACAACTTTCCGTACACTTTCGGCTACCTGTTCAGTTTAGGTATTTATGCAGAATTCCTGAATAATCCGACCGGCTTCGAGGAAAAATATATTGCCTTGTTGCGGGACACCGGCACGATGAAAGTGGAAGAACTAGCAATGAAACATCTCGGTGTTGATTTAACGAAACCTCAATTTTGGGAAGCCGGTATTCAACTGGCAGCGAAAGACGCTGAAGAGTTTATCCGCTTGTCGGAAAAATTGGTTTAGGGTGAAATTCAATTTATACCGTGTGCTGGTATAGGCGCGGTATGAATTGAATTTTTATAATAAAATATTACTCAGGATTTGTGAAGCTTATTACGAGAAAAAAAGTGAGACACCGGCAAAGTTCAATTTATTGCTGGGATGCAGTTAGTGAAGCATATCTGGAGAAGAAAGACACTTAATCATATATATGCTCAGTACAGAAGACACACCAATCAAAAAACTTTACATACAGTAGGGGGGTATAGTATGATAAAAACATCAGGAAGGGGGTATACTCCAAATGGAAGAAGTGAAACAACCTGAACTGGAAAGCTGTGCAGAAGTTGAATGCTGCACCTCGACAAGTGAACGGAAAAGTCACCATTCCGAACAGACGAAGAAAAACTTGGTAACCCGGCTAAATCGGATTGAAGGGCAAATTCGCGGTGTTAAAGGGTTAATTGAAAAGGACACATATTGTGATGATGTCCTCACTCAGATTGCAGCAATCCAGTCAGCGTTAAACGGTGTATCCAAAATCCTTCTCGAAGGTCACTTGAAAAATTGTGTCGTCGAACGTATCCAAGAGGGTGATATGGATGTACTTGATGAATTTTTAACGACGATTCAACGGGTGATGAAAAAGTAGTTCGCAGCTTTAATGGTAACAAATCATTATATTCTTTTATTAGAAAAAAAGGAGATGTATATTCATGGAACACGTGACATTAACCGTTCATGGCATGTCTTGCGGGCATTGTGTAAAAGCGGTAGAAGGCAGTGTCGGCGCATTAAATGGTGTTGACCGCGTTGTTGTAAATTTAGAAGAAGGGAAAGTGGATGTTGACTACAATCCTGAAGTTGTGACCCTTGATACGATTAAAAAAACCATTGATGATCAAGGATATGATGTCGTTTAAGATTTGCACAACCCGTGTTCTTTCGAGGGGCACGGGCTCTTTTTGAAAACCATTTTCGTAAACTTTGTTGCGATTGATTTGAGAAAATAAATCGTTCATACAAGAGTAATTTTGTCAAAGAAAATTTTGTTACTATCAACCTGATGTTCATCCGGGAGTAAATTTGTTAAAAATATTTTTCAAAAACTTTGTTGCGATAGATCTGAGAAAATAAACCGTTTATACAAGAGAAAAGTTATCAGAGCTATTTTTAAAAATCTTGTTGCTATTGATCCGAGCCCGGCTTGCCAAACTTGTGCCGTACCGGGGTTTGAAGTCTGAATTCCGATAAGACATCATTGGCGAGTCACCAGTTACTTTATTTAAAACAAATGCCAACAAACTTTTAATAGGTAATCTTTTCAAAAAAACATACCCCATATAGGTATGGAGGAGGTGCGAAACATATGACTACAACAAAAGAAACAAACCTGCAAATCCTTGGCATGACCTGTGCAGCGTGTGCCAATCGGATTGAAAAGGGATTAAATAAAATCGAAGGGGTTGAGCAGGCAAATGTAAACCTGGCTCTGGAAACAGCCAGTATCAAGTTTGACCCAACAAAAACAAATCTCCAAGACTTCGAGAAAAAAATTAGAGATCTCGGCTATGATGTGGTCAGTGAAAAAGCTGAATTTACGATTACCGGGATGACCTGTGCGGCATGTGCCAACCGGATTGAAAAAGGCTTAAATAAAATGGATGGCGTCACAGCGGCTACTGTCAATCTGGCCCTAGAAACTGCCACCGTCGAATACAATCCGTCCGTCGTGTCACCAAAAGACATGATTGAAAAAGTGGAAAAGCTTGGCTACGGAGCCATTGAAAAACGTGACGAAGAGAAAGCAAACGTCGATTACCGGGAACAAGCAATCCAGAGACAAAAATGGAAATTCATTATATCCGCGATCCTCTCATTGCCGCTCCTATGGACGATGTTTGCCCATTTCTCGTTTACGTCTTGGATGTATGTACCGGATATTTTTATGAATCCATGGTTCCAACTTGCCCTTGCTACTCCGGTCCAATTTATTATTGGAAAACAATTTTATGTTGGCGCATATAAAGCGTTACGTAACGGCAGTGCCAATATGGATGTACTCGTGGCAATGGGTACCTCGGCCGCATATTTTTACAGTTTGTACTTGGTTCTTCGGTCTCTCGGTGCTCATCACCATATAGAAGGTTTATATTTTGAAACAAGTGCTGTCCTAATTACTTTAATTTTGCTGGGAAAATATTTTGAAGCAAAAGCAAAGGGGCGATCATCCGAAGCAATCAAAAAATTAATGGGTCTCCAAGCAAAAACAGCTACGGTCATCCGGGATGGGGTGGAGACAATCATCCCACTGGAAGAAGTTGTTGTTGGTGATCACCTTCAAGTAAAACCGGGAGAAAAAATACCGGTAGATGGTATCATTATTAGCGGGGAGTCAGCTATTGATGAGTCGATGCTTACCGGAGAAAGTGTTCCGGTTGATAAAAAGGCTGGTGATACAGTAATCGGCGCAACCATTAACCGAAATGGCTCCCTCCGTATTGAAGCAACCAAGGTTGGTAAAGATACGGCTCTTGCGCAAATTATTAAAGTGGTTGAACAAGCTCAAGGTTCGAAAGCGCCTATTCAACGGTTAGCTGATAAAATATCCGGTATTTTTGTTCCGATTGTTGTTGGGATTGCGCTGATTACATTTCTCGTTTGGTATTTTATCGTTGACCCGGGTGAATTTGCTGTAGCATTAGAAAAACTAATTGCCGTACTCGTTATCGCCTGTCCATGTGCCCTCGGACTTGCGACACCGACATCGATTATGGCCGGATCCGGTCGCGCCGCTGAATACGGGATTTTATTTAAAGGTGGCGAACATTTGGAACGGACGCACAACATCACTACCGTTATTTTGGATAAAACCGGAACAATTACAAACGGAACACCTGTATTAACCGATGTGATTGTGGAAAATGGTTGGCAAAATGAGGAGTTTCTCCGGCTGGTCGGTACAGCGGAAAAAAATTCTGAACACCCTTTGGCCGAAGCAATTGTTAGTGGGATCCAGGAAAAGGGAATAGCGCTTGGCAAAACCGAACAATTTGAAGCAATTCCGGGATTTGGAATCAAAGCAGTTGCTGATGGGAAGGAAATTCTTATTGGTACAAGGAAATTACTTGACCAATATCATATTGATTTTACCGTGGCCTCCAAAACAATGCAGCAACTGGAGGAAAATGGAAAAACAGCCATGCTCGCAGCAATCGATGGGAAACTTGCCGGTATCGTTGCTGTTAGTGATACAGTAAAAGACACCTCAAAAGCAGCAATCAAACGGTTGAAAGAAATGGGCATCGAGGTTATTATGATTACCGGCGACAATGAACGGACGGCCAAAACGATCGGTGAGCAAGTCGATGTCGATCGTGTCATTGCAGAAGTACTCCCTGAAGGTAAAGCGGAGGAAGTGAAAAAACTGCAACAACAAGGCAAAATTGTCGGTATGGTTGGTGATGGGATTAATGATGCTCCTGCTCTTGCCACTGCCGATATCGGTATGGCCATCGGGACAGGAACGGATGTTGCCATGGAAGCCGCCGATATTACCCTTATACGTGGCGACTTAAACAGTATTGCCGACGCCATTTTTATGAGTAAAAAAACAATTACAAACATCAAACAAAATCTTTTCTGGGCATTTGCCTATAATACGATTGGTATTCCGATTGCTGCGATGGGTTTTCTAGCACCATGGTTGGCCGGAGCAGCCATGGCCTTCAGTTCGGTATCAGTTGTGTTGAATGCATTACGATTGCAACGGGTGAAATTGTAAAATTGCTGAGAATCATTTTCTTCCGTTTAATTTCCTGTAGTGTATCTTTTAATATTGACACCATCCATTTTTGTGGGGGTGTCTTTTTTTTGTCTCCGTATATTTCCACCGAGTTGCATTGGGAAAGATAGGTGGGAGGAGATGCGTGGTTTTGTATTCGTGTGAAAAGCGAATTCCTACTTTCTATTGAGCGCGAAAAAGAGTACGCTGGAAGATTTAATTTAACGCAAAATTTCCTTCAACAATTCCCTATATATGAATTTCTTTTTACCAATAAATGCTTGCTTGAACAGCAGAAAACTTACTGATAAAATATGAAGAGATAGTTCACATAGTGAATAGTTCACCATATTAACTAATATAATAAAAAGGATTTGATGTTAATGGGAAACTTATCCATTCATGAAATTGTTGAACGTTATATACAACTTACACATGAAGTCTGGAAACGGGGTGAAGCTTTAATAAGAGATGAGATTGGGGAAGTTCTGACCAATGATCAGCATTATCTCTTGCGCTATATTTACCGGCAAAAAAGGTGTACACCAACAGAATTGGCCGCTGCCTTCTCTGTACAAAAAAGTGCCATTACTGCTATTATCAACCGGCTTGTCGAAAAGAACCTAATCAAACGTACACAAGATGTGGATGATCGCAGGGTCGTTTACTTAACGCTTACGGATCAGGGGGAAATTTTGTTTGAAAAAACGGAAGCGAAAATATTTAAACTAGTTGAATCCATTATAACAAAGTTTGATCAGCAAGAAATTGAGAGCTTCTTAAAAATGTACGGAAAACTTGCGGAAATTTTAAAGGAAGCCCAATAGATTCTATGAAACTTTAATGGTCAAAGATAAATTTCTAAGTAGGTTGGGAAAACGAATCATTAATGGTGGAGGCAGACTCGACAAGTGTCGCGGACTACCACTACATTTTAAACGGAGAAAACGAATCTTATAATGGTGGAGGTAGGCCTGACAAGTGTTGCGGACTACCACTACATTTCACACGAAAAAAATGAATCCTATAATAGTGAGGCGGGCCTGACAATAGGCAAGAACCATCACTAGATTTTACACGAAAGAAACGAATCCTATAATGATGGAGGATATATAAATGAAAGGAATTATTAAAGCAAAATGGCTGATTGTTGTAGCTTGGATTGTTGCTGTCGTCATATTGTTGTTCACCGCTCCAAACATGGCGGATCTTGTTCGGGAAAAAGGACAGCTCGATGTTCCGGACGGCTATTCCTCAAAAGAGGCACAGCAAATTTTAGATGAAATTAATAAACAAAAGGGTGCCGAAAATACAACATCGGTTGCTCTCGTTTTTCACAATAAAGATGGTCTGACGGAAAAAGATATAGAACAAGCGAAGAAAGCTGTCAAACAACTTGAAGACAAAAAAGAGCAACTGGGGATTACAAATATATTAACTCATTTTAATCAGGAAGAATTAAAAGATCAACTTGTATCAAAAGATGGTAAAGCGATTCTCGTTTCTTTGTCCGTCGAATTGAAAGATCGGACGGCACATGAATTAAGTGATGATTTGTACAACGCAATCGAGAATATTAAATTGGAACACTATTATACCGGAAACCTATTTGTTAATGAAGATGTCATTCTTACCTCAGAAGCCGGGTTGAAAAAAACAGAGACGATTACTGTTGTATTCATTTTAATCGTCCTCATTGCGGTTTTCCGTTCGATTGTGACACCATTTATTCCGTTACTTACGGTAGGGATTAGCTATTTGGCTTCACAATCAATTGTTGCTTTTTTGGTGGAATATTTGAACTTCCCGTTATCAAATTTTACCCAAATTTTTCTTGTGGCGGTCCTGTTCGGTATCGGAACCGACTATTCAATATTGCTGTTGAGTCGTTTTAAAGAAGAGTTATCCGCCCGGGAAAATTTAACGGATGCAATTGTGGAAACTTATCGCCATGCCGGAAAAACGGTTTTATTTAGTGGAATTGCAGTTTTAATCGGATTTGCGGTTATCGGATTCTCACAATTCAAACTCTATCAATCCGCAGCAGCGGTAGCCGTTGGGATTGTCGTACTTTTAGCCGCTTTATTCACGATTGTTCCATTTTTTATGGCTGTTCTTGGGAAAAAACTGTTCTGGCCGTTGAAAGGAAGCTTGGAACATAAACCAAGCCGGCTTTGGGCATTTGCCGGACGGATTTCTTTTGCCAGACCGCTTGTATCTTTATTAATCGTTGCCGTTATTACGATTCCTTTTATTGTTACGTACGATGGCGGTTTATCCTACAACTCAATGGATGAAATCGGTGAAGGTTATTCATCGGTAAAGGGATTCGAAATTATTAAAGATCGTTTTGGCCCGGGTCAAGCAATGCCGACAACGGTTGTTATTAAAAATGATGAAGAAATGGATCAAACCGAATATATGTCCATCATGGAAAATATTAGCGGTGAGTTGGAAAAGGTAGATGGTGTCGACACCGTGCGCTCCCTTACCCGTCCGACCGGCGAAAAATTGGATGATCTATCTGTGGCCAGCCAAGCTGAGGCATTAAAAGATGGAATTAATGAAGGGAATGATGGAATTAAACAGATTCGTGACGGGTTGGATGAAGCAAATTCTAAACTCGCCGCATCATCACCACAAATTACCGAAGCAAAAGACGGGATTAGTGCCTTAGTTTCCGGTACAAAAGAATTACAGACAGGTATAGGTCAATTGCAAACAGGTCTTCAGCAAATTGAAGCCGGTATTCGCCAAGGTTCAACCGGTGCCGGAGAGGCAAAAGCGGGACTTGAAGAGATTAAGAAAAATGCTGAGCAAATGTTGGCCGGATATAAACAACTTGCCCAAGGTTACAGTGAAGTCCAAACTAATTTATCTATGATTCAAACAAAATATAAAGATATTGAAAATGGCTTAGTTGGACTAAATAGCCAACTTGCAAACCTCCAACAAGCGTTTGATTTTCTTGAATACTATTTGAATAGTCAACCGGAAAGTGATCAGTTGAAAAAGAATGCAGTCGAAAGTTTTAATGGGATAAAAGTGTATTATACCGCTTTACAACAAAATCTCCCTGCGATGGCAAACGGGATTACTGAGTTAAATAAAGGTCTGGGTGCCATTACAGAAGGTTTGAATACAGCGAATACGAACCTTGCTAAACTTAATAACGGGCAAGAGCAACTAATCAATGGATTGCAAAGCGTGATTGACGGAATTGACGCTTTAGAAAAAGGACTTGATTCAGCCGCTGATGGTCAAGGCACTATTATCAAAAAGTTACCGGCTGTAAGTTCTGGCCTCGGTGAAGTAAATTCGGGTCAACAACAATTGTTGGATGGATTTTCCCAATTTGGCGGTCAGTTCGGTCAATTGACTGACGGTCTCGGTCAAAGTGTTAATGGACTTACGCAAATTCATGACGGATTTACAGAAGCGGAAGGATTTTTATCAGAGTTAGCCAAAAGTAAAGAAGACACAGGTATATTTATTCCGGACGAAATTTTAGAAGATAAACAATTCGCCCAAGTACTGGATACGTATTTATCACCTGATAGAAAAATTGCCAAGATAGATGTTATTTTCAGTGAAAACCCGTATTCAACAGAAGCAATCAATCAAGTAGGAGAACTGGAAGCTGCAGTCGAACGTGCTGTGAAAGATACAAAGTTAGAAAATGCGAAAGTAAAAGTCGCCGGTGTAACGAGCATGAATCATGATCTGGGAACCATGTCAGATCAAGACTTTTCCAGAACGGTTGTATTTATGTTGGTCGGTATTTTCATCGTACTAGTTATCCTATTCAGATCATTAATTATGCCGATCTATATTGTAGCGTCCTTACTGCTTACTTATTTTACAACGATGGGTATAACCGAAGCGATTTTTGTTAATTTGCTCGGTTATGAAGGATTAACTTGGGCCGTCCCATTCTTCTCATTTGTTATTTTAATGGCTCTTGGCGTCGACTACAGCATTTTCTTAATGGGCCGATTCAATGAATATCGCGGTGAACCGGTTGATAAAGCAATGATCCTTGCCATGGGCTCAATGGGCTCAGTCATCATTTCGGCAGTCATCATCTTGGGTGGTACATTTGCAGCGATGCTTCCAAGTGGTGTCTTATCTTTGTTACAAATCGCAACAGTCGTCATTTCCGGCCTCGTCCTATACTCAGTGGTCATGCTGCCGCTATTTATTCCGGTCGTTGTCAAAATCTTCGGCAAAGCCAACTGGTGGCCGTTTGTGGGTAAGAAAGATTAGTACTTGGAAAAGAACTTTTGATCAACCGTTAGAAGGAAAGTATATATAGTCATCTCCTTAAGTTTAAATATAACTAATTAAAAGCCACCTCAGAAATGTAATTGAGGTGGTTTTTTAATAAATGGTGAAAAATCAATGCAGATTCGTTAATATATATTTAAGGAGAAAATAAGTTAATTTGGTTATAGTCCATGGAGGGAAAAGAAAAATGAAAGTGCGAATAGTAAGTGAACATGATTTCATTAGGGGATTCGCACAAAAAATTACTATTAAATTATCCAGTATTTCCCATTAATGTTAATATTTTTTGTTTTGTTCTTTAGTTACCTAAAGGAAATAGTGTATTTCTGTAATTATTTAATAAAAAAATTACAGAAATCGCTGTCGCACTCTATACGGGGTGCGTGGATTGAAATGTGAATAACCTCGACATTTGTCCGTATCGGAGACGTCGCACTCTTCATGGGTGTGTGGATTGAAATCGTGACGGTCTACCTAAAGACGAAATGGAAATGACTGTCGAACCCTACATAAATTTCACACCAAAGGAACTATAAAATAACACAGGAGATGACAATGATTGTAGCGAAGATAGTAATATAATAAAATATGACTTTTCTGGTGGTGTGGATTGTGAAAAAAATTTTGACATCAAAGAAGGCTGTGTTTGGAGGCTTGTTGTTCTTGCTTATTGGTACATGGGTATTCAGCGAAATGAGCAATCGTTTTTCCATGAAGGGGCAAGAGCCAACTGATGAAGGCTATATTGTTTTTCACAATGGTACGAAATATTTCGTTAAAGGAGAAAATATTACAGCTTCTGACTTGGAAAATTTTTCTGATGAAGATGTTACGATGTTTTCAAAAAAGTTTGAGGAAATAGCGATATTACTAGATGATGGAATGAAACTTTTAGGGACAGGAATTAAAAGTGGTGATCAGGTCGCTATTTGGTATGAAGAAGTCCTTGAATCGTACCCGGCACAAATTAAATTAATGCAAATAAGGAAAATTGATAAAAACAAATAAATTTACACTTCTTTACTAATTGTAATTGTTTGTTTTATGAAAATTCGTTATAATATAATCATATTTTGAAAGGAGGTAATATTTTGAAAAAAAGTGTTTTTCTAACAATCTTTTTGTTTACCTTTTTATTCGTTCCAATCAGTGCTTTGGCGGACAATACACTAGGAGACTTTCATTTTAATGCAAAAGAATCTTCACATCCCTTGGATAGAGTTAATTCAAAGGGAGAGGTAACAAAATATGAGGATTACAGCAATAAGAACTTAACGTTTATCAATGAAACAAAAAGTTTTCAAGGCTCAGGAGAGCTTAATCCTATTTTTGTTGGTGATTTGCTAAATAAAGGCTTTTTAGAGACTACACAACCTTTAGTAAAAGATGTGACCACAAATGAAGTCGCACCATTTGTTGTCATCGGTCCAGATGGAAGAACTAGAGTAGAAAATACAATAGTATTCCCATATAGTGCCATTACTTATATTTCCTTGGAGTGGGCAGATGGTAGCCGCGGATCTTGTACAGGGACATTAATTGGTATCGATAGAGTTTTAACAAATGGGCATTGTGTTGTGAATCCTACTACGCAAAGAGGGATAGTGAGTGCCACAGTTTATCCGGGTGTAAGTGGTAGTACCGCTTTATTTGGAGCATATAATGCGATCGATTATTATGTTACTTCCCATTGGATTAATACTGGAGCAATATCTCAAGATTATGCAGTTCTTGTACTAAGTCCATCGAATGGCCCCCATGCAGGAGAACGTGCTGGATATGCAGGAATTAGGCAGGTAACGAATATTCTTAATCAGAACATCGGGATCTATGGTTATCCAGGTGATTTGATCAGAAGAGATGGAGCCATAAATCAATATGGGATGAGTGGAAATGTTGCAAGTGAGGATAGTCAAGTAGCTTATTATACAATTGATACAGCACCAGGACAGTCGGGCTCTGCTATGTTAAATACAAGCAATCAAGTCATTGGTGTACATAGCAGCGGTTTTTCTGATCGAAATGGTAATCCGGTGAGAAATGGCGGTCCAAAGATGAGCAGCTTTATGTTTGAGTTCGTTTCAAATGCGTTGAATTAATAATGGATAAAATACTGCACCTTTAAATGTTAGGGAGCACCAACATTTGGAGGTGCAGTTTTGCGTTCGCAAAATACTCAATAAAATGAGTGGGAGTCTGAGAAATGAACTGTTCATAAGTAATCAGTTATTTTGTGCAAAACCAAACTTTTACACGAAATGTGCCGAAAATCTTTTTTATCAACAAATCGGTATAACAAAGTTAATTTTTTGTTTAAGATATAGGATACAGATACTGAGGCAAGAATCCCGAGATAAAAACGAACTTTAAACAATTTTTCTTAGCGGAAACGAAAGATTAGGTGTTTTATGTCAAGGCTTGTAATATCTACTAAGGATGTATCATTCCCAAAAGTCCATTAGTCCTTTATACTAATTGGAGTAAAAGATTTAATGGAGAGGAATTAATTATGACCGTTACGAATGAAGAAATGATTGTTGAGATAAAAAGTTTGGACGATAAAGGCGCGGGACGAGCAACTTTATTTATGAGTCGCCTCAAACGATGAATTACCGCATTCTGATTGTCATCTAATTGAAAATGGTAGATCTATTCGCAAAACTAATCGACTTAAAAATAACTGTTTTTCAGCATTAGCATACATATTTGCTATTCGGTTGATAATCTAAACAAATGTCTAATAATTGAATGAATGTCAAAAAAATAGACACTCTTTGCAATTATGCTGAAATTTAAGAAATGAACACGGCCGTCCAAAATTACGCCACACCAACTCAAATACCGTAAAAAAATGTCGACTGTATACATTGGTATCATATTGGCAATGCGATAAAGGTAAAATAATTTTATATCCATAAAAACCACCCAAATGAACAAAAGCAATAGGGTGGTTTTTAAAGGGAAAAAATAAAAGGAAAATGATCACCAAACGAATCTTTATTTAGCAATAATTTTCTGCTTTTCATCTCCTGCATATATTGGCACTTCTTTTTTAATTCCTTGCCTATTTACATACCAATTCGCCGCTCCGACAAACAATCCGCCTCCAACAATATTCCCAAGTGAAACAATGAGCAAATTAAAAGCCGCTCCTGTCAAGGTAATAGTATCCGGGTGGGGGACTGATAAAGAAATAGAAAATAATGCCATGTTGGCAATACTATGCTCATAACCGGAAACAAAGAAAGAAGTGACCGTCATCATGATCAACATAACCTTTGCTGCAAAATTGTCGGTTTGCAACGGGAGCCAAATGGCCAGACAAACAAGCCAGTTACATAGAATACCGCGAAAAAACATTTCCCCTGTCGTTAATCCAATCTTGCCTGTCACCGCACTAAATAAATAGTGGTCAGCTGGAATATCTTTAAATAAACCCGTCTGAACAAATAAAAAAGTAAAAAACAAGACGCCGATTAAATTTCCAAGATAGGTAACACCCCAAACATACAGGGTTTCTTTCAAGGAAGTCTTTTGATCCAGGCTGCCCATTGTCATGTACATCGTATTCCCGGTAAACAGCTCACCGCCACCAATCACAATTAAAACTAACGCTAGTGAGAAGGTCATCCCGCCGATTAAGGATGTGGCCGGTGATCCGGTTGCCCTGAATGCGTCTCCAATTCGAAAGGCAAAAACAACCGCAAACGAAATATAAACTCCTGCAAGCATCGCCTTTGTCCAAAATTTCTTTGGGTCATTTTTCAGCATATCGGCTTTTTTTACAGATGTATCAATGGCTGTACTTAATGCACTTGTAGACATAGAAAAACTCCTAACTTTTTTAATGTATTGTGATCAAAATCACAAGCAACATTAATATACCGATTTTTCTATAGTCAAACAATCCTTTTATAAAAAGTTTCTAAGATTGGTCATAATTTTGTTGTTAATCGTAAATAATTTAACCTTCTTTCCAGGAGAATAAGGAAAAAGATTATCATGTCCATTTTATGCAAGTAACAAGAACGGAAAGTTATCCACAGAGGAACCCTTTATATCCACAACTAATCAAAAATTATCCACATAATAACTGCAGTTAAGCACAGAAAAATCACAACTTATCCACATAACTAACAAAATTGTTCACGGTAGTTGGACAATGCACACAAGTTAGAAGTTAACTATAGAAAAACTACTTGGAAGATGTGGAAAAGTTATCCACAAGCGTTTAAACATACGAATCCGGCAAAATATGATAAAATATAAATTGTATTTTATAAAGCAAAAGCAGGGACTGGGAGTGGTTCCGACGAAAATATAAAAGCCGATCATTATGCAGTTGGTACTCATAAGATTGGAAAAATTGGAATAAAGATACGTGGAATGAACTTCGTCGGACTGACTCCTAAACCGATTATATATTTTGGAGTGAGGGTATGCTTGGAAAATTAATTGCCGGATTAATCTTTCCGTGTTTGTTGGTCATCTTATTTTCACGTGTAACTTATAATCATATCGTCGGATTGCTGTTAACATTGGCTCTGATTTCTGTGTCCGCATATAAAGGTTATACCCATTCATGGCCGTTGATTATTATTGACGGTATTTCGTTGACGATAGGATTTTGGTATTCAAAACGCATGGTAAAAAATTTTAAAAGAAAAAAGGATGAATGAGGTATAAAATCGCTTATCACCATTTGTTAGGCGGTTTTTCTTTTTATCGGGGAATGTGGATAAGTTCTTCATACCCTGTGGATAAACAGTGTAAAAATTGTGTATAACGTTAATATTGTGGTTAATTAAATTTACAGCTGGGACTGTATCATTTGAAGTTTTTCTTGAGGCGTCCTTAAATCCGCGGAATGGGCATCCTCGTTGGAAATTTATACATTCGCCTAACCTATAAAAATTAAACGAATATTCGTTCGCAAAATAGTGGCTTTTCTGTTATGCTTTTGGTAAAATAGATTCTGTGAATGATGAATGTACGGACCCAAAAAATAATGGGGTGATTTAGATGGAAAAAACAAAGGATCAATTTCAGTTAGTGTCAAAATATCAACCTCAAGGGGATCAACCGCAAGCGATAAAAGAGCTGGTTGCGGGCTTAAAAAACGGCAAGAAACATCAAACATTGCTGGGGGCAACCGGTACAGGGAAAACTTTTACCATTTCTAATGTGATAAAAGAAGTGAATAAACCAACGTTAATTATTGCTCATAACAAGACATTGGCAGGGCAATTATACAGCGAATTCAAAGAGTTTTTCCCAAACAATGCCGTTGAATATTTTGTCAGTTACTATGATTATTACCAACCTGAAGCCTATGTACCACAGACCGATACGTATATCGAGAAGGATGCAAGTATTAATGATGAAATTGATAAGCTGCGACACTCAGCAACATCGGCATTATTTGAACGTCGCGATGTCATTATCATTGCCAGTGTATCCTGCATTTATGGGTTAGGTTCACCTGAAGAATATAAAGAGCTTGTATTATCACTAAGGGTCGGCACGGAAATCGAGCGGAATGAACTGCTTCGGAAATTGGTTGATATCCAGTATACCCGAAATGATATTGACTTCCATCGGGGTACCTTCCGGGTTCGCGGTGATGTTGTGGAAATTTTCCCCTCTTCACGAGATGAGCATTGTATCCGTGTTGAATTTTTTGGTGATGAAATTGATCGAATTCGGGAAGTCGATGCGTTGACGGGCGAGATTATCGGAGAACGGGAACATGTGGCGATTTATCCGGCTTCCCACTATGTTACACGGGAAGAAAAAATGCAAGTCGCCATTAAAAATATTGAACTAGAATTACAAGAACGGTTAAAGGAACTCCGGGATCAAGGGAAGCTTTTAGAAGCACAAAGATTGGAACAGCGGACAAATTATGATTTGGAAATGATGCGGGAAATGGGTTTTTGTTCAGGAATTGAAAACTATTCCCGTCATTTAACCTTAAGGGAAGCGGGCGCTACCCCATATACGTTGCTCGACTATTTTCCAGAGGATTTTTTAATCGTTGTTGATGAATCCCATGTAACGATTCCGCAAATCCGGGGTATGTATAACGGAGACCAAGCAAGAAAAAATGTACTTGTTGAACATGGCTTCCGCTTACCATCTGCCTTGGATAACCGACCGCTTAAGTTTGAAGAATTTGAAAAACATATCAACCAAATTATTTACGTTTCAGCAACTCCGGGACCATATGAATTGGAACATTGTCCGACGGTGGTTGAACAAATTATTCGTCCGACCGGCTTACTGGATCCGATTATAGAGGTCCGTCCGATCAAAGGACAAATTGATGACCTTATCGGAGAAATTCAAGAACGAATTCGGAAAAATGAGCGGGTTCTTGTAACGACATTAACGAAAAAAATGTCCGAGGATTTAACCGATTATTTGAAAGAAATCGGGATTAAAGTTCAGTATTTACATTCTGAAGTAAAAACATTGGAGCGGATTGAGATTATTCGTGATTTGCGACTGGGCAAATATGATGTCATTGTCGGGATTAACTTGTTACGGGAAGGACTTGATATTCCGGAAGTGTCCCTTGTTGCCATTTTAGATGCAGATAAAGAAGGATTTTTACGGTCAGAACGTTCATTAATCCAAACGATTGGCCGGGCAGCGAGAAATGCAAACGGAAAAGTCATTATGTATGCGGACCAAATTACTCGTTCAATGGATTTCGCAATCAATGAAACAAAACGGCGGCGCCAAATCCAAGAAGAATATAATCGGAAACATGGCATTACCCCGAAAACGATTCAAAAAGAAATTCATGATGTTATTCGTGCAACCATTGCCGCTGAAGAACAGGAAGAATACAGTACGACTGATAAATATGGAAAGTTATCTAAGAAAGAACGGGAAAAATTAATTCAAAAATTAGAAGCGGAAATGAAAGAAGCAGCCAAAGCACTTGACTTTGAACGCGCTGCTGAATTGAGAGACTTGGTATTAGAGTTGAAAGCAGAAAGGTGACGATAAATGAAGGATCAAATTAAAGTAAGAGGTGCACGGACAAATAATTTAAAAAATATTGATGTCGATATTCCCCGTAATCAACTTGTAGTCTTTACGGGGTTATCCGGTTCAGGAAAATCTTCGCTGGCTTTTGATACCATTTATGCTGAAGGTCAACGTCGGTATGTCGAGTCGCTTTCTGCTTATGCCAGGCAGTTTTTAGGACAAATGGACAAGCCGGATGTTGATTCCATTGGAGGATTATCTCCGGCTATTTCTATTGACCAAAAAACGACCAGTCGGAATCCCCGTTCAACAGTTGGAACAGTTACGGAAATATATGATTATTTGCGATTACTGTATGCTCGTATTGGTCACCCGATTTGTCCGAACCATGGCATTGAAATCACCTCACAAACCGTTGAACAGATGGTCGATCGTATATTGGAATATCCGGAGCGGACCCGGATTCAAATCTTAGCTCCGGTTGTCTCCGGCAGAAAGGGGACGCACGCCAAAGTTCTTGAAGACATAAAGAAAGAAGGGTTTGTCCGCGTCCGTATTGACGGAGAAATGCTTGAATTGAACGATGATATTGAGCTGGAAAAAAATAAAAAGCATTCCCTCGATGTTGTCATTGACCGGATTATTATAAAAGAAGGAGTCACAGCGCGGCTGACCGACTCATTGGAAACAGCATTGAAACTAGGACAAGGACGCGTCATAATCGATGTCATTGGTCAAGAAGAATTACTTTTCAGTGAGTTACATGCTTGTCCGTATTGTGGTTTTTCCATCGGGGAATTGGAACCAAGGATGTTTTCGTTTAACAGTCCGTTTGGGGCTTGCCCGGATTGTGACGGGATTGGTTCGAAATTGGAAGTGGATCTCGACCTTGTCATTCCGGATAAAAACTTAACTTTACGACAAGGGGCGATTGCACCTTGGGAACCGGTCAGTTCCCAATATTATCCGCAATTATTAGAAGCGGTTTGTAATCATTACGGGATTGATATGGATGTACCGGTGAAAGATATTCCGCAACATTTAATGGATAAAATTTTATACGGTTCAGATGGGGAATTAATTCACTTCCATTATGAAAATGATTTTGGCATGATTCGGGATACGGATATCGAATTTGAAGGCGTTCTTCGCAATATTGAACGCCGTTTTCGGGAATCCACTTCTGATTATACAAGAGAACAAATGGAAAAGTATATGGCGCAAAACCCTTGTCCGACATGTAAAGGATATCGCTTGAAAAAAGAAACATTGGCAGTGAAAATTAATGGACTTCATATTGCGGAAGTAACCGACTTTTCCATTCAAGAAGCTCTCCATTTTTTCGATACATTGGAATTAAGTGAAAAAGAACAAAACATTGCTCGCTTAATTTTGCGGGAAATTAAGGAACGGCTCGGTTTTCTTGTTAATGTCGGTTTGGATTATTTAACCTTGAGCAGGGCGGCCGGTACATTATCCGGTGGAGAAGCACAACGGATTCGTCTGGCAACTCAGATCGGTTCCCAATTAACGGGTGTCCTGTATATTTTGGATGAGCCGTCAATTGGTTTGCATCAACGCGATAATGATAAATTAATTGAAACGATGAAACGAATGCGTGATCTTGGAAATACGTTAATCGTTGTTGAACATGATGAAGATACGATGTTGGCAGCTGATTATCTTGTCGACGTTGGACCCGGAGCGGGTGTTCATGGAGGCACGGTTGTTTCAGCCGGAACACCGGAACAAGTGAAGGGTGATCCGCATTCATTAACAGGTCAATATTTAGCCGGCAAAAAATTTATTCCGTTGCCACAAGAACGGCGAAAAGGAAATGGACAATATTTGGAAGTTGTTGGCGGTAAAGAAAACAATTTAAAAAATATCCGTGTTAAATTTCCTCTCGGTACATTTATTGCGGTCACCGGTGTTTCCGGATCAGGTAAAAGTACATTAGTTAATGAAATTTTATATAAAAGCCTATCACAAAAATTAAATCGTGCCAAAGTGAAACCGGGGCAACATAAAGAAATCAAAGGAATAGAAAATCTGGAAAAAGTTATCGATATTGACCAGTCACCGATCGGACGTACTCCACGTTCCAATCCGGCTACTTATACAGGTGTTTTCGATGATATCCGTGATGTATTTGCAGCGACGAACGAGGCCAAAATTCGCGGCTATAAAAAAGGACGCTTTAGTTTTAATGTTAAAGGCGGTCGCTGTGAGGCATGTAAAGGGGACGGCATCATTAAAATTGAAATGCACTTTCTTCCGGATGTTTATGTACCATGCGAGGTTTGTCATGGAAAACGGTACAATCGTGAAACATTGGAAGTGAAATATAAAGGGAAAAATATTGCGGACGTGCTTGATATGACCGTAGAAGATGCATTGGAGTTTTTTGCCAATATCCCAAAAATTAAACGGAAAATCCAAACGATTTATGATGTTGGTCTCGGGTATATGAAACTTGGTCAACCGGCAACGACATTATCCGGTGGGGAAGCACAACGGGTTAAGCTTGCCTCCGAATTGCATCGGCGTTCCAATGGCCGCACTTTGTATATTTTGGACGAACCGACAACCGGTCTTCATGCTGATGATATTGCCCGTCTCCTCGATGTTTTACAACGTCTTGTTGAAAACGGCGATACGGTGGTCGTTATTGAACATAATCTCGATGTGATAAAAACAGCGGACTATATTATTGATCTGGGTCCGGAAGGCGGGGATCGCGGCGGTACGGTTATTGCGAAAGGAACGCCTGAACAAGTGGCCAAAACAGATGTGTCTTACACCGGTTATTATTTGAAACGGGTTATCGAGAGAGACCGAGAACGGATGAAAAACATGATTCGGGAAAAAGAAGAACTACCAATACAATCATAAATGCTAGATCAAAGCTAACATACATGTTTAAAATATGTATTAACCAGAAAAAACTGTTTCACTAATAGATGAAAAGGCATGGTAACTCAAGTTTTGATTACCATGCCTTTTTGTGTAAAGGAATTAATTTCAAATAGTTTTATATTGAAAATGTATATGTTGCTTTTACAGAATTGATTTGTTCAAATAGTTTTATATAAGAGAGCTTTTTAAATAAAATTTATACTGACTACCTTGACTTGCCATAATGTGCGATACTAAAAGTTTATTCATATCGTAAAGCTTCGATTGGGTCTAAATTCGATGCTTTATTAGCAGGTAAGATGCCGAATATGATACCGATAAACATCGAGAACAATAATCCGACTAAAACGACCGGCAATGAGACAAGTATTGGAAAACCGATTATCGACGAAACCAAATAAGCGACACCAGCACCAAATAAAATCCCAATCGTCCCGCCGATTAACGTTAATGTCATTGCTTCGACTAAAAACTGAAATAAAATTTGACCTCTTGTCGCACCCAAAGCCATCCGGGTACCTATTTCACGGGTACGCTCGGTAATGGAAACAAGCATAATATTCATGACGCCAATTCCACCGACTAATAAAGAAACTCCGGCAATACATCCAATAATCAGGGTCATAATGGATGTAATTTGGCCAATCCCTTCAGCAATTTCTTCCATGTTTGTCACTTGGTAGGCTTCCTCTGTTCCATGAATTTGATTTAATAATTGTGCTGCTTTCTTTCCTGCTTCTTGCAATTTCTCAGTATTTTCAGCTTGAATCGTTATGGAACTGATTTTGTTGTTACCGGTGATCGTCCGCCAAGTTTTCCAAGGAACATATACTTCATTAGAACTAAATGATGCCAACAACCCGGTTGGTTTTTCTAAAACACCGACAACTTCAAAAGGCTGTGATTGAACATAAATAATTTTTCCTAACGGCTCCTCTTTTTCAAATAATTCCTTGCTAAGACCTGAACTGATTACAGCCGCACGTCCGCCCCCTAAAAAATCTGATGGCAGTAAATTTCTTCCGCTCGATACGTTTAACTCGTTTACTTCAATGTACGTTTGGTTAATACCGGAAATAGATGACTCAATTGTATTTTCCCGGTAGCGAACATTGCCAAATTCATCACTGGATGTCACAATTTTTGAAATTTCCGGGATTGTTTCAATGGAACGGATATCGTCTTCCGTAAACGGTGACCAAAGAGCATCCGGATTTTCCTTCATTTCTTCTTCAGAGGGGGAGTAAGATAAAGAAACCGTATTTCCGGAACCAACAATTAGTGATTTGAGCTTTTCCGTTCCCCCTTGACCAAGTGCGACAATGAAAATGACGCTCGATACACCAATAATTATGCCAATCATTGTTAAAATTGAACGCATTTTATGAACAAAGATGGAGGAGAAAGCAATTTTAATATTTTCGACAATACTCATAGGATCTCTCCTCTATTTTCTTGATCAATATCTTGAACGATGTACCCGTCACGTAATAAGATTAACCGATTGGCATAGCTGGCCACTTCTTCTTCGTGCGTAACAACAATTACGGTAGTCCCGTCTTCTTTATTTAACATAGTAAATAGCTCCATAATCTGTTCGCTTGTTTTTGTATCGAGAGCACCGGTCGGTTCATCAGCCAGGATCAGATCGGGTTTATTGACAATGGCTCTGGCAATTGCCACCCGTTGTTTTTGGCCACCTGACAGCTCATTGGGTAAGTGTAACATCCGATCCCCGAGTCCAACTTTCTCTAAAGCTTCTTTTGCTCGTTCTTCCCGCTCTTTCTTTTTAACTCCGGCATAAATCATCGGAAGTTCAACATTTTTCAACGCATTTAATCGCGGTAACAAATTAAATTGTTGAAAGACAAAGCCAATCGCCCGGTTGCGAATTTTTGCCAGTTCATGCTCTTTATACTGCAAAACCTCTTTCCCGTTTAAAAAATATGTACCCTCAGTCGGTCGATCGAGAAATCCAATAATATTCATTAAAGTGGATTTTCCGGAACCGGACGGGCCCATAATTGAGATAAATTCTCCTCTATTAATCTTTAAATCAATTCCGTTTAGAACAAGAACATCTTCATTCCCTAGTGAATAACTTTTTTTAATAGAAGCCAATTGGATCATTTTACAATCACTTCCATGCCATCTTGAATGTCATCGGACGGGTCTTTAATGACTTTATCTTTCTTGGTAACCCCATCTTTAATTTCAATGGATTCGAGTGAGGCGTTGCCAACTTTTACTTCTTTTCTTACAGCTTTTCCATTTTTAACAATGAAAACATAACTTTTTTCCCCGTCTTGTTTAACAGCAGTTAATGGGAGAGTTTTAGCCGTGTATTCATTGGCGGTGATTTCAATAATCATTTGAAACCCGGGCTTTAACTCAATATTTTGATCGGTTACTTCAATTTCGATCGTATATTGAACGCCGCTTTGTGCACCTGAATCTTGTAAACCGGTCGACTCTTCGGGTAAATATGAAATACTTTTCACTTTCCCTGACCATGTCTTATCAGGAACTGTGTCCGCAGTTAGTTTAACCGCTTGTCCTTCATTAATTTTCAGCGCATCATATTCTGAAACTGAGCCAACAACGATAAACTGACCAATTGAACCAATTTTCATAATCGGTTCGGGGATTTCCGAATTTGTTTTAAACTGGGCATCCTCATTTATCTCAATGATTTTACCGGCAATATCACTTACAACTTTCAAATCGGCTAACTGTTGGTTAATATTGTCTTTTTGTAATTGAGCTTGCTTTAATTCAAGTTTTGCTTGTTCCAACTGAAGATTTACTTGATCACGTTCTTTCTTTAATGTTTCATCATCTTTATTGTCTTTTAAAAGTTTATCTATTTCCTTTAGCTGTTTTTGTGTATCTTCAATTTGTAAATTGACCGACTGGATTTGCAACTCATTTTGTTTTTGTTCCATTAAAAGCTGGTCACTTTTATAGGTGAAAAGCGGGGTTCCTGCTTGAACATCGTCACCAACTTTTACTGAGATATCTGCAATCTTTCCTTTCGTTGCATCATAGTAAATCGACTGTTCGTTTGCCAGTTTTAATGTTCCTTGTGAGATAACATTTTCGGATAATTTTTCCTCCTTAACGGAAGCAACTTCAACTTCAATATTATTACCGGAAGCTTTTATTAGATTAAAAGAAAACAAGGTTACAATAATGGCGATAATTCCAATGGTTATCCATAGTTTTTTATTTTTCATCAATATACACCTTTCACTTACTTATAGAATAGAAACAATGACCGATTCAGATATTACTTCTTAGGCCCATCCGATCATGGAGAAAAAGATCGATAACATGTAAAAACCGATGGAAACACCCCATGCTAATTCTTTGGAAAAAGATGCCACCTTCTGTAATCCAATTGCCGATAAGATGACACTCCAAATGGAAAAAACTTCAATATTATCAAATACTGCCTTTAGTGCACCATCAGCGGGGATCAATGTAGTAAGACTAGTGAACGTAGTAGTTGACGACCCGGTAATGACCATGCCAATTCCGTTTACAATCATGCCTAAAGCAGTTAGGATCAATAAATATACATTCATTGAAAACAGCTGGCGGAACGATACATTCGAACGTGCTAACCTTGCAATCAACAAATAAACAAGCGTACCAATAAACGCAGTTACAATAGGTACAATCACACCGGCAATAATAGAACCGATTACTAAAAATGGGGCTAACTCTTCCGGTAAACCTTCATTTCCTGACTCGGTGTTGGTTGTAACAATGATCATTCCAATGCTAAACACAAGAATAATCATTAACAATGGTCCCCAGATTTTCGGTTTTTCTTTTATTCTGGCAAAATGTTCGCTTGGACTCCAAAGAATCCCCCATAGACTTGGACTCTTCTTTTCAATTTCATTTGTTTCTAATCTTTCTTCCACAACAATCCATCCCTTCTTTATGGTTTACTCTAATTTTTACGGATTTGAAGAAAAAAGGTTTCAAACCCGTATGATTTATTTTAAAGGTACTAATAACTTGATATTGCCATAATCGTGCAGCGATCTGATTGATACAGCTGTTTTATCAGCAATTTCTTCAATTCAAAAAAATTTTTTCCATTTCCAATCCTCCATTTAGATACGTATTAAAGCTCTATTCTTACTATAAAGCCTAACGTAACTGTAGGTTCAAGAGGAAATTTAATCGAAAAAAAATTGTTTTTTGATGAAACTGATTTAAAAAAAGGATTGCCCGCTCTCTAGCGAATTTTACAGACTGTCCCTTTGCTTTAAAAAACACTACATGATAAAAATTTTTAAGCAACATAAGCTATTTCCATGAAACTTTTCGGTTTGAATTACGTAAAAAGTATAAATAAATGAGAGACTTTGTAAAGGACGTGAAAAATATGAAGGAAGAACGGAAGAAAATTTTAGAAATGGTGAAGACAGGCCAAGTGAGTATTGAAGAAGCGGAAAAATTGTTGGAAGAACTCGAAAACATGGAGTCACTAAAAGAAGAAAAAAAAGCGAAAATGGCTGAAGAATTATCAAAAATTGAAGCATACAAATCCAGTCATAAACAAAATGAGAAGGAGACTTTTCATCAGTCAAGTTCTACAAAAACATCAACATTTGCCAAGGAAGCAAAAGATACATTGACCAATTTGTTTGAAGGAGCAATGAAGAAAATAAAGGAAATGGACTTGGATTTCCATCATTCGGTCAATGTTTCACACGTATTTCAACAAAATGAAAACAAGTTTAAAGATGTGTTTATTGAAATTCCAAATGGTTCTGTACAGCTGATTGTATGGGATCATTCCGACGTCCGTGTGGAATGTGAAGGGAAAGTGTATCGCGAGGAAGATCCTGTTCAAGGGAAAGAGCGATTTTTAGAAAATATTGAGTTTCGTGTCGATCAAGAGGCCCTTGCTTTTTTAGCTAAAGAGAAATTCATGAAGGTTGACACAAAAGTTTTCTTACCACAAAGCGTTTATAACAAAGTTGCGATTAAACTGTTTAACGGCACGATTAGCGGGGAAGGCGTTAAAGGGAAAAAAATTAATTTTCAAACGTCCAATGGAGGCATCCGATTAGAAAGTTGTGAAGCAGAAAAGGCAGATCTTGAAACTGTGAATGGAACGATAAACTTGACCCAATGTAAAATAGATGATGCGGAAACGGAAACAATGAACGGTAAGGTGACGATTGACGGTTCCTATCAAAAAATCGATGCAGAAACAATAAGCGGTTCAATTTCTGTTCGGATTAGTAAACCGGCACCGCAATCGGTTAAGTTATCAAGTGGGGCAGGCAGTATCCATGTAAGAATCGCTAATGATTTACCGGTAAGCGGAGAGGTTAAATCCAATTTTGGCAATGTTCAGGTTGATTTATCCAATCTATATAAAATTGACGAGAAAAAGGAAATGATTCAAAAAGTCATCAAGTTTGATACAACAGCAGAATTACAAAATAAAATGTATTTATTTGCAGAATCGAAAACGGGTTCTGTTACTGTTCAACCGTATTAAAAGAATTGGCTAAAACAACTCTTCTCTCAACTTTTTATTATTTAATAAAGTTGAGAGGGAGTTTTTTAATTTTGTACTTATAACGTTTTTGTTTCGGGTTCTTTGGTTTCAGGAAAAAACATGGTAAAATGGAACATACAAAGAGTTAAGTAATAGACAAATTGAAGCCTAAGTGAGGGAGTTCTTACATGTCAAAAGTGACCATCAAGGATATTTTAAATAAATTTAAATTAGAATTGATCAGTGGGGAAGAGGGCATCAATCGTCCAGTAACGACAAGTGATATTTCCCGTCCTGGACTTGAAATGGCCGGATTTTTTGATTATTATCCGGAAGATCGTTTGCAGTTATTAGGAAGAACTGAATTGACATTTTTTTCCATGCTAAATGAGGAAGATCGCATCGTCCGGATGCAGCGGCTTTGTACCGATGTCACCCCGGGGATTATTATTACACGTGGGCTGGAAATCCCAGAAGAATTAATTGAGGCTTCCGAGCAAGAAGCAGTACCGGTTATGCGTTCAAATTTGAAAACGACACAATTAGTCAGCCGATTAACAAATTATTTGGAAATTGCGCTTGCTCCGACAATTGCTATTCATGGTGTGTTGGTTGATGTATACGGCGTTGGTGTTCTTATTACCGGTCAAAGTGGAGTTGGTAAAAGTGAAACAGCTTTGGAACTTGTGAAACGGGGGCATCGGCTTGTTGCAGACGATTGTGTGGAAATACGCCAAGAAGATCAAGAATCGCTAGTAGGAAATTCACCCCCACTCATAGAACATCTTCTTGAAATTCGCGGACTCGGTATCATTGATGTTATGACATTATTTGGTGCCGGAGCTGTTCGATCCTATAAGAGAATAACGATGTGCATCCATTTAGAAAACTGGGATCAAAATAAACGTTATGACCGGTTGGGACTCGATGAAGATAAAATGAAAATTTTTGATGTCGAAATTCCGAAATTAACCATCCCGGTTCGTCCCGGAAGAAACTTGGCTGTTATTATCGAAGTGGCGGCCATGAATTTTCGTTTGAAAAGAATGGGTGTCAATACAGCAAAGCAATTCACCCAAAGGCTCCAAGAAACGATTAAAGATCATGATCATGATGATTAACATACCTGTTCAATTCTGTACGCAATGCTCTTTATTTTAATCAGAAATAATTTTAAAACTGATTGTTGTTTGTTACAATTAGTGAAATGACAGGGAAGTTCTCTCTCGTCAAACTGTTTCTTTTTGAAACGTATAGAAGGAGTTGTTGAGATGCTTTATCATGTTCAGCCCTTAAATCCGGTGGCCTTAGAGCTTGGCCCTTTATCAATCCGATGGTACGGAATCATTATTGCTTTAGGCATTGTAATTGCATATATATTAGCAACCCGTGAAGGAAAGAGACGAGGTCTTCCGGATGAAATTTTCGCTGATCTTTTACTTTGGGCCATTCCGATTTCCATTATTTGTGCCAGAATTTATTATGTTCTTTTCAAATGGGACTATTATTCGGTTAATCCGGGGAAAATAATTGCCATTTGGGAAGGCGGAATTGCCATCCATGGTGCCCTAATTGGGGCGATCGTTACCGCTGTCGTTTTTTGCCGGAAACGAAATATCTCTTTTTGGAAATTAGCTGATATTGCCGCACCAAGTATTATCATTGCTCAAGCGATTGGCCGGTGGGGGAATTTTATGAACCAAGAAGCCCATGGGGGACCGGTTACTCGCGAATTTTTGGAAGGCTTGCACTTACCTGATTTTATCATTAATCAAATGTATATAAACGGTTCCTATTATCATCCAACCTTTTTATATGAATCGCTCTGGAGTTTGCTTGGTTTTATACTTTTACTTCTATTAAGAAGAGTTAATTTGAAACAGGGAGAAATCTTTTTAGCTTACGGAATTTGGTATTCAATCGGTCGCTATTTCATTGAAGGGCTTCGAACCGACAGTTTATATTTTTTCGATACAGATATACGAGTGGCTCAGCTCGTTTCTGCTGCTGTTATCATTATTTCACTTGCCTTAATTATTTTTAGAAGGACGAAACATAATATTCCGCGTTATTTAGATTAAAATCATTTTCATGGTCAATCCGATAAAGGGGGAGTAGTATCTTGTTAAATTCGGTAAAACAAGGGATTATGAATGGGTTACACACCACTTGGACATTGGGAAAAGTTATTTTTCCGGTAACCTTAATCGTCTCTTTGTTACAATATACTCCTGTACTTCCGTGGTTATTTGACAAGTTGGCACCATGTATGTCCGTTTTCGGTTTGTCGGGTGAGGCGGCCATCCCTCTTGTACTGGGTAATCTATTAAACTTATATGCGGCAATCGGCGGGATTTTAACACTTGAACTCACTGTTAAAGAGGTATTTATTATTGCAGTTATGCTTAGTTTTTCCCATAATTTACTAATTGAAACAAGTGTGGCATTAAAATCAGGTGTTAAACTCTGGGTCGTTTTATCTGTTCGGATCGGTTTAGCATTGGTTACAGCCTTAATTATCAATTTGGTTTGGCCGGGCGGGAGTGAAATGGCCCAATATGGTTTAATAACAGCAAATGAAACAGCACCGGTTGGTATGGCGGCTATTTTTCTTGCTGGCTTGCAAAAAGCCGTATTAGGTGCTCTTCAGTTGGCGATGATTGTAATTCCATTAATGATCGGCATTCAAATTCTTAAAGATTTAAAATGGTTGAATGTATTTACCGGATGGATGGCTCCCGTTACCCGTGGATTAGGGATGAATGAAAATACGGCATTGGTTTTGACGGCCGGCTTAATTTTCGGTTTAGCCTACGGGGCAGGTGTATTATTGCAAGCGGTGAAAGAGCATGGTGTCAGCAAAAAAGATGCGACATTGGCATTTATTTTTCTCGTTGCGTGCCATGCTGTCGTTGAAGATACATTGATTTTTGTTCCATTAGGTATCCCGGTTATTCCTTTATTTATAATTCGTTTATGTACGGCAATTGCTTTAACACTTATTGTCAGCAGGATCTGGAATCGGATGGAACTAGCAGCAAAAAGAAAGGGAATCTCTTATGAAACAAAATATTGATACGATTTTATTTGATTTAGACGGGACATTAGTTAACACATATGAACTTATTTTGCAATCGTTTCTTTATACTTTTCATCAATTTGGTTTCGATGAATTGAAGAGGGAAGACTGTTACAAATTTATTGGACCAACTTTACTTGAATCGTTCTCATCAGTTGCACCGGATAAAGCGGAAGAAATGATCCATTACTATCGAACGTTTAATAAAAAACATCATGATAAACTTGTTCGTGAGTTTCCGGGGGTTCTCGAGACAATCGATACGCTTTCCAAACAAGGATATAAGCTCGGTGTTGTTTCTACTAAAGTACGAGAGATGGTTTTTAAAGCGTTGGATAAAACCAACTTAACTCCATATTTTCCTGTAGTGATCACATTGGACGAAGTTGAGAAGGCAAAACCGGATCCGGAACCGCTAAATAAAGCGATGCACTTGTTAGGGGCAAAACCGGAAAACACGTTGATGGTCGGCGATTCTTACCATGACATATTGGGGGCGAAAAATTCCGGCACTGGATCCGTTGGAGTTGCTTGGACAATTCAAGGGACAGACTACTTAAAGAAGTATAATCCGGATTTTTTAATTAATGATATGCGCGAGTTATTGGCAATTGTTGGAGTGAAATAATTTATGCGGAAAACGACCCGTTACCCGATTCAAGGAGCCAATTCATTATGGCAAATATATAAAACCGTGTCTTTTTGGAAGGTATTTAAAAACGTCATCGTTATTTTGATTGCTCGTTATACACCGTTCATGTCCTGGAAAGTTTGGATGTACCGTAAGTTTTTAAAAATGAAGGTGGGCGATCATACGGCTTTTGCGTTTATGGTCATGCCGGATATAATGTTTCCGGAAAAAATTAATGTTGGTAAAAATACGATTATTGGATATCATACGACGATTTTGGCACATGAATATTTGATTGATGAATATCGGGTAGGAGAGGTTCGAATTGGGGATGAGGTCATGATCGGTGCAAATTCAACAATACTGCCGGGAGTAGAAATTGGTGACCGGGCAACGGTTTCTGCAGGGACACTTGTGAACCGTAATGTTCCTTCGGGTTCGTTTGTCGGTGGAAACCCAATGCGGGTTATTTATACAAAAGAAGAGATGGAAAAAAGAAGAAACCATGACCGCTTGACCGATCCTCTAAATAAATAAGTTTTTAAAATTAAAGTGATGTTGAATGCGGGACGAAGAATCTTCCGGTAGTGGCTTTTTCCGAGCACGAAGAAAATGATACTTTTCGGCTGTGTGCTTCTCTACTGCTTTATTACATCATTATATAAATACATCATGATTTTTGGAGGATGTTTTGTGAGTAAAAATGTAAGCAATAATCATATTGATGGTAATATTTTAATGTTCAATCCTTCAGGGGAATTTTTCTTTTCAAAGGGAATTGCAGCATTTGAAAGGAATGATTTGGTAAAGGCAAAAAAGTATTTGGCTCGTGCTTGGAAATTTGAACCAACTGAGCCAATTATTGCTTGTCAACTTGCCATTGTTTTAACTGAAATGGGTGAATATGATTCTTCTAATAAAATTTTACTGAAAGTGCTCAGTGAAATCGATCCATACATGGTTGAATGTCACTACTTTTTAGCAAATAATTATGCCTATATTGGTAATTATATGGAAGCAAAGAAACATGTCAAACAATATTTGAAATCAGCTCCAAATGGGGAATATACAAGTGATGCACAGGAATTATTGGAAATCATATCTCTTGAAGCAGATGAAATAAAAACGACTTGTTTGACAGAAAATCATATGGAGTACGAAGATGAACTGATTGAAAAACAGGAACATTCGCGAAAATTAATGGAAGACGGTGATTTTGATGGAGCAGTTCCATTATTAGAACAAATGATTCGTGAGTACCCAAATTTTTGGCCTGCGTTTAACAATCTGGCATTGGCCTATTTTTATCAAGGAAAATCCAAAGAGTCTGTTGAGATACTCCAACGAGTGTTGGAAGAAAACCCGGGAAACTTACATGCATTATGTAATCTGTCGGTGCTTGATTTTTATAAAGGAAAGAATGTAAAGCCGTTATTAGATATATTAAAAAAAGTTTATCCCATTTCTGTTGATCATCGTTATAAATTAGGTGTTACTTTGTTAATTTTAGAACAATATGAACTTGGCTATCATTGGCTCAAGAAAATTTTACATGACGGCAATGAAGTTGAGGGTATTTTTTATTATTGGTTTGCCTATGCCGCCTATAAGATGGGAAAAATGAACTTAGCAGAAAAAGCATGGAAGAAGCTCTTGTTAGAACATCCGGAAAAGGACGGGCAGGAACCTTGGAAACATGAAGAAATACCAATGTTTACGAAATGATTGAGCATAATAGTGGTAAAATGTTTGAAATTTATGTAGTATCAAGAACTACAGGGGCACTTGAATCTGTTGCAAATTTGTAGTAATTGGTGTCAATCTATTGAGCTTTAGGGACATAACGCATAACGAACAGAAAATCTGTTCAAACTGTCCATAAAAAAGATTCTCATCGATAAAACGAATTCGAAAACCGATTAAACCGTCCATAACAATACCTGATACCATATCACTGGAATACGAGGAGTGTGTAGAATGTCAGAGGATAAAATTTATGATGTAATAATAATTGGGGCAGGTCCTGCAGGTATGACTGCAGCTGTCTATACATCCCGTGCCAATTTGTCGACCTTAATGATTGAACGGGGTGTACCGGGTGGACAAATGATGAATACAGAAGAAGTAGAGAATTATCCCGGTTATGATTCAATTTTAGGTCCGGACCTTTCTAATAAAATGTTCGAACATGCGAAAAAATTTGGTGCCGAATACGCATATGGCGATATTAAAGAAATTATTGACGGGAAAGAATTTAAAATAGTGAAAGCCGGCTCAAAAGAGTTTAAGGCAAGAGCCATCATCATTGCGACCGGTGCCGAATATAAAAAACTCGGTGTCCCGGGAGAAAATGAACTGGGCGGACGCGGTGTTTCGTACTGTGCAGTCTGTGACGGTGCTTTTTTCAAAAATAAACAATTGGTGGTCGTCGGTGGTGGTGACTCTGCTGTTGAAGAGGGCGTATACTTAACGAGATTTGCTGAAAAGGTAACGATTGTACACCGGCGTGATCAGTTGCGGGCACAAAAGATTTTACAAGATCGCGCATTTGCTAATGAAAAAGTAGACTTTATTTGGAATCATACAGTTAAGGCGATTAACGAAAAGGATGGCAAAGTCGGCAGTGTTACCTTAGTTTCTACTGTTGATGGCACTGAAAAAGGATTCCCTTGTGACGGCGTATTTATTTATATTGGGATGATCCCTTTGACAAAGCCTTTTGAAAATCTAGGAATTACGAATGAAGCCGGTTATATTGAAACAAATGAGTTAATGGAAACAAAAGTTCCCGGGATTTTTGCGGCCGGTGATGTACGTGAAAAACAACTTCGCCAAATCGTAACGGCAACGGGTGATGGAAGTATTGCCGCTCAAAGTGCTCAACATTATATTGAGGAACTTTTAGAACAATTATAATAATATTAAAGCTGAAAGAGGGCTCATTCTTTCATTAACAATTTAAAGAAAAAAAGTAATCGTCGTTTAACGCTGCTGTAACACGTATGAAACAAAGAAAGAGTATTATAAAGGTATGAAGAAATTGACCCCCTTTTAAATATATTTTTTTGGTACAGGAGATATCCTGTACTTTTTTTGTATGTTTACAATAACTAGGGGAAGTCGACACCCCGCTGATGTTAGATTTTATCACTTATTTCTACAGGTAATGATTATTCATTCACTTCATTGTTTGCATGTGATAAGGTATAGTATAATAATATTAGTTAAGTAATAATATAATGATTTACCTTTACCTTTATAATCATGATGGTGAAATTCACGGTGTTAAAAGCCGGTCAACCAATAGCAATTACTATATTATGTTGACTTGATTATATGGTCTGGAGTGAGTGAGAGAAATGCAAAGAGTTGCAAATTGTATATATATGAAAAACGGGGAAATCTTGTTGTTGCAAAAACCTCGTCGCGGCTGGTGGGCCATACCGGGTGGAAAAGTAGAGCCAAAAGAAACCGTAAAAGCAGCAGCCATCCGTGAATATGGGGAGGAGACGGGAATCCAAATTCGCGATCCCATCATAAAAGGTATATACACTTTTTTAATAGAAGATGATGATAAGTTTACCGAATGGATGATGTTTACTTTTTTTACGAATCAAGGTGACGGCATACAAAAAAATGTAACAAGGGAAGGAAAGCTGCAATGGCATCCGGTCGATAAATTAGATGAATTACCAATGGCTGAAGGAGATCGATTGATTATTCAACAAGCCTTATTTGGGGAAAATGTTCAGTTTGGTACATTCCATTACACAAAAGATTTCCAGCTAATATCACAAAAGTTGGATTGATAAATCTTATATTTACCAAATTTATAAAAGGGACTCTGGTGCCCGTTCATCGTTCAATCGATACGTTGTAAATAATTTTAAAAGGAATGGTGGTAAGAACAGTGGAAAATTCCAATGAGTTGCAAATAGTTATTATAACCGGAATGAGTGGTGCCGGCAAAACGGTTGCTATTCAAAGTTTTGAGGATCTCGGTTTTTTTTGTGTAGATAATTTACCACCAAGTCTTTTGCCGAAATTTTTAGAGTTAATGAGAGAATCCAAGAATAAAATGAATAAGGTTGCTTTGGTTATGGACTTACGCGGTCGTGAATTTTTTGAACAATTAATTCACGTTTTGGATGAATTGCAACATTACTCATGGCTAACCCCACATATATTATTTTTAGATGCCGATGACGCCACTTTGGTAAGAAGGTATAAAGAAACGCGCCGTTTTCACCCATTGGCCAAATCGGGATTGCCGCTAGACGGGATTCGTAATGAGCGACAATTACTGGAAGAGTTAAAGGCAAGAGCACAAACAATTATAAACACATCCGAGTTAAAGCCGAAAGAATTGCGTGAAAAAATCACAGAAAAATTTACCAACAGCAGGCAAAATTTATTTACGGTAAATGTAATCTCTTTTGGTTTTAAACATGGGATTCCGATCGACGCAGATTTAGTTTTTGATGTCCGATTTTTACCAAATCCATTTTATATTGAACAATTACGTCCGAAAACAGGGCTCGATCAGGATGTATATGAATATGTAATGAAATGGACGGATACAAGTAAATTTTTAGAAAAGATATCGGATTTATTATCTTTTATGTTACCGTTGTATAAACGAGAAGGAAAAAGTCAACTGGTAATTGCGATCGGTTGTACAGGTGGCCAGCATCGATCAGTCGCCATTGCCAAGTATTTGGGTGAAAAATTGGCAAAAGATTATCAAGTACAAGTGTCCCATAGAGAAATTGCAAATGAAAGGATTCAGAAACATGAATATTAGTCAACCAAGAATTGTGATCATCGGTGGAGGCACCGGTCTTCCGGTATTATTGCGTGGTATGAAAAGATTTCCGGTGGACATTACGGCTATTGTTACAGTTGCTGATGATGGCGGCAGCTCCGGACGTTTACGTGAAGATTTCCGAATACCGCCTCCGGGAGATATTAGAAATGTTCTCGCAGCACTTTCAGAAGTTGAGCCGTTAATCGAGGAGTTATTTCAACATCGTTTTGAGACGAATAGTGATTTGTCCGGTCATTCATTAGGTAACTTAATGTTGGCAGCGATGACGAACATTACCGGAAATTTTGCACATGCGGTTCATGAATTAAGCAGGGTACTCAATGTGAAGGGCAGAGTATTGCCATCAGCAAACCAAAGTGTTGTCCTTCACGCCGAAATGGAGGATGGGGTGATTATTCATGGAGAATCAAAAATACCGCTATACGGCAAAAGAATTAAGCGGGTATTTTTAACCCCTGACCATATTCATCCGTTACCCGAAACATTATATGCCATTCGAGAAGCGGATCTTATTGTAATCGGACCCGGTTCGCTTTATACAAGCATCTTGCCTAACCTAATTGTCCCTGAAATTGGGAATGAGCTCGCCAAGGCAAAGGCGAAAAAGGTGTATATATGTAATTTAATGACACAAAAAGGTGAAACAGGCGGTTTTTCTGCAAGTGATCATGTGAAAGCAATTTATGATCATACTGAACCATACTCCATCCAAAAAATCATCGTTAATAACGGCTACATTCCAGATTCGGTAAAATTGCGATATAAAGGTGAATACGCAGATCCAGTAAAGATTGATTATGATAATTTAGAGAAACTTGGAATCGAAATTATTGCCGATTCGATTGCAACCTTAACCGACGGCTTTTTGCGACATGATACAAAAACTTTATCGCAATTAATATTTAATATCTTAGAAAATGAAACAAAAAACCGCTTTCAATCGTAGTATTAGATGTATGAATGGAGGTTAGGGGATTGTCTTTTGCCTCAGATGTAAAAAAAGAATTAACCAATTTACCGATCGACGACACCTGCAGCAAATCGGAACTATCTGCATTAATTCGTATGAACGGTGCCGTTTCTTTTACGAATCAACGACTTGTTGTCGATATCCAAACAGAAAATGCAGCCATTGCGCGCCGGATCTACTCGCTTTTAAAAAAACACTACCAGGTGGATGTGGAATTATTTGTCAGGAAAAAAATGAGGTTGAAAAAAAACAACGTCTATATTGTTCGGTTAATTGACCAGGTCAAGGAAATTTTAAAAGACCTTTCTATTATTGATGAAGGATTTGAATTTCATCATCAAATAGCCCCCGAACTGATTCAAAAGAAAAGTTGCAAAAGGGCTTATTTAAGAGGTGCTTTTTTAGCAGGTGGTTCAATTAATAATCCCGAAACCTCTTCATATCATTTAGAGATTTTTACATTATATAAGGATCATAGTGAGGCGTTGTGTGAGCTTCTCAACTCTTTCTCATTAAACAGCAAAACTTTGGAGCGGAAAAAGGGTTGGATTACTTACTTGAAGGAAGCTGAAAAAATTTCCGATTTTCTGGGCATTATTGGTGCACACAATGCGTTGTTAAGATTTGAGGATGTCCGCATAGTCCGGGATATGAGAAACTCAGTGAATCGCTTGGTAAACTGTGAAACCGCAAATTTGAACAAAACGATTGGAGCGGCTATCAGACAAGTAGAAAATATTAAATTTATTGATCAAACGATTGGACTGGATTCGCTACCGGAAAAGCTGAGGGAAATCGCAAAATTAAGAATTGAATACCAAGATGTGACGTTGAAAGAATTGGGTGAAATGGTATCAGGAGGAATTAGTAAGTCGGGGATTAATCACCGGTTAAGAAAAATTGACGAAATTGCAGAAAAGCTGCGAGCGGGTCAAACCGTTCACTTCAAATAATTTTCTAAAAGATCGGGCGCTCAAGTTTTCTTTATACGAATAATCGTGGGGGGATATCGTTTCCCCCTTAGATTGAAGTTCCCCTTTATCCGGAAAATTAAAAGATTCATAGATATATACATTTATCAAGGAGGAAAGGATTATGTTAGAAAAAAATGTGAAAGTAAAATTAAAATCCGGCCTGCAAGCTCGACCGGCAGCATTATTTGTCCAGGAGGCGAATCGGTTTTCATCTGATATTTCAATTGAAAGTGAAAGTCGAACAGTCAATGCCAAAAGTATTATGGGGATTATGAGTTTAGCGATAGGTTCCGGGAAAACAATTAAAATCATTGCCGATGGTAGTGATGAGGCAGAAGCGTTGGAAGTATTAACGAAATTTGTTGAAGATGAAAATAATTAATTTGTTTTTTTGATAAAGCAAAAAGAGAAGGCTGTCAAATACCCGCCTGTTTTTTAAGCTAATTGGAGAGTATAAATTTTTCAATTTCTACTTTCCTAACGCCATAAGTGCAACTACGGCTCTGCCATCGCCTGAAGGCTCGGCAGTCGCTGAGTTTTCTTTAAAATGAATGAAGCGGTTACGGTTATGACAGCTTTTTTCGTCATCCAGAAAAAAACCGGGCGCATTACCCGGTTTTTTGACTATTTTCCAATTGTATTTCGACTGATGATGTGGTCAATCAATCCATATTCTTTTGCTCTTTCTGCAGACATAAAGTTATCGCGGTCTGTATCCCTTTCAATGACTTCTAGGGGTTGACCGGTATTTTCAGCCAAGATTTTATTTAATTTATCACGAGTATATAAAATATGTCTTGCTGCAATTTCAATTTCTGTTGCTTGACCTTGAGCACCGCCAAGTGGTTGGTGAATCATGACTTCTGCGTTTGGTAAAGCATAACGTTTCCCTTTTGCACCTGAAGAAAGCAGGAATGCACCCATAGATGCGGCCATTCCGATACAAATGGTTTGGACATCTGCTTTAACAAAATTCATCGTATCATAAATAGCCATACCTGCTGTTACACTTCCACCGGGACTGTTAATATAAAGGGAAATATCTTTCTCCGGGTTTTCGGCATCCAAGAATAATAACTGTGCAACAATCGAGTTGGCCGAGACATCATCAATTTGGCCGCCGAGAATAATAATCCGGTCTTTCAAAAGTCGGGAATAAATATCATATGCACGTTCCCCACGACTTGTTTGTTCAATAACTGTAGGAATTAAATTCATTTTTTATCCTCCTTTAATTGAAATTCCCTTTTACTAATTACCAAAGGTTTTCAATCTAATATATGTACATTCTACAACAAAGGTCAATAAAGGTCAAACAAAAGGCTACGAAGAAATAGAATTGATTTCTCCTTCAAATATTACCAAGTATATGTCATTTTAAACCTAAAAGAACATATTAAAACAAGCAGGGCTTGAATAAAATTCTCTTAATTGGAGGAAGAAATATGGAAAAAAACCGATATATTTATCCTGCAATTTTTGATTATGCGGAAGATGGAATTTCAGTAGAGTTTCCGGACTTACTTGGTTGCTTAACTTTTGGTGGCACGAATGAAGAAGCGTTAGCTATGGCAAAAGAAGCAATGGCGCATCATTTATACGGTATGGAGGAAGATAATGTATCGATCCCCGCACCTTCAAAAGCAACAGATATAAAAACAGAATCGAATCAAGTTGTTGATCTTGTTGAGGTATGGATGCCGCCATTCCGCAATGCTACTTATAATTCGTAGTACTTTTAAAAAGTTTCCTCACTTATATTATGTATAAAAAAATACCACTACGTCTTATAAACGTAATGGTATTCAGTGTTTGAACGCCCTCGGCAGGAATCGAACCCACATTTCAAGAACCGGAATCTTGCGTGCTATCCGTTACACCACGAGGGCAAACTGTATTACTGACGAACAAAAACTATTATAATTCAAATGCAATAATTAATCAAGAGGGAAAATGTTACTGGCCGTTTCGTTTTTCGCCTGTATGCATGCACGCCGCAATTGGGCTACCTTAGTAAAGTTGGAAATAAATATTTTTTCATTAATTTAGTCAATTTTTGTTTTCAATTTTGAAGAGAACCCTTACAATGAGAGTAAGGGAGAGATGTATATGAATATCGAATATGGAATGTTCCAACAACAAGCATTAAAATTAAATATGTCACAGGAACTTGTCCAGGCGATTTCGTTACTCCAATATACTTCCATGGAATTAGCCGGTTTTGTTGAACAAATAGCGACAGAAAATCCGCTGCTGGAAGTCGAAATGAATTATTATTCCACTTTTAGTCAAAAATCCTTGAAAAAAAGAAAAAAACAATCAGCAAACGCAGGCAATTTTGAAGCTTTTATCCCCGACCATTTGCCCAGCCTGTCAAATTATTTACAAGATCAATTATTGACAAAAAATCTTTCTTCAACAGAAAAAAGCTATGTCACATTTTTAATCAACAATTTAAATGACAATGGTTATTTAGAAATTGATATAGATGAAGCCAGCCGGATTTTAAATTTACCGAGGAAAATAGGTGAAAAAGCCCTTAACATCATCCAAAGTCTTGAACCGGCGGGTATCGGAGCAAGGAATTTGCAAGAATGTATTATATTACAGCTAAGGCGGAATGACAACGCAGACCCACGGCTTATAGAAATCGTAGAACATTATTTCGACGATTTTGCTTATAAAAAGTGGAAAAAAATTGAAAAAGACTTGAGCATCTCATTAAATGAAATTCAACGACTTTTTGATCTCGTTCAAACATTGGAACCTCGACCGGGCGCACTAATTTCTAATGAGCGAACCGAATATGTGATACCAGATATAATCATTGAAAAAAAGGAAGATATTTGGCATATTCATGTAGCGGAAGATTCCTATTTTCATATAAACATAAATGAAGGTTACTATCGTGAATTGATGCAACAACCTGAACCAATGGTAAAATCTTATGTGAAAGAAAAATATCAACAGATCCAATGGTTGAAACAAAGTATCGAACAAAGAAAAACAACAATGATCAACATGATGCGTGCAATTATAGAGATGCAAGAACCATACCTATTGGGGAGTAAGAAAGAATTAAAACCGATGACCATGAATAATGTTGCAGAAAAAATTGGCGTTCATGAATCAACCATATCTCGAATTGCAAAAAACAAATACGCCCGTACACCAATTGGAACGATTCCCCTGCGAAAACTATTTACAACCGGAGCAAAAACAGCAACCGGTAATGATGCCATATCAACCGAACAGGTAAAAAATGAAATTCGCGATATGATTGACCAAGAAAATAAAAAATCACCTTATTCGGACCAAGAAATTGTCAAGCTGCTCGAAAAAAAGGGGATACGTGTTTCGAGAAGAACAGTTACCAAATACCGCGAGCAATTGAAGATTCCTTCTTCAATCAAAAGAAAAAGATATAATTAAGGATGGATCGGTAACCGGAATCTGTATGGTCCAAACCGAAACGATAACAAGTAATCTGTGACAGGTCTTATTGGAAAGGAGAACAAATTTGAGACAAGAAATTATTTTTTATAAAAGGAAAGAATGCCATTTATGCGATAATGCGCTTGAAATTTTGAGACGATTACAGAATGAGCATGATTTCACCCTCAAATTGGTTGATATTGAAGAAAATGATGATTTGGAAGAAAAGTACGGTTTATATATTCCTGTTGTAGAAATTGACGGAGAGGTCATTCAATTTGGGCAAATTGATGAACATGTAATTAGAATACGCTTACAAAAAAATAAAAATGTTAAAGATAGTTGATTTTCCATATATTCTCTGCTAACATAATAAGTGTAACGGAGATGATTTTTTTGATATCTGTGGGACGAAAAATAACCTTATGGGTCGGTTACTGACCAATAAAATATTGAATTTCCCCAGTATTATTTTTGCTTTGAGTGGGACATTATTAACGATAGCAGGGTTTCAATAAGTCCACCTATTCCTGTTATTTGTGAGGAGAACATAGAATGAAGTCGATTATTAATGTACAAAAAAGACTAATACCGGATTTAGTTGAAATCATGCAGAAAAGATATCGAATTCTTCGTTACATAGAAATTATGCAGCCGGTTGGCAGACGCAGTTTATCCCAAAGTTTACAAATAACTGAACGGGTATTACGCAGTGAAACAGATTTTCTTAAAGATCAAGATTTAATTACAATTTCAATGTCCGGTATGAGATTAACAGAAGAGGGAAAAATAATTTTGGACCAACTTGAACCAATTATGAAGGAATTTTCAAGTGCCCCGGAATTAGAAAAACAGTTGGCAGCTGCCCTAAATCTTCAATCATGTAATGTCGTTTCCGGTAACGCCGATGAATCGGACTGGGTTAAGTCTGAATTGGGGCGTGCATGTGTAAGCAGACTTAAGGAAGTCATTAAAGAAGGTCAAGTTATTAGTGTGACCGGCGGATCTACAATGAATGCTGTTGCTGAGGCATTTACTGAAAAATTAAATAAAGAGAACTTGCTGTTTGTCCCTGCTCGAGGTGGAATCGGGGCAGATATAAAAGACCAGGCAAATACAATTTGTCAAAAGATGGCAAATAAAGCCGGCGGAAACTATACGGTCCTCTATTCCCCTGATCAAGTCACGAAAGAGCTTTATGAAACCTTCATCCAAGAGTCATCCATTCGAGAAGTACTAATGAAGATCAAATCAGCAGATATTGTTATTCACGGGATTGGTGATGCAATGACAATGGCAAGAAGACGGATGACATCGGAAGAAGATATGCAAAAGCTTGTTCAGGAAAAAGCTGTTGCCGAAGCATTTGGATATTACTTTGATGAAAATGGGCGCATTGTCCATAAAGTGCAAACAGTCGGCTTGCAGCTGGAAGATTTAAAAAACATCCCTCATATATTTGCTGTTGCCGGTGGAGCTTCCAAGGCAAAGGCAATCAAGGCGTACATGAAAATCGCCCCGAAAAATACGGTTTTAATTACCGATGAAGCCGTAACAAATGAGATATTAAAAGGGTAATCCCTTTTAAATATAAAAAAATTCTTTACAATTCAAAAGGAGGAAATGAACATGGCAGTAAAAGTTGGTATAAACGGTTTTGGACGTATTGGACGGTTAGTTTTCCGTGCAGCATTAAATAACCCTGATATTGAAGTAGTAGCTGTAAATGACTTAACAGATGCAAAAATGTTGGCTCATTTACTCAAATATGACTCTGTACACGGAACATTAGAAGAAGAAGTATCTGTTGATGGTGATTCTTTCGTAGTTGCCGGTCATAAAGTAAAAGTTATAGCTGAACGTGACCCGGCGCAAATTCCTTGGAAAGACCTTGGCGTAGAAATCGTTGTTGAATCTACCGGACGCTTCACAAAACGTGCAGACGCTGCAAAACATTTAGAAGGCGGCGCTAAAAAAGTTGTTATTTCTGCACCTGGTAAAGAAGAAGATATTACCATTGTTATGGGTGTTAACGAAGAAAAATATGATCCGGCAAATCATCATGTTATTTCCAACGCTTCTTGTACAACAAACTGTTTAGCTCCATTTGCAAAAGTTTTACAAGAAAAATTCGGAATCAAACGCGGTATGATGACAACGATTCACTCTTACACAAACGACCAACAAATTCTTGACTTACCTCATAAAGATTTTCGTCGTGCTCGTGCAGCAGCTGAATCTATGATTCCAACAACAACCGGTGCTGCAAAAGCTGTTGCGTTAGTTCTTCCTGAATTAAAAGGTAAACTAAATGGTATGGCTGTTCGTGTACCAACTCCTAACGTATCATTAGTTGACCTTGTTGCTGAACTTGGTAAAGATGTAACTGTTGAAGAAGTGAACGCAGCATTCAAAGCAGCTGCTGAAGGAGAATTAAAAGGAATTCTTGCTTACAACGAATTACCGTTAGTTTCTAAAGACTATAACCATACAAATGTTTCTTCGACAGTTGACGGATTATCAACAATGGTTATGGAAGGAAATATGGTTAAAGTACTTGCTTGGTATGACAACGAATATGGTTACTCTAACCGTGTAGTTGATCTTGTAGACTATGTTGCAAAAAAAGGACTTTAATAAATAAGTGCCCAAGATCATAAGTGATAAAACATTTAAAAGACTAATTTGAACCTTAGTCAGGGGAATGGGGATACACGTTTCCCCTCCCCTTTTTTATTTTTATAATAATCATGTTCAGAAAACCCGGGGAGGTCCGAACAATGGCTAAAAAATCAGTTAGAGATGTAGATGTTAAAGGAAAACGAGTTTTTGTACGGGTAGACTTTAACGTTCCAATGAAAGATGGACAAGTAACAGATGACACGAGGATTCGTGCTGCGTTACCAACCATTCAATACTTAATAGAACAAGGTGCAAAAGTAATTTTGGCCAGCCACTTAGGTCGTCCAAAAGGTCAAGTTGTTGAAGAAATGCGCTTAACAGCAGCCGGAAATCGCCTTTCCGAACTGCTTGGCAAACCGGTTCGGAAAGCGGACGAAGCATACGGAGAATCTGTTAAAGCAGAAATTGCCAAAATGGAAAATGGCGACGTACTCTTACTTGAAAATGTACGCTTCTATCCGGGAGAAACGAAAAATGATCCGGAATTGGCTAAGGCTTTTGCTGAACTTGCTGATTTATTTGTTAACGATGCGTTTGGTTCCGCACACCGGGCCCATGCTTCGACGGAAGGAATCGCTCATTACTTACCAGCTGTTTCCGGATTTTTAATGGAAAAAGAATTAAATGTTCTCGGTGGTGCCCTTGAAAATCCTAAACGTCCTTTCACAGCTATCATTGGCGGGGCAAAGGTAAAAGATAAAATTGGGGTTATTGAAAACTTGCTTGAAAAAGTTGATAATCTCATTATTGGCGGTGGACTTGCTTATACATTTGTGAAAGCACAAGGGTATGAAATCGGTCAATCTCTTCTTGAAGAAGATAAAATTGAGTTAGCTAAACAATTTATGGAAAAAGCGAAAGCAAAAGGCGTCAACTTCTATATGCCGATTGATGCGGTTGTCGCAAAAGAATTTGCCGAAAATGCCGAATCAAAAGTGGTTGATATTAAAGAAATTCCGGCAGATTGGCAAGCACTTGATATCGGGCCGAAAACTGAAGAACTTTATCGTGATGTTGTTCAAAAATCTGCGACGGTTATTTGGAACGGACCGATGGGTGTATTCGAATTTGATAAATTTGCCCATGGTACAAAAGCAGTTGCTGAAAGTTTAGCAGAAGCTACCGACGCAATTACGATTATTGGTGGTGGTGACTCTGCAGCTGCTGTTGAAAAATTCCATTTAGCAGAAAAAATGACTCATATTTCAACCGGCGGCGGTGCATCCCTTGAATTTATGGAAGGTAAAGTATTGCCGGGCGTTGCAGCATTAAATGATAAATAAACAGCATTGTTCAATTATTACTACCAAATTCGTAAAGCATGAAATATTTGCTGCTAAATAAGAGACAGTGCAAGTAAAAAATCATTTGTATTGATACAATCATGTTACGAATATCTTTACATTTGTTCAATCACGTGCAATGAAGTAAAAAAACATTCGTATTGATACGGACCCGGTTGGAATGTACATGCACATTCCAGCATTAAATGATAAATTATTCGTATTAACAGTGTGCCGGCTCTGCAAGATTTCCTCGCCTTTTCATTGATAAGGATACAAGTTTTGTGGAAATATACAATTGCAGGGCCAATCGTAAAGATGGAAGAAAGCAAGTAAAGGGAAGGTGTATTATGCGTAAACCGATTATAGCAGGGAACTGGAAAATGAATAAAACCTTGCAAGAAGCAGTCAATTTTGCATCTGAAGTAAAGCAGAAAATCCCGAGTTTTGAATCGGTTGAATCCGTCATCTGTGCCCCGGCGCTTTTTCTGGATCGACTTGTTCAAGAAGTAAAAGGAACGGACCTTCGTGTTGGTGCACAAAATATGCATTTTGAAGATGAAGGAGCATTTACCGGAGAAATCAGTCCGGTAGCCTTAAAAGATTTAGGTGTACAATATGTGATTATTGGCCATTCTGAACGGCGGGAAATGTTCAATGAAACCGATGAGTCAGTCAATAAAAAGGTTCATGCAGCTTTTAGACACGGATTAACTCCAATCATGTGTGTAGGAGAAACATTGGAAGAACGAGAAGCTGGCCAATGGCAACAAGTCGTTCATACGCAAACACGAAAAGGACTTGTCGGATTAACGAAAGAACAAGTGGCAAAAGTAGTTATTGCCTATGAACCGATTTGGGCAATCGGTACCGGAAAAACGGCCAGTGCGGAAGATGCAAATGAAGTATGTGCTTATATCCGGGAAACGGTGGCAGAACAATATGATCAAGATACAGCGGAAAAGATGCGGATCCAGTATGGTGGCAGTGTAAAGCCTGGCAATATCCAAGAATTAATGAACCAATCAGATATTGATGGGGCATTAGTTGGCGGTGCCAGCCTAGATCCAAATTCATTTTTACAACTATTGGAGGCAGGAAAATAATGAGTAAATCTCCAACAGCGTTAATCATCCTGGATGGATTTGGTTTACGCGAAGAAACGAAGGGAAATGCGGTAGCACATGCAAATAAACCGAATTTTGACCGTTACTGGAATGAGTTTCCGCATTCAACGCTAAGGGCAGACGGTGAATTTGTCGGCCTTCCTGAAGGTCAAATGGGAAACTCCGAAGTCGGTCATATGAACATCGGTGCCGGCCGCATTGTTTATCAAAGTTTATCAAGAGTTAATATTTCTATTCGTGAAGGCGAATTTGCTAAAAATCAAACATTCCTTAATGCAATGAATCATGTGAAAGAAAAAGGAACGAACTTGCACATATTCGGACTTTTATCAGATGGTGGTGTACATTCCCATATTAATCATATGTTTGCATTGCTAAAACTTGCCGCTGATCAAGACGTGAAAAATGTTTATGTACACGCCTTTTTAGATGGACGGGATGTCGGTCCACAAACGGCAAAAACTTATATCCATGAAACACTTGAAAAAATGAAAGAATATGGTGTAGGTCAGTTCGCTACGATTTCTGGCCGATACTATGCTATGGACCGTGACAAACGTTGGGATCGTGAAGAAAAATGTTACCGTGCCATGGTTTACGGAGAAGGTCCAACCTACCAAGATCCCATTCAATTGGTAGATGACAGTTATGCAAATGGAATTTATGATGAATTCGTCATTCCATCTGTTATGGTAAACGAAAATGGTAAACCGGTAGCAACGATTAAAGACGAAGATGCAGTCATCTTCTATAACTTCCGTCCTGACCGGGCCATTCAAATCTCAAATGTTTTCACAAATGAAGAATTCGACGGGTTTGATCGTGGTCCAAGATGGCCGAAAAATTTACATTTCGTATGTTTAACTCATTTTAGCGAAACCGTAAAAGGTTATGTGGCTTACGAACCGGTGAACTTGGATAATACATTAGGTGAGGTTTTGGCTAAGCATAATCTAAAGCAATTACGTATAGCTGAAACTGAAAAATATCCACATGTTACGTACTTCTTTAACGGTGGTAAAGAAGAAGTGAATCCAGGTGAGGATCGAATCTTAATTCACTCACCAAAAGTGGCAACCTATGATTTAAAACCGGAAATGAGTGCTTATGAAGTAACCGATGCTTTAATTGAGCAAATTAAAGCTGACAAATATGATGTGATCATTTTAAACTATGCGAATCCTGATATGGTTGGTCACTCCGGGAAATTGGAACCGACTGTAAAGGCAATTGAAGCTGTTGATGAATGCTTGGGTAAAGTAGTTGACTTGATACTTGAAAAAGGCGGCAAAGCCATTATTACCGCTGACCATGGTAACTCGGAAGAAGTAATTACTTTAGAAGGGAGACCAATGACTGCCCATACAACCAATCCGGTTCCCGTTATTGTAACAGACAAAAATGTTACCTTACGTTCCGGTGGTAAATTAGGTGATTTAGCACCAACTATACTTGATATAATGGGAATTCAAAAACCGAAAGAAATGACCGGAGAATCCATCATTGCAAAATAATGACCAATAAATGGAAATAAAGGAGAGGTTTTAGATATGCCAACAATTACTGATATTTATGCTCGTGAAGTCTTAGACTCCCGAGGCAACCCAACTGTAGAAGTAGAAGTTTTAACAGAATCCGGCGCATTTGGCCGCGCTTTAGTACCAAGTGGTGCATCCACCGGTGAATATGAAGCTGTAGAATTACGTGACGGTGACAAAAGCCGTTATTTAGGAAAAGGTGTTTTAAAAGCTGTAGAAAATGTAAATGACATTATTGCACCGGAAATTATCGGCTTCAACGTTATGGATCAAGTAGCAATCGATAAAGCAATGATCGAACTTGATGGTACACCAAACAAAGGTAAATTAGGTGCGAACGCTATTCTTGGTGTTTCTCTTGCTGTTGCTCGTGCAGCTGCAGACTTCCTCGGAATTGAATTGTATCAATACCTTGGAGGGTTCAATGCAAAACAACTTCCGGTACCAATGATGAACATTCTAAACGGTGGGAAACATGCTGACAGTACGGTTGATATTCAGGAATTCATGGTCATGCCTGTAGGTGCGCCAAACTTCCGTGAAGCATTACGCATGGGTGCAGAAGTATTCCATAGCCTCCGTTCTGTTTTAAAAGCAAAAGGCTATAATACCGCTGTTGGTGATGAAGGTGGCTTTGCTCCAAGCTTAAAAACAAACGAAGAAGCCCTTTCTACAATTGTAGAAGCAATTGAAAAAGCCGGTTACAAACCTGGCGAAGAAGTAATGCTTGCAATGGACGTTGCTTCCTCAGAATTATTTAACAAAGAAGATGGAAAATACCACTTCCCTGGTGAAGGTGTTGTTCGTACATCTGAAGAAATGGTTGCATTCTATGAAGATCTTTGCAACAAATATCCAATCGTATCTATTGAAGACGGTCTCGATGAAAACGACTGGGAAGGATTTAAACTTTTAACGGAACGTCTTGGTAAAAAAGTTCAATTAGTCGGTGACGACCTGTTCGTTACGAATACAGAAAAACTTGCTCGTGGTATTGAACAAGGAATTGCAAACTCTATCCTAATCAAAGTAAACCAAATCGGTACATTAACGGAAACTTTTGATGCAATTGAAATGGCGAAACGTGCCGGTTACACAGCTGTTGTATCCCATCGCTCCGGTGAAACAGAAGATACAACAATTGCTGATATCGCTGTTGCTACAAACGCCGGTCAAATTAAAACAGGTGCTCCATCTCGTACCGATCGTGTTGCAAAATATAACCAACTGCTTCGTATTGAAGACCAATTGGCTGAAACAGCACAATACCTTGGTAAAAACACATTCTACAATTTGAAAAAATAATTGTATGAATGTTTTAAAAGGCTACCCTCTATTTTTCCGGGGTAGCCTTATTTTTTGAACAAAACTTCCTTAAAACAGTGTCAGGAGTTCATCAGAAGATTCCGTCCACAATGATAAATAATTCAACGATAGTAAAGTCACCCTTATATAATCGGATTTCGGGTCAATAAAAATTTTTTCTGTATTGGCTCATAAAGAGAGCGATGGGATCATATATTTGTTATAAAAAACATGCATTTTATTCTAGTATAGTTTTATGGAAATACAAAAACAATTACAAATTAGGCAAAAAATTAGTTTACAAATTACCATAAAGTGGATATAATTACCAATGTAAGAAAAAATCTTAAGGAGGTCGAGTGCAATGATGATTATTAAAAATTTCTTTGGCAAAACAATCTTGAATCGAAATAACACGCATTCGACCGAATCTAAATGGATCGCTTAGGATTTATTTGCAATTAAGTATATCCATGCCGTAGGGAGAATCGTGCCCTGCGGTATTTTTGTGCCTTTTTAAAGCCGCAGGGAGCAGTCTCTTTGCGGCTTTTTACATTTTTTGGATATAGAAATGGAGGTAAAAAGAACATGACCATCAATATTTTGTTTGTCAGCATTACACTAAAAAAGCGGGAAATTTCTCTTGAAGAGGAACTTCATAATCAACAAGTTGAAAAACTTTATGAACAGAACCAAATGCGAATTTCCACTTTTTTGGGGAACCATTAATTTAGTGGAAAAAATTTAGGAAAGGTGTGAGGACAAATGATTTTACGATATAGGCGATTTATGAGTTGTACTGGAGGTCGGATGCTGAATAACCGGATAAGGAGGTGAAAAGAGCATGACCATCAATATTTTGTTTTTTACAATTACAATCAGCAAAAGGAAGATCACCCTTGAAGAAGCACTGAACAACCAGAGGGTGGAAAAATTATATGAGGAAAATAAGGACCGTGCGGCAAAATATATCCGCAATTTATAATTTGTACGAAAATATGAAGGAAAGGTGGTTATCATGATGATTTATATCATGCAAAAGAGATTTTCAATTTTATGGGTGGAGAAAGATACCACCTAGTCATTTTTGTTAGGAGGTTGGAAAATTGTCACTTCATATGTTGATTATTATGTTTATTTATAGAAAGAGAAAGAAATAGCTATAAAAAAATCAAGCCAAGTTTGATACCATTCGTTCATAACAGGTAAAATTGACTCGTAGTTTTTTAGAAACTGCATCTTTATGAACACGTAAAAGCAGAGTAATTCGCTCTGCTTTTTTTACTCGGAAAGTACCCCGGTGTTTTCCTCGAAGACTTGCACTGCTCCCATTCGTTTATTATTCAGTTATCTCTATAAATCTAATACATCTATAAATTTACGAAAGCATAATATTTAGCTTCCTTCCATTTATTACAGGTTTTAGTAAAAAACTATCCCAAAAAAACTTTTTTGGTACATAAATTTAATCATAGTACCCGAAACATTTAGACAAATAAAAATATAACAGCAATGTCCTTATGCCTAAAACATCAGCACGAAAAGTCGATAAAATAAGCCCTTATTTTACTAAAATAATATAACCCAAAAAGTGATTAGCCGATGCAAGTGGAAAAATTAGTCAAGGTGATTTAACGGTTCATATTGATTTGGAAAGAAATGATGAACTTGGAAAATTAGCGAAGGCCTTCAACAATATGCGAAAACATCTTCATTTTGTTATTACGGAAGTTCGTGACAAAGCCGGCAGTCTTGCTTCTTCTTCTGAGCAGTTAAACTTAGGAGCGGAACAAAATACAGCAGCAACAGAATTAATTTCGTCATCAATTCAAGAGATTGCATCTAGTATGGATGATCAATCGAACAATATTTTAGAGAGTCAAAAAGTAGCAGAGGGCATGGTAAATTCTATTCATGAAATGTCGGTAATGGCCAATGATGTGACACAAACAGCTCAAAGTACGAAGCAAGCTGTCGATGAAGGAAATAAATCAATAGAAACAACAATTAACCAAATGGAATCAATTAAGCAAAACACACTTGAATTAGCAACAAACATTCAAGGCCTAGGTAATCTGTCTTCTGAAATTAATAAGATTATTGATGTAATTACAGATATTGCCGGTCAAACAAATTTACTTGCATTAAATGCTGCAATAGAGGCGGCAAGAGCGGGCGAACATGGAAAGGGGTTTGCTGTTGTTGCTGATGAGGTACGGAAATTGGCGGAAGAGTCCACTCAATCGGCAGAAAAAATTAAACAAATGATTGAAAAAATTCAAGATGAAACATCAACCACAGTACAGTCCATGGAAGCAGCAACCGAACAAGTAGAAAAAGGAATTTCCGTGGCAAACAATGCAGGTTCATCTTTTTCAACAATAAAAGGGTTCACGGATAAAATTACTGATCAAGTAAATGCTGTTGCAACGAATATTGAAGGAATTTCTGCAGGAGCGAAACAGTTTATCTTAAATAGGCGAGAATACTCCTACTTCAAGGAGCGGTAGCGAGTAAGTG
>ERZ1673768.17-NODE-17-length-63801-cov-20.032928_pt1 | contig 63801 bp, 62 predicted proteins | sample MGYA00580142_ERZ1673768 | MGnify/ENA primary metagenome ERZ1673768 (study PRJEB41219, sample SAMN04549649) | soil metagenome | isolation source: soil | place: USA: Texas, La Sal del Rey | collected 2008-06-23 ... | reverse complement strand
AAAGCTCATAAATCCTTCTCCTATTTGGTTTTTTTGTTTGTTCAGCAACCCCTAAGTAAAACGGTTTAATTTCTCGTAATAATCCTTCATAGTCATCTGTTTCCATATACTTCCGCTTAAACTCACGTAATGAACCGAGCCGTCCAGGTTGAACAAAGTCCATAATTGACCATAACTCTTCTAAACTATTTTCAACAGGTGTTCCTGTCATTGCAAGACGAAATTCGTACTTCATCGCTCGTAATGCACGAGATCTTTGACTAGAATGGGATTTAACATTTTGTGCTTCATCACAAATAATGGATTGGAAATCAATTTTCCCTAAAATAAGTTGATCGATTTTTAATGTATCATAGCTTGTCAATATAATATCAAATTGGCTAATTTGTTCCGCTGATTTATATCGTCCACTCCCTTTATGGACATAAATACTTCTGTTAAGACTCGGCGCAAATTTTCTAATTTCTTCTTGCCAATTTTCAATTAACGCTATCGGAAGAACAATTAAGGTTGGTTTAAGTTTATTTCTTTTCTGCTGTCTTAATAAAAAGGCAATAACTTGAATTGTTTTACCAAGACCCATATCATCTGCAAGTAAACCGCCTTTTCCTTGTTCTTCAAGATGACATAACCATCGGTAGCCTTGTATTTGATGTTCAAATAACGTAGCATTTAAGTTTTCAGGAACTGGGTAATTTTTAAATTCAGGAGTACCCTCATCAGGTAGTTGATATTCCAATTCGTTTTCGTTATCTCTAATATCTAATGAATACTGTTTTCCAATCTTAGATTCTTCATCTTCAGGAAGATCCAATAGATTTTTTCTCATAATTGGGTCAAGATAAATCCATTCCCCATCATGATAAACGTATTGCTCATTGGGATGCTCTATCATCAAATCACGTAAAAATTCGGTATCGAATACCTTTGTATTTTGTTCATGAGATAGAGATTCTTCAGTACCAAACCAATTCATTTTAAACCCTTCATTAAACGTGGGTCTAATTCGGCGAATTGGAATTAGCCCTTTGACACGTTCAGAAAACATATCCAAATCAATTTGGTAGTCATGTTCTGGTAATACCGCAGATGGATTTTCAAAGAATAGGGGCACTTCTTCACCAGTAATATGACGTTTCATGGAAAGCATTTGTATATCCTCATTAATTTTTTCAGTTCGCACAAAACGATGCCTTTTTATCCCTTCTTGAAAGCTTGTAAAGGGTTGATTTACATTATTTAATGCCATTGTCTCCTTTTCACTTGTTCCAGTTGGAATAATTTCGATATGATCATGTGCATGTACTTTGATATCTAAATTATAATTATCAATGACACTATAAGTCTCATTTTCCAAGAAATTTTCTAATGAAATACCAGCTTCTTTTGCTTTATTTTGACAAAGACCAATTTTTTGATAACCACTTTCGAATTCTTTTTGTACGAGTTTTTTTAATTCGTAAACTTTTTCTGGGATTAATAGAAGTTGATTTTCAAGTTCATAAATCGCACCATAAGATGTACCAACACGATCTAAATTGGTACCGTCGTTTAAAGTTAGTTTCAATGATAATTCGCCATCAAACGGTAATGATTCGAGACGTAGTTCACCAGAAACTTTTTCTATATCTATAGGTAAATCAAGTGATTTTAAAACGTCACGTCCCTCATCAGATTTAAGCAATTTATAATAAAAATCATAGGATAATTGCCCATTTTCTATATACCCTTGTTCAAATAACTCCTCCCAGGCAATATAGGATATAAAGCCTGGAAGTCGGTAATAGTTTTCTATATCTTCTTTTGAAAGTGGTAAGTCAAGTGGTGTTTCCACTTGTCCACTTTTTATTACAAACTCAAATTTTACTCCTTCATTTGAAGGTTTAGTATATACCTTCATCTCTTTCCGCTTCCTTCTGAAGAACATCTGCATCTACCTCCCAACCTAGGTTATGTTTTAACCATATGTCGAAATCGTATTGCCATGCACCTCTATGGGCCAACCATCCGTCTTTATAAACTAGACTCCGGTCACGAACATCTTCCCTACTTAAATCAGGCTCTCTTACCCAAGCTTTCCTTGGTATTTCACGATCTGCCAAAAGTTTATCGACTTTAGATTGGAAGTGTTGATTAAAAGTTTTTATATCATATACATAAACGGCACCGGTTCCTAATATTTCCATAATCACTACGTCTTGGAAATATAGTAACAATGTTTTACGTTTATCAATTACAACTGCATCTTCTAATTTGACAATAAATTTTTTCCAATATTGAAAACGCTCGTGGCTTTTATCAACTTGTCCGAAGAATTCTTTTAATTCTAGAGTTAAAATCCAATTGTGAAACCGTCTCTTTTCCTCTTCACCAACATGTTTCCATAACATCGGTTTTCGTTTGTAAGTTTTTAATTGTTCAAAAATTAATGTTCCGAGCGGTTTTACATGATTAAGTTTACAACGTTTAATTAATGATTCGGCCATTTGTTGTTGTTCAACGCTTGATGCATCTAAAAAGAACTTCTTATATAAATCTTTTTCACGAATGTAAAAATCTTCATCTGCAATGTTCAAAACATCTAGTAATACATATTTAAACAGTGGCAGATTCTCTGTTAAATAAAAAGTTTTCAGTTCTTCTAAAAATCCGAGCTCACTGTTATAAGCTACCTCAGCTAAATATTTAATCGGATTTTCCTTACTTGTATAATCTTTCCATTTTTCGCTTTGTACTCGATCCATTCTTCTTGATATTCTTTCGATATTTTTATGATGAGCTTTTTTTACGAGTGGCCATAAATTTTGAGTATCTGCAGATTGATAAAGGACATCAATAATCACCCTGAAAATTCTTTTATCATTATCAATCTGCTTATCTATAAACCTAAGAAGTTTTGATTTAATATCAATTTGTAAATCATTTTTATAAAGATATGGAATAAGTCTTTTTTCCTTAGTTGATTTATCTTCTACCCACATATTAAAGTTCGTTGCTGTAATTGTTTCAAACTCCTTTTTTAGGACTTCAAGTCTACCTTCATATTCTTTTTGCGAAAAATCATCTTTTAGTTTGAGTTGTAAATCCTTATTCTCTTTTAACCATGTTTCTAAACTATATAATTGGTATTCATACTTCATTGATTCACCAACTCATTTATCGCCCGAATTGCTTCGTCATCTTTTAATCTAAATAGGAACTCAACCCTTCTTGATAAGTCCGCACTATATTGTCCATTTTCATCATTTAGTGGTTGTGTTGAACCCCTACCATTAGCTGTTACATAATTTTTCGACAACTCTCTCGCACTAAACTCAGGCATTTCATTATTGTAAATAAAATCAAGAACAGAATATGCACGAGTCTGAGATAGTCTCATGTTATACAAATAGGTACCAGCATTATCCGTGTGACCTTCAATAATAATAGATGAAATCTCATCCTTAAATCGATCTTGTAGTAATATATCTAGATATTTCGGTACAAAATTTTTCAAAAAGTCTTTTCCCTCATTTGATAATTTAGAGGAATCATATTCAAAGAGAATACTACCTGGAAATCGAATTGCCCCGGTTTGTTGATCAATTTCAATGGCAACATTAGACTCTTCAAATGCTTCGGTTAAAGCTTGTATGATTTCACTTTTTATCCCTACGACTTCTTGAATTTTTTCTTCATGGTCTTCCTGCAATTCTCTAAAGTCTAAAATTATGACCGTTAATAGTAAAGCAAATACCATCAACATAGCACTCATTAAGTCAGCATACGATTGCCAGTAATTGACTTCTGGTCTTTTTCTACGTTTCATCGTTGTACCACTTCTTTAGGTTTACTTTTAGCAATTTTATCACCTAAATCCTCAAGCCCTTCAAGTAGCTCAGATTGTGCTTCACTAAATTGGTTTACTAAATTACTTACTAATGAAACTGCTTTTGTAAGTGTATTATCAACATGTTCAAATGTTTTACTTAAGCCATTATCAATGTTTTCTCCAAAGTCTTTCACAGAATTATCAAGTGTTTCCCTTGTAGCAACAAATTGTTCTTTCGTTGTATTCCAGTGAGACTGTAATGTTTTCACCTGTTCAGTTATTTCATCAACATACGTACGTGTAGCTGTTAATGCCTCTTGAACGGTTGTATTTGTATCCTGTCTCATACTTACTAATTCAGGTAGTATGTCTTGTTGTAGTTGTTGTGTCTGTTCTAATTGAGTTCTCAACATATCTATATTTCCAACAACTTCTCTAAGATTTGGTGCAACTGGTAATAAATTCGTAACTGCTTCTTGGACATTTTGTAATAGTGTATAAGATTCATTTAAAGTATTTGCTTGGACTTTTAATGCATTTTTAAATTCAACTGTCATAGCTTTATAGTTTTCTGCCATTGTTTCTAAAACAGTCGTAACTTGTTCGATTAATTGATAATGTTTTTCTTCTATTTTTTCATTAAATTCTTTAAAACCTTCCGTAATGTTTTCATATTTTTGTGCCAGTAACTGATTACTTTTAAGAACATCTTGTTGAACTGGTAACTGTTCGATTGTTAAATTTTGTACAGCCTGAATTTGTTCACTTAAATTAGCAATGTAAGATGAAGCCTGTTCGTAGTAACCGCCCATTGCCTCAAGCTTATTAGACATAGTATCAAATCTTGAAAACATTTTTTCTGTTTTTTCACTTGTTTCATTTTGATGTTTTTGAATGGCAGAAAAACTGTCTACAACTTGATTAATCGTTCCCATCATATATTTTTGCATATTCGCTGTTTCTTCGATTAATTGACTAAATTGGGTTAGTGATTTTTCAGTTCCGCCAGTAATTTGATCAACAAGTTTATCAGTCATATCTAAACTGTTATTCTGTGTTAGTTCGAGTTGGGATTGTAGTAATTTTGCTTGTGTATCAATTCCATTATTAATCTTTTCAAACTGATGATTAAGTTGAGTAAACGCATTTTGAACTTGTGCATGTGATTGTTGAACCTGCGATACCATAGATTGCATTGCTTTTTCCATAACATCAGTTAGTACTGTTTTCAGTTGATCCGTTTGGTTTCTCGTTAATTTTTCAAGACGATTTAAAAAGATTTCTTCATCTTCAGTATTTAACAAATAATTTAATCTCTCTGCATGCCAATCAATCTCTTTTTCCAGCTTTTGTCCTATTATTCTATCGAAAAAAGTCCACACTAAAGAAAGAAAAACACCCCAAACGGAGGTATAAAACGCTACTTTCATACCATCAATTAGTGAACCAATCCCTGTTCGTAAAGCATCAGAATCACCAACATTTAATTCAGTAAGACCTACCGATAATCCGATGAACGTCCCTAAAACACCGATACTAACAAATAAACCTGAACCCATATCCATCCAGGAGCGATATCCCATATGGTGATACAGTACATCATCACTAAAAAAGTCATCTACTTTAATTTTTTCATCTTCTTCTTTATTTTTTACTCGTTTATAATACCTATCCCATAATTCTTTAAAACGAGATTTATGTACTTCATTAAATATCTTTTGTAATTGTTGATCAATATTTTTACTTCTATTATCTAAGCCTTCAATTTCTTTTTTTACTTTCTGCATAGTTCTTATTTCTTTCGTAATTAAAAACGATAAAACAATAGCTAACGTAAGGAAAATTATAAATTGAATAATTAAGTATAGATTTGTAAAAGCGTGTGTTCCCATTGACTGAATCCAGCCAAAAAGTCCTTCAAATAATGAATACATACATTCTCACCCTTTTGTTAAAATATCATTACGATATGATTACAAAGAACTAAAACTATTTTATCAAATTGTAAACAAATTTAACATGATAAGAAGTAAATCATGTTACAACATGATCCTTAATTCCCCATAAAAAGAGAGTTATTCATTGTAACTTTTTATAAGTATTAAATCAAAATATTGAATAATGTACATCTGAGATTATAGTTAAAAGAAAATATCTAAGCCGTTATTAATATTAATACCTATTTCAATCACTCAAAATGCATTTAAAGACTTTACTATTAATAGAGACGATATTCATTTAATCACCTTGGTTGACGCTTTTTGGCGTCCTTTAACCTTTTTTTAATGACGTCCCAGGAGAACATGTATATAGTGGTGAATGGGAGGCTAACCAAATCAGATGGATGAGAGTTTCGCGCCAATTAAAACGTAAGAATCAAACCATGTAATCAAAATGGACAAAAATACGATGAAAGCATTCAAAAAGCTTTTCGAAAAACTTCCAGACAACATTCACAGACTTGTATTTTTTTCGCCTTTTACTAAATATAAGGTGGTAAATAACAATTACGCAAATGATGTTTTGAGACAATTTTTAGCTCAACTCAATATAGAACCGATAACAATTCACGGATTACGGCACACCCATGCTAGTATTCTTTTATATGAAGGTGTAAATGTTTCTTACGTTTCTAGTCGGTTAGGACATGGTGAAATTGAAACAGCGTTTAATAACTATATCTACGTCATTAAAGAACTGGAAGAACGTGATCAGATGAAAACCGCGGACATATTTGAAAAGATGTTGAGGTAGATTTGCTCTTAAACTTTTATGCAAAAGAAAATAAAAAACACCTGAATTATTCATAGAAAACTTTTGATAAATTTTGAATGCCTATCTATCAAGCATTTCAACCGAATTGATCATGCATCAAATAAATGAAAAAAGAATCCATTTCTGTTAAAGTTAAATCACGACAAAATAACCACAGAAAGGATTCTTATAATGGCTACTTTACCGCAATTAACGTTAGATTTCAATCGTCAAATTAAATTGTCAAGTGATGGGGGTTCTCTTTCTTCTGATACAGGTGAATTTATCTTTAGGGAATTCGATGAGAAAATCGGATTCTCTAAAACCTTGGCTCGACATCTACATTTGAAAGACGATAGAAAATACCATGTTCATTCGAATGAAAATTTACTCCGTCAAAAGATTTATCAAATCATTGCTGGTTATGCTGAAGATGACAGTGCTGATCAATTGACGAATGATCCTGTCTTCACACAAATTATCGGGACCGACGCCTTAGCTTCTCAACCAAGTTTATCTCGGTTTTACACAAGATTTGATAACGAATCCATGGAACAATTAAATCAAGCGAACCAAGAGCTTTTAGATAAAGTACATACATTCAGGGGATCCAAAGCAATCATTTTGGACCTGGATTCAACACATGCTGACACATATGGTGAACAAGAATCGGCATCGTACAATACTCATTATGGAACGGTCGGTTTTCATCCGTTAGTTGCTTTTGATGGTATCACTGGCGATTTCCTTAAAGCGAAGCTACGACCAGGAAATGTTTATACTTCCAATGGTGTCGTTGATTTTGTAAAACCACTTATTGAACACTACAATGAAAAATTTCCAGAAACCACACCGTTTTTACTTGGAGATAGTGGATTTGCTGTCCCGGCTTTGTATGACTTATGTGAAGATGAGTCTGTCTATTACGTGATTCGTCTAAAATCAAACGCTGTTTTACAGCGAATGGCAGATGAATTACATCCAGCAACGGAGATATCAGATGTTTCCATGTCTGAATGCTATTATGAGGAAATCGAATACCAGGCAAAATCATGGTCGAAGTCAAGAAAAGTCATCGTACAATCTGTTCGTCCTGCGGGTGAACTGTTTTTTACCCATTCCTTTTTTGTAACGAATTTAAAAGATGCATTCACTCCAGAAACTATCGTTCGTTCTTATCAAAAAAGAGGGACGATGGAGAACTATATCAAGGAAGCTAAAAACGGTTTTTATCTGGATAAAATGAACAGCCATTCTTTCCAGGTAAATGAAGTCAAAATGATGTTAAGTCTATTAGCGTACAACCTAACGAATTGGCTACGTACCCTTTGCTTTCCAAAAGGACGGAAAAGTATGCAAATCGAGACCATTCGTACAAGAATTATTAAAGTTGCGAGTAAATTAGTAAAATCAGGACGATCCACCTACTTTAAATTGTCCTCTGGTTTTGTGTACCAAAAATTCTTTTGGGAAGTACTTCAGCGAATTCAACGTCTTAAGCTAGAATAATTCAATTGAATAGCTGTTTTTTAAAAGGATGAAAGACCAAGGGGGTAGTATGCCCAAAATCAGGATTTTACTACCATTCACCTTTATCATTTATCATGTTTATCGAAATTAACAGCTCTTACTTGTTTAGATAACAAAAAATCATTGGATTTGGTATCAAATTAAATCTTCATTGGAAGTATGAATAATTCAGGAAACATATTATAGTGTTCGCTGAAAAACTTATGTTTCGATATAACCACTAGTATGGTATTAATTTATTCTTCTCTATCCCCAATGAATTTTTATATAAAATTGACCGATGTAACTATTTGGGATTAATGATATTAGGTGTAATAATTAAATGTATTCAATACATCTAGAAGTGAGTCACGTTCAATGAGTTTCAAGAAAAATATCTCTAGTCTGAAATAGGCTAGAGATTTAATTAATTTCATTATTTAAATTTACTATTTAAAAAACACTCCACAAAAACTAATGTAGCTTGCATATAAAACTCAAATTTCTAAAGCAAGATCAGTAGTTGTTTCTTTAGAAGTAAAGATATATGGTAAGCCTTCTCATAGGAGCGATCACTCATATACAACAAACGATTCCCAATCAAATTCTTTCTTTCTAATTTTTTCTCTTAATTTTTTCAAAGCCTTACTTTCTATTTGCCTTATTCTTTCTCTAGTTACTTTATATATCTGCCCAATTTCTTCTAATGTTTTTGGTTCGCCTTCATTAAACCCAAATCGATAAAACAGAACATCTTTTTCACGATCTTTGAGTGAATCCATAAGTTCAAGTAACATACGCTTTTGGTCAGCTTTCATTACAAGCAATTCAGGATCTTGTAGCGCTTCACTTACATCTTCAGCACCAGAATGGGGTCTTGTTTCAATAAAATCTATTAAACTCATATCTTCATCCTCTTGAGACACAATGGTATCCAAAGATGCTAAATGAAGAAATTGATAATCTATTTTTTTAACCTCTAGATATTGAACCAAATTCATATCGAGCTGCTGAGTCACCCATTCAATATCGATCTTATTAAATTTTAATATGGATTGCCTTTCTATCTTCAATACTTTATTGATCGTTTCATACATATGAACAGGCACTCTAATTATATAACCCTTATCGACAATCGCCCTTGTAATTGATTGACGAATCCACCATGTTGCATACGTTGAAAATTGATAACCCTTTTCTGGATCAAATTTCTTTATCGCTTTCATTAAACCTAAAATTCCTTCTTGAACTAAATCATCGAATTCCATTTGATGACCGATTTTTTTCGAATAACTGCCTGCAATACTTTCTACTAATCTGATATTATTTCTGACAATCTGATCAAATAATTCTCCTTGACCATCCTTTTGATAATCTGCAATCATCGATATGTTATCTTCAAAAGAAAAAATTTCATTTGTTAATCGCTCTATCTTTTCTTTATTTTCTTCAAGGAATGCATTCGGATCAAAATCATCAACGTCGTCATCTTCTGCATCGTCAAAACGATCATCTTGAATCATGCGATCATTATTATTCAACTCATCTTTTTTCTTAAATTCATTTTTGTTTTGATACTGATTATCTTTTTGCCTCTTTAAATAAATATTCGAATACCCGTTTTCTTTTAAATAGGTTTCTAAAGCATTAATCGGTATTTCAATACGAAACTTTTTAACTAAATCGGCCTTAATTTCCTGTAAATAAATCGGATCATTTTTTTCATAGGTTGATAGAATTTGTTTTAATGTTTGTATGAAAGCTTCTGGATTCACTTAGTTCACTTCCTATTGCATGTTTATTAATAATATTTTAGTATTATTTTTAAGAAATGAAAACATTTAAAATGAAGGGAATGTTACAATGTATCACCAAATACAGTCTATACTTGATGAAAAGTTACAAAACTTTATCCCAACTAAAAAAGGATTAGTTGTATTAAAAGGCTTTCCGACAAGCGGGCTTCGTCATATAAAAATCCCAAAACTATTTACCCTTGACTTAAACATGGATCTTTTAGATTTAGAGAATAAAAGTGCACAAATGATGATGGATGCCGTACAAAAGTTTGCTTCCACAGAAAATGTGTTCTGGTGTACATTCGAAGAATTTATCGCTGTTTCCCGAGCAGCATTAGAAAACTTTTTTGATTTTAAAATATACTATAATAATTTGTTTTACCTTAATTTCCCGCTAAATTATAGAATTCGAAATTTGGAAGAAATTTTTGAAAAGTATTTTGACAATGTTGAAGACAATTATAACATTCCAGAACATGTTGAGCTTTTGACTAAATATTATGGAGATATCACTCGTTCAAATAACGGAGATTATTTTGTTTCCTATGCACAAAAAGAAGATGATGAAGATGCTTTATTCGATATAGAACTTTTAACAACAAATTTCCCAATAACCGATGATAGCACGCAACATATTGAGTTATCTGAAAACGAATCAGATTTCCTTGATTTACTAAATCAAGAACAAGTTCATGATCGTCTTGTAGTGACATGGAAAGGTGATTTAAGGCAATTTCCACATCGGTATTTGGAAAGATTGTCCGTGCTGAAATTTTTACGTCCTTCCTTGCAAATTTATCGTTTGGAACAAAAGGTACAGGACACTTCGGTTGAAAAAGAACATGACTATTTACAAATCTTAAAAAAGTATTGGGGTTATCCAAGCTTCCGCAACTTAAAAATGTATAAAAATGTCGATGATATCGAGAATTACAAGGAAGTAACACTTATACCACAATCCAAAATTATTCATGATATCGTGTCACAAGCAGAAGCTGCGTTAAATGGAGAAGATTTCCGGGACATTTTTGTTACATCACCTACAGGAGCTGGAAAATCGATTATGTTCCAAATCCCAGCAATTTATTTAACAGAGAAATATAAGGAGAACAAGCCGTTAACAATTGTGATTTCTCCATTAATAGGATTAATGAATGACCAGGTATATAGTCTACAGAAAAAAGATGTGAAGTTTTCCGCTACCATTAACTCAGAGATTTCACCTGTTGAAAAAATGAATATCACAACTAAAATTCAAAATGGCGAAATTTCTATTTTATATGTGTCACCAGAAACCTTGTTGAGTCGTTCGGATATTAAAATGTTAATTGGTGAAAGAAAAGTTGGGCTTTTTGTCATTGATGAGGCACACATCGTCACGACATGGGGGAAATCGTTCCGTTCTGATTATTGGTATCTTGGTAATTATATTCAAAAGTTACGTAAAGAAATGAAATTTCCTATTGCTACCTTTACCGCAACAGCAATCTATGGCGGTGAAGAAGATATGTACTCTGAAACTAGAGATAGTCTGTATATGGTGAATCCCATTAGTTACTTCGGCTATGTGAAACGTGATGACCTAACTGTAAAAATAAATCGAATTAAAAAAGATCCAAGAAGAGAAAATGAGTATTTAATGATAAAATATGCGCTTCTCCATGAACGTTTAAAACGAGCATTTAATAAACGAAAAAAAGTACTTATTTATTTTCCTTTTATTCGATTTATCCGGGAATTCCGAGATTATTTACAACGAGAAGCTGATGAGTCTTTATTTAACTCCGTTTCGATGTATTATGGAAGTTTGAAAAAAGAAGAAAAAAATGATGCCTTTTTAAGATTTAAAAATGGTGACAGTTTAATTATGTTAGCTACAAAAGCATTTGGTATGGGAATTGATATACCAGACATTGATATTGTCATCCACTTCGCGCCAACTGGTAATGTAGCAGACTATATTCAAGAAATCGGACGCGCAGCACGTGATGAAGAATTGCAAGGAAAAGCATTCTTTGACTTTTTAGAAAAGGATTTTAACCATGTGAAACGATTGCATGGTATTAGTACTATTCGCAAAAGCCAATTAATTCAAGTGATGGATAAAATCCTATCAATTTATTCCAAAGAAAAGAATAAAAGATATGCACGAAATCTATTAATCAGCTCAGAAGATTTTCGTTATATTTTTGATCGTAGTAAAAATTCGGATTTCGATAGTGACGAACTAGACAATAAATTAAAAACCGCCCTTTTAATCATTGAGAAAGATTTTATTAATAAATTAGGCTTTTCTCCAATCATCGCTCGACCGAGAAGTATTTTTTCAATCGAATATTTAAAAGTAAAACGTGACGTGGAAGAAGACTTTACCAAAAGATACCATCGTTATGTTTCGAAAATAAAATCACTGAATGAAGATTATTTCGGTGGTATTTATAGTTTTGATATGAAACGTTTCTGGGAAGATCGGTATAAAGATATGTCCTTCCCACAATTTAAATATTACTTCCATCAAAAAGATGATCGCTTAAAAATAAAACATATCGAATTTGTAGAATCAGTATTTATGATCAGTCTCGATTTATTAAATAAAAAGGAATATACATTTGTCAATGAGGTAAACGCTTTTGCAAATAAACTCCAAAACATACTAAGCAAATTTATTCGAAGTGAAGATTTCTTTTTACTCAATGACCTTGCAAGAGCAGTTCAAGCGACATTCCATTTATCAAAATACCAAAGCGAATCTCTAGCGAACCAAATCATTAATAGTATTATTAGTCTTCAAGATGCGGTTCGCAAATCTCGAACTCAGCGAATTAACTATATTACCGTTCGGGAATTTGGAGAAGAAGCAAAATATAAACTGTTTCCAAGTGTGGATGACTTTATCCGACTGATTGTAACTCATACTGACAAACTACTGAAGATGTCGATCGTCGAGCCAGCGATCCAAAAATATGAATTGTATTTAACAAAGGGAAATCAACTTGAAATTGATAAAACGTTTATTGCGTTAGGTTTATTAGAATCCATCGATTTATTATTATACGAGGTTAAAGGTGGAGATAATCCTGAAATCTTCATACGTGTCAACTCAAAATTACAAATAGAAAAAGTTCTTCACCAAGCTGAAAATTATCGTAATACAATTTTAGATAATGTTTATAAACGGCACAAAATTTCGGTAGCTATGTTGACCTATCTTTTTGAAAATGAGGTTAGTTCTGACGAGTTTTGGGACTATATTGAAGATTACTTCCTAGGTAAAATTCCGGAAGTCGTTTTAGAAAGAGCATATACGAATAATTAATACACCTAAAATCAAAAAGACGACCGTTCGAATGGTCGTCTTTCTATTCACATAGTTGACATAGGGACGAATTTTTCTCAATATTATTTGGTTAACCAATCCCTTAATTTTTCTAAAATAAAGGAATCTTTTAGAACTACAGCGAGCAAATTGAAAAGCCTTATTCTATAAGCCTCCTGATATTTAACCATCACTCTGGAAGCTACCTCATATACAAAATTTATAAATTCTTCATTATTAAAGCTATAATGTAGTAGTTCGGTCATTGTTGATTGAAATCTGAACTGAATCATATAACTTGTTTTTTCTTATACAAATACCTGAAACTTGTTCGTCCTCTTTTCGTTCATTTAACTTAATTCTTGTAAATAATTCATCAATCTCGTAGCTCCCTGGAGGAAGATCAATAATAGCATAAAATCATTTCCCTTCTTCAAAAGCCTTTCCCCACCTTTTCTCCCTTCTAGTTTCTGACCATATTACTCCAGTATTAGAGTTAAATGTAAATCCATTCCGATTATTTGTTGTATAGCATTCATTAATACTATCTATTATTCTTTGTAATTGTGGATTAATCAACCATTTAACTAATGGTGGTAAAAGTTGGTTTTTAGTAAATTATATTTCAGCATTTCAAGGTTGGGAAATTTTGGTAGACATTTTATTAATTGTGATTGGTGGGATGATTGGTTTGTTAGCTATGAAAGTATCTAGTTCATCTAAAAATAAGTATTAAACCGGATGTTGGAAATAAAAAATAGCATTATCCTGCACCCGTTTAACAAATAAAAGAGGCAATTTTTGATTAATGTTAATACATTTTCAAAAATTGCCTCCATTTTATTTTTTATATTACATTTCTAAAAAAGCCCGAATCTCATAGAAAAGAAATTCAGGCTTCCTTTTGGCTATTTTATGTTATATTAATACTATAACTCTTTTACTACTATATTTTTATTTTTCTAAATAATCCATCAAACGTTCTGGATCGAATCCAATAACCCATTTCCCATTTATTTCTTTTTGAACCTTTATCTACTTTTTACTAATAAATTTACTGCTTCTTTTACAAGTTCTTGCGTATCTTCACCATTTTTTATATTTTCACGAACACATTGTTCTAAATTCATGCTCACAATTAAACCAATTGTACGATCAATGGCAGAACGTGAGGCAGATAATTGAGTAATCACGTCTCGACAATCTTTATTTTGTTCAATCATATTTAAAACACCTTTGATCTGGCCTTCAATTCGTTTTAAACGATTGACAACTGATTTATCATATTCCATTCAATATTCCTCCCTTTTAAAAAAGGATTATCTATCATCTTAAAGTGACAAATTTAATACCTTTTTGATATAGCGTTTTTTATAAATGTGTTTTAGTTGCACTCATATTACAATAATAAACTTATTCATTGAATTTATAAGCATTATAATATACCCCTCAAGGTATATTGTCAAGGTACCAGCTAAAAAATTTTTTCCAATATAATTTGTATCCAAAATTTTTTTTAAAAAGGGAGGCCTTCTGTCTTATTGTTGCATTCTAAACAATTGTAAGTAGTAAAAAGTTAATATTAAATTACATTATAAAATATCGATCCAAAGTTTAATGGCAGTACCAGCAATCATAATAGCTAGAATAAACTGTAAGATTTTGGTATTCATTTTCTTACCAACCTTCGTACCGAGTGGGGCGGCTATAATACTTGCAATAATCATAATGATAGCTGGTAGATAATCTACCTGCCCCGTGATCAGTTTACCAATACTACTCCCAATGGAAGATATGAAGGTAATAGCTAAACTTGTAGCAATCGTCATTCTCGTTGGGATATGCAGAACTGTTAACATAATTGGTACAAGCAAAAATCCTCCTGCTGCTCCAACAATACCAGATACGATTCCAACTACTAAAGCTAGAATTGCTGCCAGTGGCTTATTAAATGTCACTTCATTTAATGGCATATCTTCCACTAGCTTTTTTGGTATAAACATCATCACTGCCGCGACTAAAGCAAGAATACCATATACGACATTCACTGCTTGTTCCGATAATAAACTAGATCCATAACTACCAATTAAGCTACCAATGAGAATAGCTCCACCCATATAAACGATGAGTTGTTTGTTTAGATATCCTCCTTTACGATACCCCCATACACCAGCGATGGAGGCAAATAATACTTGTATAGCACTTATCCCCGACACTTCGTGGGCCGTGAATGCGACTATACCAAATAAAGGTGGAATATATAATAGCATCGGATATTTAATAATGGAACCGCCGACGCCTAACATACCGGATAAGAATGAACCAATAAATCCAATAGCAAATATGACGATAATAAATGTTAAAACCATTGATAAACCTTCTTTCTACATCAGGAAAAGCGAGTAGTGATTCTACTCGCTATTTGATTTTCATTATGCTTTTTGAATATAAAAGTATAGAACATCCTCTTCTGTTTTTTGTTCTAACACAGTGTGGCCGCCTGATTTTGCCCAAGCAGGTATATCGTTCAATGCACCTTTGTCTGTAACAACTACTTCAAGTACTTCTCCTGATTTAATCGCATCGATTGCTTTTTTGGTTTTAACGATAGGCATTGGACATGCAAGACCTTTTGCATCTAATGTTTTGGTAATGTTCATTTGATAGTCCTCCATTTTATATTTAAAGTTTTCCGAATTAAGTCCCTATTTTATGTTTTACAAACAGCCTCTCTCAGAATATCAAAATAAAATTTTCTAATATCAATTGTTGTTTCAAATTACAAATCAACATTTAGCGGACGGCACAACGGTTTGGACCAATCTCCATTTCAGTTTGTTCATCATTATCTGGAGTAATTTTACCCATATTGACTTGACGAATTTGTTGATATGCGTTTGGTTGTGGTGGCAAATGATCCGTTACCGTACGACGGAATTCATCTTCGTCTTCGATATTCAGACCATGGTTTTCTTTAAATAAATCACCTAGTCTTCTTGCTACAGTACCATCTTCATTTAATTCATCAATAATCATGAAGTGTGCTGGTAATACGACTAGGTCTTCTGCAAGTTCACGATAACGAGAATATAATGTTTCACGTAGATCATCTACCCAGTCTTCCGCAAGTCCTGCTAAGTCAGGACGACCAATGGAATCAATAAAAAGAATATCTCCTGTTAATAAGAACTGATTATCGATTATAAATGAAGTCGAACCGATTGTATGACCAGGTGAGTAAAATGCATTTACATCAATTTGAGATGCACCAATTTTAATGTTTAGCCCATCTGTTAGAGGTGTGTAGTCGAATACTACCTCTGTAGCATCTTTGGGTGGTAGGTAGTAAGTAGCGCCTGTTGCAGCTGCAATGTGACGTCCACCCGAGATATGATCCGCATGTAGATGCGTATCAAATACATGTTTGATTTCTACACCTTTTTCTTTAGCAAAGTTTGTGAATACATCCGTGAAACGGACTGCATCGATAATAGCTGCTTCGCCTTCAGAAATTACCATATAAGATAAACAACCTTTTCCTAAACGGACAAATTGGTATATCTCCCCACCATTTTCTAAATCGGAAACTTTAATTGGTTCTAGATAACTACTCCAAGATTTCATTCCACCTTCAAGATATGCAACTTCACGACCAGCTTCAGAAAGCATTTCTGCTACCATAACGGAAGATCCTTCCTTAGCACATACTACTAATACTTCCTTATCTGTTGGAAGTTTAGGCAAAATCTCTTCTACACCATCTATTAATTCGAAGTAAGGGATATTTAAATACTCGAATTTATGTCCTTCAATTTTCCAATCCTCAAATGCATCATGATTACGAACATCTAAAATAAATAATTCTTCCTTATCAATTACTTTTCGAGCAACTTCTGCTGCAGTCCATTTATATACTGCCATTACCAAATTACCCCCCTAGGTATATTTTGAGTTATTTTTTAACAGTGGAGAATTTCTCCACTGCATAAAGATTGATCATCTAATTAGAAAGTTAATGTTGGTGATGCATCTTTTGCATATTCTAGGAATGTTACTGCTCCACCAACTTCTATACCATCAACGAAATCTTCTTTCGTAAGTCCCATAACATCCATTGTCATTTGACATGCTATAAATTTAACACCTAGTTCCTGTGCCATCTCAACTAGTTGTGGGATAGTAGGAACATTTGCTTTTTCAAACCCTTCGGTTAAATGTTCCTTTCCCGCTGGCATTTCTAAAGCGTGCATTGCTTGTTTATGAATTAAGTTTAGCCCTTCAAAAGTGAAAAAGATTTGTACCTCTTTTTCTGAAGCTGCTGCTGCTGTTGCAATATTAAATACTTTATAGGCATCAAATAAACCACCGTTTGCTGCAATAATCGCTACTTTATTAGACATATTAAATTCCTCCTATACCTCTTTTGTTAGTTTACCGTTCCACTCAGTCATGCCTGGTAGAACGTTATATACTTTTGTAAAGCCATTTTTAGCTAAAATTTGTGCTGCCATATCCGAGCGTTTTCCGGTACGGCAAACCACATAAATCTCTTGTTCTTTATTCAATTCTTCTAGTCTTGATTCTAATTCTCCCAAAGGGATGGATTTAGCACCTTCAATATGCCCAAATGCATATTCAGCCTCTTCACGCACGTCTAAAATTAAGCCATCACGTGATTCAATTTCATTAAGTGAAACAGTGTGTTCGAATGTTTTTTCCACTTCCGGTTCACTAGAACCTTTACGGATGTAATGATAAAATACATCGCCTTCTTCTACTGTTCCTAAATATTGATGTCCTACAGAACTTGCCCAAGCAGCTAAATCTGCCTTGGAGCCTTTATCTGTTGCTTGAACTTCCAAAACTTGACCTTCTTCAAGATCGGTAATTGCTTTTTTGGTTTTTACTATTGGCATAGGACAAGCTAGACCTTTAGCATCTAATTGAAGATTTGCTTTTATCATTCAGTTACCCCCTATGGTATTAAATTTACTAAAAATAAATAGTCGTTGACTTCATTAATATACCTGTATGGGTATATTCCCGGGCGGTAAAATAGTCGTATTTTACTAACGACTTTTACTTGATGCCTATTTAAGATTTTCACTTATTCGTTCGTGATTATCAATCACATAACCTATAATATACCCCACGGGGTAAAATGTCAACCCTTTGATTTTTTATTTTTTATGCATTTGTTATGGATGTATATGAATTGGTATTGAAAAAAGGTGGTTAATCCTTCTTGGATCAACACACCAATTTGTGTCATCACTTTTGTAATTGTTTGATAATGAATGTAAAAATATCATCCTCTGACATATCATTGGTTAGAAATGTTTCTCCAGGTACACCAAGATAATCTTTTTCCCTCCACCATTTACGGAGAGAATCTTCTCCGAACTCCGTTTTCTTCGGACTCGAATTGTGACGTTTTAGCGTTTCTTCAAATGTAAGATCATAGTAAAAAACATGGGCATTCCCCTCAAAAAACCGGATTAAATTCGTCAACATCTCTCCATACCAGGCCTTGTACAATATCCCTTCCACAATCACATATTCACATTTTCCTTTACCGTATTCTGCAATTTGCCGAATTAGGTCAATTGATAGATTCCCATCCCGATCATGAACGTTTAACATCTCACGCCGAACAACATCCTGAGAAACTAAGAGTGTTCCATAACCAAAATAGTTTTGAAGTCTTTTCGCAATCGTTGTTTTTCCGCTTCTTGAATTCCCACGAATGATGACTAGTTTCGATTCCATAAAATCCCCTACTTTCTATCATTCGACCAAAGTGATTTGAATAAAACTAAGTCTTCTTTCACTGCCAAATAATTGTGTTCGTAAATCAGAAGTGCTTTTGACCTCGATTTCTTTCAACTGGTTCTTGCACTTTTTACTGGATAAATTTAGATAAAGGAATAAACATTTGTATAAACCCAATCTTTAAATGATTGAAATTGTTGTTCTTGTAGAGGCTCAGGATAAGACATGATGACAAGGGGCACCGGGCTTTGGTCTTTAGCAAGTGCCGGTTGTACATAGCTCCACGGGTTCAGATTAAAACCGTTTCGTTTATAAAAGTTTGCCCGTCTTTTTTCAAGCTCTCCCTCCGGCAGTTCAATTTCGAGTACAACCGGTTTTGTTTGTTGCTTTAAAAATTCCTGGAGCAGTTTCGAACCTAAGCCACCGTTACGAAAACTTTCTTTTACCGCAAAATGTTCAATGAAAATAAACTCTGGTCCTTCCCATGTAGCGAGGAACCCGACAAGCTCCCGATCTTTTTCATAAGAAAAAATTCGGTATTGCGGTTGGGAGAGTAATGCACGTTGCGATGGATACGGCCTGTATTCATCAATTGGAAAAGACTCTTCTATAATTTGAAAAAGTTCATCAAATTGCTCATCGTGTATAATCTTTAACATAAAATTCTCCTTACTAGATTTATATATATTGGTATATTATACTTAAAAAGTAATAAAGTACACCATGAATAAACACCATGATTTTTCAATAATAACTATGTGAATGAATCCTTTATTCCACAAACTGCCCCGTTAACAAAAAATTCCATAATTTCACTACTCCTTCTTGAATAATGCCCCGTTTGTTCAATAAAGTAATTAAATAATCCCATTATTTTTCCCGAATTCTATAAGTGCATCATATGGGTCTCCTTCCAATCCCAATACTTTACAAAATGCAGGTTCCGTTTTCATGCCATTTTTCTTTAATACTATTACTTGTTCTTTTATGGATGGCTGAATGATTATTAAGTCATTTTCAATAATCATATGGAGATAAGCATATTGTTTTTTTACGGATTATTTTATGTAAAAATAGTCTCGGTTTTGTGTTATAACTATCTTGAAGTCGGGATTGAATCAAAAGTTATTTCTGTCAAGCATACATTGGAAATAATATTTCTTAAAATCTTGAAATCTGAATGCTATTGACACAATTAGATCGGAAGCCAAATCTTCTAAAATCTTGATTCTATTCCATTTTTTACAAAGTTCTCTTTCAACGTTTTAGTTAATCTTTTTATAGTCCTTATTTCCAAACTTTGATGTTTTTAATAAAGTTTATATATAATATACATACTGTTGAACAATTTTCTTTAACTCAAACAATTTTAGGAGAAATGAGACTTAGATTATGGGGGTATTAGATAAACTACAAACTATTATTATACTAGTTGCTGTTGTTTTTGGCCTTTTATTAGGACAAGTAAACTTAATTGAACAATATGCAGAGACATTTGTTGTACCGTTTCTTTTCCTGATGCTATATGGATTATTTTTAACAATTCCATTGCAACAATTAAAGAAGGCTTTTTCGAATATTAAATTTCTTGGTGCAAACACATTCATTAATTTTATATGGACACCCTTAATCGCTTGGGGGTTAGGATCTGTTTTCTTATCGGATTATCCAGCATTATGGATTGGTTTTATTATGCTTATAGTAACACCTTGTACAGATTGGTATCTCGCTACTTTTAACAAGGAAAAAGGAATTTAAAAAGAGAATTATTAATTAGCAGGTGAATCCTTTTAGTAAAGGAATGGTAGCGTTGAATTTATATATTCATAATTATATCGAAGTGTTAAAAAGGAACTTTATGTTGGTCATTATGGCTTTGGTTTTATTAGTGGTGACTTTTTTTATTTGGGCTGGTGTTCCTTTTTTTCTCATCGGAAGTATATTGGCGGACTTTACCACAAATATTATAATTGTATTTGTATGCGTTTCACTATCAGGCGGATTTCTTTTTTCGCTTTATTTTGTTCCGCTAAATTTAAAAGTTGCAAAAAATATGAGTAGTAAAAGGGGTATTCGTACAACGAAATCTTTTTTCTATCTACAATCAGTATGGATAATCATGAGTTCTCTCATTTTTGCGGTCGTGTTGATTTTAATGAAAGGTCTATAAATATATGGTGCCCTTGTTGAATTTGGAAGGAGGGGAGATAATGAATATCGTAGCAAAAGGAGATGGAATAGGTTCATCGAAATTCGAACTTTGGCTCTTTAAATTTTTACACGTGCTCACATTCAAAAAATCCCAATATGTAAAAAAGGTGATTTGCCAAATTGAGGCAGATATTGAAGCGAAGAAAAATAAACATGTGTAACAAATCAATACGGAATGAGAGGTTGTCTTTTCAGGCAACCTCTTTTTTTGTTCTACTAAAAATTCTCAAACCATTAATAAATTTAAAAGCCGCATCATATAAATTTTCATAAAGACGCATAAAATCCTGTAGATGCATCAGTTTTTAATCTGACTAGCCAAAGGAGGATGCGGATGGAAAAAATTAATCGCAAAAACTATAGCGTGAAAAATGTCGTAAAATCTTACACATTCAAACAAATTGGAAATCTATTAATTCTAATCCTTTTGGCTTTCGGAGTAGATTACTATTTTCGAAAATTGATTGGCTATATCGACAATATAGTAATAAAACAAATCATCCTGTTCATCGGTGTTTCAATCATTCTTTTTGTCTGTAATCTACTTATTTATAATTACGCGAAAAAGAAGGAACAATTTATGCAACACGAAGATTGGGACAAGATGCCTAGCATTGTTTCAGTCTGGCTCATGTTTTCACTTATTGTATTGATTGCCTTATATTTTGCAACACCGGTTGGAAACTTCATTGCAACATACACTTGGATTTTCAATGTCATTGCCTATTATTTTTTATTTTTTATTAACTCAACTTTCGCACACAGAAATATTTAAGCATTGCTTGATATAATTAGGTATAGTGGCCAACCATTTATTCATTTGATTTTTAAAGATGTCCATGTTCAAAGAAACCTCGGCTTCCGCCAAAGTTTGGAAAAGGTCAATAAGTGATTGAAGGGCAGTAATAAAATCTATGTCTTTTACATCTTCGCAAAGGATGTAAAAAAGGTTGCCAATCGTCTTAGGATCCTCCTCTTTTCGCATTTGCCAAGCAATGAGAATATATCGTGTAAAAACAATGGTTGTATGGCTAATTAACATGTCGTAGGAACGTCCCTGGAATTCTTTCTCTAAATTTAAAAGGGATTTATTGCATTTGAAGAAGACTTCAATGTCCCAACGCATGCCGTAAATACGAATGATCTCTTCATTTTCTAATGTTGTATCTGTGCTGAGAATGGCAAGCCATTCGCTCCGTTTATTACGGTTTCGTACAAATAGAATTTTTACTGGAATTCCATTGTCTAAAGTAGCATAAACGGATCCGAGAATGTCTTTTTTACCCATGTGAGGTTTTGCCAATTTGTAAAGTTGATTCAGTGTGAAACGTTCACCATTGTAAACGTATCGCTGCTTTAATTGCTTCACCATGCCAATGACAAATAACCCTTTGTTCGTAATCTTCTCAATTAAAGGCGCTTGTGTAAACCAGGAATCCATGAGAACATAGTCAGCTACAATCCCTTTTTCAAGCGCATGATCAAGTAAAGCTGAAGCCACGTCTGGTTTTGATTTCAGAGCTTCCTGGCGACGCTTATAGCCAGATGTTCGTTTATCAATATTGGTATTGATTTCTTGCAGGCGATTTTCCTTTTTCGGTGAACTTAGAAGAGCAAAATCAACGGGAATAAAAGTAAAACTATCGGTCCAGCCAAGGGTAAGCATTTGAAACCCTTTCAAGTACTGATGGGTAGAGTGATCAAAAACCTTAGCCAACAGTTCAACCGACTTACTACGGTTTCTTGAAAAGACAGAATCATCAATCACAAAAGCTGTGACACGATCTTTTGAAGTTAATGGTTGAAGCAGACGGATCATTTCACTGCTTAATGAAAGTAGAAACTTTCTCCAATGATAGGTTGGTGTATTTAAAAAGCGATAGACTGTATCCTTTCCGGGCAGATCCTGAGATCGTTTACTCATAAAAGCACGAAACCAGTTCTTATATTGGAAGACTAAAAGAAAAATCAGTTTGAAAACAGTAAGACAAGAATACCCGGAAAGTTTCGTAATATTCGCTTTTCTTAAATGATATCCAATATTTAATTCGGAAAATCCTTGTTTAATTTCTTTTGGTAATTGCGCAAAGTAGTCTTTATTCGTTATCATAGTGGTGACACCTTTCTTTTGGATTTGGTTTCATCACCAATATTTTACCAAAAGAATAGGTGTCTTTCTTTATGTTTTAAAAAATGTCAAATGATAATTTTGTACTTCCCAAAACCATTTACATCAAGCATTTAAACAAGATTTTGGACTGCGAAAGTTGAGTTATTATATTAATACATGCAAAAATCATTGCGGTAGAAGCATTTAATGCAATGCTTTGTTCATTCAGCCAAAGTTTTTGGTAATCATCTCCATCTTCAATATCATCAAGAATATCGAAAGATAGCATCATCAGTTCAACGGCTGCAGCAACATGTATGACCTTGTCCAACTCCTGCCCATTTAACATTTGATAGTGTAAAATCATAAGCTCAGCAAAGGGAAAGCCTTTTAGTTTTTGAACATCAATATATTTTTGTATTGTGCGTTTTAAGTCTTCTTGGTGAATTTCTTCCTCAAGAATATTATTCAACGACTCGTTTATAACATTCGTTAAATCGGCCAACCAAACCTTCCTCCAAATGTGCATTGACTTTCAACTAATTATATATTAATTTAAAATAATTTAAATTTCAATTCAAATTAATACTTTATTACAGTTACATTTTAATATATTTAAAATTTGTTATCAGATTTTCACAGCCGATATTGCTTAAAATACAAAAGTTTTGCTTGGTTTGCATAAATAAAAATACCAGTTGGAATCCGCAATATTTTGCGGAAAATAACAATTTAATTTACGGTAAAGTCCGGGAAAACATAGGCAAGAATAGATCGTATAAAGGCGATATTAGATAAAAAATACTTTACACGCTAATGATTCCAATATCCCTGGAATTGTTTTACGAGTTCACCTAATTCAATGGTACGTCAATGTCCCATCCCCACCGGCAAAAAGTAGGACAGGTTATCGGTAATGGCATTCCCAATACGAATCCCGAGAGCTCCTGCCCTGCCGTTCAATAGGAAACTGCCGATGATATAATGTCCCTGCTGTCTTCCTTTCAGCGATTGAAACTCCCGCACAGGCAGTTCAACAAATTCCTGATACAAACTTGGATAATTTGTATAATCCTTCCCGGCATCCTCCATTATCTTCGTTCCGTTCGGCCCATAAATTTCCACCGTGTTTCCTTCCCGTCCAAACACCGGTTTTTTCACAAATTTTTTCCCTGCTGTCGCTAATTGATCCGGTTCCAAGTAAGATGGTAAAAAATAGGCCTCAATCCATTCATGTTCTTCATCCGTATAAAATGAATTACCTTCTATATGTAAATTCCAAATTACCGCTTGGACCGCTTTGTTTTGCAATAAAAATGCTGATGGTGGGTTAATCACAGCCAATTTCCCCGTTCGAACAAGGTCCAACAACCAAACGCCGATATCATTTCCTACAATATCTTGGTCCAATATCAAGTTTTCAATTGGAAAGGTTTGCCGGTACAAAATATCAATTTTTCTCCCTTCTTCATCAAATAAACCTTCACCCTTTATAATCTTTAGTTTATGAAGCGGAACAAATTGCGACGGGAAATCCGCCAGTTCTTGCAAGTAAAGGCTTGTAAAATAATCCTCGATATGATCTTGATGAGACGTAAAAACTATATATGGCTTGCGTTTTCCAATGGATTGTGCTGACTGCCAAATGACTTGATTAATCGTATTCTTTAATCGCCGCTCCATCCAACGATCCGGGCTAACCAAGTGAAAGTGATCACACAACCTCGGTCCAATCTGAAACAGTTCTTTGATAAAAGTAGGAGTATCGGCGTTAATTTCCAAACATTTAATTGAAGCGCCCGTATAGACAAGATCAAGCCGGGCGATTGCACTTTCCATTTGAATTGGTTTTAACCTTAAAAATGTTACCGTTTCTTTCGGATAACCCATTTCAAGCAGCGTCTCATCAGGCACATGTCTGATGAGATCCGCCGTTTTATAAAACAGATGACCAATTCTTTCCGTAGCCAGCCGGAAATGCTTTATTTCATCCTGCTCGAATAAATGAACATCATATAATGCGTATTCTTCTCCATATAAATCCGGCCAAAAATTCAATTGGTTTTGGTAAAATTTTGACCTTTCTTCTCTGTAACGAACCAAATCCATTCTATTCACCATGATTAAACTCCCCATACAATACATAAACACCGCGATCTTCATCAATTTCTCTGGACGTAATTCGAAATTGCCCCAACTCCGATAATAGAATCGCGTCTTTAAGTAAATAGCGAATCACTTCAAAATGAGTTTGGCAAGGTAGCTTTGTCAATAAACGGTAGTTTTCAGAACGAGAATTTAAACGAATTTCCACATAAAGACCTTTTCCTCTATAGTCCATTTCATCAGGTGCTTTTTCATTCAAACCGATTTCTTTTATCGTTAAAATCTCATCGTCTTCTTCCAGCTCATTAGCTAACAACTCATACTGCATTCCGTCTTTAATAAAATAATTGCATAACTGCCGTGCATAAATTTCATCTTCACCGACGGCCGGAACCGTATATTCATAAAACGGTTCATATTGATTAAATCCTTTATCAATATAATAGATTAATTTTCTCATCATCGAATTCCGCCTTTTTTACAGAATAAGCGTATAAAATCTAGCTCGGGGCGCCATGGGTTTTCTTAAAGAATAGGTAAGTATAAAAATACATGTGAAAAACTCCGAATTAATTTTAATATCCAGTTCGGGGCACCTGGGCTTTTCTTACAAAATAAAAAAGTAGGTAGCTCCAGTCGCCCTGCACCTTCCTTAATAGGTTAAACACTTTGCTACAACCCAGCCGACTGAGATGGATAAAGCAAACAATATGACACCAACGGCACGGTTATCTTCTTTAATTGCTTGATTAATACTGAATCGGATCGTAACAAGTTCAGCAATGATAAAAGTAATAATTTGTGCGACTATACCAATTGCACCCCAAATGACCATATCCAAAAGAGAAATGGAATGCTCGATTGATGATCCCAGTACAAAAGCAAGTCCGATTAACTTTCCTCCCAAGGATAAGGCTGCGGAAATGTTCTTTTCCCGAATTAACTGAAATTCATTTATTTTTGTTGTACTTTTTTCAAATAGAATCATGCCAATCAATAAAAGAAGTAAAGCGACACCTAAATAGATTAAAAAGTTTACGTATAAATTCAACTTAATCCCCCATTTTCCTGATTTCTGAATCAATTTACATTGAATACTTATCCACCAAAAACTTTCGAACCACTGCCAAAACCGGAGCTAGACTTTGAGCTTATACTTGATTTGTATTGTTTATAAGCACTGCTACTTTTTAAAGAAGACTTACTACTGTAATACTTCCCCCCATGAAAATACGAACCATAATAAGAAGAATTGTCATCATCACATACCCAGACAGCGTCCTCGCCATCCCAATCCCAATCACTGCAATACGGGTCGTCGGGCTTCTCATTCGGCTCTGCATAATCGGATGAACAACCGGTCATTCCGATTAGCAATGCTGTTCCGGTTACGCCGATCATTACCTTTTGTGTCTTTTTCAAAAATCTCCCTCCCTATCAAAATCTACTGTTTTATACGATTTCATTTACACAAAGTTTCATTGTTTCGATCAAAAATATATGTTCAAGGTCAATGATTATTCTCGTTTAACCCTTGAATGAAACTGTTTTACAAGTTTCCTATGGTAAAAATATTTGAATTAATAAAAATAAGCGTTGACAAAATTGGTTGTACACATATATATTGTATATAATAAATAAAGTTTGCCTAATGCAAAAAATGGGGAGGAAGGAAACATGATTACTTTTTCTAAAAAATTTTGGGGGATTATTTTATTATGTTGCACATTTTTACTTGCTGCTTGTAACGACAAGTCAGCAACAAACAACGAACAAAAAAATACAGGGAAGGATAACAATAAAAAAATCACTGTTGTCACAACGATTGCACAAATTGGTGAGCCACTTTCCGTTATTGGCGGAGACCGCGTGGAAGTAAAAAGTTTAATGGGGCCTTCTGTTGACCCTCACTTATACCAGGCAACCCACGGGGATATTCAGACGCTTGAGAATGCCGATGTCGTCTTTTATAACGGTCTTCATCTGGAAGCAAATATGGTTGACATATTTGAAGAAATTGAAAAATCCAAACCTGTACTGGCCATCGGAGAAACAATTGATAAATCGAAACTTTTGCATGATGAAAATAATGCTGTGGACCCACATATTTGGTTTGACATTGATCTTTGGCAACAAGCTTTAGATGCAGCAGTGGATCAATTAAAGGAATATTCTCCTGAAAATACAAGTTATTTTGAGGAAAATAAGGTGAAGTATTTTGAAAAACTGCAGCAATTGAAAGAGGACGCAAAGAAACTTACGGAAATTCCTGAAGAGCAGCGCATTCTTGTGACCGCACATGATGCTTTCGGGTATTTCGGACGTATGCATCATATGAAAGTGGTCGGCTTGCAAGGGCTTAGCACAGATGGAGAAATCGGGATATCCGATATTCAAAATACGATCGATACCATTGTTAAGTATAAAGTACCGGCAGTTTTTGTTGAAAGTAGTATTAATGAGAGCTCCATCAAAGCTGTTATTGAAGGAGCCAAAAAACAAGGAGTTCCTATTCAATTAGGAGGAGAACTTTTCTCGGATGCGATGGGGAAAGCCGGTACGGAAGAAGGAACGTATCTAGGAATGTATCGCCATAATATCGATACAATTTACACCGCATTAAAGGGAGGCTCAAATACAAATGAATGAAGTCGTCCTTGAAGTCAAAAATTTAACGGCCGCTTATCAAAAAAATACGGTTTTACGAGATGTCAATTTTCAAGTTGAGGCGGGTTCATTAACAGGTATTGTTGGGCCAAACGGAGCTGGTAAATCGACTTTAATAAAAACGATGTTAGCGCTCCATCCGGTTTTATCCGGCGAAGTTCATTTTTTTGGTTCCACTTATAAAAAAGTGAAAAAACGGATTGGCTATGTCCCGCAAAGAGGGTCTGTTGATTGGGATTTCCCGACCATTGCACTTGATGTAGTAATGATGGGATTATACGGTCAAATCGGTTGGCTGCGACGTCCGACGAAAACCCATCAAAGAATGGCTTTTGAGGCTTTGGACAAAATGGGCATGGCTGATTACGCCAACCGGCAAATCAGCCAACTTTCCGGGGGACAACAGCAGCGGGTATTTTTAGCCCGTGCGTTAGTACAAAATGCAGACATCTATTTCATGGATGAACCGTTAGCCGGAGTCGACGCCGCTACCGAACGGGCCATTATGAAAATACTGGATGAACTTAAAGCGGCAGGGAAAACAGTGATGGTTGTTCATCATGATTTACAGACTGTTGCAGATTATTTTGACCATGTACTTTTCTTAAATCGCACGGTCATTAAGCATGGCAAAACAAATGACGTTTATACAGAGGATAATATAGCCACTACGTATGGCGGCAGTATCCGTTTGATCGGGGGGAGAATAGGAAATGTGGTCCATCCTGTTAAACAGTAATACACAATGGGTTTTATTGAGTACAGCAATATTAGGGATTGCAGCCGGGACGATCGGCTCCCTTGCTTATTGGAAACGGCAAAGTTTAATGAGCGACGCCCTTGCCCATGCCGCCCTTCCCGGTGTTATCATTGCCTTTCTCTTGTTTAAAGTAAAACATTTATTTGTTCTAATTACCGGGGCAGCGATTAGTGCAGTTATCGGAGCATTTTTTATCCAAGGCATTCGCTCTTCAACAAGAATTAAAGAAGATACGGCAATGGGGATGATTTTATCAATCTTTTACGGTTTTGGGATTATGCTTTTAACGATCGCTAACCGAACAAGCGGGAACCAAAGCGGCTTAAATAACTTTATCCTGGGTCAATCCGCTTCCATGGTGCAATCAGATGTGTGGACAATGTCCATTCTTGCCATTTTGGTTGTTTCAATTGTTGTTATTGGATTTAAGGAATGGAAAATCTATTTATTTGATCGCCAGTTTGCCAGTGGGCTCGGTTTGCCGTTAAAAGGAATGGATGTTGTGTATACGATTCTTCTGGTAACAACCATCGTCGTTGGTATTCAAGCAGTCGGTGTTATCCTTATCGCAGCACTTCTTATTATTCCGGCAGTCAGTGCCCGTTATTGGACACATTCTTTTCAAACGAAGGTTATCATTTCAGCCCTATTTGGCGGTGCATCCGGTATGATTGGTACGCTTATTAGTGCAATCGGCAACGGTTGGCCAACAGGACCATTTATTGTTGTTTTAGCAGCGAGTTTTTTTATCATCTCGTTAATTTTTGGAAAAGAAAAAGGAATTCTTGTCCAACATTGGCAAATGAAACACCATAAAAAACAGGAAATCTTACAATCGATCCCCACCTCTGTTTTGAAAAAGGAGGTTCAATAGAATGACATACACCGCCTGGATTATTTTGACAGCAACTTTAGTCGGTTTATCATGCGGTTTGATCGGTGTCTTTTTAATTTTACGGAAAATGGCCATGATGGCTGACGCTATTAGCCATACCGTTTTACTTGGTATTGTTGTTGCATTTATTATTACGCAAGAACTGACCGGAGTCCATATGCTCATCGGTGCCATTATTGCAGGACTTATGACCGCCTTGTTTGTCCAATGGCTCAACTCTTTAGATGTGCAGCAAGAGGCGGCCATTGGAATTATATTCACAACCCTTTTTGCCATCGGGGTTATTTTAATTGAAGCTTTTGTCGGAAATGCCCATTTGGATGTCCAGCATGCTTTAATGGGGGAAATCACATTTATTCCCTGGAATAGAATTACGTTGCCAATCGTGGGAAGCATTCCAAAAGCTGCAGCCATCTTAACTCTCGTGTTTTTTGTTGTTTTATTATTTATTATCGCTTTCTATAAAGAATGGAAAATTACCACTTTCGATCCCGGACTTGCCGCAAGTGTCGGGATACCGGTTCTTTTTATGCACTATCTGTTTATGAGTCTGGTTTCAATTACAACGGTGGCTTCCTTTGACGCGGTTGGGGCGATTATGGTCGTTGCGATGTTAATTACCCCGGCAGCCTCCGCATATCTTTGGACCGATCGACTGCACATGATGCTTGTTATCAGCGGATTATTTGGAGTCGCTTCCGCCGTCATCGGATATTTTATTGCTGCTTGGATTGATACTTCCATTTCAGGGTCTATGGCATTTGCAACCGGGCTGATCTTTTTAGCCAGTTACTTATTATCGCCAAAACATGGTTTGCTTGCCAAGTACTTAAAGCCGGAAGAGACATTCGAATAAGGCCACTGAAAAACTATTTAAAAAGATTTACTAACATGAAAAAAACCCGGTAATATATCTAAATTCGGTGTTTAGCAAGATTATTACGCACTTTTTCAGTGGTCTCCGTTCGAATAATTGTTTTGTCTGTAAAAACTATGACTCGAAATTAGTGTAGCTTATCTTAAATACAAATATTATGTATGCGAAAGACTGCCCATCAATCAGGAAAAGAATTTTTCTATCATTCGTTTTCCAGTTGTTGCCTTCAATTCAAATTCATGTTATTATCATTACAATACTATATAAAGTATTAACCAGTCCATTAAATACACAATATATTGAAAACTAGCAAGTTAAGGTGCTTTTAGAAGCTTAATAGGGAATCCGGTGAAAATCCGGAACTGTCCCCGCAACTGTAACTGCGACGAAAGGATATAAACCACTGCATCTCCTTTGATGCGGGAAGGAATCTAAGTAGGATGAAGCATAAGTCAGGAGACCTGCCATAACTTGTTCAAGTTTCAATTCTTCGGGGGATAAGGAGATGAAACGATAGTAAGATACTTTATGTATGCTTCTTTCTATCGTTTAATCCGCTTCCCTTGAGCGGATTTTTTTAGTTTAATTGGAGGATGATTTTATGGCAACAACTACACTAGAACATGAAGGAATCAATCAAAAAGAATTGGCGGCCATCATTGATCAAATGACAAACCCTTTTCCCGCCATTGACACAACCGAGTATAAAGAAAAAATTTTTCGAAGTGTTGAATTCAAGAAAAATATAAACTCCGATCAATTAACGAAATTATTCATTACCACTGCGCTTGAAAACGTTGATGAAGCAAATCGTGCCTGGTCCTATATAGCTGCACGATTTTATCTTGACCAGCTGTATAAAAAAGCAAGCAAGAACCGCGGCTATCCGGCAGAACAAAAATATGGAGACTATTACCATTTACAAAAAATACTCGTTGATAAAGGCATTTATTCTCCAAAAATACTAGAAAAATATACAAAACAAGAAATCATGGAATTAGCAAAAATCATTGAGCCGGAACGTGATTTTCTTTTTGACTATATTGGTTTACACACATTAGCTACGAGATATTTAGTCACGGACCATGAGAAAAATACGTATGAATTACCTCAGGAACGTTGGCTTACGATTGCTTTATTTCTTATGCAAGACGAACCGAAAGAATTACGCTCTGTACTCGTACGTGAAGCTTACTGGGCATTATCGAATCTGTATATGACTGTGGCAACCCCGACTTTGGCAAACGCCGGACTCTCTTACGGTCAATTATCCAGTTGTTTTATTGATACCGTAGAAGATTCATTGATTGATATTTATAACTCAAACACCGATGTAGCAAGACTTTCAAAAAGTGGTGGTGGAATTGGCGTTTATATTGGGAAAGTACGGAGTCGAGGAAGTTCCATTAAAGGGTTTAAAGGAGCATCGTCCGGTGTTATTCCTTGGATTAAACAGCTGAATAACACAGCGGTTAGTGTCGATCAGCTTGGGCGGCGAAAAGGAGCTGTTGCCGTTTACCTTGATGTTTGGCATGCCGATATTCTTTCCTTTTTAGACCTGAAATTAAATAATGGTGACGAAAGACAGCGTGCCCACGATATTTTTATCGGTGTTTGTATTCCTGACCTTTTTATGGAACAAGTGGAGAAAAGAGGAGACTGGTACTTATTTGATCCGCTTGAAGTGGAAAAAGTCATGGGATTTCGCTTGGAAGATTTTTATGATGAGAAAAAAGGAGAAGGTTCATTCCGAAAAAAATATTTTCAATGTGTAGAAAATGATGCCCTTTCGAAAACAAAAGTTCCGGCGATCCAAATTATGATACGAATGATGAAGTCACAACTTGAGACCGGTACGCCGTTTATGTTTTATCGGGATGAGGTAAACCGAAAAAACCCAAATAAACATGCCGGCATGATTTATTCCAGCAATCTTTGTACCGAAATTATGCAAAATATGTCACCAACCGTTCAATATAATGAAACGATTGACGGCGATACAATCATTACCTATAAAAAAGTTGGCGATATGGTTGTATGTAATCTATCCTCAGTCAATTTGGGAAAAGCCGTTCCGGACGATGTACTTGATCGACTCATTCCGATTCAAGTTCGGATGCTTGATAATGTCATTGATTTGAACACAATTGAAGTCAAACAGGCCACGGCCACGAATAAAAAATATCGTTCTATCGGACTCGGTACATTTGGCTGGCATCATTTATTGGCGCTTAAAGGGATTCATTGGGAATCAGATGAAGCTGTTCAATTGGCTGATCAATTATATGAAAAAATTGCCATGTTGACAATAAAGGCCAGCGCAGACTTAGCAAAAGAAAAAGGAGCGTATCCACTTTTTGAAGGTAGTGATTGGCAGACAGGAGCTTATTTCCAAGATCGAGGCTATCTGACTGGAGACAATGCCGGGGAATGGAACGACATTATGCTTAATGTGAAAAAATACGGCATTCGTAACGGTTACTTGATGGCAGTCGCACCGAACTCAAGTACGTCGGTTATCGCCGGCTCTACAGCGAGTATCGACCCGATCTTTAAACCGTTTTACTATGAGGAAAAGAAAGATTATAAATTGCCGGTTGTTGCTCCTGACTTGGACCATCGAACATATGATATTTATCGGCGATCCGCATATATTGTCGATCAACGCTGGTCAATTAAGCAAAATGCAGCGCGCACTCGCCATATTGATCAATCAATTTCATTTAATTTTTATGTACCACATACAATTAAAGCGCAAATTTTATTGGACTTACACATACAAGCTTGGAAATCAGGGATAAAGTCAACCTATTACGTCCGTTCAACTGCCACGGATATCGAGGAGTGCGAATGGTGTGCCTCTTAATTTCTAAATGTTGTTTGAATCATATTGACAAACATTGAAGGAGATGACAATGAATGCGCGCTATGGTTTGCTATGCAAGTTTCAGCGGGAATACAAAAGAAGTGGCTGAACTAATCTCCGGCAATTTATCGGAAGAAGGGGCAACGGTAGACATGTATCGAATCACAAATCGAAACCTCTCGATACCGGACCCTTCCATGTTTGATGCACTGTTTTTGGGGAGTTTTACATGGGCAAAAGGAGCTACTCCCAAAATCGTTAAGGACTTTGTTTATCAACTGGGCTATAAACCGGAAAATGTCTTTGTTTTTGGCACCGGTGACACACAATTTGGCGGGGATGATTTGTTTTGTAAAGCTGCGGACAAATTGGCGAAGTTTTATGCTTCCCCCCTGCCTCCGTTAAAAATTGAACAAAGTCCGCGGGGTACCCAAGAAGGGAAAGTAATCCAATGGACAGAAGGAGTTGTCAACTATTGTCAGCAATACTTAATAAAGTAAAAGTTTTAGAACCGGAAAATCCAAATAAATCGACGGCTTTGTTTGGCGGAAAAGCAAGCGGAATATTAAATTGGAATGATCTCGCTTATCCGCATTTCTATGATTATCGGGAACAAATTCGCGCGTTATTCTGGCGGGCAAGTGAAGTCGATATGACGCATGACATTAAACAATTTCCCCAACTTTCCGAGGCCGAACAAGAAGCTTTTTTGAAGATTATTGGCTTATTGGCTACATTGGACGGACCGCAAACCGATATCGCGATGCGGATTGCCGATTTTGCCACCGATCCATCGGTAAAATCAATTATGGCAACAATTGCCGACCAAGAAAGCGAGCATAATCACAGTTACGCCTATGTGTTGTCATCGGTTACGACATTTGACCGGCAATTGGAATCATTTGAAACCGGTCGGCGGGACCCGGTTTTATTAAAACGGAATGAACGAATTATGGATGTATATAATACCTTTGCGGCTGAACCGACCATTATACATGTGTTAAAAACGATGGTTTACAGCTCTTTACTTGAAGGTTTATTCTTTTATTCCGGTTTTGCCTTCTTTTATCATTTGGCAAGACAGCAAAAAATGGTCGGTACATCGACAATGATTTCTTATATAAATCGGGATGAATTGCAGCACGGTAAATTTATAAGTGAGCTGTTTCGAGCAACACTGGCGGAAAACCCTGCATATAATACAGAGCAATTTACCGACTGGGTTTATGAACAATTTCAATATGCCGTTGAGCAAGAAACGATTTGGAGTCGTTATGTTTTGTCCGACATTGACGGGATTGATTTAGTGGAAATGGAGGGCTATATTAAATACCGAGCCAACAAAATGCTTCGTTTATTGGGATTAAGTGATTTATATTCGGATCATACCGAAAATCCGATGAAATGGATCCGTGCTTATATTGACAATTTCGATGATACAAAAACCGACTTTTTCGAACAAAAATCCCGCCAATACACCAAAGTCGGCGATTTAAACGGGTTTGATGAGTTGTAATTATATAAAAAGTAACAAATAGCCTATCTCCTACACTCCTCTGATTGTTTAAGGAGGTGGTGGGCGTTCAGATCCGCGAATAATGGACCATTGTCTTTGTTCTAAACGAGGATTACTTTGGTTGATTAGTCAATGTTTTTCACTATACCGATTGTAATCCAGATTTTTCATGAGCATCCATTAAAGAGATTGTTTTTTACTTTATTTCCTTGATTTTTTATGATAGGATACCAATATATAAACGAAACGAATATAGAAATACAATTGAATATGTAGAAGTACAATTAGGAGGAGTCTGTCACCAAGGGATAAGTATACCCTCAGTAACAGGCTCTTTTTGTATGTTTTTATCCTGATCTTATGCCCCCTACCGCAAGAATTCGGGTTTACAAAAAAGATAGATGGGAATGAAGAAATTCCCCACTGATGGGAATTTTATTAAAATAAAGAAAGGTGGAATCTTATGTTTATTCTTCAATTAGCACTCATTATTTTTGCAGCCAAACTTGCGGGAAGCCTGAGTATAAAGTTTGGTCAACCTTCCGTATTGGGAGAAATCATTGTCGGGATTTTATTAGGGCCTTCTGTTTTCGGACTAATCAGCGCGTCAGATACACTATCAACATTTAGTACAATTGGTGTTATCCTGCTCATGTTCATCGCCGGACTAGAAACGGATCTTGATGAATTTAAACGTTCCGGTAAGTCATCAACCATTGTGGGTTTCAGCGGAATTATCGTCCCGTTATTTTTAGGATATCTTGCAGGGGCAATTATGGATTTAACGAACTTACAATCTTGGTTTTTAGGTGTTATGCTATCAGCGACAAGTGTAAGTATTTCTGTTCAAACCCTAAAAGAACTGAATCAGTTAAAAACTCCTGAAGGTACGACGATATTAGGGGCAGCCGTTATTGATGATGTTGTTGTCATGATCATTTTAGCCTTCTTAATGAGTTTTGTTGGTGGTGGGGATATATCGTTAACAGCATTAGTAATTAAGAAAGTATTATTCTTTGTTATTGCGATCGCAATTGCTTGGAAAGTAGTCCCATGGGTCATGAATAATTTTACTAAGTTACCCGTAAGTGAAACGGTAATTTCGACCGCATTGTTTATTTGTTTTGTCTATTCCTTTGCAGCAGAATACACGGGGGTCGCTAATATTATCGGAGCTTATATTGCCGGTATAGCCATTAGCCTGACCAAATTCAAGCATGAAGTTTTTGAAAAAGTGGAAACGATTAGTTATTCGATTTTTGTTCCCGTATTTTTTGCCTATATTGGTATTTCGGCGGAGTTTACAGGTATTCTCGATCATTTAGGTACGATTATTCTCCTTAGTGTTTTGGCAATCTTAACTAAATTTGTAGGTGCAGGGCTGGGTGCTAAACTATCCGGTTTTGGTTGGAATAGCTCAATGGGAATTGGTTCGGCAATGGTTTCCCGGGGTGAAGTTGCATTAATCGTAGCGACAATGGGCTTATCAGCAAATTTAATTACCCAAGATTTATATGCTTCGTCCATCGCTGTTGTTATTATAACGACCGTTGTTACACCCCCAATGATGAAATGGTTTTTCCAATCGAAAAATCAAACACAATCAGTCCGTAACTAATTTGATTCTTGAAATGGGGCTGTCAGCATCTATGACTATAGTTGCTGACTTTCTTATACGTTCATATTTTAGGTTTTACGTATAGCTGGTTGGGTCCTTCAAAGCATAGTCTTTGCGGTTGAGAAGAAAATTGTTTACTTATTGGCTGTACCAAAGTAAAAGGTTATCGATTTATTTAATTGACAATTTTCATATTTTCAACTAAACTTTAATTGACCAGTGGTTAATAAGGAGGATAATAATGGCGCCAAGAAAATCCGCTGAACAAGAGCTTTCAAGGGAAATGATTATGGACCGGGCACGGGAATTATTTGTGACAAAAGGTTATCAACATGTATCAATGAGACAAGTTGCGAAAGAATTAAATTGCAGTCATGGGGCAATTTACTATCATTTTAAAAATAAAGCAGAGCTATTTTATGCACTCGTCGAAGAACATTTTCAAATGTTAGACCAGGTTTTAGATCATATTATGAATGAAGATCTCTATTCCATAGAAAAATTGAAAAAAATTATGTTAGGGTTTATCAAATTTGGATTAACTTATCAAAATCATTACGAAATCATGTTTTTAATTAAAGAAGAAGATGTATTAAACTTTATTAATCAGGGACCAAATAAAAGTTATGATAAATTTGCCCAAGCATTATCTCTACTAAGTGATGGAAAATTATCGATTCAAGAAATTTGGTGTATCTTCCTTTCCTTACACGGATTTGTGACACATTATATTCGCCATGTTGTTTCTTATAATGAAGTGGAACAATTAGCTCAGTTTCATGTCAACTTTTTGTTGAAATCAATTTTGTGATTAGCACCCCCAAAGATTTTATTGGAAAATTTCGTCAAAAATAATGTTATTTAGATTTATCGAATTTCAATACATTGTAAATTGAGCGTTCTTTTTTTGAATAATGGGCTTTTGGGGTGATTACAAATTTTTTTAATAACATTTGACCAGTGGTTAATAAAATTTTAGGAGGAATCTTTATGAAAAGAGCATTAGTTTTGGGCGCATCCGGGGGTATGGGGTATTCTATTGTGAAAGAGTTGACTGACAGGGGAATCGAAGTTATCGCTTTTGCACGGACAAAAAAGAAGCTAGAGAAACTTTTCAGTGCTAAGCAAAATGTAACGATTTTTACAGGTGATATTTTTAAATTAGAGGATTTGATGGAAGCTGCAACAAATGTGGACATTATTTTTCAAGCAGCAAATATTCCCTATCCTGAGTGGGAAGAAAAACTTGTCAACTTTATCGGTCAAGTTGTTCAAGTTACCGAAACGAAGAACATTAAATTAGCCTTGGTTGATAATATTTATGCATATGGGAAGAATCCCGGTGTAAAGGTAAATGAACAAACACCGAAAAATCCACATACGAAGAAGGGAAATATTCGACTTCAAGTGGCAAACATGGTCATGCAAGCAAATAATAAATCTTTTATTGCTCACTTTCCTGATTTTTATGGACCAAATGCTGAAAATACACTTCTTCATTATACCTTACAGAGGGCCTTGGCAAATAAACCGTCCATCTACATAGGGAATCAAAAGATTGCAAGAGAGTTCATTTTCACCCCGGATGGTGCTAAAGCGCTGGTGGAACTTGCCTTAAATGAAACAAGCTATGGGGAAGAGTGGAATATTCCCGGACACAGTGTCATTACAGGAGAGGAAATAGTCAAGATTATTCGAGAGTTAACCGGATATAATAAAAAAGTCTTTACGGTTACAAAATCAATGATTCAAATGCTCGGATTATTTAACCCAATGATGCGTGAAGTAGTTGAATTGTTTTACTTGAATGAAGATCCGGTTGTGTTATCAGGCGAAAAATTTGAAAGACGAATCGGCCCGCTACCTCGAACATCTTATTATGATGGACTGAAACAAACGATTGACTATATGAGAGGAACGGTAAAAGTATAATATAGTTCTCGTCGGCATTTTTTGGCGGGAAAGTCTTATTTTTGGCGACGAGACCACTTCTCGTCGTCGTTTTGTGCCGTAAAACCTCTTTTTTTGGCGACGAAACTCGTTCTCGTCGTCGTTTTGTGCCGGGAAACCTCACTTTTTGGCGACGAGACCACTTCTCGTCACCCTTTTTAACCGTGAAACCCCGTTTTTTAGCGACGAGATCCTTTCTCGTCGTCGTTTTGTGCCGGGAAACCTCTTTTTTTGGAGACGAAACCACTTCTCGTCGTCGTTTTGTGCCGGGAAACCTCACTTTTTGGCGACGAGACCCTTTCTCGTCGTCGTTTTTAGATGGAAAACACTATATTTTGGCGACGAGACCACTTCTCGTCGTCTTTTTGAGACGGAAAACGCTATATTTTGGCGGCGAGACCACTTCTCGTCGTCGTTTTGAGCCACGAAACCTCATTTTTTGGCGACGAGACCCTTTCTCGTCGTCGTTTTTAGACGGAAAACACTATATTTTGGCGACGAGACCACTTCTCGTCGTCTTTTTGAGCCGAAAAACCGCATTTTTTGGCGACGAAACCCTTTCTCGTCGTCCTTTTAAGCCGAAAAACCGCATTTTTTGGCGACGAGACCACTTCTCGTCGTCTTTTTGAGACGGAAAACGCTATATTTTGGCGGCGAGACCACTTCTCGTCGTCGTTTTGAGCCACGAAACCTCACTTTTTGGCGACGAGACCACTTCTCGTCGTCGTTTTGAAGCGCGAAAACTACTTTTTTGGCGACGAGACCACTTCTCGTCGTCTTTTTGAGACGGAAAACGCAATATTTTGGCGGCGAGACCACTTCTCGTCGTCTTTTTGAGCCGAAAAACCGCATTTTTTGGCGACGAGACCACTTCTCGTCGTCGTTTTGAAGCGCGAAACCTCACTTTTTGGCGACGAGACCACTTCTCGTCGTCTTTTTGTGCCGGGAAACCTCACTTTTTGGCGACGAGACCACTTCTCGTCGTCGTTTTGTGCCGGGAAACCTCTTTTTTTGGCGACGAAACTCGTTCTCGTCGTCGTTTTGAGCCGCAAAACCGCATTTTTTGGCGACGAGACCACTTCTCGTCGTCGTTTTGAAGCGCGAAACCTCACTTTTTGGCGACGAGACCACTTCTCGTCGTCTTTTTGTGCCGGGAAACCTCACTTTTTGGCGACGAGACTCTTTCTCTCCATTAACTTTTGGCAAGGCGCTACCGATTCTGTAATTGAAAACCTCTTTTTAAACCCACTGTTTACAACCAAGATTTATGGGGGTATGATAGTATAGTACTTTCGTATCGATGAAAAAAGGAGTTGAATTTTTATGAGTAGTCAAATAAGCGACGACCCCAGACCCGGACAGATTAACGGGAAAGTCATGAATTGCCCGGTCCAACCATGGTTGAATACTGATAAAAATTCAACTATACTTGGGGGCATTTTTTGACTTTCTCGAAAATGAGGAGGTAAGAAAATGTTAAAAATTTATTTATCCGATGAACTTGGCGTTCTGGAGGAAAAAAAGGAAATTACCCGAGGATGTTGGGTCAATTTAATTTCACCTACAGAAGATGAAATGATTAAACTATCAAACGAGTTAGATTTACCCATTGAATTTTTAAAGGATCCATTGGATGAAGAGGAACGTTCCCGGATTGAAAAGGATGAAGGAAACATCCTAATTATTGTCAATATTCCACTCGCTTCCATGGATGAGCATAATAATATGATTTACGACACCATTCCATTGGGCATTATTTTTACAAAAGGTTGCTTCATCACTGTTTGTTTAAAAGACAATCCGATTTTACAAAATTTCACAAAAAATAAACTCAAAGACTTCTTTACTTACAAAAAAACAAGATTTTCCTTACAAATCTTGTATTTCATGGCAACCTCTTACCTGAAGTATTTAAAACAAATCAGCAAACAATCGGATGCAATTGAAAAAGAACTGCATGAATCGATGAAAAATAAAGAACTCTTTTCGTTATTAAACTTAGAAAAAAGCTTAGTTTATTTTACAACTTCTTTGAAATCAAACAATTATGTATTGCAAAAAATTCTTAGAGGTAATTATTTAAAAATGTACGAAGATGATCAAGAACTGTTGGAGGATGTCATTATTGAACACCAACAGGCGATTGAAATGGCCGATACGTATACGAATATTCTAAGCAGTATGATGGACGCATTTGCTTCTGTCATTTCAAATAATGTGAATAATGTCATGAAATTATTGACGTCCATAACGATTATCATGGCAATTCCGACAATGGTAGCAAGTTTTTATGGAATGAACGTTGCGATCCCATTCCAAAATTACCAACATTCATTCCTATTTGCGATCATCTTGTCTTTTGTTTTATCTTCAGTGACAGCAGTTATTTTTTGGAAAAAGAAGTTTTTTTGACAAAAGAAGAACCGGGCATTGTTCCCGGTTTTTTCTGTTTGTGATTAATGCGTGTGGGATTAAGTTCAAAAAATCAATCCAAGCAGTCCATTGCTGTTTCCTCTTTAAATTTGGAATTATATCTTGAAATTCAATCTTCACCCCTTTGAGTATGGAATTATGTGTAAAACTAATTTCAAGAGCCTTTCTCCCTGAAATCAATCTCGCCCGGTTCGTACAGATATTTTTTCATTAAAATCCGGCCATTCCCATCAAACTCGATCCCTTCCTTCTCCAACAAAGCAACTTGAACAAATCTTGATTCGTCATCTTTAATTGCAATTTCACCTTTTGCATTGACTACACGATGCCATGGGAGATGATGGATATGACTCATTGCGTGCAAAATACGGACAACTTGCCTAGCTGCCCGCGGATTTCCGGCAAGTCTAGCAATTTGACCATATGTCATTATTTTGCCTGCAGGTATTGAGAGAATAATCTTAATTGTTCTTTCGGTAAACTTGTTCATTTTCATACCACCTATAAAATCATCGGCTTCGTAAGTTTTTCCCTAGTAAAAATAATTTTGTTGGAATAAGTCGTTACCCGGTTAGGCACAGCGAAGGAAAACAACGACCCCATCACAAAGTATTGCCAAACCCAGTTATTGCTTTAACCACGAAAGCTAGGAAAGTTGATAACAAAAGATACAAACCTATCCAATCATTATGTATTAGAAAATCAAGTTTATTATACAAAAAAAGGCTGCTAACGAATATGGCGTTATGTTATTTTTATTCTTAGTGTCTATAAAATTTTACTTTTCTTATTTGAAACCTAAGGGAGCCGACTCCTATTTCGAAAGTCGGCTACTCACAAAGCTTATGTTATTTGCACTAAGTTAACTTATATTAATTTTCATCATCCGTTTTATCAATTTGTTCTTTTACATTCCGTTTATTTCCCTTGCTATTATCTCCACTAACCGGCGTTTGTCCATGTAATTCTGGTGAATTTTGATTGTTACTTCCTTTATTGTATTTCTTTGTCATGAAACTTCCTCCTTTCATAATCAAAGAAAAGTTTTCCCTATTTTTAAATACTTCATGTGTATAAGTAGAGAAAACTGTGAAAATGCCTGTTTATCTTCAATATCACAGGACATATCCTGGCCGGAGATTTCCTGACCGGAAGCGCAAAATTAAACCAATACTTATCGCACAGATGTTGAAAAATGCTCTGCAAATAATGTTAGCGCTTTTTCTATATTTGCAGGATGACCTAAGTCAATCAAAGTTTCTCCAATTAACTTGATTGCTTCTTCCAACATATCTTTCGTAGTATTACCCATATGGCCAATACGGAATGCTTTTCCGGAAAGGTAAGCCAGTGCGCCTGCTACAACAACCCCTTTACTGGCAAGTTTGGAACGGAACTCACTATCTTTTATTCCATCCGGATAAAGGATGCAGCTTAATGTTGCGGCAGCCGCTTTTTCCTCGGCTAATGGCTTCATCCCGTATGCTGTTAAAGCTGCTCGGACTGCTTTTCCATATGCTTTATGACGGGCGTACCGCTTTTCCATACCTTCTTCCAAAACAAGACGGATTCCCTCCGCATAACCATAAATCATATTCACTGGGGGTGTGGCAAAATACTTTGTCGGATCCGCCATAATTGGTAGCCAATTATAGATGTCACAATAATAAGCAGGAACCTTCACCAGTTTTTCACGTGCGGCTAATGCGCTTTGATTAAAGGCAACAATGGCAAGTCCCGGTGGCACACCAATTGCTTTTTGCGAACCGGTCAGAACAACATCAATTTTGTCATCAGGACTACCGTAGGATTTGCTCATATCCTCCTCCATTGCACCGGTTGCACAAACACCGTCCAATATGACAAGTGCTCCATGCTTTTTGATAATCGGCAGCAGTGTATCCAGATCCGCAGCTACTCCTGTTGAAGTGTCAGCATGGGTAATGGTTACCGCTTTATAATTTGCCCCGGCTAACTTTTTTTCAACAGCTTCCGGGGACACCTGCTTACCCCATTCACTTTGTAACACATCGATATCAATCCCATACGCTTGCCCTAGTTTGATAAACCGGTCGCCAAAATATCCGTGACTAATGACTAATAATTTTTCCCCGGCCGCCACTGTGTTTACGAGTGCCATTTCCATTGCGAGGGTTCCGGACCCGGCAACAATAAAAACTTCCCCATCTGTTTTTAGCATTTCTTTTGTCGATTCAATGGCCCGCTTAAAAATATGTGCAAACCTCGGATCCGTATGTCCCCATGTTTCTTTCGCCATCGCTTCATAGATTGAATCCACCACCGGAGTCGGCCCCGGTACTAATAACATCTCTTTGTTCGGCATCTTTACTTCCCCCATTCCATTTTCTCGCTGATTTCAGTTTAATTCAAAGTCCCAGTTACTAAATATATTCCATATGTACGGCTGAAAACCCTTTTAAATCTGGTATTTTTATAGCTGGTTTTTTCAAAAAATTGTGCGTCATGTTTCTGGTTACCAACAAAAAAATAATCGAAAAGCATTAGAATTTTACCAATTGATAATTTGCTAATTACCCCTTACAGTAAATTTTTTCAAAAAGAAACCCGGCTGAAAAATAGAACCGGGTCAGGTTATTTTTATCAAATGTTATTTAGCACAATTACGATTAACTTTGGTCAGCTGCTATGTTGCCGCTCCTTGAATACAGTTCGATGGCCGATGGAATATTACTTTACATGATTAATTTAGTTCAGCTGCTATCGCCCTGCCAGCCGTTCGCCCCGTGAAAAGACAGCCACCAAGAAAAGTCCCCTCAAGAGCACGATAACCATGGACACCACCGCCGCCAAATCCGGAGACCTCCCCTGCTGCATACAAACCGGGGATGGCTTGACCCGAGGAATCTAAAACCCTTCCAGATAAATCAGTTTGCAGGCCGCCTAATGTTTTTCGACTTAGTATGTGCAGCCGTACAGCAATGAGCGGGCCATTTTTCGGGTCAAGAATTTTGTGTGGTGGAGCTACTCGAATCAATTTGTCGCCAAAATAATTGCGGTGTCCCCGGATTGCCGTTACCTGTAAATCTTTTGTAAATTTATTATCCATTTCCCGATCCCTTGCCTTCATTTGATATTCAATTTCCTTGTAGTTTAATAGATTTTCACCAGTCAAACGGTTCATCCCGGCTACAAGGTCTTGCAAATTATTGGCAATAATAAAATCTTCTCCTTTATCCATGAAAGCTTGGACGGGTTCGGGGGCACCTGGCAAAGCTCTGGCCAGTACTTTCCGGATACTTTTGCCTGTAAGATCCGGATTTTGCTCCGAGCCTGACAGTGCGAACTCTTTTTCTATGATTTTTTCCGTCAAAATAAACCACGAATAATCATAGCCGGTTTTTTGAATAGCTTCCAGTGTGCTGAGCGTGTCAAATCCCGGTAAATTAGGGACAGGAAAACGCTTATCTTTTGCGTCAAGCCAAATAGAGGAAGGTCCGGGTAAAATTCGAATTCCGTGGTTGGACCAAATTGGGTTCCAGTTTTTTATTCCTTCCGTGTAATGCCACATCCGATCCCGGTTCACAATCCGTCCCCCCGCTTCTTCCGTAATGGCAAGCATTCTTCCGTCTACATGAGCAGGAACGCCGGATAACATACGTTTAGGCGGAGATCCCAGTCGCTCAGGCCAATTTTTACGAACTAAATCATGGTTCCCGCCAATTCCTCCACTGGCTACTAATACAACTTGGGCGCGATATTCAAAATAGTCAACAATTTCTCTTTCAGTATCCTCTCCCCGCTCTGTTGTGCTGGGAATCAAAACAGAACCGGCTACACCTACTACAGCGCCGTTTTCTTTTAAAAGATGATCGACCCGATGACGGGGAAAATATTGAACCAAACCGGATTTCATATATTCCCGAACTTTTCTCTCAAAAGGGGCAACCAACGCCGGTCCGGTTCCCCATACAATATGAAAGCGAGGGACGGAATTGCCGTGACCGGTAGCTAAATGTCCACCACGTTCAGCCCACCCGACGACCGGGAAAAAACGCACGCCCATTTTGTGCAGCCAAGACCTTTTTTCTCCGGCGGCAAAATCAACGTAAGCCTCAGCCCATTTTTTCCCCCAATAATCTTGATCATCTTCCCGATCAAATCCGGCAGTACCAAGCCAGTCTTGCCAAGCCAGTTCTCTGGAATCTTTTATCCCCAGCCGCCTTTGCTCCGGAGAATCTACTAAGAATAATCCGCCAAACGACCACCAAGCTTGACCTCCTAAATAATTTTCCGGCTCTTGGTCCAGTAGTAAAACTTTTTTTCCGGCATCTGCCATTTCTACGGTTGCAACCAAACCGGCCAACCCTGCCCCGACGACAATGACATCATATTTCATCAAATCCCCCCCTATTTTCTGCAATTTTTTTCCAAAATTTCAGACAATTAGACCGATTGACCTTATTATATAAATTTATGATACTATCAGTCAAGTTCATATGAAATCTTGCTGTCAGGAGGAGGGGATTTGCCAAATTCCGTTAGTATTACTTTCTCTCACCTCGAATTGGTGATGACGTCGGGGTTCGTAGTCAAAAAAGGTTACTCTTCTCTAGATGATTCTCGTCGTTAAAATAGAGCATTTCTTGCGTCAAAATGGTAACGAGATTGAAGCTGGAGCTTGTCATCAAAAATTAGTGTATCTCTTCAAAAAACGGTGGCGAGATTGGGGCTCGTCGTCAAAATAAGCTTTTTCTGCCTAAAAACGGTGGCGAGATTGGGGCTCGTCGCCCAAAAAATTGCATTTCCCGCCTCTAAATGATGACGAGAACAAATCCCGCCGTCAAAAAAAGGTCTCCCTCGCCCAAAATTAGCGACGAGAGAAGGTTCATTTTTTTCCTTTCACTCGCATTTTCGCCATCCCTTCTATATACAATAGTATACATATGTTGTGCCAAATAACTAGTTCATAGACATAATTTAGCCTGAAACGGGCATCCTATCTAAAAACCCATTCTACTGATGCTAATTAAAAATTAATAAAATTTTTTTCATAAAAGTAATTGATTTGTGAAATATTTTTTCGTATACTTAGGATGTGCTGAAAATGCTTTCACATTTTTCAACAAGAAAGGCGGCTTATTCATGGATGCATATATATTAATCATTACGCTTTTATCGATTGTTATCGTTATTTTAGGGGTTTCATGGTTTAAATGGCATGCATTTATCAGTTTGACTATTGCCAGTTTGTTTTTAGCCATTTTTACCGGAATGTCTTGGGATAAAATTGTTAAAGCATACGAAACCGGGGTTGGTGGCGTTTTAGGCCATTTAGTCGGGATTTTGGCACTTGGAACCATTCTGGGAAAAATGTTGTCGGAATCAGGAGCCGGATTGCAAATCGCCAATTATTTTGTGAAAATCTTTGGGGAAGAGAAATTGCCATGGGCGATGTTCGCTTCAGGATTTATTATTGGGATACCGGTATTTTTTGAAGTCGGCATTTTAATTTTGCTCCCTTTAGTGATCTCGATTCAACAAGCAACAAAGAAAAATCTATTATTAATCAGTTTGCCGGCCATTGCGGGATTATCCATCGTTCATGGGCTTGTCCCGCCACATCCGGGTGCAGTGGCAGCTATCGGCATTTATGATGCCAATCTTGGAAGAGTTCTGTTATATTCCCTATTCATCGCTATTCCGGCAGGTATCATCGGTGGACCTTTATATGCAAAATTTATTAGTACACGGGTGACCCCATCCGGTGAATCCGGCTTAATTCAAGTGGATGAATCACAATCAAAAAAATTACCAGGTGTCGGTATTTCTTTCCTATCCATTTTAATGCCGGTCATTTTAATGGTATTAGGAACATTTGCACCGTTCATAGAGTTGCCTGAAAACGGTGTGAAATTTCTTGAGTTCATTGGAAGTCCATTAATCGCCTTGTTAATTTCATGCTTTGCCGCTTTCTATTTCCTCGGTTTTCGTCAAGGAATAGGGCGTAATCAAATTAAGAAGTTTGTTGATGAATGTATTTTGCCGGTTGGCTCGATTATTTTAATTATTGGTGCCGGCGGTGGATTTAAACAAGTTTTGATTGATAGCGGTGTGGGTGAGACCATTGGAAATATGGCAGAAAATCTGTCTTTATCCCCACTTGTGTTAGCTTTCCTTATTGCCGGTTTAATCCGGATTGCAACCGGTTCAGCTACCGTGGCATTGACCACCGCAGCCGGAATTGTTTCCCCGATCATCGCTAATATGACAGGTGTTAATTTAGAATTACTTGTTATTGTTACCGGTGCCGGATCGCTCATGTTCTCTCATGTCAATGATGCCGGTTTCTGGATGGTAAAGGAATATTTAGGCTTATCGATTAAAGAAACGTTTAAAACATGGACGGTCCTGGAAACAATTCTCTCATTTGTCGCTTTTATCGGTGCTTTGGTTTTAGACATATTTATTTAAGTCCATATGCAGCCGCTTGAAAATGATAGAATCCCTTGTTAACGAAGGGATTTTGTCCATTGCTATTGCGCTTTCTTTCTGGTAAAAGAAAAACGGAATTAACTTCTATCCATTATAATTTTGTTACAGCGTATATAAGGCGAGGCTAGGAACTTTGGTATTAACAATACTTGATTCTATCCGTTATAATCTTGTAACGACGATCGCTTCCCTTATTTTGTCTAAAGATTTTTTCGCTTTTTCTTTATTTAATTTCATAACATTGACGTAGAGGGCATCAATTAGACTCAATTGGGCAATCCGTGAAGACAAGGCTTCTGACCGGTATTCCGTTTCTTCAGCGCTCGTATATAGAACGACATCAGAATTTTGCGCAAGCGGCGATTTCGGGTAACCGGTTATCCCGATGATTTTCGCTCCATTTTTCTTTGCTGTTTTTAAAATATTGATCGTATCTTTATTTGTACCGGAATGTGAAATAACAACGGCCACATCATGTTTTGTCAGTTGGGAGGCTGACATAATTTGAAAATGGGAATCCATAAAGGTAAATACCTTGATACCGGTACGAATAAACTTATGGTAAGCATCCATGGCAATGACGGCTGACCCGCCTGTACCATAAAAGTCAACCCGACCGGCATTTAGCAGTAAATCTACAGCCTGCTCAATAGCGGTTTCATCAATTAAGTTTAACGTACTTTTTAATGTATGAATATTTGATTGAAAAACTTTTTCCATGACTGTTCTTTCATCATCTGATTCACTAATTTCTTCATGGATTTGTTGAATCGGTTCAATAATTTCAGCAGCAAGTGTGATTTTCATTGCTTGAAAGCCTTTAAATCCGATTCGTTTACAAAAGCGAAAGACTGTAGCATCGGCAACATTTAAGTCTTCGGCAACATCATTGATTGTACTATGAATAATGTTTTCAGGGTTATTTAAAATATAATCCGCAATCTTTTTCTCTTTTTCACTTAAGCGTGCATAATGGGAGCGGATTTGTCCTAAACAATTTTTTGACATGGATAATCCCTCACAATAAGATATTTTGCCTATAGTATAACACATTTTGTTAATGAAAAAATATTTCTTATAGTAATTATATTTTACAAAAATTTTTTCTCACAAACATTGAAAGGGGCAATAAAAAATGCAAATTGGTTTAGTTGGTTTAGGAAAAATGGGTTATAATTTAGCATTAAATTTAAGAGATCATCATCATGATGTGATTGCTTATGATATTCATTCAGAAGCAGTTGAAAATTTTAAAAAGGATGGTGGAACGGGGGCAAACTCGATCTCTGAACTAGTTTCCCTGCTGTCCAGCCCAAAAGTCGTTTGGGTAATGGTTCCGGCTGGTGAAATAACGTCCAATGTTATCAATGAATTAAAAGGATTATTGAAGGAGAATGATATCATTATTGATGGTGGAAATTCCAAATACAAAGATTCCATTGCCCGGGCTGAAGAATTAAAAAAGCTTGGCATTCATTTTCTTGATGTCGGGACAAGCGGCGGGATTTCCGGTGCAAGACATGGTGCATGTATGATGATTGGCGGTGAAGAATCAGTTTTCCAATCGGTTGAAACAATTTTTAAAGATGCTTGTGTAAAAGATGGCTACTTATATTGTGGCAAACACGGTAGCGGGCATTTCTTAAAAATGGTTCATAACGGTGTGGAGTACGGTATGATGCAAGCTATTGCAGAAGGGTTTGAAGTTTTGCATAAAAGTGAATTTGATTATGATTATGAAAAGGTGGCAAAAAACTGGAATAATGGATCGGTTGTTCGTTCCTGGTTAATGGAACTTATAGAAGATGCTTTTTCAAAAGATGCAAAATTAGACGAAATAAAAGGAATCGTGCATTCATCCGGGGAAGGAAAATGGACGGTGGAAACAGCCCTTGATCTTCAAGTCCCGGCTCCGGTTATCACCCTAGCATTAATGATGCGCTATCGTTCGTTGGAAGAAGATACGTTCGCAGGAAAAATTGTCGCCGCATTACGAAATGAATTCGGCGGCCATGAAGTTGAAAAATAAAATATTGGTAGTAAACTATGATAATCATTCTTTTTTGAGCAATAGTTATTTGGCTATTGCTCTATTTTGTGTAATAGTGAACATGCTCTTTTTGATGGCGAAATCAGGAAAGAAATGGGGCGGGCTTAACCGGGATAGCATCTTCCGAAAAGTGAAAAACTAACTCCAACAAAAAAAGCCCTTCACCAAGCCTGCAAAGCTTAGATGAAGGATAAGTATTGAGGAACACAGCACATATCGTATTAATTTCTACACCCATTTTTGCTGGAATTTGGTTATTTCGTCGTATTCACTTTCCAACAAACGGGATACTCGGATAAAAATCGGGATAAGATCCTCATAGATTTCAACATTCTCTTCCTTTGGTTGATGGGCATGGGTAGTTCCGATCCATTCCGAAATAATCGTGAAGTCGTCGATTTTACCTAACGCATACATACCGAGAACAATGGCCCCTAAGCAAGAACTTTCAAAGCTTTCCGGAATAATTACTTCATGGTTAAAAATATCAGCCAACATTTGCCGCCATAAATCCGATCTGGCAAAACCACCGGTCGCATGAATTTTATTGGGTACCCCAATTAATTCTTGCAGTGCCAGCATCACTGTGTAAAGATTAAAAATAACCCCTTCCAAGACAGCTCTTATCATATGCTCTTTTTTATGATGAAGTCCGAGGCCAAAAAATGATCCTCTGGCATTGGCGTTCCACAGTGGTGCCCGTTCGCCGGCCAAATATGGATGGAAGAGAAGTCCGTCCGCACCCGGTTTGACCCGTGATGCGATTTTCGTCAGAACATCATACGGGTCGATACCCAGCCGTTTCGCAGTTTCCACTTCACTGGAAGCAAGTTCATCACGAACCCATCGAAAAGTCATCCCACCGTTATTGACCGGTCCACCAACGACCCAGTGGTTTTCCGTCAGTGCATAACAGAAAATCCGGCCTTTAGGATCTGTCACCGGCCTATTCGTAACTGTCCGAATGGCACCGCTCGTCCCGATTGTAACAGCAACAACACCTCGATCAATCGCACCAACACCGAGATTGGATAGAACACCATCACTTGCTCCAATGATAAATGGCGTGTCAGAAGATAAGCCCAGTTCAGCTGCCAGTTCTTGTTTAAGTCCCCGTTTCACAAAAGTGGTAGGTACCGGTTTGGATAATTGTGCTTCTGAAATGCCGGCGACCTGTAACGCTTCTTTATCCCAAGCCAGTTGTTCTAAGTTAAAAAGACCGGTCGCAGAGGCAATTGAGTAATCAATAATATATTCATGAAAAAGTTTATAAAAAACGTACTCCTTGATTCCGATAAATTTGCTTGCCTTTGCAAAAAGTTCATGATGGTCAGATTTGAGCCAGGTAATTTTTGCGAGCGGAGACATCGGATGGATTGGCGTACCTGTCCTTTTATAGATTTCAAGCCCGTTCAGCTCTTTTTTGATTTTATCAGCCCATTTGGTTGCCCGGCTATCTGCCCAGGTAATGCAACGGGTTAATGGTTTTCCTTTGTCATCAACTAAAATTAAACTGTGCATGGCGGAACTAAAGGAAACTAGTTGGATTTTTGCAGAATCAATTGCAGCTTGACCAATTACTTCTCTAATCGTCTGTAAAACCGCTTGGAAAATTTCATCCGGATCTTGTTCGGCAATCGACGGAGCTGGACTATAGAGCGGATATTCCACATGATGCATTTGGATTACCTTGCCATGCTCACCGAATAAAACCGCTTTTGTACTTGTTGTACCAATATCGACACCTATATAATAATTTGTGTCTGTCATGTTTTTCGATCTCCTTTACGAACATATATAATAAGTAGTTTATCCAAAATCTTGTGAAAAAAAATTACTTTTTATAATAAAATTACTGAAAAAATATTTCCTATAATGTTATTTTACCAATGAAGGAGAAATATTGAAAGTGGTTTCTACCATTTTTCGATATTATATTGTCTAGAATTGGTTGCATTTATTTTTCTTACATAAGTTATGTTTTTTGACATTTTAGGATAAACTTAAATATAATTATTTCGATATAGAAATAAGAGGAGGAACACAAAATGGTAAAAATAGGGATTTTAATTGGATCTTTACGGAAGGAATCTTTCTCCAGGAAATTAGCTGAAAATGTGTCCGCTCTATTTCCTGAAGGTTATGAAACGGAAATTGTTGAAATTGGAAATCTGCCGTTGTACAATCAAGATTTTGACGATTATAACAATGTGCCGGCTGAATATACGACATTCCGTAATAAAATAAAAGAAATTGATGCAGTTTTATTTATAACTCCTGAATACAACCGCTCTGTGCCGGCTGTATTGAAAAACGCATTAGACGTTGGTTCCCGTCCTTATGGCAAAAGTGTATGGGACGGAAAACCGGCTGCTGTTATTAGTCAATCTCCGGGTAACTTAAGTGCATTTGGTGCCAACCATCATTTACGCCAATCACTCGTTGTCTTAAATATGCCGACTGTTCAACAACCGGAAGCCTATATCGCTAATGTAGCCACTCTATTTGATGAAAATGGCAAAATAAACAAGCAAGATACGATTCAATTTCTTCAATCATTTGTCGATGCTTTTGTTGATTTAATTAAAAAATATCAGAGCTAAGTTTTAACCGCTGGACATTTTTTGCCTCAGCGGTTTATTTTCCATATAAAAGAACTGCGGGCAACCTTTTGGCAAGTTTTTATTCTTTACCCCGGCTGCCATTGACTAACAAGCAGGCGCACTGTCTTTTTATTATGGAACTACTTACATAACAGTGGTTATTGTTTCATTTTTGATTTTATATACGTCCTTATCTCATCGACATTTTTCAATTCCTTTTTCGGGAGTATATAAGCACTGACAGAACTATTATATAAGTATAAATTGTGTTCATCTTCTTTAAAACTTTGAATACCTGCCCATGATACTTTTGTTTGTTCGGTTGCTGTGGAATCCACAATGCCCTCGTCCGTTAAGGTCATCATGTGTTCCCCTAAAAAGCCGCCCACTTTCCCTTCTTTAAAAACCTTCTTCGTATTTCGAATGACACTTTTATAAAAATATTTTGGATAAAAAATAAACCATAATATACTTATTAGAATAAAAGGAATCAGAAGGGAAATAAAAGACAAATCTCCCATTTTTGAAAATATAAAAGAAAAAACAATAAAGATAATCGGCCCGATGATCCTTTGAACAAATAATGCCCTTTTAAAAGTCTTGGAAGTTTCTATGTGGAATTTATTGAAATTTAAATAATCCTCTTCAGACACGTTATATTTGATTTCCATACGATCCCCTCACATGTATTATTTGCCTGTTAGTGCAACCCATTATTAATTTTGCCATTTCCCGACAAGCCCCGTTATTCCATATAATGATCTCACCATTTTCTTGATAGTTCCCGGTCCATTAAGGCGTAAAGAAATGACTATATACTATTATTCTTCAAATTTTGATCAATTCCTTTTGTATTTTTAAAAAAACTTGCCGTTAAAGGAGGAAAAGTGGAATAGCAACCAACTTTTGGATGGTGTAGAATATAACTATACAAATTAACTTTTTAGGAAGTGGAAAAACATGTTAGGACTAATTTTATGTATCCTTATCCTTCCAATCGGGATGATATCCGGCATGATTCTATTTAAAAAAAGCACCATTCCCTACAACGAGAATAGTGATATCGAGCATGGAAAAATTTCCGTTATTATTCCTGCGAGAAATGAGGAAAAGAATTTACCCCATTTACTAGATTCCCTATTTAACCAATCTGTTCAACCGGATGAAATTATCGTTATTGATGATCATTCACAAGATCAGACTAAACATATCGCTGAAGAATATGGTGTCACTACCTTTACAGCACCTCCTCTGCCAGCGGGTTGGACAGGGAAAAATTGGGCCGTTTGGAATGGTTATTTACGATCAAGCGGAGATATTTTACTTTTTCTTGATGCCGATATTCAACTTGCTGAAAACGCCATACAATCTCTTATATCAGCACAAAAGAGACAGAGTGGTGTTTTATCTGTTGTCCCTTATCACAGGGCAGAAAAATTTTATGAAAAATTTGCAATGGTGCTAAATATATTAGGGGTATTTTCTTTCACTTCCCCCTTTGAAAAAAACAATCATCAAAAAGGACTCTATGGCGCTTGTATTGTAACGACTCGAGATGATTATGAGAAAGCGGGCGGTCACCAAATGATTAGGAATGAAATGCTGGACGATTTGAATTTGGGTGCCTTGTTTCAAAATGCCGGAATAAAAGTTTCTAACTATATTGGGACTGATCTTGTTTCCTTTCGTATGTACCCAAACGGGATAAAAAGCGAACTGGAGGGGTTTGCCAAGGGGGCTATCTTAAGTACATCTTCTCTTCATCCATTGACACTCTCCTCTATTATTCTATGGATTATTGGGCTGGTATCATCACAATTTTGTTTCCTTTTTTTCGGATCCAAGTATTTCATTCCGTTACTGATCGGTTATATTTGTTTTGCCATTCAAATATTCTATATCAACCATTATATTGGAAGCTTTGGCATCGTCCATCCATGCTTTCATTTTCTATCGATGCTCTTTTTCCTTGCAGTCATTGTCTACTCTCTGTACCAATCTGTATTTCGTAAAAAAGTGATCTGGAAGGGCAGGTACATTCAGGTTGGAAGGGGTGATCAATCTTGACAGTTGTTTGGACACTCATCGGATTTTTTAGTGGCTCACTCATGTTTTCTTACTGGATTGGCTGTTTATTGAAAATGAATATACGAGAAACGGGAGATGGTAATCCCGGGGCGGCAAATTTGTGGAAAGAGGCCGGTTTTCAATTTGGTTTGTTAGGAATTGCTCTTGATTTTCTCAAGGGTTATGTACCGATCTATTTTATTTTACAAACGGGCAACGAAACAGGGTTTGAGCTGATTCCGATTGCATTGGCACCAATCCTTGGGCATGCATTTTCCCCGTTTTTAAAATTTAGCGGCGGGAAAAGTTTAGCCGTTACCTTTGGCGTATGGAGCGCCTTAACTCAATTTCGTGCCTCCTTCATTTATGCACTTATCTTAGCCTTCTTTTTTATCCTAACAAAAATAATAAAAAAAGGCGGGAAAACATCAAGTAATGAGGACGGGATTCAGACAACCGTTGGATTCTTTATTCTGTTATTCTATTTATTTTATAAACATTATCCGAAATTTATGCTTTGGACTTGGTTGGGCAACTTCTCTATTCTTTTATGGAAAAACCGAAATGCTTTTATACAACCGATTAAAAATCGCAGAGCAAAATCACTTATTTGAATAAAGTTATCTTGCACGTCCTTCCGTATAACAGGAAATCAACCTCAGATAGCTAAGTCGTTGACGTGAAATTTGTGCTAAAGTGGATCATCGGAATTTCATTTCTAATTTCAAGGATTTATAAGTAGATAGGAGAGAATTATTGAATGTAACCGTAAGACTTCATTGAAACATCATGGTCCTACGGTTATTTGTTATGCGTAACCGATTGAAGTACGTTTATTTTAATGGGAATACCTCAAATAAGTTGTTTGGAAAATTCCAAAAAATGTGACCTGATGATATGGTATCCTATATTTGAGTCTAAACTAACTTTCACCGAGAGCAATAATTTCCCTATTATTTAAATGTCCGGTTGTATTAAAAGTTCAGATACATCAATAATCAAAAGGAGAAAAAGAGTGAAAAAGAAATTAAGACATTCTTCAACCTTAATTTCTGATTGTGTTTTCATTATCATTCCGGTATCCAATATCAAGTACGGCTTGACAACGGGGTGAAGAAAAAATAGCCTTGGTTGGTTGAAGCCAGCCCATAAGTCAGGTAGATTCTTAACTTAGGAAACATACCCACAGAAGCCCGATGTCAAACAATTCATTATGCTTCCGGACTTCATTCAGCCATTAAATTAACGCCACTGTAATTACTGTTTAGCTCATTTTTTCAATTCCCTCGGCTGTGCTTTGCATTTACACACGCCTTTGCTTCCGTACTTAGTGATTATTTATCTCAACCATTAGTTTTTCTATTTCCGTTTCTGTTAACTCTGTCATTTCTATGATGTCGGATACTTCAAATCCCTTTCTTAACATTTTTTTTGCCAGTTCCCGATTTGCTTCTCTTTTTCCTTCTTTTCGCCCCTTCTTTAGTCCTTCCTTTATCCCCTTCTTTAGTCCTTCCTTTATCCCTTCTTTTATCCCTTCCTCTATCCCTTCCTGCCTCGCTTCTCCGCGAATGGAGTTAAGATCCATCAATGCCTTTGCACGGGCTTCATACAATTCCCTTGCTTCCGGATCTAGGCTTGCTACTCTTAATGATTCAACCATCTGTTCCATTACCGGGTCTTGTTTTGCCATCTCAAACCACCTCGTATCGTCTTCATTTGTAAAAAAGCGTAACCATTTTGCCTTTCGATCATTCATTGGGATTTTCCCCGCTTGATCTTGTCGAACAAATTTCGGCATTTCCGTAAAATGTAACTGCAAAAGATCAGGGAACGGCTCATGCAGTCTTTCTTCCACTAATCGAAAACAACTATGATAAGGAGTAGAAGGAAAAAATGAAAAGTCCAATAAATTAATCGCCACAACCCGTTCTAACTTAGAATACCCATCACTTGCAAATAATTGATTTCCAATTAATTTGGACGCATAATACAGAGAGCGTTTATGCATATTTTTTTGGTTCGTTAATTGCATTTCAATATTAACATATCCATAACCTGGGACTTTCGCCTTAATATCCAAAATAGAGCCTTTATCATAGATACTTTGTTTATTGATGATTGGGTTTACTATTTCCACAGAAGTAAAACTTTGCAACGCAGGCGCATACAAAAAATCATTTAAAAACGCTAATAACAGTTCTTTTGATTGATCATTATCAGTGCCAAGTATCCATTTTAAGACAAAATCATTTTTTGGCTTTAACCAATTAAATGGTCCTTGTCGTAGCATATTTTAACGCAACCATTCCTTTCACTAATATAATTATACATGAATTTTAAAATCTATTAAAGTTATTAACTGAATTTTTAAAACTTAAGTAAGGAAGAAAACTCTTTTTGTTGAATTTGGAACAAAATGGGATGAAAGAAAAACAACTACAGGAGGAAAGAGCAAGGAAATCCGCATGGAGAAGGAATTTAATTATTTATTCGACCAATTCCGTCAAAATTCCTTCTACTTTTAAAAAATTTTTCCATAAAAATAGCAGTTAACTTAATATATAAAACGAGTTCGCCAATAGGAATACTTTTTCCTAAGCACATTGATTTTGATATAGCCTCCATATTGATTTCTTAACGTAAAAAATCCCAAGAATGGCTCTACTTCATCCTTGGGTTTACAGATTTTATTTTGAAACTTCCACCAGAAGCTTATCCGTTTATATTATACTGTTTTAAAATCTGCTCCAATTTCATCGCTTTGGCTAATTCGCCTTTGATTTTTAATTTACCTGTCATGAAGGCGACTGTTCCGCTTAACTTCCCGGTTAAAAATTTCCGAAAACTGTCCGCTGACATAACTAATGTACAATCCGCTGTCGTTTCACTTGTCGGAACAACTATGGCCTGTCCTCCGTTTAGCTTAAGTTGGAAGGAATCCTCTTCATCTCCGGTAAGGTCAAACTGATAAACGACATTTACATCAGCAATCGGCGCCGGATTTTCATTTAATTCTTTTTCAATATACTGTTTAATTTCTGCCAGTGAAGCGTTTGTCACCTGTTCACTCATTATTAAACATCCCCTTATGAAATATATTTTTCAGCCTCGATATATCGGGCTGCAATTTCCCGCTTCTTTTCAAAAGTTAATTGCATTGGATATTGAGCGAGTTCTTTTTTTATTAATTCAGCTGTTTTTTCGGCATCAATTCCGATTCCACCCATGAGTTGCCGTGCCAATGATTCTACATTCAAAAGCACTTCATCGACAAAACAAACAGCGAGACTTTCTTTTAGTTGTTCTTTTGGCAAACCATTTTTCTTTATCGCTTTCAAAGTCCTGAGTACCGCTGATTCGGCTGCATACAAATAGATGGCAATATCGGCCAATTTCATAATCGACTCCTGTTCGCGCTCCAACTCCAGCCCATATTTCAAATAAACGCCCCCGGCCAGTAGCAAAAACACCCGCCGAATCGATTGAATCATTTCTCTTTCACGGGCAAGAGGTCCATCAAGCTTTTTCTTCGTGCCTGTTGCTTCTTTAATCACTCGGTTAATCAGTGCTTCAAGGTTGAACTGGCCTTGAGCTGCTCTTTTAAATAAAAATCCCGGAATTAACAATCGGTTGATTTCATTGGTTCCTTCAAAAATCCGGTTTATTCTGGAGTCACGGTACACTTGTTCAATGTGGTAGTCTTTTATAAAACCGTAGCCGCCATGTAATTGGAATGTTTCATCCGCCACTTGATCCAATGTTTCTGAGCCGAATACCTTGCAAACGGCACACTCGACAGCATATTCTGACAACCGCTTTCCAATCACTTTATGGTCTGTTTCATCATAAAGGTCACCTAATGCATCTTCTAACAAACCCGCTGTCCGATATTGTACGGATTCCGCTGCATAAATACGGGCTGCCATCGTAGCCAATTTTTCCTGTGTGGCCGGAAATGAAGAAAGAGTCCGACCAAACTGAATTCGTTCATTTGTATATTTAAAAGCCAGCTCCAATGTCGATTTGGCGCCACCCATACATGCCGCTCCAAGATTGAAACGGCCAAGATTCAACACATTTAAAGCGATTACATGACCACGCCCAATTTCACCAAGTACATTTTCAACCGGGACAAGACAATTGTCGAATATTACCGAGCAAGTTGAGGAGCCTTTTATCCCCATTTTGTTTTCCTCAGGACCAATGATTAAACCGGGAAAATCCTTTTCAACAATAAATGCTGTAAATTTTTCATCATTCACCTTTGCGTAGACAATAAACGTATCGGAAAAAGCAGCGTTCGTAATAAATTGCTTACTGCCGTTTAAAATATAATGCGTCCCTGCCTCATTTCGTACGGCTGTTGTTTTTGCACTTAAAGCGTCGGACCCGGCGGAAGGTTCCGTTAAACAATACGCACCAATATATTCACCGGACGCCAACTTTGGTAAATATTTTGCCTTTTGTTCTTCCGTACCAAAATAGGTAATCGGTAAAGTCGCGATGCACGTATGGTTGGAATGTGCTACCCCATAAGCACCGGTCCGTCCGACATATTCTCCGACAATTCCTTTTGATATTTTATCAAGACCAAGTCCGCCATATTTTTCCGGTACACTGTGAGCCAGCAACCCCAATTCCCCGGCTTGGCGCATTAACTTTACGACACAATCAAAATCTTGACTCTCAATATCTGCATTTTTGGGAATCACTTTTTCTTCAACAAACTGTTTTGCCGTGGCTGCAATCATCTTCTGTTCGTCTGTTAAGTCTTCTGGTGTAAAGATAGATTCGCCCTCTATTTGTGCCACTAAAAATTCCGCACCTTTTATAGATAACCCCTTTTGAACCAACCTAATCAGCCCCTATATCGCGTTTTCATCCATTTGGTATGAGTGAACATTCACTCATTACGGCATTAAAAACCCACCGCTGACACTAATACATTCTCCGTTAACAAAACTGGAATCATCCGATGCTAAAAACGAAACGACCGATGCCACTTCAGATGGATTTCCCATTCTTCCGGCAGGCGTCAACATAATACCCATCATCTTAATATTTTCCGGAATATTTCTTGTCATATCGGTATCAATTTGACCCGGCGCAATTGCATTTACTGTAATATTTTTTGCCCCATTTTCTTTCGCTAGCGTTCTTGTCAAACTGATGACACCGGCTTTTGCTGCACTGTAATTTGCCTGTCCCATATTCCCCCAGCTTGAGGTTGATGAAATATTTACGATCTTTCCATATTCTTGTTTCCTCATTTTTGGAATGACGGCTTGGCATGTATAGAACATACTATTTAAGTTGACATTGATGACCGCATGCCATTGCTCCGGTGTCATTTTATGAAAAAACGCATCCCTGACAATGCCGGCATTATTTACTAGAATATCAACTTTGCCGAGTTTTTCATAAATTTGATCAAAAACTTGATTAACTTCTTCCTGATTGGACACATCGCATTTTAGCGATATGGCACGTTCACCCGTTTTATCTATTTTTAAAATAGATTCTTTCAACTTATCCAAGTTTACATCAAGACACACGACAGTAGCACCATCTGCAAAAAGCCGCTCAACAATGCTTGCGCCAATTCCTTGTGCTGCTCCTGTAACAACAGCTACTTTATTTATTAATTTTTCCAAGAACAAGTACCCCCTTATCCCCTTCGTTGTAATTAAAAATATTTCAAACCAATCATATGGTTATCACCCAAAAAGGTTTTAAGGAAAGATTTGCGCCAAATATAGTACTAACAATTTTTATCAAGACACAATATATTGTCATTTGAGCGTAAATGTTTTTGAAAAATGAGCTTTTTGGGTGCTAAACATCATATCATATTATCCTAGTTTTCGAAATTGATAAATATTAACCTTAGCATACTTTTAAGATGACAACATTAAATTATGCAATTTGTGTTGGAGATATGATTATTAAGGTTTATTTTGTCTTCGAGAGAGAAATTCCGGGGGCTGTTCGTACCCTTTTTCAGATGGTTTTGCCCATGAGAACAGTTCTCGGAAACAGATTGTACCAAATTAGCTACGATTATAAAAATAGCGAAAATCATTTATCCTTGGAAGATTGATTAGGAATATTTGCCGGGTTCGAAACAATGTCAGAGTCGTCAATTGTTTTGAGACGTTTCAACCATTTTAATATAATACCTTCTTTAAAAAAATTAAGTAGTAATCCTTCACCAAATCGCTCAAACCGAATGATACACATAATCATTGCTAAGATACATTGCGCATCTAGTAATTCTACCTTTGCATCTCGCAAACCCGCTGTATTCGGTTGAACCCCGTAATCCTCTAAAATTAAATGGTATTTCATCAGTTTATATTCCGGATGACTTTGTGAAAATTGATAGAATTCATCAACAAACATTTTTACCAGCTCATCATATTTTACAAACGGCATTTGTTTCGGGTGTTCAGAACTCCCATCATTTTCATCATCAAAAACCCAATCACCAAAATACGCACGATCAGATAGTTTCCCGATATATTTCGTGAGCATTTTAAACTTGGTATGTGGGTGCCTAGCTTCGGTAAATTCACACCATTCATCATAAATCGCACGCAATTCATCATCTAAATAAGTTAACGCTTTCTTTCTAAGAATTTCCGGGACTCCGTAATAGGCTTCTGCTATAGCACCGGTAATAGCCGCCAGCGTGTCACTATCACCGCCGACTGAAATCGCAGTACGAATGGCATCTTCAAAGGAACCGGATTCTAAAAAAGCTGCGATAGCTTGAGGGACTGTTTCTTGGCATGTCTCATTAAACTGGTAGCTGTCCCTGATTCCATCAATAGTAAAATTTAAAGGATAATAGGAACTGTTAATTTTATTTCGTATTTCACTTTTAGTACATCCATTCCATGCCATAAAGATTGCCACTGCTGTAGCCTCAGCACCTTTCAATCCTTCCTCATGGTTATGAGTTACACCTGTGACAATTTCAGATAACTTGCACGCTTCACTTTCTGTCCTTGCAATGAATCCCACCGGACTTATCCGCATGGCAGCCCCATTTCCAAAACTGTTATAAGGTTCAGGATTCGCACAAAAAACCCATTGATTAAATCTATATCCATAACCACAATCAGGATACTTCCGTCCGATTTCCTGCATATACCGTACCGACATTTCCTCAAGGAGAGAGTAGTAGCCATTTTTTTCATAATCTTTATTAATGGCCCTCTCTGTCTCCATAATCGCCTTAGCAATAGCAAGCGTCATAATACTATCATCGGTTACATGGCAATCTTCTGCAAAAAGTTTGAAATTCTTGTTTCGATGATTATTGAACTCAAAACGAGATCCAACAATATCGCCAATAATCGCACCAATCAAAACAATTCCTCCCTCAAACATTTCATATTAATCTTTATGCAAAAAATATCTCTCTACTTTCATTAATTAATTGTAACCCATCTTGAAACGTTTGTTTATTATTATTCATGATAAAGAATGATTTTTCTAAATCATTTCCAACCTGATAGAACAATAGCCTGAAACGCTAATATGTGAAACGTTCATGTAATTTTATCCATAAGCCTCTAACCACCGATAACCATTTCGCAACATTTTGTGTCAAGCTGTCATTTTTATTGACAATTATTATAATGCTAGTAAAATTTTAAATTATATTAAGATATTTTTAGGTGCAGAGGTAAATAATTACTCTGTGTATATTTGAAGTTGGTGCATTTTAGTGAAAAGCTAACGTCAAATCAAATTTATACAAATGAATAGTAAGCTAGCGATGAATGCTTTGGGTCACACTAAAGCAGGAGCAGCTTCTGGAGAGATCGCTAATTCAGCGACGCCGAAGGGTTCACAATCTCAGGCAAAAGGACAGAAGGGTAACGAGTTATAACTATTTGTTATTCTTTTCTATTTGCCAAGAGGTTGGAAAAATCCAATCTCTTTTTGTTTTTGTAGCAACCCCTTCATTGTATTTTTTTAACAGATTTTGGTGTGAGTTATTTCACAAAAGTAATTTTCAGGAGGTATGAAATGTGGCAGAGCAAAAACAAGAATTAAAGAGAGATTTGAAAAACAGACATGTCCAACTTATTGCAATTGGCGGGACGATTGGCACAGGGTTATTTTTAGGATCTGGGAAAGCAATTCAATTGGCGGGACCGTCTATCATTTTTGCTTATTTAATTGTTGGAATTGCGATATTCTTTGTTATGAGAGCTTTGGGTGAACTTCTATTATCAAATGCCGGATATCAATCGTTTACGGATTTCGCCAATGATTATATTGGACCATGGGCAGGTTATGTCACCGGTTGGACCTATTGGTTTTGTTGGATTATGACAGCGATGGCGGATATTATTGCGGTTGGTGTCTACATCCGGTATTGGTTTGATATTCCCCAATGGGTTCCTGCACTAATTTGTTTAATTATTTTACTAGGATTAAATTTATTGACGGTCAAGCTTTTTGGAGAGTTGGAGTTTTGGTTCGCATTAATTAAAGTCATTACAATTTTAGCATTAATTATTATTGGTTTTGTTATGCTCGTCATTGGTTTTGAATCAGATAGCGGTGCTGTTACCGTGAATAATCTTTGGAAACATGGCGGCCTTTTTCCTAATGGAATCAGCGGATTTCTATTTTCCTTCCAAATGGTTGTATTCGCTTTTGTTGGAGTAGAATTGGTCGGAGTTTCAGCAGCGGAAACAAGCAATCCGAAGAAAAATATTCCGTCGGCTATTAATAAGATCCCGTTACGCATTTTATTCTTCTATGTCGGTGCCCTTTTTATCATCTTGACTATTAACCCTTGGGAACAGTTAAATGCATCGAACAGCCCTTTTGTACAAGTATTCAGTTTGGTAGGAATTCCGGTTGCAGCAGGCATTATTAATTTTGTTGTATTAACATCAGCAGCTTCTGCATGTAATAGTGGGTTGTTTTCTACCAGCAGGATTTTGTACAACTTAAGTAGACATGAACAAGGACCGGCTACGTTTGCAAAATTAAGTAAAAATCATGTGCCTAGTAATGCTTTATGGATCTCTGCAGTCGTTCTTTCCGTCGGTGCACTTCTGAGTAAGCTCATCCCGCAACAAGCATTTAGCATTGTAACAACGATTAGCGCCATTTGTTTTATTTGGGTTTGGAGCATCATTTTAATTTCACATATTCGCTATATGAAATCACGGCCGGATTTGCACAATAAGTCTATCTTTAAAGCGCCATTAACACCATTCATAAATTACGTTGTCTTAGCTTTTTTTGCTATCATCTTAGTTATCATGTATTTTTCCGAAGTAACTCGAATGGCTTTACTACTGACCCCGGTCTGGTTCATTCTTTTATTCATTTTATATGGAGTTCATCGAAAAAATAATGTACATGCGCTTAATTATGAGCAAAGAGCCAAATAACTTATTTATTCAAGGAAAAAAATCCATCCTTTTGCAAGAATGGTGTGGACTAAATGTACGTCCTGAATCCTTAGCGACTAACATTCTTTCTTATCACTAATTTTGGGCAAGAAATTCTCTTTTTATCTCGTCGTCTTTTTGAACCGGGAAACACTCATTTTTGGCGACGAAACCCGTTCTCGTCGTCTTTTTTTGGCTGGAAACTCATTTTT
>ERZ1673768.16-NODE-16-length-64809-cov-19.836551_pt1 | contig 64809 bp, 58 predicted proteins | sample MGYA00580142_ERZ1673768 | MGnify/ENA primary metagenome ERZ1673768 (study PRJEB41219, sample SAMN04549649) | soil metagenome | isolation source: soil | place: USA: Texas, La Sal del Rey | collected 2008-06-23 ... | reverse complement strand
AAAAACCCCGAATGGAACGGGATATTCCAAGAAACTTTATCCTCGACATGGATGCGGGGGAAGACGAATAGATAGAGGGACAGGCCCCGTAGCCTACCTTATCAACATTGACTAAAAATGGGATGAGGGACCTGGCACTGTTCGGTTGAGATAATTAGTTATTTAAATTTTTCATTGGGAATTGAGGAATTTTAAATTACATCGATGCCTGTTCCCTGCACATGCTCCTTGGGTCGAGGGATCGGTCCATTTACCCCTTTATGCCAAGTTTACAGCAAGTCGAGCTGATTTTTTGGCAATCAATGGTTACACAGAATGTTGAAAGATAATAGAACTTTAATGAAAGTATTAACGATTCTTTACAAAACAAAAAAAGTCAAAAAAACAGTTGTTCTCTGACAGCACGTTGTCACATTAATATGATATGATAAATTTGAAAATTCCACAAGCAGATCGGGGGCATAGTTTTGGAACGGCTTATTCGCTTACTCAGTATCATTCAATTAATCCAGTCTCATCCGGGGGTTAAGGCAAAGGAATTGGCTGCTGTTTGTGAAACTACGGAAAGGACTATTTATCGGGATCTTGAACTATTAAGTGCAGCAAACATTCCGATTTCTAATGAAGGGAGGGGAAAAGGCTATAAATTTATCGGTTATTTTAAACAATATCCGATGAATTGGGATGAAGATGAATACAACTCGTTTCGCCTACTTCCCGCATTATTGGCTGAACAATATCAGACGAAAGCATTCCGTTCTGCCTATGAAAAAGTGATGGCAACCCATGCTGCTGAAAAGATTGAACGTAAAAAAGTTATTTCGGATTTCTCTAGGATTATTCAAAATGGAAAATTACACAGTGAAATGAAAGATCATCCAATACTATCTAAAATAACCGAGGCAGTTCTATCCATGCATACCATTGAAGCGGTTTATCATACACAAAGCAGAAATGCCACTACAAAGCGAAAACTCGATCCATATTTTCTCATACCTCGAAACAATCGTTTATATGTCATCGGGTATTGCCATAAAAATAAAGACATTCGAACTTTTCGTTTAAACCGCTTTCTTGATGTGGAAATTTTAGCCGAATCATTTATGAGAGATAATATCAATCTTGAAAAATATTTACAGTACACATGGTCTGTCATTCGAGGTGACAAAAAAATCAATTTTAAAGTGAAATTCAGTAAAAATATTGCCCGCTACATCAAAGAAGAAGAATTCAATGTAAAACCAACCCTAACAGATCTTCCGGATGGCAGTCTGCTCTTTGATGTGACACTGAATGACGATCTCGAATTTATCCAGTGGATTATGAAGTATGGTCCGGATGCAGAAATACTTGAGCCGAAAGAATATCGAAAGCGGTTAAAAGAAAAATTACGACAATGGGTTGAAATTTATGAAGTCAAAATTTGAATAGGAGGGGAATATGTGAATCAGTCTTATAAAATGCTTTATAAGCTTGCTATTGGTTTTAAAAAATGGGAAGAACAGAAAGGCAGTTTACCAGAAGAGGTTCATGATGGGTTGAAATTAATGGTAAGCGAATGTGCAAGAAATCAAATGTACCCACCTACAGATATAAATCAATTAATGAAAATCCTACCATTACCATCAAAAGAGTGGGGAATTTCAGGACTTGAGAGTATTTTTCCTCCTGAGGCAAGTCTATTAAATAACGAATTTGGAGTAACATTGGAAGCGGAAGACTTTTTAGAGGAAATCGAGTCTCCGGAAGAATATGAACAATCCATCATGAAACAAATTCTATTATACTGTAGAACAAATAACTTGGAAGATTCCTATCGTTTAATCAGAATATTTCTTTCAAATAAGAGTCATTCAGTGATTCCTTTCTATAAGTTATACGACTTTTACGGAAAAATAAGTAACTCAGATTTAATTAATCTCGTTTCATCTTGTTATGAGGAAGTAGTAAATATAGAACATTATCGAAAGTGCCCCAATTGTGGCTGGACTTTAGAATGGAAAAAGGGCAATTGGCGATGTAATAAAGAAAATACTTGTCAAGCGCTGAGTGATTTTAGAAGTATCGAACATTATGATGAAACAGATGAAAAACTACTGAGAATGAAATCGGGTATACAAAAATACATCTTATTACCTGGGATGTCGGAATTAAGAATAGCCGACAAATTAAGTGAAAAGGGATATAAGGTAACCATGTATCCGAATATTGATGAATACGATATTAAAGTTGAAACAATTGATTATGTCGCCATGCTGGATGTTAAAGATTATTATAATCCTTATCAATTAGCTCTGTATATTAATAATAAAACTACTACCGAATTAAACGATAATGTTTGGTATATTATTCCTGATTACCGAGCTAAACTCTTTCCCGAATATCAAAAAAGAGTTAAAGATTATCTTCATGATGACCGGAAACACCTTGTAAAGATTTTTTCTGAATCCGAAGTATATAAAGTGTTAGGGGTGTCTTTATAAAAATGAGAAAAAGGATTAATGAACTTGAACTTACCCAAGCGATTTTAAACCGACTAAAAAAACATGAGGATATTACTGAACTAGCTTCAACGATTGTAAATGTTGAAGTAATGGCAGTTGGCTGTAGTATGGTTGACAAAAACCTAAAAATACAGGATGCGTGGTCGCTACTTACAGGATATAATGAACCAGTTATTCCGCAGTATCGGGACAGAACGATTATTAGTAGATTGCGCATTTTATTTTCCCACTATGCAGGTCAATCATATTGGGAAAACGAGATTGAAAATTATATAGGAGTTCCAGAAAAATATCGATTGATCGATTTTTCTGATGAAGGAAATATCCAATTTTTAACGCCGCGATTTGATCCTAATCGTAAGGAAGATTATGAAAATATTTTGCGACAACCGATATCAAGGAAATTAAATCAAATAGATTATGCAAAGCCCGGTTCGTTTACTTATACGAGGATGAAAGAAAATATTAGTCTACACTTTAAAGGGGTAATCCCAAATAGTTGGATCAAAAAAACTCAAGGTTTACCGATATATCGAAAAAAGAAAGAACTGTACTTTGACTCGCAATTTAATTGGTTAACAGTAGCAGAAGAAATGGATTTATTTTTACATAACAGTAATAATGAATGGCAAAACAGAGTAAAACCCATTCAATTATTTTCAAAGGGGAAAAGTAAAAAATTCTTATATAAAGGCGTACAACATATTGTTGGTGGATTGGCTTCCGGAAAATCAACATTTCGAACAATCAGTACATATTGGCTTGTAAGAAATGAAGGTGCAAAAGTGGGAATCCTTGAAGGAAATGTTGCACAAGTACTGGAGCGCGTCCAAGAATTGAAGCGGTTAGGAGTCAATGCTGTTCCAATTATTGGAAGAGGTGAACGAAGAAAACATCTAGAAAACTATTTATTAAGCAACCGTGTTCAATCTGTAAAAGAACTTTCATCCTTGGAAGCTATTTCTCATTTATCTGATGTTTGTATAATTCAAGCTTTAGCTGGTGATTTAAATAAAGATGGGGTTAAACATTTCCCTTGTAAAAACCTTTATCAAGGAAATGATAAAAAGCCAAAAAAATGTCCACTTGCTCATATCTGTGGGATCTATAAAGATTGGTCGCAATTAGCCGAGGCAGATGTTTGGGTAACGACGCCAAGTGCAGTTCTCCATTCAAGAATACCGCTAACCATTGACCCGTACGAAAGATTACTGTATGAAGCCATGTATGATTTACTCGATGTCATATTTGTTGATGAAGCAGATATTGTTCAAAAACAATTTGATGAGGCTTTTCTAGAAGAACATTCAGCATTCGGAAACCCGGAGCACCTTGTAGAAAAATTGTCAAGACAGTTAAATGATACAATACAGGGCAATTATGATTTAGCCGATAATAGTCTACTAATTCAATGGAGAAAAAATTTGAATCATCTTCAAGACTCGGTTTGGAGTTTATATGGTGAAATAAAAAAGTCCGTTACGCTCCGTGAATCATTAAAAAATCAGGTTATTTATTTGAATTATTTAATTTTTGAAATATCAGAAGCAATTTCGGATAATGAGGAAAAGCAGGGAGAAATAGCAGATTCTATGCGTAATTTTGTTAAAGAAGCCACTTATTCAAGTGTTGGAAATTCTGATGTTAGATTACATGGTTTAATTAACGTTTCTTCGATAAAAGATAAAAACAATTTAATTAATAATTGGATTGAATCTGTGGGTGGTAATATTCCTGAAGATAGTCAATCACAATTTCTTTATAGTAAGATAGAATTTTTTGTATATCTTGCCCATATTGAACATGCTCTCAAATTTATTTTAAATTTTTATCCAGTCATTCAACAGTATTTAAATACTCAGGTAGATGTTCCTTTATTAACACAAATTCGTGATTTCCGTCCGTTTTTGAAGGAAGCGATGACAGGAGTAATGCTTGGATATCGCTACGAAACAAATGATGGAACGGAAACGGGGCAGTTTAAAATCATTCAGTATTTAGCAGTTGGAAGACAGCTGTTAAATGAATGGTCATCGCTTTATGAAATTGCAGATAATAACAGGGGCCCGGCAATTACCTTATTATCCGGCACAAGCTATGCACCTAAATCCCTACATTATCACTTAGAAGTGGACCCACAATGGTATATTGAAACATCACGGGAACTTTCAAAGTTAAAACAACAATTTATAAAAATTAGGGATCCTGAAAATGGTGAGGAAAAAATTCCAGTATCGGGGGTAGTAGAAAGGGAAAAAAGAGATCGAAACTTGCAAAAAATTGTTCGTGAAATTTCAGAAAAAATGGAAAAAGAGTTATCTTATTGGCAAAATGTTGGAGAAGGTCGAAAAATATTACTACTGACAAATTCTTACAATGATGTAAATATTGTTGGAAAAGTTTTAAATGAACTGCCATTATGGAAAGGAAGATACCGTTTACTGTCACAACAAGATCAAAATGATGAGATTTGGTTTCCAAGGTCGAGAGTGGAACATTTTGCTGAAACAGAAGCAGATATATTAGTTGCTCCTATTCTAGCGATTAGTAGAGGCTATAACATTTTGGATATAAATGGAAATGGGGCTTTATTTGGCTCAGCATTTTTCTTAGTTAGACCGTACCCTGTACCAAATAATTTAGGCTACTATGTCCAAATCCTTCACGGCACATTACCAATTTACTTTCAAGAAATTGAAGATGAAGGTTTACATTATGCAAAAGCAATGAGAAGGCTAAGAAAACGTAGTCGTGGCCATTTTGAATATATGTATCGTAAACCGGATTATTGGTCGATGCTTACGGAAAAGGAAAAGACCGTGCTTGCTTGGTATACATTTATTCCTGTTTGGCAAGTAATCGGTAGGTTGATGCGTGGAGGTAAAGATGCCAGAATATTTTATTGTGACGCTAAATTTAATGCAAAGGGAAATGGGCAACAATCTATGTTAGGATATTGGGAAAAAATTATGATTGAAAATGAAAATGACCCAATTTTTATGTCTTTATATGGACCATTTGTAAAAAGTATTCAAGAAATGGCAAAGGTGGAGGTATTTTAATGACAAAAGATCAGCTGGAGTTATTTAGTTTTCAAATAGATGAGAAAATGTTCGAGCATGAAAAAATTTTTTATATGACATTACCGCAATCATGGCGAGATTTTATCGAAAAAGACAAAAACAAATACCGTTTAAAAGTTAAGCCTTCTAATTTGTCCAAAAAATTACAGGCTCTATTTCCATCTATTTTCCATATTTCTTGGAAAAAAGATGAACCCTGGTTATATTCAGATAAAGAAATCAACCCCCATATAATCAAATTAATTTGCTTAAATTGGTTGGCTTATGAGAATACTCGTTCAACTGAAGAATTGCCAATAAATGTACAAAATATATCTTTAGTTTGGAAATGCGGAAAAATGAGAGATTTATCGTGGAAAAAGGATTACTGGAAATATAATTGGATTCCGGGTTTAATGGCAGCAAAATTTGCGAATCAAACTCATTATATAACAATTGAAGACGGATATAACGGGAATTTAACCTTCCATCATGACTACTTCAATGGCAAACATGAGTGCATGTCAGAGCCAATCAGGAGAAAGGAAAACGGCGGATATTTTTCTTATGTCATTCGTTTTTCCTTAAAAAATCGAGCTGGTTTACCGGAACCATCTATTATCAATGTATCTTTTGGTATTAGACGTTTTTTGCAGAGAGGAATCTATAAAAATAGTGATATTAATAATAGAAGAAAAGGATCCATATTAGTATCTATATCAAATCCTTTTTTTGTAGAAAAAGTTTTCGCAAATTCTTATGTGCAACTAAAATTTAAGAAAACAAAAAATGGGGAAATTACCTGGGCAGATGGGGTGGATAAGTTATTTGCCGATGTTTTACAAGTACCTTTTCAACCGAATGATATCGTAAATAATCCGAATTCATATTACAAAGGTGATAATTTTTCAGCACTTGTTGTATACAGTGATTTGGTATTTGAATCAAAATATAACTTAAGTAAAGTAATCGGTGGAATCGGGTTGCCTGAGAAGTGGGCATTATTTGATTATCTTAAATCGATTTTTTCGGAACTAAATCCTTTGAATACTTGTGAGAACATTTTATCAAAGAATAAAGATTCGCTTGGGAAAAATGTACTTCCTTTGCAACATGCTTATTCTCCAGATACAAAAATTTGCTTCGAATTTTGGACAAGTAAAGAACTATATGATCAGGCAATAAAAACATATTTGAAGGAAACGATTCTACTGCAAAACAGTGATGGTACCTATCGTTTAAATGCAGAACCTGCCTTGGATGTGGATATTCTTTTTAAAGATTCTACAATGTTAGCCAGCGCACTTGAACCAACAAATATTGAAAAAGCATATCATCACCGAGTTCGATGGATTCATAAAGTAATAGGACCGATTGAAGAACAATCACAGTTAACAATGGCTTTAGTGGAAATTGACAAGAAAGATAAATATGATGAAAAAACAGATCCAAAAAGCGCGAATCGAATAGGATTAGCGAACACTAACAGAATTTCACAATTTATTTATCCTTTTGAAAAGGATGAAAGTGAAAACCAAAAAAAATCCCGACTAATCAATAGTTTTTATGACCTTTTAGCCGATCATGGTTTCCTACCAGCACGAGTAAAAAAATTGAATGAAGAAAAGGAGCTAATAGGTTTTAGATTAATAAAAGGAATTCATAAAGAAAAACAGAAAGATGTATATCTACCAGTAGTCACACGAATTTATAAAAATGACGTAAAGGTGCGTTTATTTGATCGAAATGACTGGTTAACCGTTCGGGATGCACTATTAAGTGTAAGCAAAAATCAAAAATTTATTGATTTTAATTCCCAAGATGATACAGAAAAATATCAATCATTTTTTAAACGTGCAGTTCGTAATTGTTTAGATAGTTCTACAGCTGATTTTGTCATTTTTCTTGATGCAAAATTAAGAAGTCAAAAATGGGTTGAGCTTATGAACCCTAATCTAGATTTTCGTCATTTTCCTTTTCATTTGGAACATCCAGAAGCGGAGAAACGGATAAAGGTGGTCAGGGTAAGTACAGAGGATGATGTTTCGCAATATAGGATTAATCCAAATGGAAATATAGAAGTTAATAGGAATCAAGGATTATTTAAAGATAACTCATCTGATATTTATTATTCTGTGGGTGCACGACCGGATACGGTACAAGTAAAAAAATCAAGTCAAAAATACAATAATCCTTTAAAACCAATCCGGCACCAACGACTGGTAGAAATCATTCCATTGGGTACCGGTGATGAAAAAGAACGGGACCAATTAGCAAAACTGGGTCACAATTTGCGGAAGCTAAATATTGCTTACAGTTTTCATACCAATTTACCATATCCTTTAGATATTATGAAATCATTGAAAAAGTATATTGCCGATTTTACAGAAGATGGCACCCTGAATAATGACCCGGATGCATTTGAGGAATGGGTATATGTTGGTGAAGATGAGCAGTTAGTATTTTTATTCGAATGATTGTTTTTAATTCATACAATGCCTGTTTATCTATGTTTTAGGACAAGCATTATCTATTAAAAAAACAAATATTCACTGACAAACTTTTATATTAGTTTGATATCATTAATTTGAAAATCCCACAGAGACTTGAGAAGAGCAGTTTTGGGTCGCTTCATCAGCATGCTAAAAAGTATGGAAACCATATGCGTTAAATAAGAACAAAATGAAAGGTTGGTCAGTACAGTACTATGTACTATGCTATTTGCATTATTCTGTTTGAATATGTCCGGTGGTGCAGGTCACACCAAAAAAATATCTAAACAATTAATTGGAGTCTTGGAAAATGCAAAAATAAAGGGGTTGGAACCTGTGGATGTGCGGAAGACATAGGCTGCTACGGTTGCTTGTTAAAGTGATACCCATAATGCTCCTTCTACCTATTCTATATAAATTGTACGAAGACTTCGAGTGGTAAAATATATATAGGTATTTTTAACTACATACAAAATGCTCCAATAATTCAGAAACTGTTAAATTTTTTAAATTCGAAAGATTGGTAGTAGGATTTTGAAGTTAATGAATAAAATTTGGGAGGGTTAACCTGTATGGAAAATAAAATTTTGCTAGAACAGTTGAAAAATATTCCTGGACTTAAGATAAATAAACATCAAAAAAATGAACTTTATAATGTAGAATTTATTTACAGAAAGCCACATCATCGGTGAAAAAATGTCATAGGAGATATCAATCCTAATGGTAGAAGTTTTATTTTGTATAAGGATGGGAAATGGGTATGGTTATTACCATACATGATAGGGTAAGAACATCTGCAACAGTAGGCGAGCCGTTGTTGTTTCGAACATTAAAGACGTATCTTCCTGATGATTATATTGTTTATAAGAATTAGACATTCGGGAAAATCATCCAGATTTTGTTATTAACGATCCCGATTTAGGGATTGTGGCACTAATAGATACTAAAAATTTTACTTTGTGAGAGGTGATGAACATGCCCCTTCAAACCGAAATAGATAAAATTTATCCGCGCCATTATGATTACGATGTCAATATTACAAAAGAACAATGGATAGAGTTGTTCCAAGATTCAACCATATTTCGTGAGGAAAATATTAAGCATCTAAAATGTCTATATACCTTTGAAAATCATGCAGCAACAAGTAAAGAAGTAAGTGAAAAGCTTGGCAATACATCAAGGTACTATATAGGTTTAGCAAATGCGCTTGCAAAAAGAATTGAATGGAGATTTTCGATTTTGAGCGGTGGGGAACAGGTCTGTTAGTAAAGGAAAATTAAATCTAGGAATATATGGCGAATCATTGTTGAATTCGCCTGTATGGTAAAATGATAATATAAAGAAAATGAGGAAAGGAGACGAGTCCGAATGAAGTGGCAAGAAGTAAGGGAGCTTTTTCCTAATCAATTTGTTCTCGTTTCCATCATAGACTCCACGAAGAAGGGGATAAAAAATTATTGATGAAGTAACCCCTATACGGGCAATTTCTGATAAGGATGCAAATCAAGCATTTTTCAATGCGAAAGAAGAGATAGTTGTTTATCACACGTCTATTGAGGAACTTGTCATTCATATCCGAAGAGCCCCGCTACTAAAGGTGAGAATAGATGTAATTAGTAAATTAAGTAGAAAATCTTTAATTATGCAATAGAAAGATCACTAGGAGTTTTGGGAGGTACCTTTTTGATTAATAGAGACGAAATTTTCGATTATGCCAAGAAAAAATTTCATACAGAGCCAGATTATCCTTGGGTTAAGTTTCCGAATTATGCGGTGCTAAGACATAATGGAAATGGCAAGTGGTATGGACTAATCATGAATGTACTAAGAACCAAATTAGGTTTATCAGGGGAAGGAAGTGTCGATATAATAAACTTGAAGTGCGACCCTGAGTTAATAAGTTTATTAAGGAATGAACAAGGAATTTTGCCAGCATACCATATGAACAAGGAGCATTGGATTACAATTGTTTTAGATTGTCCTTTTCCAAAAGAAGAAATCTACAAATTAATTAATTTGAGTTACGATTTAACAAAATAAAATTTAATTGATATCGATCATCATCAATATTGTAACAGCCATTGTTTTGATGAAATGGAGGCAATATTACATTATGATTCCTATGCCGATGAGTATATATTTTTATTTTGGGAGTTTGAACAGTTAACATGTAAATATCGATTTTATCTGAATCGACAATTTAAAAAGGATATTCCCACCCATTTAGATATAACGCAGCTTCTTTTACCCAATCTGTCAACTCTCCAAAATCATTAATCATATGATAAGCATCTTGAACAGATTGGAATTCGCATACGTACAATGGGAAGTCTCTCTTCAACTGTTCTACAATTTCTTTCTTGTTCTCTTTTTTCAATGTAAAATTAAAATCTAGTTTTACCAGTCTAATTTTTTTTTCGATATTTATATCTTTAATTCCAGCAACTTTCTTAGCTTCTTCCACAAGACCTTTCGGGTGAATACAGAAACGTGTTCTTCCGACAATTCTATCTTTTAATGTGTATTTTATTTTTTTGTTAAAGCCCTTTATAATAAAAGTAGTATAGTAGATACTTTTATATTTCGATGGAAGGAGAATTTAAGTGAAATTAGGAAGAAATGATACATGTCCGTGTGGCAGTGGTAAAAAGTATAAAAAGTGCTGTATGGGGAAAATTGACCCTAATCAGTCAAAGAATGATAAAGATGCAATTATTTGGTGGACACAAGATATGGTTGAGGAATTACCAACGGAAGAAATTTTTCGGAAATTGATGAAATTTGGTGTTTTAGTCAATAAAGAAATGTTTATTAATGAAATAAGTGAATCTTGGTCTGCTAATGACATCCTTAAAAAATGGGAGAAACGTTATAAACTTGATATTTATAGTCAAATAATTGATTTTATATATTTGGCAATTATCGTATTAAGTACTAGACTCGTTCCTGACCATTTGTTAATCGAGCATTTAGACCATATGGTTGAAACAGGTTATAATGCGTGGGAGATGGAAGACAATGAGCAGAAAGCCGCAATGATTTGGCACGATGCGTGGCAGGAATGGAAAAATTGGTTAAAGAATCATAACATTTACTCGGTTAAGAAGTTAGATGGAATGAGAGATAAACTTAATTTTTTCTTTTCCGAGTGGATAACTGATTTTGAAACGGTCTCGCATAATGTCGGTACTGATCTTCCATCATTTCATGAGATAAGATTTAATTTTGTCAGTGATATTTTGAACTTTTTTACAGATTTAAATCTTTCAATGAAAGAGAATTTAACCCGAGTACAGGCGGAAGAATTGTTCCATCAAGGACGAATTGAGGAAGCAAATCAAATAATTGAAGATTATGCAAGGAAACATGAAAATTGTCCATGGTTATTTATTGGCTGGGGAGATTTGTATAATCCGAAAATGGGCTCACTTCATCCGGATAAACAAAAGGCAAAGGAGCTGTATAAAGAGGCGATAAAAAGGGCTGTGGAAGAAAATGATCGTGAGGTAGCAACAGCTCGGTTTTACAGATTAGAAAATGATTAAGCATTCGATAGGTGCTTGGCACATTACCAAAGAAACTTTATTCACATATTTCCAAGTAGTTTTGGTTGCGGAAAAATATCAAATGATGAGTCGTTATTTCTGATGTTAGGTTGTCATAATGGAAAATACAGAAGACTATCAAATTGAAGCTGAAACCACTCATAACTTAATTAAAGTGGATACGGTAAAATCTTCTGTTATGGGCCTTTCTGAGGAATCAATTGACAAAAATGGAGTGAGGTATGTAGATACAAAATTAGTTGAAGATTACTACGGTGTATCAACAGAAACCGTCCGCAATTGGATAAAGGATGGGAAAATTTCGGGGAAGCAATTATCCGATCGAGGGAAATGGTTCATACCTGCTGAGGAGTTTGAATTTTCCGAAAAAAGAATAGAAAATGATGACACACATGAAAAATTAGCTGAAATACTTGGAGAAAACTTCGATGATGACTGGGAAGTTGAATTAGACGAAGAATAAAGGGGAGAAACGATTGGTTGTCATTGCCTTAGATACAAACTTTGTTGTTCCATGAATATTACATGGTGGAATAAATCTATCAAGGGAGTTTCTTAACACTATAAATAGTAAGAATAGTTATTTTTATAAAATTTTTTCAATATTTGACTTTATTTAATGGAAAAATTGAAAACAATTATATGTGTAGTAACACACTAGTGCTTTAAACTGGTACTTTCACCTTTTCTGAAAAATGGTATTTTTGTCAACATGATAAAAATTACTGTATAATATACATGGAATGAAATTTATTTGAGGTGGTTTATATGACTGCTGAAGAAATTTTAAAAGCAATTATAGAAATGGATAATAGCGAACGAATAAAATTATTGAATAAGTTATACGATTGCTACTTTGACAACAGACCTCCAAGAGAACAAATTATAAAAGAGAAAGAAGAAATTTTTTGGGGTACTGACGATGACTAGAACTGGGAGACGTGGCGAAATATGGACCGTTGAGTTAAATGGTAAGAGAAGACCGGTTGTTATTGTGACAATGTAGCTGCAGAACTAGATCATTTAATTGCGACTGTTACTAGCAAGCAGATTCGAAATGAGTTTGATGTTGTTATTGAATATTGGGAGGAAGCTGGCCTAGACAAGCCTTCTGTAGTCAGGTGTTCAAAATTAAATACATTACATTATCAAGAATTATTATTTAAAATTGGAAAATTATATGAAAGTGATTTAGAAAGGGTATTAACTACCATTAGAAATTATTTTTAACTTTTTGTCTCCATAAGTCATCCTAAGTCAAAACAGCTACAATGACACTCAAGGTCACTGTAGCTGTTTTAGTTTTTCTTCTTTTTTCCATCCATTGTTTTAAAAAGTTCCTTCGTTGTTTTTACTACATATTTAACCTCATCTAGTTCTCGTTCCTTCAACATGGAATAATGGCAATCCAACAACAGTGATTTGTCCATGATTTCATTTTCCCTATCTTCTTCAATGATTTTTTTGAAATCAAAAAAATCAACGGGTTTGACTCCTAAAGCCTTGATAATCATTTCTAAAGTTTCTAAAGTAGTGTTTTGCTTCCCGGTTTCGATTTCAGAAATGCGTGATTTGCAAAAACTCATTTGACCTGTATTTTCTGCCACTCTATCCGCAACGTCTTGTTGAGAAAGCCCCTTTGCTTTTCGAATTGCTTTGATTTGTGTGCCAATTAGTCCCTTCAAATTCGTCATTATTTCACCTCTACCATAAATGCTAGAGAAAAAGCCAAAAAAAGGAGATACCAATATAGTGGAATATTATTAAAAAGTTCCGTTATAATGGTACAATTGTAATAAAAGTATAAAATTGGGGGTCTGTACCCGTTTATTAAGAGGAGATTGAAATGATTCATTTTCAAGATAAAGTAAGTTTCATCTGGTCGATTGCAGAAATCTTAAGAGGACCATATAAGCCGGAAGATTATGGTAAAGTTGTTCTACCCCTTGCCGTGTTGCGCCGGTTTGATTGTGTTCTAGAAAGCACAAAAGAAGAGGTGCTGACGAGTTCCGAAAAATTTAAACACTTAAATGAAGATGCGCGTGAACCGATATTGAACCGCATCGCAAAGCAAAACTTCCATAACATAAGTCAATATGATTTTTCAAAATTACTCAGTGATGCCGATAATATTGCGGATAACTTGAGGGATTATATTAACGGTTTTTCGAAAACGGCTCGTGATATTATGGAAAATTTCGAGTTTGACCGGCAAATTGACAAACTTGATAGCAATAATCTTTTATACTTAACGATTAAACGGTTTAGTGAACTTGACCTGCATCCGGATGTCGTGTCAAACGTGGAGATGGGGTATATTTTTGAAGAATTAGTCCGGCGTTTTAGTGAACATGCTGAGGCCGGGGACAGGAGGCATGGGCTCGGTAGCAAGTGAATATCTGGAAAAGTTAAACCCAACAGCAGATTTAAAATTCTTTGCCCAAGAAATTAATCCTGAGTCCTATGCGATTTGTAAGGCGGATACGCTAATTAAAGGCGGGGATGCGAAAAATATTAAGCTAGGAAACACATTATCCAATGACCAATTCCCAAGCGAAAAGTTCGACTATCTCATAACGAATCCGCCGTATGGAGTGGATTGGAAGTCCTATGAAAAACCGATTAAGACCGAGCATGAAACATTAGGATTTGCTGGGCGCTTTGGTCCGGGGACACCACGTACAAGTGATGGGCAGCTTTTATTCTTATTACACTTAATTTCTAAAATGAAACCTGTGACCGAAGAAAACCCAAATGGTTCAAGGCTAGCGATTATTATGAACGGATCGCCACTCTTTACCGGAGATGCGGGATCCGGGGAAAGCGAAATTCGTCGCTATGTACTGGAAAATGATTTGGTTGAAGGGATTGTTGCCTTGCCGAATGACCTCTTTTACAATACAGGAATTGCGACGTACATTTGGATATTGACAAACAATAAAGCATCGCACCGTCGTGGCAAAGTGCAGCTCGTAAATGCGGTCGATTTTTATAAAAAGATGAAGAAAAGTCTCGGTAATAAACGAAATGAAATTACCGATGAGCAAATAGAAGAAATTGTTCGTCTGTACGGAGATTTTAAAAAAGGTGAGTATGTTAAGATTTTCGATAATGAGGATTTCGGTTATCAAAAAATCACTGTGGAACGACCGTTGCGCTTGAATTTTAAAATTGATGAAGAACGGATTGCTAGAGTGACAGAGCAGAAAGTATTCCAAAACTTAGCGACATCAAAGAAAAAGGGCGAAAATGGCCTAGCTGAAATTGAAAAAGGGAAACAAACTCAAGCCAGAATCATTGAAGTGTTACAGAGTTTGGCAAGTGAAGAAGTTTATAAAAACCGAGAAGATTTTACAAAGATATTAAAAGCTGCGTTTAAAGAAGCAGGAATAACAATTGGTTCTCCTGTTTTAAAGGGGATTTTGGCAGGGCTCTCGGAAAAAGATGAAACAGCAGACATTTGCATGAAAAATAAAACAGAACCCGAACCGGACCCGGACCTGCGGGATACCGAAAATGTGCCACTTAGAGAAAATATTTATACATACTAGACTTTAGTACCTAAAAGTTCCTTATAGAAGGAATCTATAGCAATAAATGCTTTAAAAACGAATTGACTTTATCAGTAATTAAGGTATTATACTTTCAAGGGAAAAATCGGTTTGACCGGTTTGTAATTGGGATTGAGATCGATGAGGATAGGGCATAACGTAGCATAAGACATGTTCATGGAAGGAGTAGCAGCAAATTTATTACCAAAAAAACTCAACTTAGTGAAGAAGAATTCAAAATTTGAATGGATGATTTATGATAGCGTTTTGGATATTATCTTCTAGGCAACACTATGAAAATATTGTGTTATTTCAACACCACTAACTAAATAATGAAGGAGATATTTTCTATGGCAGAATTAAAATATGAAATCGTAGAACATATTGGTGTGCTTTCGGAGTCATCAAAAGGTTGGACGAAAGAATTAAACGTCATTAGTTGGAACGGAAAAGAGCCGAAATATGATTTGCGTGATTGGGCTCCGAACAAAGAGAAAATGGGAAAAGGAATCACTTTAACCCAAGCAGAGTTAGATGTGCTTAAAAGTTTGCTTCATTCTTAACTGATAAAGAAAAATTAATTGGAACTTTTATTCACCAAACTAGGGAGTTAACTAAAAATGAACGAGCTACTAGTATTCGGTGATTTACATAAATAACTGTGCAAACTTGGCCAAATAGAAGTTGCGATTCCAGGAAGTAGCTTTGCCTTAGGGGATAACCGGCTTGGCTGGAGAGGCAAGAGGAGATTTGCAACTTTACATGGAGATAAAAAGTACCAATGCTTAATCCTTCATGTTGACCCGGAGAACCCTGAATCTACAAAAGGGAAGACCATTCAAAAGGAAATCCAAGAAATATTAAAATTTGATATTAAAGAAATGAGAAGTTTCAGCCTGAAAAAACATGAAGTTTATATTCCGCTTGAATGTATTGATTCAAAGAAAAATTTCGAGCTACTAAAATGTTTTATTAAGAAACTATATGGAGTGGCTTATAGAAAAGTTGAAATATGAGCACTCATTTTAAAAAGTAGTATTTTGTCCAATCTAATAATTAAATGCCCCGTTCTTGAACACCAAATGGTATCGGTGACTATTATAACCAAAAGAAATTGGCTGCCCACCGTAATCGGGAGCAGCCGTTGTTTCGTATTATGCCGCTTCTTCGTCAACGTTTATACTTTCTTGATGGTTAAGGCGACCTTTCCAATAAAAATAACCAATTGTAGCAGCTGTTAAAAAAATCCCGATGATAAATGAAAGGTTTAAATCCAACCTAAATCCAATTTGCGCATTTAGAATGTAGACAAATACCATATACGTAATAAAAACGGCCGGTATAAACGCAATCCAATAATTTCTCTTTTTAACATACAAGTACATAGCACCAATCCAAAGAGCAAGTGCAGCGGTTCCTTGGTTCGCCCAAGAGAAATAGCGCCATAGGATGTTAAAATCAATTTGTGTTAATACAACAGAAATTGCAAATAAAGGCAGTGCAATAAATAAACGTTTTGCCAGTTTGTTTTGTGGTAGTTTAATATAGTCTGCAATAATATTTCGAGCTGCACGGAAAGCAGTATCGCCGGAAGTAATCGGTAATACAACTGCACCCAAAACAGTAATCGTACCTCCTACAGCACCGAGTAAATAAACAGACACTTCATTCACAACAAGTGAAGGAGTACCTTCAGCAATCATTTCCTTTAACGTCATTCCATCAAAAATGGCCATTGTAGCTGCGGCCCAAATCATAGCAATAATACCTTCAGCAATCATCATTCCGTAAAAAATAAAGCGTCCTTCTTTTTCACTCTTTGTTGTTCTTGAAATGATTGGCGATTGCGTAGCATGGAAACCGGATAGGGCCCCGCAAGTTATTGTAAAGAATAACATTGGAAAAATTGGTATGTTGTCCGGATGCATATTCGTTAAAGATAATTCCGGAATTTTAGCTGCATCGCCACTTACAAACATACCAACCGCTACGCCAAGGGTTCCTATTAATAAAACGGCACCAAAGAATGGATAGAGGCGACCGATAATTTTGTCAATCGGTAGAACTGTAGATAATAAGTAATAAAAAAAGATTGCACCAATAATTACTCCTAAAGCAACTTTTTTATCAATTAAAATATGAAGCATGGAAGCAGGCGTTGTAACGAAAACGGTACCAACGAGTAATAATAATAACAGTGCAAATGTATTAACTACGTGCTTCGATGCTTTTCCTAAAAATTTTCCTGCAAGTTCCGGGATATGTGCACCTCTGTTTCGGATAGAAATCATTCCTGTTAAATAATCATGAACGGCACCGGCAAAAATGGAGCCTAAAACAATCCACAAAAACGCCACCGGTCCGAATAGCGCACCCATAATTGGACCGAAAATTGGTCCTGTACCGGCAATATTTAATAATTGGATGAGCGAGTTTTTTGTCTTACTCATTGGCACATAATCCACCCCATCTGCATTCGAATAGGCTGGCGTTTTTCGCTCGTAATTTGGCATAAATACTTTTTCTACATATTTACCATAAGTGAAGTATCCTAATAGTAAAAGTGCAATTCCCCCAAAAAATGTTACCATTTCTCCATCCCCTTTGCTGTTAACTATTTGAAATACAATCCCCTAAGAATTTGAAACGTGACATTCCATTAAGTCTTTTCCGGAAAAGCGATCCACCCTCTCTAAATTTTGTAATTAAGTTATAAATAGTAATAAGATTAATTACTAATAACTTAGAATCCCCGAATTCTTACAATGGATACGAATTCACTACTATTGTAAACGGTTACCAATGTATTTGACAAGAAAAACACACCGGGACAGTTCGTCGTCCCAAGTGCAATCAATAAACCGGTCTCCATGTTAGTCCCTGTTTTACTATGTCGATAGGATAAAATTTGAGATGGTTTAAACAGACTCTGAGAAAATTTATAGGGTATTATAGAAATCGACAACAGTTAACGAATAATGTTAACTGAATAACATATAACATTCCATACGGTGGATAGCGAATTAGATCTTCCCGGTACGGAATGTGTCAATTATAAATAAATTTGGTAACCGGTATAACCAATCAATAAAATAAGCAGCAGGAAAAAACTACGCTCAAACAGACCGCCAGTTGAATCAAGGGTATTATCTCAGAATCATCAGTTTCAAATCGGTTGACAAAATTACCCCACCCGGTATATGATTATCTTACCATTATAAATATAAGGTAGTTATTATCTAAAAAATACCCACAGGGGTAATTGTCTTGCACCCCGTCAAAAAAATCAACCTATCACAAATTATTTGGAGGTATATCAATGAAAAATATTACTGCAAAACAGTTGGAAGAGAAATTAGAAAGGGGAGAAAAGGTAAATATCATTGATGTTCGCGAAGATGATGAAGTCGCTCAAGGCATGATTCCCGGAGCAAAGCATATCCGCTTGGGAGATTTGCCAAATTCTTTAAGTAACCTTAATAAAAATGAACATTATTACATTGTTTGTCATGCCGGGGGAAGAAGTGCGATGGCCTGTGAATTTTTAGTCGAACAAGGCTTTGACGTAACCAATATGCTTGGTGGAATGATGGCTTGGCAAGGAGATATCGTGGAACCCTAACTAAAAATATGTACGAGAGCTATAGCTTGATTTCTACATTAACTAAATTTGAAAAGAGGTATACAATATGAGAAGAAAAATTTTAGTAGTCGGCGGCGTAGCTGGCGGGGCTTCGGTTGCAGCCAGAGTTCGCAGACTTGACGAATATGCGGAAGTGATTATGTTCGAAAAAGGACCGCATGTGTCTTTTTCAAACTGTTCGCTCCCATATCACTTAAGTGGGATTGTAGAAGATAGTTCCAAATTAGTTCTCATGTCACCGGAAGTGTTCAAAAAAAGATACAATATTGAGGCAAGAGTCCATCATGAAGTCGTAAAAATTAATCGAGACAGAAAAACGATTACAGTAAAAGATTTACTATCCGAAAAAACATATGAAGAAAGTTATGATAAATTAGTACTTTCACCCGGCGCTTCACCAATTCGACCAAATATTGAAGGAGTAAACCAGCCGCATGTTTTTACAGTAAGAAATGTAGTGGATATTGACCATTTAAATACGCATATTAAACAAAACGGGGTAAAAAATATTGCTGTAATCGGTGGCGGATTTATTGGAGTTGAAGTAGCGGAAAATTTGAAACTTGCCGGTTACCATGTATCATTAATTGAATTTGCCAATCAAATGATGACACCATTTGATTACGATATGGTACAAATTCTCCATAAAGAGATGGTTGACAACGGCATCAATCTAATTGTCAATGACGGTTTAGCAAAAATAGAGGAGAACTATATAGTAACGAACTCCGGTAAGAAAATCGATGCCGAAACAGTTGTATTGGCTATTGGAGTTAAACCGGAAATAACGTTAGCGAAAGATGCCGGTCTTGAAATAGGTGAAACCGGAGCTATTAAAGTTGATGCGAATTATATAACAAGTGACAGGGATATTTATGCTGTTGGAGATGCGATTGAAGTTTATCATAAAATTTTGCACAAACCAACAAGATTAGCGCTTGCAGGACCAGCCCAAAAACAAGCAAGAGCTGCTGCCGACCATATATATGGAAATATGAACAGACAAAAAGGTGTTATTGGTTCATTCTCTATTCACCTATTTGATTTAAATGCGGCAGCAACCGGTTTAAATGTGCGAACTGCTGAACAAGCGGGGATTCAATGTGATTCAGTTTACGTAATGCCGGGAGATAAGGTTGGGCTAATGCCAAACAGCAATCCTATGCACTTTAAATTAGTCTATGAAGTTCCCACTGGAAGAATTCTAGGTGCTCAAGCAATTGGTAAAGGGAATGTTGATAAACGGATTGATGTGATTGCAACGATGATTACCATGAATGGGACGTTAGAGGACTTGAAAGATTTGGAATTAACATACTCACCGATGCTCGGAACAGCAAGAGATGTGGTGAACCATGCGGCAATGGTTGCATTGAATCTATTGCATGGCGTCTATCGTGAAGTGAAAGTTTCAGAGGTTCGAAAGTTAGTGGAAGGTAACGCATTCATCATTGATGCTCGCGAAAAAAGTGAATATAATGCAGGTCATTTAAAAAACGCAATTAATATTCCATTAAGTGAGTTTAGAGAGCGAGTGGATGAAATTCCGAAAGATCGTCCGGTTTATATTCATTGTCGCTCCGGTCAGCGTAGTTATAATATGGTAATGGCACTGCAGCATTTAGGGTATACAAATGTGTATAATATTTCCGGTTCTTATCTTGGTATCAGCTTATATGAGTACTATAATGATTTAGTGACCGGAAGAGAAAAAATCGTAACCGAATATAATTTTAAATAATAGGATTTAACCTTAAGGGCAGTCCAAAAATTCCTTTATCGAAATGTAAAGAGCAGAGTGAGTGCAGCCCGTGGGATAATTTCCCGTCATACTTCTTGATTGCAAAACAATCGAAACTTTAAGGGAACAGTGTGTTTTTTGGATAGTACTCGTAGTATTATTGCTTTATCAGGTGTATTTTCATGAAATCAATGAAAAAGTCAAAAACAACACGTTTCTGCTATTACAGATTCGCGAAGTTTTCAAATGGCATCGCAAATATGAACGGCTCTTGGTAAGGAGGGAGAATAATTGCAGTATAATAAATCTGTCGTAAACCGGCTAAAAAGAATTGAAGGTCAAATTAAAGGTGTTTTAAACATGATTGAGCAAAATAAAGACTGTAAAGATGTGGTCACCCAATTATCAGCTTCTCGCAGCGCCATCGATCGGACTATCGGTTTAATTGTCAGCTTGAATTTAGAACAATGTGTTCGTGAAAATATTGAAAAAGGAGAAAGCACGGAAAAACTTGTAAAAGAAGCGGTCGAATTACTGGTAAAAAGTAGATAAAGTTCATCAATTTTTCAGCTAATAGGAAAGTAAAAATTTTCCAATTTCTACTTTCCTAACGCATAAGTGTGCAAGGAAAGCTTCGCGGGAATACATCGCAGCCGAAAAAATTTTATATTAATTTGGTGACTAGAGAGGATTCGGTAGCATTACCTCGCAAGCGAAAATGTTTTTTCGCTGACTACGGCTCTTTGGTTGCCTAAAGGACCAGACGCCCGAGTTTTCTTTACAACTTTTAATACCTATGCGGGTATATAGGGGTGACAAAAAATTTACACGATCGCATTTCAACAATTATGGACAAGGATTAAACATAATTTTTCGTATAAAATATGCAAATATGGAGAGATACAATGGAAATTTTACAATGGGTGTTAATCACTTTGCTTGCTTTAATTATTATTCGTCGATTTTTACCGGTGAAAGGTATTACAAATATTTCAGTCGAACAAGTGAAAGAAAAATTTAGTGATAAAGGGGTTCAATTTATCGACGTCCGTACACCTGGAGAATATAAAGCAAATCACCGGCCGCAATTCATTAATATACCCCTTTCAGAATTGCCAAGGAAATTGAACAAACTTGATAAAAATAAAGAAGTTGTTGTTATTTGCCAAAGCGGTATGAGGAGTACAAAAGCAGCGAAAATCTTAAAGAAACAAGGTTTTCAAAAAATTTATAACGTAAAAGGCGGCATGAGTGCTTGGCATTAGAGAGGTAAGTGAATATAGCAAAATATCAATTTCACGGGTACACGGTAATTTACTGCTGTCTTATCTTTAGCAGTTTCAATACCCCTATATGTATAAAATTATTCAAGGAGGAATTTTTATGGAAAATAAAATAACGGTTTATACAACAACTCATTGTCCTTATTGTACAATGTTAAAAAACTTCTTAACTCAACAAAATATCCCTTTTAAAGAAGTGAATGTAGAGAAAGATCCAATCATGATGCAGAGACTTGTCAACCAAACCGGTCAATTCGGTGTACCTCAAACGGAAATTAACGGTAAATGGATAATCGGATATGATCCCCAACGTATCATGGCAGCCTTAAACTAAAACCCGGTACAAGGGGTCAGGTTCCTTAAAGAATTAACAATACTAGAGTTTTATCTTTAATTATGACAATAACAGATGATATCAGGAACCTGTCCCTCCCTTGAGTTTACTTTTTGAAAAAGATTTGACCTAATTGACCCCACCAATCCACTTCCATACGGATGGTGGGTTTTTTAACTATGTAAGAACTCCTAAAAATTATTAATTCTACTTCGCTAATCTTTTTAGAAACTCTTCATCATTCCGACAGTAAAAGTATCTATTTTCCAACTGCAATACTCGTAAAATATTTGATACAATAAAATAAAACATCTTTGATTTCGGACTTGTCAGCATTGAATAAGAAGACAGACTTGAATTATGATAAGAAAATAATAAACGTATATATTTACTGAAAAGGAACGATGAAGAATTAATAAACAGTTTTTCTAAAGATAAAGGTAGTCAACAAGAACAACAGATGTTCTGTCATATGGAATGCCTTAAAAAAGCAATATCAAGCAAATTTCCTCTATATGTTGCTGGGCTTAGGGACCATGAATCTGTCCCAATATACCACGAATAGGAGATGCTCACCAAAATGAAAATCAATAAGAATACCTTAACCGTAGATAAGAAGTTGGCTATTTTAAGAGCAGCTGATGAAATTATTGGACAAGGTGGCCGAACAATTCTTGCCAAAATATTAAAAGGTTCCCGTGATAAAAAGTTTTGGCACTAGGGTTAGATCGGTGTCCGGTCTATGGCTATTTAACTCAGAAAAAATAGCAGATATTACAGAAAAAATAGATTGGATGATTGATCATGACTTTTTGGATATCGAATATTTTGGAAAGCTTCCAATGATTGTTTTTACAGATCGCGGCTGGAAAATTGAAGCAGATCAAAGAGCGGATGAATTATTATCTGAATGGGATTTATGGATAGAAGCGGGGAAACCGATACCAAATATGGAGTATTTAAAAGATCGTAACCGACATATGATCTTTTTGTTTTTAGATAAAATTAAAGAATCAGGCGATGATAAATACACATCTTATTTGGAAGCTTGGGAAAAAATCGATTACAAAAAAGTAAGGGGGAAAATCCGCGAAACGATAAGTGCAATCGAATCGAATGCACCGATCGATAATATGGCAGTACAAAAAAGAAAGGAAGAAATAGAACAATTATTAAATGGTGCTGCACCACAAGACCTTATCCTAAAATGCTGGGAATGTGGAAATCGGTTTGTCTTTACGGTTGGTGAACAAAAATTTTTCAAACAAAAAGGTTTTCAATTTCCCAAAAGATGTCCTATATGTATAAATAAAAAACGTATAGGGTTTAAAAATTTTTAGAGGGATGTGAATGTTAATGATTGAAACCCTAAAAGATATTTGAAAACGAAATATGATATCCATATAGGAAAAAAATTTGTGTCTTTTGTACAGAAATATTGGTTTTTTGGGAACTTGCCATATTGATATTTTCATGTTTAAAGATTTTGAAATTCATGTAGGGATGTTGTCTTACAACCGAAAAAGGCAGAAACACTTAGGGACAATATACCTGTCCCCTAGTTAATCGTCACATCTGCACCAAGAACACCGATAATTTGATTTTCCTTATATATGGGAAAAGATACACTTATACATGGTTTCTTTGTTAATGCTGAAAAATAAACTTCGGAAACGTAGGGATTTCCCGATAAAGCATGTGTGAACCAAGGGCGTGCTTTTGCATTGATCAATGCTGCTTTTGGGTTTGAATAGACGAATGTTCCATCAACATTGTTTGTCCAAATTGCTTCTAAGTCCGGATTGTTTTTAAGTATGTCATCAAGTAGTCTTTTATGGGTAGAAAAACTCATGTCTTGTAATTCTGTCATTTGTAACAGGTCAGTCAGGTTGCTCTTAATTTTTTCAATGAGCGCCGTATCCACCGGCTGGAATTCACTTCTATCATGATGAACAAGCTTTTGCAATTCATTTGATGTTGTTGTAAGGGAATCACTAATCGATAGGATTTGTCTGACACTTTCATGTTGTTTGTCCATATCTTCATGAACGACGATAACATGTTCTTTATTTTCAATGGATAATAATGAGATTTGGTCTAGTAGATTCGTAATTTCCTGAACGCTTTCTGTTTGTTGATCAACGGCAGTGGTCGAGTCAAAAACCATATTTGTAATTTGACTTAATTTCTCTTTAAAAGATTCTAAATGATGAAGAACGTTTCCAAATTCTATTGTGCCGGCTTCCACTTCCTTTGCTTCTCTTTTAACCATTTCTGCGGAACGTTTAATTTCTTCTTGTATGTAATAAATATTTTTTCGAGAATCTTCAACTGCTACAGAGGTTTGGTTAGCCAGTTCTCCCACTTCATTGGCAACAACAGAAAATCCCTTTCCGGCCTCGCCCGCTCTTGCTGCTTCAATGGCGGCATTTAAGGCTAAGATTTTTGTTTTTTGTGAGATGGCACCGATTGTATGAACAATTTCATGGATATGATCGGATAGCTTCACTAATTGATTCATTTGCTTCAATAAAGTTTGATGACTCATTCTTAGCTCTTCAAATTTTCCTTGAAGTGCTTGAAGAGAATCCCATGAGTGTTCGATCGTATCCTCTGATGTTTTACAAGTTGATAAAATTTCCTGTGAGGAAGCGGAGATATGCACGGCCGACTCTTCAATAGAATGCATTTTGTCGGCCACCCGGTGCATATAAGTGACTGTTTTTTCACTATGTGCTAATAATTTATTCGTGCTGTTTTTACTGGAGGAAGAGGTCATTTCTAATTGCATAGTGGCAATTTTTACTTGCTCTACCACACCTTTTAGTTGATCAACCGCCACTTGTATTTGACCTTCAAAATTCTCGGTTTCTTCTATTTTTTCTTCAATTTTATTAATCTCCCGTTTGAAAAATAGCAATTGAACACCCCTCCATATTTATGTTAATTTTATTTACATTATTATAGTATAAAATTTAACATTTGGAAAGTGCGGGGAATAAGTACTACGTCCAATGAATAGAAATAATGACTCTTGTTGGATGTCGGAATAAGTAAAACGATGCTTTTTGCAAAAATTGACTGTACCCGATAGTATATAGGCATAGTCAGGTTAATGCACCTATCCTCATCCCCTCTATGTAAAAGGTAATCTTTGTTAATGTGATATAATAAATAGGCCGTCTTCCGCGACTCTCAGAAAAGATAGGAGGGAAGATGGGCAACTTTTTCCTGATAAAATTTGAGTAATGGTACAGGGTCTGTGTACCGGGTTGATTATTGTTTATGAACAATACACCTGTCCCCAGAATCGAAAAAGGAGAATAGAAAAAGTGAAAAAGAAGAAACAATTATCTTATGATGATTATTTTGAAGAAGAGTTAGACGGAACATTTTATTTTGTTGCGGGCTATACTTCAGGTGGTGCTCCCTATGGAACAATTTGGGAAGAAATATTGGCATCGGAATTGATATTGCGAGCGGCTGTAAAAAATGACGCAAAACCGGCAGCGGAACTCATTCGTGTGGCTAACGGAGATATAGCGGAATTACTAACAGGAAAAACAAAACCGCAAAATGTTCGTGACACCCTTGCTTTATATTTCCGGGAAGATATCAATCGGTTTAGCTACAAAAATATTTGGATTGCTAGTGTCATGGATAAAGTGGCAGGTCTCGTGATTACCTATCCGGGTGAGGATGCAGCCCGCTTGGATGAAACGATATTAAACAGGCTAAGAAAAAAACAAGGAAACCCCTTAAAATCCTTTGATCAGGAAGCTGATGAAAAAGATTACTATATCGATACCTTAAGTGTACACCCAAAATTTCAAGGGCACGGGATTGGTACAGCGCTCATTAAAAAAGCAGAAACAGTTGCAAAAGAAAAAGGCTATAAACGAATTTCTCTAAATGTGGCACACGGAAATGTTTCTGCCAAACACTTATACAAAAAATTGGGCTACACTGAAGAAAAGGTGATTCAAATTAACAAGCACAATTATGATTATATGGTGAAAATATTAGGTGATTAAGATGAACTCTAATTACCTGATCTTCAAAATTTATTAGGAAAAGAGATAACCTATATTCTGCACGTAAAAGCTGCGACTTTTTTCTTAATATATAAGAATAGGCACACGCATTTTAATTTTTAGAAATGCGGTCTGTTCTTGCTTCCAAATACTGCTTAATGAACAAACATAGATTCAAAAGCGCACGGACAGTATGTGGAAAAACTACAGAGATACACAACACAAATAAGTTAAGATCTGATTTGCAGCAAAACTTCGGTCATCCGATTGATGTTTTCCCGGATTTTAACCGCACTTAAGTAATCGATTTTGTCATGGTACGTTTCTGTTTGTTCCATTTGGTTTTCAAGAGACAGCTGTTCATATTGTTCGATGCGATGTTCCGTTGTTGATTGATAATCATCCAGTAAAATGCTTTCTAATTTTTGCACAATTTCGTTTAATTTGTTCAAGTTTTCATCTATAAAATTAGCTGCTATTTGTTGTTCCTCTCTTGAAGTGTTTCTCATTTCTTTAACGCTTTGTCTCTGCATAAGCAGCCCGTTTTTTACAGAAGTGAGCATATCTTCATATTCTCGATCGACGACCATATGATCAACAATTTGTAATGTATCATCCAGCAACATTTCCAATTGTTCCAAACCATTTTCCATTAATAACTTCCACCTTTACCTGTTTGATATGGACCTCAAATGTTGTCCGTTCCCTATAAATTTATCTCTGATCCCCTTTTTTATCCCAAAAATGACTTATGTTTTCTTGCGTATATCAGACATTCCATTCCAAATTATTTAGCAATTCAATGTAAATTATACATGAGCGCTGACGAAAGATTTCTAATATGAACCGATTGGAATCGGAGCAAGGGTAAATGTCCTAATTTTTTATACGTTAAGAAAGTATAAATTTCTAGCAAAGAAGCAATTTCGACGTAGTTGGAAATTTTAAGAATTAAGTATAAGTGCATAAGGAAAGCTTCACTGGAATACATCGCAGCCGAAAAAATTTTATATTTTTTCGGTGAACTAGAGAAGCTTCGGTAGCATTACCTCGCAAGCGAAAATGTATTTTCGCTGACTACGGATCTGTAGTCGCCGAGTTTTCTTTATTCCTTATTTTAATAGAGCAGCCAAAACTGAAAGAAACTGTCTGAGGCCACTAAAAACATGGAAAAATATCAATGCGATTACTTTACGAACACTATACTTTGATGGTTTCGTAGTTTATTCTACTATATATATGCAAGTCAATCTTACTCGGATCGTTTTTTTGTGCGCTCTCAACCTATTTCCAATGGAACCGCACAAAATTATTAAGCAATTATAAAGATTTCTTAATTCATTTTTACAGCGATTTATAATTAAAAGTGAAAGAGGGATGTTTGATGGGGAATAAAGAAAAAATTTTGATTATTGAAGACGATGCTTCCATCGCTCGTATTGTGTGTGATCATTTACGAAAGGAGGGCTACTTTGTTACTTGGGCATCTACCGGTAAAGAGGGGTGGGAAGATTTTAAAACAGACACGTATGATCTGGCACTTGTCGATATTATGTTACCGGAAATGGATGGCTTTACCCTTTGCAAAACTATCCGACTGGAAAGTGATATTCCCATTTTAATTGTCAGTGCCAAAACCGAAAGCGACAGTAAAATTAGCGGGTTGGACTTAGGTGCCGATGACTATATTACAAAGCCATTCCGATTAGATGAATTAACTGCGAGAATTAGTTCACACTTACGTCGGTATCGTCGCTATATGCAAACAGATGAGGCAAAAATTCATGAATACAATAACGGGCTGAAAATCGATTTCGACAACGAACTTGTTTATGTGAATGGCGAAACCGTCCAGCTAACCGCAAAGGAGCTTGAATTGTTATTTCTTTTAGCCAAAAATCCGTACCAAACATTTTCCAAATCAGAATTATATGAACATGTTTGGCAGCAGGAAGATCTCAATGGAAATAACACGGTTACCGTTCATGTTAAGGGCTTAAGGACAAAACTCAAGGACGACGCAAAAACGGCAAAGTATATTCAAACGGTCTGGGGAGTAGGCTACCGCTTTATTGGAGAAATGAAACAATGAGACTGAAACCATGGTTAATGACCAGTTACTTAATTGTAATGATTTTGCCCATCATCGCTCTATATTTTTTCTATATTAGTCTATCGCAGTTTGATGAGAAGCGTGATTTTGTCGAATATATGGAAATGAAGGAAAAAATTGACCAATTGGAACCGTTGCTGATGAATCCATCCCTCTACAAAGCACAACCGATTGAAAATTATAAACAATTGCAAGAACGTACAGATTCGTCCATGAACATTAAGTTGTATCGCAAGGATGGATTAAAGCTATATTCTACGCTGGATCAGACTGGCGTCGAGATGTACACATTGAAACAACGGGATTCACTTTATCAAGATTTAAATACACTAAAAAAGGAACACCGCACGTACACTTATAAACAGACCGTTTTTTCGGGTGATGATCTCATCGGGATTTACGAGGTGACGATTGCCCGAAATGATTGGATTGAAGGTGTCAATCACCGGACACTTATCTTAGCAAGTTTCCTATTTCTGTCTTTTGTTGTTATTTACTTCGGGGTAATTAATTTGTTAAATCGAAAATTAACTCGTCCACTTCTGTTATTAAGGGAGGAAATGAACGCTTTTGCCATTGGGAAAAAAGGACACAAAGAACTTCCTCACTCCAATGACGAGATAGGTGACTTAATTTCGCATTTTGAGAAAATGAGAGAGCAAATCGAAACAACAAATAAGGAAGTGGAGAGACAACAACAGGAAAAGGAATATATTGTTGCCGCTCTTTCACACGATTTAAAGACACCGTTGACCGCAATTCATGCATATTTTGAAGCGTTAAATGGACGACAAGACTTGACAGAACAAGAAAAAGAAGAGTATCGGGCGGTTATTTTTGAAAAATTAAATTATATGAAAGAAATGATCAATGACTTAACTTTATTTACAACATTAAAGTCTGCGAAGAATAAGCTTGAATTTGTTGAAGTGGATGGCGCAGAGTTTTTTGAAATGCTTTTAGGAGGTTATGAAGGCCCTTGCCGTAAGCGGGAAATAAATCTTATCAGCGAACAAGCGGTTACAGGTAATTTTTTGCTCAATGTAAAGCAAATGGTTCGGGTTGTTGATAATTTAATGATGAATGCAATTCGCTACACGGAGAAAGGGAAAAATATTTGGCTTGCCGTAGTTTCCCAAACAAGTCCGCTTCCTGAATGGGTGTTTGCTCCCTTTGTTGAAGAATTAGAAGCTTGGCGAGAAAACGGGACAATCCTATTGATTCAAAATGAAGGAAAAGCTATTCCGGAAGATGATTTGGAGAAAGTATTTGAACCTTTCGTCCAAGTCGAAGCGGCAAGGGGACAAGGCGGTACATCAGGGCTCGGCTTAAGCATTGCAAAAATGGCAATTGAACAACACGGAGGAAAAATAAAAATATGGTCACAAACTGGTTATGGAACACTGGTTGCATGCTGGCTGCAGGGGATAGATTCCTCGTCTCAGGAATGACAAGGGACGAGTTTCCCGGAAATGACCGGGGTTCATCCTGGGATAGCAGGATAAAGACCTAATAATAAAGGGCTAGTTGAAAAAAAGTTGGGTCAATTCAAGAAAAAATAAATCTTGTTGTCCAACTATGAAACGATTAACTCGCCGTCTGTTGTTGTGAAAGAAGTCAAAAATTTTATTATATACAGGGACAATAAACAAGTCTCTTAAGAAAGGATGGAAGGTTTTGAAAATAAAAGCAGTATTTACAAGTTCTTTAATCGCAATCGGAATCTTATCAGGATGTTCAGGGGTGACGGGTGTGTCAACGGATGAAATCATTACGAAGGTGTTAGCAGCCGATCAAGATGAAAAAGCTTACTATGCGAAAGGTGAATTAAAGATTTATGAAGATGACAAGCTTGAGGAAAGTTTTACAATGGAAGAATATCACAGTGAAGATGGAAAAGCAAAAATAACAATGAAGGATACAAAGACCGGTGAAGAAGGTGTAACTGTTAATGACGGGAAATCAATTATTTCTTTTGATAAAAAACAAAGTAAGGCAATGGTAATGGACGATGTGAGCTCACTTGACTTACCTAATAAAAGCCAAAAGGAGCAAGTGATTTCATTTTTGGAAACATTGAAAGACAGTCATAAGTATAAACTAATTGGTAAGGAAAAGGTCAATGGCTTTGAAACACATCACATCAAACTGGAACCAAAGGAGAAAGACTCGATATTTGGCGAAATCGAAATTTGGATTGACCAAAAAACGTGGTTTCCGGTCAAAAGCATAAACATCGTGGGAAGCAGCCGTACAGAGTTCGCATATACAGAAGTCGACACATCAACAAAAATTTCAGATGATACGTTTACCTTATCTTTACCGGATAATGTTGAAATCGTTCATCTTAAAGACGAAATGAATCAAAGTAATGGAACAATTGAAGAAGCAGTAGAAAAGTTGGGTAAGCCGTTTTTAGTGCTAAATGAAGAAAACTTGACAATGGATAATGTTACAATTGATGAACTGAAGGGTGAAATCAACCGAACAGAAATCACCATCACCTATAAAAATGGCGATGGAATTCCGCTGATTTACTTGTCCATTTTTCCAACCCCTGAGGAGAAAGAGTTGGCTATTTCGGACACGGGGTTGAAAATTCGCGGGCAAAACGCCGAATTCATGAAAGAAATCAATTCTTATACTTGGGATGAAAATGGTCTCCGATATACATTAATTGTCGAAGGACCTGATTCATTATCTCAGGAAGATATAATGAAAATGACGGAAAGAATGGTAATTAGTTCAAACTAAGGAGTTGCGAGTTTGAAGTAGGTGTTAAGTGAATGAAATTGCTGACGGAAAGGCCGTTATTAGCAGCTTTTATCATATTCAGTACCTCAACAGTCTTATTCAATAAAAAGTTCTGGAAGGAAGTAAATTTTAAATGAGCATTCTTGCTTTAGCAACCACTCTTTTGTGGATTGCAGTATTTTATGAGCTAAATAAACCTTCAGAAAAGCAAAAAGAACGAAAAATTGTAGTTTTAATAATTTTAGGTTCTTTATCAACTTTAGTTATAACGATTTATCTGATTCAAAGGCTTTTTGTTTAAAAATTTTCCTTGTAACAGGGGTTGTTTTCAACAAGAATAGAGGAAGCCAGACTAATAGGGTTTTCTCTATTCTTGTATTTTTTAACATTTAAATTTAACTGAGCCAAAATAATAGGTTATGCTAGAGGGTTCAAAAATTTTATAGTACTAGATGGTTTATACCTGTCCCTATGTAACTGTTTATTCACCCAATAACAATAGTGAGATGGCCATGATGAGCATACCGAAAACAAAACCGTATATCGATATGTCACCTTCGTCATATTTTTTCGCTGTTGGTAAAAGTTCAGATATAGAAATAAATACCATCATCCCGGCAACAACGGCTAAAACAACACCGAGTACGGTTGTATTTAAAAAACGCATAAGAACCAGATAAGTTAATAAGGCACCCACAGGTTCAACTAAACCTGAAAACAAGGCCCATAAAAATGATCGGAATTTATTATCGGTGGCATAATAAATCGGAATCGCAACAGCAATCCCCTCAGGTATATTATGAATAAATACCGCGACAGCAATCGCAAACCCGATTGACGGTTCTTGGAGTGTGGACATGAATGTAGCGACTCCATCCGGGAAATTATGAATTGCCAGTGCAATGGCAGTGAATATACCGATGCGCATTAACTCCGGATCTTTTGTATCCTTCGTTTTTACAGTCAACTTTTGTTCGGTTATTTTATCAAGTAGCCCAATAAAAATGATCCCGGAAAAATAGCCGATAATGACTGCCATATAACCAAATTTATCCCCGAAAACACCGGTTAAAGATTCCCTAGCCTCCGGGAAAATATCAGCCAAGGATACGAAAATCATCACTCCCGCTGAAAGACCTAGGGAAAATGAAAGAAATTTTTTGTTTGTTATTTTTGTAAATAGAACAAGTAAACCGCCAATTCCTGCTGCGAGCCCAGCGAATAAAGTTAAGATTAACGCTAGAACAACATCATTTGTCATATTACCGCTTCCCTATATTTCTTAGCTTTTAAGGAACAAGCCCCTTACATTATTTCCCATTTCTTAACAAAAATTCATTATAGCATAAAAAGGAAGAAGCAACGAGTAACAAGCCCTAGTCTTTAATTCCCATTGACGAACGATAGTATTCCAACTTACAAAACTACAAATAATTAAAAAAGTTTTGCGGAAAAGGTCATAGCTTGGAATGGAAAATGCTTAACAAGCCCTAGTTTTCGAAAAACAGACTGTAAAAGATGAAGAAGCCTGTCCTATGAAGTGCAGGAGAACAGGCACTAAAATCAAGGTAACTGAAAGAGCCGTTTTGCGTTTTCGGTTGAGTATTCAGCTACTTCTTCGGCTGAAACACCCATGTATTTGGCTATATCACCGGTAATATGCGGTAAGAAGGACGGTTCATTTCGCCGGTTTTTCGGTTTGTTTTTCAAGTTTCTCGGAAGTAGATAGGGCGCATCGGTTTCGATCAATAAACGATCAAGCGGGATATACTTGACAGCCTCCTGTAATTCCTGCCCCCGTCTTTCATCACAAATCCAACCCGTTATTCCAATGTAGAACCCCATCGAAATATATTTTTTCACTTCAGCAACACTGCCTGTAAAGCAATGAACCACTGCTTTTTCAGCTAAGTGTGCATGATAAGCAAAAATTTCACAAAAACGGTTATGGGCATCTCTCTCGTGTAAAAAAAGTGGCAGTTCGAGCTCGTCAGCCAAATCTAATTGCGCTTCAAAACATTGTTCTTGAATCGGTTGCGGCGAGAACATCCGGTTAAAATCAAGTCCGCATTCACCAATTGCCACCACTTCTTTCCGCTCAGCTAAACGTCTTAACTCTTGAATCGAATCATGATGAAAGCTTTTGGCGTCATGAGGATGGATGCCTGCTGTGGCAAAAAGAATATTTGGGTATTCCTTAGCCAAATTTGCGGCGGCCTTACTGCTTTTCACATTGGAACCGGTTAGGATCATTTGACTGACTCCATTTTTCAACGCTCGTTCAACCACTTCTTCTCGGTCTTTTGCAAATTGTTTATCAGTAAGGTTTAGTCCGATATCTATCAATTGTTGCATGATAAATCCTCCAAATCCGTTTAATCATTAACTATTTTATCATATTTTGACAATGGCCCATTGTGTTCATACTTTAAAGCATTATCAAAGAGGTTTCATTTTAAATTAATTTAGTTCAAACATAGCATGAGCAGTTGTATAACTTGATTTTCCCACCCTAAAAACCAATAAACAATTGGTTGCGCTGTTGTTTGCAGGAATCCCCACTTCAGGTTGATAATTCTTAAGTGGTGGGTACTTCAAATCCCTGCAATACAGAAGGTGCCCCTTTTTCACCAGCAAGGTCTCCCATACCGTACGCCATCAATTTACCTTCGTAAACCAATTGAAATGCTGCGGTATAAGGCAATTCATGTGGTTTGATTAAGGATACATCTTTTGTAAAATCAATCACGTTACAATGCTTTAGAACCGATGCGACAAACTGTGAACAGAAGAATGCGTTTTTTCTTTCTATCGGTTTATTGAACATTACGCCAAAAACCCCTAATAAATTATAGCGATACAACTCCTTTTGTATTTCCAACTCTCGAATATAGCTTCTCATTTGATTTATCTGTGCATCTGTTACCGTTAACGAATAAATCGCACAATTTGCCCGTCTGAACCAATCAGATAACATATCCTCCCGTACAAATCCACACAAAAATGGGTTTCTTGGCTTTTTCCTGCCAAAACTATACACTGTTGCTAATTCTCCGTCAAAGGCAATCGAAGCATGATTATAGGGCTTTTTCGTATAGCATTTTATTAATCTTGAAAACAAGGTTCCGGTATCGGTTAGTAACAGATAAATCTTTTTTTCTTCCATCTCTACTCCCCCTCGTATCGTATGTAAAGAATCCTTTTAAGAAGACTATAAAGTACAGTATAAAACTTAAGATAAGGTGAATGAAAATCTTAAGAAAACCTTAATTTTAAATGGATATGACCGAATATATGCTATTTTTTTGTATAAAACAATAAGAAAATCTTAAGAAATCAATCCAATATTTGTTAAGATTTAATTGGTAAGATACATTTAGCGCGAAAGAGAAAACAGTAGGAGTGAACGTTCATGAACATATTGGTTTGTGATGATGATAAAGAAATAGTCGATGCAATCGGGATTTATTTAGAAAATGAAGGCTACAAAATTTTCAAAGCTTTTAATGGAATCGAAGCAATTGAGATCATTGAGCAAAATGAAATCCATCTGATCATCATGGATATAATGATGCCGAAAATGGACGGGATTCAAGCAACGATGAAAATTCGCGAACAAAATAATATTCCATTAATTATGCTGTCTGCGAAATCGGAGGATACGGATAAAATATTAGGATTAAATCTGGGCGCCGACGACTATATAACGAAGCCGTTTAATCCGCTTGAACTCATCGCGCGGGTTAAGGCAAACTTAAGAAGATATACGAAATTAGGGAGTCTTGAGACGAAAAACAATGTATATCAAAGCGGAGGCCTCGTGATTGATGATGAAACGAAAACCATTACTGTTGATGGCGAAGAAGTCCATTTGACCCCGGTCCAGTATAAAATTTTGAAACTATTGACCGCAAATGCCGGGAGAGTTTTTTCGATAGAAGATATTTATGAAAAAGTCTGGAATGAACCGGCCTTTAATCCGGAAAATACCGTTGCCGTACATATTCGAAAAATCCGTGAGAAAATCGAAATTAATCCAAGAGAGCCAAAATATTTAAAAGTCGTATGGGGAGTTGGATATAAAGTTGAAAAAATATAGTCATTCAAAACTGACAAAATTCATTGTTTTTATCATAATGATTGCCTTCTTTTCCGGAACGATAACAACGCTGGTGAAGATAGTGACGATCCCTTTTAATAGTGTACTGCAAAAAAGTTATTTTGAAAGCGCCGCATACATTCAGGAGAGTCAGGCACTTATCAGCGACTTAACAAAATTAATGGGTGAATTTAAGAATGAAGAAAATATTTTAAATGGTGGAACGATCAGTGAGGATGAGTTAAAGGATAAAGAAGAGGAGTTATACTTCCAATTTCAAGACTCTAAGAAATACAATCCTAAATTAAGTGAAGAGGAAAATTATGAACAATTTAAAAAGGAATATGCCGACGAGATTGCTCACGAGAGGGATAAATTTATTCAAAGAGATTTAAGGGAATACCACCTTTTATTACAAAATATGGATGATTATGAAACACCGTTGTTTTATGCCAGTGATGGTACAAATGTATACACAAATACGACGATGAAAGAAAGACAGGAGTTCGAAACTTATCCTGCATTTTTTATATTTGATCATTATGACCAAGAAATTTATCCAAAGGAAACGAGGGAAAATGATTATTTATATTGGATTACTGATCAAGTAAACGAGCTGGATCCGGAAAATACGGTTATTTATTTGGCGTTTCCGGATAAGTTTTTAAATACAAATATAAAGGAATGGAAGGAAAATAGTGCCCTTTCTGCAAAAAATTTATATAAATTGACATACTTAGTGCCGGGATTTATCTTATCTTTTATCTATCTTGCTCTGGTGACCGGCAGAAAATCGTTTCGAGATCAAGAGGTTCACTTAAATGTAATTGATAAATTATATAATGATATAAACGTTCTGTTATGTGTCTCCTTGATTGCACTTTATACCGTATTATTAGATCTATTGTTTGAAATGAATAACAAAATGATTCTTCCCATAACGGTTTTGATTGCTGCGATTGGTTTCGTGCTTATTTTTTCACTTATTAAGCATGGGAAAAACAAAACACTCATTAAGCATACATTGTTATATAATCTCATTAGTCAATTTGCTCATTTTATCGGAGACGTTTATCGAAACGGAAGCCTTGCCGTGAAAACCGTTTTGCTTGCTGTGGGCTACCCGCTTTTGGTTGCTTTAACATTTTTCATATTCCCGGTAACGCTAGGAGTTGCCGCATGGTTTGCATTGAAAAAAATTAAGTCCTTCAATGCAATTCAGGCAGGTGTTGAGGAAATTAAGGCCGGAAATCTTCAATATCACATTGATATAAAAGGACGAGGGGAATTTGCCAGGCTTGCAGAAAATATTAACAGCATTACTGATGGGTTGAGAAATGCAGTAGACAATGAGTTGAAGAGTGAACGGCTAAAAACAGAACTGATTACCAATGTTTCCCATGATATAAGGACGCCTTTAACTTCCATTATCACCTATGTGGATCTTTTGAAAAATGAAAAGGATCCAACAAAAATAGAAGAGTATGTTGGAGTATTGGATCAAAAATCAAAGAGATTGAAAGTATTAACAGATAATTTATTTGAAGCAGCAAAGGCTTCCAGCGGCGATATTCCGGTCCATCTTGAAAAAATTGATATCATTTCATTAATTAACCAAGGTTTGGGGGAAGTGGGCGATAAAATTTTAGCAAGAAATTTGGAATTTAAGTTGAATTTTCCTGCAGATAAACTTTTTGTGACAGCAGATGGTCGGTTGTTGTGGAGATCAATCGAGAATGTATTATCGAATATCTTTAAATATGCCCTTGAAGGTTCCCGAGTCTATGTTGATATTGAGGATTTAGGTAATGATGTGCGGTTAGTTTTTAAAAATATATCCGCCTCAGAATTAAATATCTCAGCGGATGAACTAATGGAGCGGTTTAAACGAGGGGATGAATCCCGAACAAGCGAAGGAAGCGGATTAGGATTGTCTATTGCCAAAAGCTTAATTGAAATCCAAAGAGGGAAATTTTCCATTCAAATTGATGGCGATTTATTTAAAGCGATCATTGTTTTACCTAAATATAGTCAGGAATGATTATGGTGTTTTTACATCACTTTTACCGGTCATTCAGGACTCTAAAATAAAACACTGATTGGAGTTTTACAAAAGGGAAGGCAGTTGCAAAGAGGCAACACCTTCCCTTATTGTGATTTTATAGGCTTTGTGGGAAACTTTTACCTACCCCAGCGGCTAATCGCCTGAGGTGAGGTACTTATTTTAATAACCAAAGCCTACATAGTTTGTACCGACAATAATTAACAAAATGAACAGCACGACAATCAGTGCAAATCCTGCACCGTATCCGGATCCTCCACCACTCATCAAACATTCACCTCCCATATCATTTCACTAATAAAGTATGTCATCATTGGAAAAATGGAATGGACAAAATCCTAAAAAATGTAAATGTGCATTTGAGGGAATACTGATGACTCACTGTATGTAGTTTTATCTAATAAATGTTTTCTCAAATCATTTGGCAATTGTATTTTTGTTGAAGGGGCGAAAAAGTTCGGGAGGTACAACAGTAAGGGGAAAAAATCAACAGTGCACGTTTAGTATTCAATAGTAAAAGTGCAGAATTCAACAGTGCCCCCAGTTAATTCAACAGTAGAACCCCGTAATTCAACAGTCCCCGACCTCCCATTTAACAGTAAAATATGAGCGAGAAAGAAACATTTTGTATTTTGTTGTGGAACGTAACGTGGTATATTGAAAAGGACGAGAAGTAACGGTCATAAATAAAAAATGAAAGCAATGAACCTGTGATTCGAAAAAGCAAAAGGATGAAGGAGCGATTATTCCATGAAATTTTTCCATACCGCAGACTGGCACTTAGGAAAACTTGTCCAAGGTGTGTACATGACCGAGGATCAACGGTATGTTTTGCAACAATTTATTGAAGCGATAGAAGAAGAGAAACCGGATGCAGTCGTTATTGCCGGTGATCTATATGACCGTGGAGTACCGCCAACGGAAGCTGTGAACTTACTGGATGAGGTACTGGAAACTATCGTTATCAAGCTAAAAACTCCGGTCTTGGCTGTTGCCGGGAACCACGATAGCCCGACACGCCTTCATTTCGGTAGTAACATTATGAAAGCGAATGGTTACCATATTGTCGGTCAACTATCTCAGACGTTTGAACCTGTCATCCTGAGAGATGAATATGGCGAGGTTCACTTTCATCTTGTACCTTATACGGATCCGAGTGTGGTTCGACATGTATTTTCAGATGATGAGATTCGCTCTCATAATGATGCGATGCGAAAAATTACTGAAGCCATTGAAAAAAATATGAATCCGGATGCGCGCCATGTCTTTGTCGGACATGCCTTTGTAACTCCGCACGGGGAAGAACAAGAAAACACAAGTGATTCGGAACGCCCGCTTGCCATTGGTGGCTCGGAATATGTTGATGCCAACCATTTTAAAAACTTCCACTACACAGCGCTTGGCCACCTCCATCAAGCACATTTTGTACTAGACGAAAAGATTCGTTATTCAGGTTCGCCGCTTAAATATTCGATTTCAGAGGAAAATCATAAAAAAGGGTTTTACATTGTGGAAATGGACGGACATGGTCAAGTAACAATAGAGAAAAAACTGTTGAAACCAATCCGTGACATGAGAACGGTCGAAGCCACGATGGATGACCTATTAAAACATCCAATTAATGAAGACTATGTGTTCGTCCGTCTACTCGATGAGACACCGGTTTTATCACCGATGGAAAAGGTTCGTTCCGTTTACCCAAATGCGATGCATGTTGAACGGAAAATTATTTTGCCAACGGATCGCCAAAGTGTAAAAACAGAAAGAGTCGCGCGTCATCAAATGGATGACTTGTCTTTATTCCGAGCGTTTTATCAAGAAGTGAAAGGGACAGAAGTAACAGAGGAAACGGAATTGCTTTTCAAGGAAGTTCTCAACGAAATATTACAAGAAAATCAAGAAGAATTAAAACGAACAGCGCAAGAAGTTGCGGCGTCAAAATCAATAGACTAAGAGGTGGACAGGAAGATGAGACCAATTAAACTGACCATGATCGCATTCGGACCATATAAAGATCGGGAAGTCATTGATTTTACCGAGCTGGATGAAAATCGAATATTTGTCATATCCGGTAATACGGGTGCCGGGAAAACAACGATCTTTGATGCCATTTGTTTTGTTCTATACGGAGCGGCCAGTGGGGAAGATCGCAGTGATGTAAAAGGACTGCGTAGTGACTTTGCCGATGATGATGTACATACTTCTGTTGAATTAGAATTTGAATTGCGTGGTCATTTATATCGAATCAAAAGGCAGCTCTCCCATGTGAAAAAAGGAAACAAAACAGCAACTGGCGAGGCTTACGAATTTTACGAAAAGATAGGAGAACAAGAGATTCCGTGTGTGGATCGGCAAATTGTTTCCGAGATTAATAAAAAGGTAGAAGAATTGGTCGGTTTAACGCGTGACCAATTTATTCAAATCGTCATGCTTCCACAAGGCGAGTTCCGGAAACTCCTGACATCGCAAACGGAAAATAAAGAGGAAATACTCCGAAAAATTTTTAAAACCGAACGCTATACACTTATTAGCCAACGATTAAAAGAAAAGAAACAACAGGCAGAGGATGATTTTACTCGGGAAAAACAAACGCGTGACCGCTATTTTTCCGATATTCAAACTTTATTGCCGGCACGGGATGAATCAACTTTATTTGCAACTCTTGCACAAGAAAATTTTAATACCTACCAAGTTTTAGACGGCTTAGATGAAGAATCTGTTTATTATGAGAAGTCCATTGAAGCAAATAAACAAAACGAAAAATTAGCTGAAGCAGCCTATCATAAAAAACTTGAAGAGTACCATAAGGCAGAAGGGATTAATGAGGAATTTAAAAATCTGGAAGAAAAAGAAAATCATCTTAAAGAAGAAAGAGCGAAAGAGCCAATTTTTAAAGAGAAGAAAGTTCAGTTGGAAAATGCAGAGCGGGCAGGAAAAATTGAAAGCTATGAAAACCAAGTGAATGAATGGCGCAAAGATGAAAAGGAAAAGTCTGCTCGCTTTCAATTGATAGAAAAATCTTATCATCGTACCGTTCAAACTTTGCAAACCGCGGAAGCTTCATATAAGGAACAGGAAAGTAAAAAGGCTGAGCGAGAAGAGATAAGGAAAAAGCTAGACGGTTATAAAGAGTTTTTACCTTTAGTCCAAGAGATCGACATGAAAAAACAAGAACTTATGGAACAACAAAAAAATGTTCAAAACCTGGCTAAAAATCGGGATTCTATTGTCAGCACAATTCAAGAGCAAAAAGAAAAGAAACAGAAATTAAACGATCAAATTAAGGGGTTGGAGATTCGAGTAGATACATTACCGGATAAACAACAGAAGTTAATTGAACTACGGAATCAGGCAACCGTGTTACAAGGTTATTTAAAACTACAACGAAAACAAGCAGAAATGGATAAAGATGTAAAGACGAAAGAGAATCAATATAGCACAGCGAAACAAAAATACGAAACAATGGAAGCCGCTTGGATCAATGGTCAAGCAATTATTCTCGCTTCCCATTTACATGATGGTGAAGCTTGTCCGGTTTGCGGAAGCACAGAACATCCGAATAAAGCAGGTGGTCATGTTGATGTACCAACAAAAGATGCGTTGGATGCTGCAAAAATTGAATTCAACCAAATTGATGGAGCCTATAGGGACAGTAAAGCAAAATATAATACTTTGAAGGCAGAGCTTGAAGAAAAGGCAATTGAAGTTCGTCAGTTGGGCTTCGATGTTCAAAATGTTGAGGCAACTTATATAAAAATGGTTGAAGATGGGAAAAAATTAAGTGCAGAAGTTGATTCATTGCAATCGGAAAAAGAAAAGTTGGCTCGTTTAAAGACACAACTTGAAAAATTGGAAGCAAACTTAAGTCGGATGGAAAAACAACAAGAATCTGCGACGGAAGACTACCAATTACACAACACTGCCTATCAAGCCAATAAAGCTGTCTATCAAGAACAATTAAACCGGATTCCGGAAGATTTACGACAACTATCCGTCCTGAAGGCAAAAATCGCTGATACAGAAACGATTCAAAAGACAATGGAACAAGCTTGGGAACAGGCACAAAAACAAATACAATCAGCGAAAGAAGAAGTCGCCAAAGCAAAGGTAAACTTAGAAAATGCAAAACTCGCTTTGGATGAAAGCCGTAAGAAAAAAGAAAAAGCGGAACAACAATTTATTGAAATGTTGCATAAAGCCGGGTTTTCGAATGAAGAAACATATCGTCAGGCAAAAATGGCAGAAACAAGCCAAAAACAGTTAAAAGCGGAAATTGAATCTTATTATAACAATATTGCTTCGTTACAGCTTCTGGTGAAAGATTTGCATGAAACATTAAAAGATAAACATAAAATTGATTTAAACGAGTTAAAAACCGAACTGGATCAATTAAAACAAGCCTTCGATCAGGCACAAGAACAGTTAAGACAATCAGAACAGTATTTACAGCATGTAAAAAAGTTGCAGAAAAACATTTTTGAAGCAAATGAGCGTGTGACAGAATTTGAAAGACGGAAAAACATTGTCGCAGATCTCTATGATGTGATTCGTGGACAAAATGATAAAAAGATTTCTTTTGAGCGCTATTTACAAATTGAATTTCTGGAGCAAATTCTGATTGCTGCCAATGAACGGCTAAAGCGTTTATCAAATGGTCAATATGTGTTACTTCGCAGTGAGCGGCAAGAAGCAAGAGGGAAACAAAGCGGCCTTGGACTCGATATATATGATTCCTACACGGGACAAACACGTGATGTAAAAACATTATCCGGCGGTGAAAAGTTCAATGCGTCCTTGTCACTTGCTCTCGGTATGGCAGACGTGATTCAAAGCTACCAAGGCGGCGTGTCGATCGATACGATGTTTATTGATGAGGGATTTGGTTCACTGGATGAGGAATCCTTAACAAAGGCCATTGATACATTAATCGATTTACAACAAACCGGTCGAATGATTGGGATTATTTCCCATGTTCAAGAGCTGAAAAATGCAATCCCTGCGATCCTGGAAGTCAATAAAACGAAGGAAGGATACAGTAAAACACAGTTCGTTATTAAGTAGGATTCAAAAAAAGACCAAAATATATTCGGAAAATTAACCATGCACAAACAAGTTTTACCTTTCAAATGAAGATGTGCATTATTTTAAAGTTTTTTCCAAATCTGGTTTTTATTTATAACCAAAACTAGTGTACAGTCCTGTTACCAAAAACAACGTTCTGCCTGTTTTTAAAAAGCAAAATGACCAACAAATAGCCCCGCCCTCTTCTGGACATAATAAAGGAGAGGAGGGGGATATATGCCACGAAGAAATAAAATATTAGTACCGGAAGCAAGGAAAGGTCTTGATCAATTAAAAGCAAAAGTAGCTGGGACCAATAATCCAGAACAAGCAAAATTTGAGGCTGCAGCGGAAGTAGGCGTGCCATTACAACAAGGCTATAATGGAAAATTAACTGCCGAGCAAGCAGGGAAAGTAGGCGGCAGATTAGGCGGTAGCATGGTGAAAGAACTTGTCAAGATGGCACAGGAAAATTTAGATAAAAGATCATAAAAAATCGTATTATGGCAAACAATGGAAAGCCCGGGAGAAAACTGTTATACCTTATACAGTTTCCTTGGGCTTTAATCCTAGCTTTGCCCAAATTAAGTAAAGAATTCCGCCCCAATGTCGTTCCATTAGTTCAACCTCTAGCTTAGAGTTTTCCACTATCTTTTGGATATTGCGATTGCAATGGCAGCCAGCGATTCTTGAGTAGATAGGATCAATCGCTTTGAGTGTTAAAGACCAGAAGGGGTTGTGACTAAGGCCATGTTCCAAAAGTAAAATTTTGCCATCATTTTTACACCAACTGTTAAATTTATTTAAGGTGTTAACGGGATCCGGATAGCTGCATAATGTTAGTGTAGATACAATACAATCAAAGGATTCTGGTGAAAAGTCCAAATCATCCAAATCTGCATGGATCAATTCTGTATCGATTTGATACCGGGATGCAGCCTTTTTTGCACTTTTGATCATTTCAGCGCTAAAATCTACCCCTGTCACATGAACTTTCTCTTTGTTATAATGGGAAAAATTCGCGCCCACTCCAATACCAACCTCAAGAATATTACCATAGGCCGAATTTATGATTTTCCTTCTCCATGCAGCCATGTTTGGATTTTCCCGATTTTTTTCATACATCGTTACTTGCTTATCATACTTTTTAATTAAGTTTTTTTGTTTCATATGTTCCTCAAAAATTAAACCCAAACAGCAGTTATTGATAGATTATACCAAAATATCAGAAATTTATTGGATATAATTATTTTTAAAAATTTATGAATTACAGAGGAATATGATAGACCATGTTTAAATAGAAGCATTTTTAATTAAGAGACAAGTTTTAAGCCAATAGTCGAACATAAAATAATCGCAATAAACAGGACCCTTTTCCAATTTCTCGACTCTCCATAAATAAACATTCCGATTAAGGTACCAAAAACGACACCGATTCCTGTCCAAATGGCATAAGCTGTTCCCATTGGTAAAAATCGTAATGAATAACCTAAACATAGCAGACTACAACCAAATCCAAGAATTAATAAAACGATCGTTTGCCAATTTCTCGTTTTCTGCAATTGATTGATCATCGCCACACCAAATGCTTCAAATAAGCCTGCCAAAATTAATGAAAACCAAGCCATCACATTTTTTCTCCTTCTTCAACTTGATGATCTGTGACTAATTTCAAGCCAATTACGCCGATTAATAATAGGAATATTAATAAGATTTTTTCCCACCTAAATGGTTCACTAAAGAAAAGAATCTCTGAAATCACCGTACCTACTGTTCCTAATCCGACAAAAACTGCGTAAACCGTCCCGGCAGGAAGAACTTGTGCAGCTGTGATCATTAGGTAATTGCTGAGAATTAGAGCCACTATTGTTCCTGTCCAAGTCCAAAAGCTATCAGCATGGGCTAAACCAATCACCCAAAATATTTCCAAAATAGCTGCTATAATGACTCGCATCCATTGTTGATTCATCAAAACGCACCTCCAGTTTTGTGCTACAAAAAAGCCCTGAGAGAAAACTATTGAATTCAGTTTCTCCCGGGCTTTTATCCCTCCGTGGCACAGCTATAGAACTGTGATTTTTCTCTCGGACCGGACCAACATAATCATTGCGGAACCCTAGAAAACAATTTTACCTATATACTTAAAAATTATTATACATGAAATTGAAGCATATTCAAGCGAAACTGGATTTCGTGAGTCCTTTTCATAAAATTCATCTTAGCTAAAACAACATAACAAATTTACGAATGAACATTGAAAGAATCTCGGGAAATAGGCAAACACACAATTCTTAGGTACAAGTTGATAGGGAGATGACTAAATGAATATGATGAAGTGAATGGAAAGGAAGAGGAGAGATGCTTATGTATCAAAGTTACAGTCCCTACTATGAGTATAATGAAAATAGTCGAACTGAGTATTACCATCCAATGCTGTACTCGATGGCAGACTATTTTCCGGCCGCCTATGATGAAAGACAATTTAATCTACCACCCTTTTTCCCGGGAGGAATTTTGGGACCACAGCAGGGTCCACCAAGCTTTTCGCCTCCAATCGGGCAACTTGGTGGGGGAGAACAGGGAGGCCCCCCAACTGGTGCACCTCCATCTTTTATCCCGACACAACAAGCGGGAGTATTTGCGGTAGATCCGGGTGGTATTCGTCGTTGCTTGTTTAGATACACCTATGTTTGGCTGAACAATGGTCAGCAATTCTGGTTTTATCCGATTTTTGTAGGTAGAAGATCAGTAGCAGGTTGGCGATGGATCGGGTTTACGTGGGTTTATTTTGGTATTGATTTGCGACAAATCCAATCTTTTACTTGCGTTTGAGAAAAATATGATTTTTCTTCAGCAAAAAGGTGCCATTCTGAAATAACGGATGGCACCCTTTTTACTTTATGTTCTTAAAGTATAAGATAAAGCTTTATCTGTAAATTTGGTTATAATACTTTGGAATATTCGTGAACCATTTAACATAAATAAATCGAAACAAGACAATGGTTATAAGATGTAATATTGAAAAATAGAAGAGATTCCAATTTTCTGCTAGGAATAAAAGCTCTTTTTTTACTAAGAAATCATCTAGCAGCCATTTAAAAAATAACACTCCGGCAATCCAATACCATTTAAATTGAAACATTACCACAAATGTAATGAGGAACATGAATAAAAAGATGATTAGAGCATTTAGAGCCAAGGTATTTCTATAGGGATCGGAAAACCATTCAACTGAATAAAGATGGGTAGAAAAAACGACTATCAACAAGAATTGAAGGGTGTTGGAATAAACAGAGATCGTCAAGTACATAGTAATATATCGCACGACTCTTGTCGGATTTTTGAGCTTTTCATACCAGAACTTTGCTAAATAAAAACAAATAGGTAGTAGTAAAAAAGTAATCCATGTCCTCCACCAATGATGATCATATAGTTCAAATTTTATGAATAATTCCTCTATCCCTATAAATGATATGGTGGTGAGAATAATCATTACAAATGGATAATGAAAGGCAGCAATTACGCTGGCAGCTGTCGGTATGGCAAGTCCTTGTGAAACAATTGACCCAAGAGTGGAATCAAACCAAAAGGTCTTAATTAAATTTGGTTTATAATCATAGCCCTGGAAGATGATCAATATAAAATAGTCGACAATATAGGCTAACCCGCTGATAAAAAAATAGGTTTGAACTAATCTTTTTTTCTCTTTATGTTTGATGATTGTAATGATAAAGACGATAAGGCTAATTCCTGATAATACGAAAAACCAAAAGTAATTGGGCGTATTCACGTCTAGCCTCCTATTGAATATCAAATATGGATGAATCTAACCAGTATTAAATCAGATAAAATGTTCGTTAATCGAATAGGAAACTTTCCTAATTCCTTATGCCAATTTCTGAGTAGATTATTGCAATATTTCTATTCTTTGTTATACAGACAAAAAATATCCTAACAAAAAACAGGAAAAACCGATTTATCAACGTTAAAAAATAGATTAACATGTCCAATTGACAAGGAAAATTGCCCTACCCTAATCACAAGAAACACGAATGTATGAACTATTCTAATCTCGAACCACAAGGACATATTTTAGTCACAAAGAAATAGCCTGTCATCAGAAAATTCACAACTAACCCTATCCAAAGAAACACATGCGGCTTGATTCCTTTATTTTGTTATCACAATCGCTTGTTTCCCCATCTGCTCCCAAGCTTGGATAAAAGCTTGTCTGTCCACTTTTTGATTCTTCGTTCCATAAGGGTTGTTCAAATATAGATATTCTTGATCAAATCCGGTTATGACCACACTGTGTTCGCTGAAGGTGATCTGTATTTCCCCTTGTGGCGTGTCCCAAGTTTGGAAATTATGTACCGGTTGAAATGTATTTGTTACAATTACCCAAACCGGCAACCCTTTTTGTAATTGCTTAATAACTTTTTCAAATGGTTCTCCTGTTAAATCTATGACTTTTTTGCCGGCATATGGAACAGCTAACTGATAAATCGGTTCGTGATATACAGCAAGCCCTGGTCCATCCTCCATATTGCCGACAAATCCGACATTTGGATTTCCGTAAAGACCATTGTCATATTGAAGTGGCACCTTAGCTATTTTTTCTGCCAATTCATTTTTTGTCACTTCTATACCGTGATAATTTAGTAACATGGCGAGACTTGTTACTTCACACCCATTGTAAAGGCGGGGATGTTCCATTTGATTGATGAGTGGTACATCTAATTGGATTTTTTTAATTTCGCTTGTGTCATTTTCTGCTGAGTCTTCCTGTGACTTGGCTAATAAGTTAATTTCTTCCGCAAAATCAAATTTTTGATTGAAAATATATATGAATACAATTAGGCAAGCAATCACCAAGATTCCCTTTTTTTTCACCCAACTTCAACCTGCTTTCATCACAAATTCCCTTTATTTGTAAAGAGTTCATAAACTCTGCTTAAGGATTTTTATTCCCTTAATGAGGATTCAAAATAATAAAAGTTTAAAGGATAATTTGATCCGAGCCTATCCGAGGGATAACATGTTTTACGACTTGTATGGCCTCATCAATATTTTTTACATGTATTATTATTTTTTCCGAGTCAGGATATTGTGGCTCGATTTGTTTATAGCGTTTATCATAGTAATATTCCAAAAGTAACCGGACAGCTTGCTTATAATTTTCAGATTTAAGGTCTTGCTCAATTTGATTGGCAACCGGAGTGTGAATACGTGATTTTATTTTAAGAAAAGCGGCTAAACATTCCGATTGGTTATCCCATGGCCGATATTCTTCTAAAATTTCGTTGATTCGTTCTTCTATCGGTAATTCAATCATCAAAAAGTTACTTTTCCCTTTTAAATCCAATAAAAAATGCGGAAGGGTCACTTTGCCAACCCGACTACTTTCAGATTCAAACATAATAAATGGTGCATGTTGTAATTCCCTTAGTCGATGGACGAGCAAAGCATCAAAGGTTTTCTGATTGTTGGGACGCTGACCGATATGGCCAAAAATTGATCCTTTATGATTCGCCATTCCTTCCAGATCAATCACTGGATAGCCTTCCTTTTGTAAAGTCTGTAAAATTTTCGTTTTCCCGGTTCCGGTTAAACCGCTAAGAACATAAGCAACAGGTGGTAATTGGATATTCTCCAGCTGTTCGATTACCCATTTTCGGTAAGCACGGATCCCTCCGTCCAATCTGTGGACATGAATATTCATTAAATCTAAAAGTGTTGCTGTTGTCCGACTCCGCATCCCGCCCCGCCAACAAAAGACCGTTTTTTCACCATTGATTGCATTGAATTTCTTAATAAAACCAGGCAGTTTCGCCGAGATAATTTCCAAGCCGCGATCTCTTGCCGCTGTTTCACTGATTTGGGTGTAAATGGTACCGATTTCTGCACGTTCTTCATTGGTAAAAAAAGGAATATTGATACTAGTCGGAATGGAGAAATTTTCAAACTCAACGGGAGACCTGACGTCGATTAATGTCATCTGTTTATTCTCCATTAATGGGATTAATTCTGTTACCGTAATATTTGTAAACATTCGTTTTACCTCCAAAAAGGATCTTTCTTTCCACTACTGTTAATGAGTTAAAAACTCAGCCCGTTTTATATTTTGCTCTGCGGTTGTAACACTCTTTACACTATTGTTAGTGAGTTAAAAAACCTTCAATTTTTTTGGCAAGTGGAAAGGGGTTACCCATTATGCGTTTGCATTGTCACTTAACAATCAGTGGGGGATATTGATTCCTCCACTGGTTGAAGTTGCATATTATTCAACAATGACATGTCCAACAGGTTCTACACTCACTCCACCGATTGTGTTTGCTTCCAAACCGGCATTTTTAAGGTCCGTTAATAATTGTTCTGCATCGTTTGCAGCTACACTCATCAATAAACCGCCGGAAGTAACGGCATCACATAATATATGGCGGTCGACTTGATCCATTGTATCGGGAAACGTAACCATATTTTGTACATGAGCGTAGTTATTTTTTGATCCTCCGGGAAGTACGCCTTGTTCCGCCAATTCACGGGCACCCTTAAGAATTGGAACTTGGCTTTTTCTAATTTTTAAACCAACTTTACTTCCTTTAGCCATTTCAGTTGCGTGACCCAATAAACCAAAACCTGTTACATCAGTACAAGCATGAACTTCATAGTTTTTCATCAATTCTGCTGCTGCTTTATTTAAAGTAGTCATAACTTTAGTAACCCGTGAAATTTGTTCATCATTGAGTAAATCTCGTTTAATCGCGGTCGTTAATATTCCAACGCCGATCGGTTTTGTTAAAATCAGTTTATCACCGGGAACAGCTCCTGCATTTGTTTTAACTTGATCCGGATGAATCAAACCGGTTACAGCAAGACCGAATTTCGGTTCTTGGTCATCGATGGAGTGCCCACCAACCAACGTTACACCGGCTTCTTCCCAGTTTTTCTTGGGCTCCTCGCAAAATTTCGGAGAGGATACTTTTGTCTAATTTACTAATTGGAAAGGCAACAATATTTAAAGCTGTTAAAGGTTTACCACCCATTGCATAAATATCACTAATTGCATTGGCAGCGGCGACTTGACCAAATGAATAAGGGTCATTAACGATCGGGGTAAAGAAATCCACCGTTTGCACAAGAGCGAGGTCATCGCTAATTTTATATACACCAGCATCATCACTTGTATCGAGACCGACAAGTAAATTGGGATCTTTTTTCGAAGGTGGCAATAATCGCAACACTTCTTCTAAATCACTTGGCCCAATCTTACAACCGCAACCGCCTTTTGTCGTTAACGAAGTAAGTTTTATCGCATTCATTTCTTTCATAACAATCCGACCTTCCAATAAATAATGAAATAAACACGCTTCTATTATACATCAATGTATCCGGGTGATAAAAACTAATCAAAAGGAGGGGAATTATTTTATATCGATTAGGACAAGTTTGAGATAAAATGCTGATATTTATTTTTTTAAAATGAAGTGATGGGGACTAAAGATGCGTGAAATGGAACGGACGATTTCGCTGCATTGTTTTTGTATAATAATGAACCATTTGCAAAATCTATAAGTAGTTTCAAAAGGAAGGGGGAAAACGATGGATCAAACTAGAATAAAGCAAATATTATCTTCTCCAAATGATGTAGAAGTTACATATAATGGAGTTTCTGTCTGGGTTGATGAATTGAATGAAGACGGAAGAACGGCCACCGTCCATCTGAGAGGTCCTTTGGAAGAACGGACAGTGGTGGAAATTCGTGAATTAAAAGAGGAATCGTAATATTTCTTCACATTTTTTTATTTTACATGGGAATGATTTTTGAGAAAAAGATTTTGAATGTTACTTTTGGAAAAAAGTTGCCGACGGATCATTTTGTACTTTTGATTGTTATAAATTGAAGAAATGAAAATAATATATTTTTTAATGGAGGTTCATGATATGGCACGCAATTTAAATGAAATTATGACATCAGATGTAGTAACGATTAAAGAATCACAAACGGTTCAAGAAGCCGCAGCATTAATGAGTGAGTATAATATTGGTTCACTGCCGGTCGTTAATAACAACGGGGAGATTGTAGGGATCATTACAGATCGGGATATCACGCTTCGTACAACCGCACAGGGAGAACATCCACAAACACTTGTGTCAGAAGTGATGACTGCACAACAAATTGTCAGTGGAACGCCAAATATGGATGTACATGAAGCAGCCGATTTGATGGCTAAGCATCAAATTCGCCGCTTACCTGTTGTAGAAAACGGCCAAATCGTCGGAATGGTGGCCTTGGGTGATCTTGCCACAGAAAATATTTATGCAAATGAGGCCGGAGAAGCACTGCAAAGTATTTCTACACCTTCTGCACCGCAACAGTAAAGAGAAAGTTAAGTCAAAGAGAAAAAGGGGCTAACTAAATAGCTCCTTTTTTTGTGTTTGTTATCGGAAAAGACTACCATTTCCGCCCTACGCTTTTGACTTCCCCTTTTATGCGGCAGATTGCTTAGTTGGTACATTTTTTTGTTTACGGAGCAGTGGAAAGAAGAACAAACCGCTTGCCAATAAAATCATTCCAAAAAGAAATGTTTTTAAATCAGAGGTTCCGGCAAAAATGGCCCATGTCGAGTAAAGGGTGGCAAGACAGGCGATGATTCCATCCGACCACCTGCCAAAATGATCCAAATATGTTTCCCCAGTCACAACTAATTTCAGTTGATATAAGGAGGAGATCAAATAAGGAACAAGAAAGGCAAGGGTAGCAATATAGATAACAAAATCAAAGGCGCTGGCCATCGAGTTTGAAATGGTTGAAAAAAGAAATACTTGGGTAAATGCGTTTGTCAGGATTAATGAAAAAACCGGCATTCCTTTTTTATTCTCTTTTGCAAAGGCCGGAATAAAAATCCCTTGTTTTGCTGCTTGATAAGGAACTTCGGAGCTTAATAAAATCCATCCAATGGTCGAGCCGAGTAAGCTGATAATGCCCAGGCCGGATAGTAAATAAGCACCAATTGGACCTAAAACTATTTCCATCGCATCAACTAAAGGCTTTTCTGATTGCACTAATTGATTTTGAGGAAGGATTCCCATTACTAATAAACTGATTCCGATATAAATAGCCAATGCCAACAAGAGACCGATTATTGTTGCCTTTTTAATATCTTGCTTTTTTTTCGCTCGTCCGGAAAATACGACGGCAGATTCAACCCCACAAAATGCCCATAACGTTGAAATTGCTGCGTGATAAACTTGGCCGCCTAAGCCAAGAGATAGACCTGTCTCCTCATATCTTGGGGCGTAAAGGGGCAATAAATTACTTTTTTCAAATGCAAATAAAGCAATAATGATAAACAGGAAGAACCCAATCACTTTTGCTGCGGTTGCAACAAAGTTCAGTTTTCCCGCACCATCCATTCCTTTTAAAATGATTATATGCAATCCCCATAAAAGGATTGAACAGACAAAAAATGTTAATAGATTTCCTGAATAAAGTGTGAATGGGCCAATTTCAACTATTACTAATTTACTATTCAATATTGGAAAGAATGTTGATAAATAGCTTGCAAAGGTTGTAATAATTGCTGCATTTCCGGCAAAATTTCCAATCCAATAACCCCATGAGGACATAAAACCGGATATAAGTGAGGTTTTTGAATTTTTCGGAAACAATTCCTTTGCGTAAATTTGCGGTCCTCCGTGTAACTCGGGCTTTCGTATCGCTAAATTTCCAACAACCAAAGCCAAGAACAAAACACCAAATCCGGTTACACCCCATCCGAGTAAAACACCTGCAGGGCTGGCGGCTTCCGAAAGTGTCCTTGGTAGCATAAAAATCCCCGAACCAACCATGTTTCCAACAACCAAAGCGGTTAAAATCCAGAAACTTATTTTATTTTCAGCCATTAACGGCAGACTCCCTTCAAGTTAAAAACCTGTTTCTCTATACAAAATCCCTAATAATCATACAGAGTTTGCGAAACTCCGTCAATATAAAAATTTTTCCTGATTTAGAAGGATTTTTTTTACCTATGTCGAATTATTACTAAAAATGTCAGCTTAATGTCCCTCTCCAATAAAAGTGTGTAAGTTCATCCCCGTTTTTACAAGCATTGCTACAAATAAAAATTTATTTAAAACTTCCATCATTCGTTATTTAATACATGAAATTTTGTATAATAAAAATGAAAGGAACGAGTTAAGTTACGTATTATTGAAATGCTGAAGTTTGTCAGGCAAGATAAAGAAAACTTGGCGATTGCTGAGCCTTCAGGCGAGAGCAGAGCCATAGTTGCACTTATACTTAATTCTTAAAATTTCCCACTACGTCGAATTCGCTTCTTTGCTGGAAATTTATACATTCTTAACGTATAAGGAAAATCTGATTCATCCGAATGACCGAATGGCAAAATGGATACGCTTTTTAACAAATGAAGATGATGCGAGGTGGGAAGAGATGGCAAATCAAGACCCGATAATAGAAAATGCGGTAGATATGTTGCGCACAGTAAGTATGGACAGGGAAGCGCGGATGTTGGCGGAAGCCCGTGAAAAAGCATTAAAGGACATAAACTCTATTCGTGGGGAAGGCATAGAAGAGGGCATAAAAAAAGGCAAACGGGAAGATGCGAAAATGATGTTGATGGAAGGATTAGACCTTCATTTGATCATTAAGATTACAGGATTAACGGAATCTGAGGTTTTGGAATTAAAGGATGAGTTAAGAAGGTAATCCCAATGAGGTGAAACAGATGGCTGAATTAAGTCCAGAAGCCCGGATAAGGAGAGAACTCATAAATTCCTCTTTATGAGTTCTCCTCATAAATTTTTTGGAATAGCATCCAAAACTTTCTATCTGAATATAGTCAGGTACGAATGACATTTCCGCAATCCCTTAGTAAAATAAAAGTACCTAAAGAAAAAGTTGTGAGTTTAAAGGAGTGCTAGGTTTGGAAGAATTAAAAAGAATCCTCTCTGTTTATCCGAAACGTATGATAGATTTAACCCGTTTAGAAGAATTGACAAAATCCTTCGTTCATACTTATGAGGAGTTTGCGGACGTCATTCTGCAATTGGAAAAGGACCAGATACTGGAAATGGTAAAATCCAAAGGACGGACGGCACGGACTCCATCCCTCGCCTATCAGTACCGTATTCAAAAAAGTGTTTTGGCCTCAAGCCATCACCAAGAATTGCAAATATACCGGAATAAATTGCATCCCGCCATACTACTTGATGAATACTTCCGGATTGATCCGGTCGTATGGAAACAAGACCTTCCCTTTATTGAAAAAATCGATCATTATTTAAAAGCGTTTGGTTTCCCCAATGAACCGGTTCCGGCACCTGAGCGTAGTTTTGAACTGGTACATGATGAAAAATGGATTGTCGAAAAGGGAGGAAAAGAAGTTTTAGAACGGATTGGTCTTTATGAACGGTTACAAATTATTCCGGTTTCAGAACCGTTAATGTTTGCGGTTAATCCGGGACAAATTCATAAAGAGAACCAATTCCATCTTATTGTTGAAAATAAAACGACGTATCAAGGATTGTTGCCGGCCCTCGTGGATACCGAATTTTCAACCTTAATTTATGGTAGCGGCAAAGTAATTATTAAAAGCATTGAACAATTTCCCGCTCAATATCCGGTCGAAGCCAATCATGAGTTTTTTTATTTTGGCGACCTTGACCGGGAAGGTGTGTCTATTTGGTACTCGTTAACGAAGAGACAATCGGTAAAATTAGCATTGCCGTTTTACATTGCCTGTTTAGCCCAAGAACCGGTAAAAGGAAAAGGTTACCAATTAGAAAATCGAGAAGCATTACAAGCTTTTTTAACAAATTTTTCTAAACTCCATCAAGACAAAATTCAAAAATTATTACGACTGGGAACTTATTATCCGCAAGAAATACTAAAATCGAAACAATTGCAAGCGATTTGGAGGGAATCTGATTGGAAAGCCTTGATCTAAAAGAAATAACGACCGGTTACATGGAGCGGATGAGAAGGCTTGCCCTCTTTGACCCGTTATACGATTTGGAACGGAAACGGGAAGTTGACTTAGAAGGTAAAAACATTGATATGAAAGGCCTTGGTCTTTTAGCTTTACTATTTTTCTTTGAAAATAAACTGATTCGTGAATCAAAAACAGGTGTTAAGCAATTGGCGGCCTTTCTTAAAGAAATGACCCATCAAGTTTATATATTGCGTGACGAGAAATATGAAGAGTATGCCCGGACCATCATTCAAACGTTCAGACCGACACATGGGAAAAAACGAAGCTATAAATATTTTGATTGGGAAAAAAAGGAAACGGGTGTCATCGAATATTCAATACTAAAAGCAAACAATTTTGATGTGCAAACAAATGCACAGTATTATACATTGGATGACGACGGACTGGAACTGATTTTTGCCACAAAAGAGTTTTACAGCGAGTTTCAATTGTCAATCAATCAATTAATTTTACGAAAACAGCTGGAAAAGGGCGAGTTTAAAGGGGCCCTCAGACAAATTAATGAAATGCGGATTGATGTGGAAACCCTTGAGGACCGCATGGAGAAATTAAAACATGAAATCCAGCGCAGCATAGTATCTGAGGAAACCTTTGAACGTTACAAACAGCTTCTCAATGATATTTACGGCCGGCTCGAACGGGAAGACGAGGAATTTAAGGAGTTGCGTAATTTTGTCAAAGAAACAAGGGAACGGTTATATGCCCAAGATGTCCATAAGAAAGAACGAAATGCGTACAATTATATTTTAAAAATTAACCGCGAACTGGAAGAAGTGCATTATGAGCATTCCCACTTACTTGACCAGACTTTTCATTTAAAAAATACAACCTTAATGACAGCGCAGGAATCGCTTTATTATGCAGGCATGCAATCGTTCAATTTTGATCAGGATTTAGTGTCACGAGTCGTATCAGCACCACTGCCCATGGACGCAATGAAAGGGTTGCTTCATCCGTTTTTAAAAGTAGAGGAAAATCGGACATGGTCACCCCTAACTGTTTTGGCGGAACAAAACCTGGTTGAGGAACGCGAGGAAAAAGTGGAATATCATTTCCTTGACGTAAACGATGACAATACCAATGATCCGTATCGTTTATGGCTTACAAAAAAATACGGTGAATTAATGGAACTGTTTCTTCAATCCTATGAAAACAATGGTGTTCGAACATTATCCGGATTTTTTGCCTATTTGGAAAATCAAGGGATGGAGGAGATCTATCAACAAAGATACTTTTACGACTTCTGGCTGATTTTGCACCAGCGTTCACCGGTTCATCACGGAAACGAGGATGAAACAAGCGGCAAAACGGTGCTTGGTGAGGCATTGTCCCGCTTAAACGGACGGGTCTTAATAGTAACGGAAAAAAATATAATTATTCAAAAAGTCGACAGGTATTCCATCCAGGATATGACATTTGAATTGGAGGGGACAGACGATGGACTATTCAGAGAGTAAAGTAATCCAAGCCTTTCAACTGTATACAAAATTGGCGCGAGACGGTGTACTTGGTGTTGATAGTGTCCAACTATACAATGCCGATGACGATATCCGCGCATTACTAGACCTATTTAGTTACGAAGTCGATTGTGTCATCATTAAAACAAGTGAACAACTTTTCTTCGTACCAAAAACAAGGCTTTCTCCATTCCACGTATCCAATGATTGGATTAAGAAAAATTATTTACGGTCTGGCGCAACGAACGGAGACATTTATTTGCTCTATTTTTGTACATTAATCTTATTTGGCAGCTTTTATGACTCCTATCAAAGCCATGAGCCGACAAGACAATTTCTGTCATTGGAAGACTGGGTTCATTCTATCCAGGACCGCATCGACCAACTGAAGTCTCATGATATCGATGAGCTAAAAGAACTAGAAAAAGAGTTTTCTTATAATTGGACGGTAATCATCGAGAAATGGGATGATATGGATGATATTAAGGAAACCGCCAAACGACAGTCCGGAAATACGATCAGTCGATTAAGCTTTATCGACACGGTACGAAGATTTTTAAAAGACCAAGATTTAATCCAAGATATCGGTAATAATGAAGTGACTTTGACTGAAAAGGCGATGACCATTATTCAGCGGTTCTTTATGGAAGTCGAATTCAACAAAGGGATTTTTGAATTTATTTACGGTTTTGAAAAGGAGAATGAAGATGCCGGCTATCAGTAAAATCCGACTAACAAATGTAGTGTATGAAGAGGGAAAGAAACGCTATAATGATGAACTGTTTTTCTTTGATGGGTACAATGGTGCAATTCTACTTGAAAACGGCGGCGGGAAAACGGTTTTTATTCAAACGGTCCTACAGGCGATCATCCCCCATACTGACCTGGCTGAAAGAAAAATAAAAAACACATTAGTTCTTGAAAACGCACCGGCCCATATTGCGATTGAATGGTTAATTAATGAAAGACCGAGACGCTACGTCGTTACCGCGGTTACACTGTTTACAACAAAAGACGGACTGGATTCATTGCGCTATGTGTATGAGTACGGAGCGGGTGACGCTCACAGTATAGAGGAAATGCCGTTTGTCAGGGAAGGGAAAAATGGAAAACGTCCGGCGGAAAAAGGAGAAATGCAAGATTACTATAGCGGCATGCGGGACAGAAATTTTTTAGCAAGAACCTTCTCCACAATTAAAGAATATCGAAAATTCATTGAAGAACAGTACCATATCATTGCCGAAGAATGGGATAGCATTGTTAAAATCAATAGCTCAGAAGGCGGTGTAGAAGCTTTCTTTGATGATTGTAAAAGTACGAATCAATTATTCGACCGGCTGTTAATCCCAACAGTGGAAAACTCGATTTCCGGTCATGATCCGAAAATGTTTGCCGATATGTTTGAAAAGCGACATGAAAGCTTAAAACAATATAAAAAATTAAAGGAAACGATTGAAGAAAATAAACGCATTCAAGCTGAGTTGGAAAAGTATGTGGCAACCTTTGAAAAGCTTCATATAGCAAAACTTGCATACGACAAGACAAAGCAGCGAGCAAAAGGCATTTGGGAAGAAATCCAGATGCAAAAAAGCAATATGAATGAAGAACACCATGGAATGATGCAAACATTAGCAGAGTGGCAATCAGCTTATGATCATTACCAAGTTAAAAAAGCTTCCTACCAAATCGCCATAGAAAAATCGAAATTTACGGCGCTGGAAAAAGAATATGAAGAAGTTTATGCCAATTTTAGCCAAAGGGAAGAGGAATTGGCAAATGTTAACAGGGACTATTATTCTTTAAAACTCGCCAAACTAAAATTGGAGTTAAAGAACTATCAAGACGAATTAACCATGATTGAAAAAGAAATCGAAAAGCTGGACCAAACAGAAGAATTGGAGGACCTTGAAATCCAGCTGGAGGAGGCAAAACGGTCATTGCTCGGCTACTTTGTTGAAACAATGGACGAGATTAAAAAAGAAATTTCTCAAGTTCAATACGAGTTGAACCCGATTCAGGAACAAATCGAAGCGATTCAAAAACAATTGGATGAAGCCGGGAAACTCGAATCGGAAAAACAAAAAGAAACAGCTGCGATTGAAAATCAGATTCGTACACGTCAAACGGATTTAGCAAAACTGGAACAATTGCTCCTTGCTAATCCGAAACAACAAAAGGTGGAAAGTGAATATAAACTTTGGCAAGACCGTTATCAATTTTTAGACGAAGAAGTCATCCGATTAACCGGAGAAATAAAACAATTGGAACATGAGCAAAAAGAAATCAGCAAAAGTATTGATGAACTGAAAACAGAACGGGAACAAGTGCAAAATTCTTTAAACATCATTGAGAATGACAGGGAAAGAATTGATTATGAACAGCGAATACTTATTGAAAAATTAAGTCTTCTCCGCCCCGGGTGGTCGTCTCTTGAGTCAATTTATGATCTGGAAAAATCAATTTTCTCTCGACTTGAGGAGTCGATTGATATTTTATCAAAAGAGAAAAAAGAGTTGCTATATAAAGAACGGATTGCATACCGATTGGTAGACGATTACGGTAAACAGCAACTGTTTTTCAGCGATTCCTATATTGATTCTCACATAAAATCGTGGAAAAACCAATTTGACTATCTTCTTACCGGTGTCGAGTACTTACAAACCCTTGATGAACATGAATACGAGAAAATGTGTTCCTATCCACTATGGTCACTTACACTCATCACAACGAATAAATCGAAACCGGCCTTACAAGAAAAATTGCAGATGTCAGCTGAACAATTGCATTTTCCAATCCAAGTAATGACGTTGGAAGAAGCAGCTACAGTTGATATCATGACGGATGACGTTCATACATGGGTGATTCCGCTTCATTGGCAAAAAGGAATGAACGAAGAGGCTTTTGACCATTGGAAAACAGAAATCAAGGAGCGGGCAAAAGCGGCAACCGATACTCGGGAAGCAAAAGAACAAGAACTGAAAAAATGGGAGACAGGCTTAAGAGATTTCCAACAATTTATTACCATGTACCCGTTTGAAAAAGTCCAACTATTAGATGAATCCCGTTCCGAACATATTCGAAAAATTGATGAAATGTCAAGAAAAATCAAGAATGAAGAGGAAAAGGGTGGGATCTGCCAAGAAAAAGGAAAACAATTTGCTGAAACGATTTCTGAATACAAAGAAGAAATGCAGGGATTGGAACGAAATTTGGAAAGGGCGATGGAATATTTTCAATACGTCCGTGAAGTAGAAGAGGCGAAGAAAAAGGAAAAACAACTAATGAATGAATTGGAAAATATTCAAAGAAAGATGACCCGTTGGAACCGGCAGTTGACTGATTATCAAATGCGGGAAAAATCACTGGTAGAACGAAAAAGGGATCTCGAGTCTAGTTTAAGATTCTATGAAAATCTTGATGAATATCAAGCTGTGCGTTCCTATAGTCCGATTTTTACCGGAGAAAGTAAACTGGCCATTCAAGAAAAAATGAACACGATTCAATTAAAATTGCAGAAAATCAGTAAAAGTTACGGAGAATGGAAAGCAAGACGGGAAAATGCCATTCAAAATATCAACCGAGTCCAATTAGATATGGACGAACTTCGGAAAGAGCAATCACAACTCAATGAAGAACAAGTTTTTCCGAGTGATGGCGAACAATTAATGGAAAACACACGCCGGCTAATGGTTCAATTAGCCAAAGAAGTTAAACGTTTGGACAAGATGAAAACAGAAAAATTGGCGGCAAAAGAAGGGCAAAAAGGAAAATGGCAATTGACGATTGACCAGTTTCAACGGAATTATCCTGATGTGGAAATAGTCGAGTTTACTGAAGCCACTCTCGATGAAGAAAAAGACCTTTTAGTACAAGAAAAACGGGATTTGGACGAAAAGAAACAATATATTGATACGCAACTGAGCCGTATTCAAAAAGAAATACAATCGATTAATGAAGCTGAACGGGAAATGGACCGTTTTATTGAAAAACATCATTTTGACGCACCTAATATTGAAGCGACTCCTTTAAATGCCGATGAGAAAATGGCGTTTACCTATCACCGAAAACCGTCTGTTCATTCGATAATCCGTGAACTGGAGTCGGCCCGAGAAAATGTTGACGGGGAAAATAAAAATGTCGGAAACGGGAAACAAACGTTCAGACAGTTTTGCCAAACCATTTCCGACTTTAAGATGCGAAAAATGGCGGAAAACGGCGTCGATTTTAAAGATACGTATGACGAATTACTCGAATTTCAGCGAAACATGGTCAAACGAATTGAAATAGCAATAAATTATGCCAACGAAAGTATTCGCAAAGAAGATGCCGCTCTTCAGGCATTTATCAACCAAATTCATACGCATTTAACAACCATTGTAGAAGAACTGCGGGAAATTCCAAGAAAAACAAAGGTCAAAGTAGGGGATGACTGGAAAACCATTTATTCGTTCTCGATTCCGGAATGGGAAGAAGAGGAAGGAAAAAAACGAATCAGAGATTATATCGAATGGATCCTAACTCAATTAGAATCAGAACGCTATGTCAAACCGGATGGCAGTCAAGATGATATGAAAATAAGAAAAGATATTGAAATGTGGTTACAATCGAAGCAACTCTTGCAAAACGTTATGAAGAATGAAGCAATGAAAGTAAGCTGCCGAAAAGTAACGAATGAAAACAAGGTAACGACAAGATCGTATTCATGGGAACAAAGTAATGTCTGGTCCGGCGGGGAAAAATGGAGTAAAAATATGACATTATTTTTAGGGATTTTAAATTATGTAGCGGAAAAGAAAAAACAAAATCGCCCCAACACAAAACTTCATCGGGCCGTTATATTGGACAACCCTTTTGGTAAAGCTTCAAGCGATCACGTATTAAGTCCGGTCTTTTTTGTTGCCGAACAATTAGGTTTCCAAATCATTACGTTGACCGCCCATGCAGAAGGGAAATTTTTACAAGATTACTTCCCGATTATCTACAGCTGCCGGTTAAGGGAATCGAACGATAATAACAAACAAGTGATGACGAAGGAGCAATGGTTACACCGGGCATACTTCCAAGACCATGACCCGGTCGTCATCGAGCGACTCGGTCAAACAGAACAGTTGAGTTTGTTTGATATGTAGGGTGGATGCGACCGATAAAGGACAACCCAAGCTAGGGTAGCGTTATTGGTTTATAGTTAAATATCTTTTGAGAACAACGTCAGGTATTCGTGTGATAAGGATGGAAGGGTTATTGGTTATTATCTTTTGAGAACAACATTGAGAAAAATACTATCGGATTTGCTCTCTCTGATATGTACCTGTTTTATCCCGGCTTCTGTTTTGTGAAGTCGGGTCTTTATATGTTTGTTTGCCCCGGTAATTGTATTTATCGAAGCGGTCTTTGAAGGGCTGATAAGTGAGAACTGCGGAGTGGTAATGGAGGGACTGAAGTGAATATTGGACTTCCCTATTGGCATACGTATACTTAGAGAATGGAAATTTACTAATATGAGGGGGATTCCATGGGTGATTCAAAGAACTTTAAAAAGTTGAGTGGAAATCGTAAAACAGATCAACTCAATCAGTTCCGTGTTACCAATAAAGGAAAGAGGCTAACGTCTAATGAAGGTGTAAAGATCTCCAACAATGAATATACATTAAAAGCAGGAGTTCGTGGTCCAAATTTAATGGAGGATATCCATTTCTTTGAAAAACAAATGCATTTCGACCATGAAAGGATACCTGAGCGAGTTGTACAGGCAAGAGGGTTTGGGGCGCATGGCGAGTTTGAATGTTATAAATCAATGCAGCAATATACAAAAGCTTGTTTTCTTCAAGAACGTGGGGCAAAGACGCCTGTTTTTGTCCGGTTTTCAAATTTGCAAGGAAATAAAGGGTCGAGTGATACAACACTAGGGCCACGTGGGTTTTCAACTAAGTTTTATACGGAAGATGGGAATTATGATTTACTAATGTTTTCGGTACCGGTCTTCATACTCCACGATGCTTATAAGTTTGCGGATGCGATTCATGCACTGAACCCAGAGCCCCATAATGATATCCCGCAAGCATCCTCTGCACATGATAATTTTTGGGATTTTGTTGTGAACAATCCGGAATCAACTCATTTCGTTATGTGGGCAATGTCAGATCGAACGGCTCCAAGAAGTTGGCGAATGATGCAGGGGTTTAGTATAAATACATTTCGTTTTGTAAATGAAAGTGGGAAATCAACATATGTCAGATTTCAATGGAAACCTGTCCTTGGTGTCCATTCTTTATTGTTAGATGAAGCACAAATCATTGCCGGTATTGATCCCGACTATCATCGCAGGGATTTGTGGGATGCGATTGAATACGGCGCATTCCCTGAATATGAACTAGGTGTGCAGATACTTGAAGAAGGGGATTCGGCTGAATTTGATTTCGATATTTTAGATCCGACAAAGCTATGGCCGGAAGAGGTTGTCCCTGTAGACGTTATTGGTAAAATGACTTTAAATCGGAATGTAGATAATTATTTTTCAGAAGTAGAACAAGTGGCATTTAATCCGGCCAATGTCATTCCGGGAATAGATTTTTCAGATGATCCGATTTTACAAGGAAGATTATTTGCCTATAGGGACACACAAATGCATCGACTGGGTAGCCCAAACTTTAATGAAATCCCGATTAATCGTTCGGTTTGCCTGGTTCATAATTATATGCAAAGGGGATATATGAAGCATTTCATTTCTGTTGACAGAGTAAATTACCAGAAAAATTCTCTGGCCAATAATTTTCCAGTTCCATCTCATCCAAGCGAAGGCGGCTATACGCATTATCCGGAGAAGGTCGAGGGCTATAAAGTTAAAGCTGTCCCTGATTCATTTAAAGATTACTTTTCTCAGCCAAAAATTTTCTGGAATAGTTTATCGTTTATTGAAAAACAGCATTTGATTCAAGCACTTTGTTTTCAACTCAGTAAAGTTCAAAGTCACTCAATTCGTGAGAAAGCTATACAAATGCTTAGCCATGTGGATGCAGGAATGGCCACCATGATAGCTGATTATGTAGGAGTCGAGCCACCAAGCGGAGGTAACCAAGTTTCAGTCACATCTTATTTCCCATCCTTAAGTATAGCAAATGCAACGAAATATCCAATAACGTTAAGAGTTGGCATTTTGATAGGTCATAATTTTGACGATGAAGAAGTAGGGGATGTCATTCATGCACTCAAGAAACACGGCATCTTTATAGATTTTATTAGTGAAAAGCTAGGAACAATAACTGGAGTTGACGGAACAAAAATCACTGTCAGCCAAACTTTTTTAACAACAAATCCGAATTTATATGATGCACTTTATGTTGTTGGAGGAAGTTCGAAACGAGAAAAGAAATTCAACCAAGAGATGATGAATTTTTCCATAGAAGTATATAAACATTATAAACCAATCGGAGTTGCAACGAATGCTGAGAAATATCTTCCGGTATCGGGAGAAAATAATTTATTAGGCGTTGTATTTGCTAAAAATAATCCGAACTTTAAAGATGAATTTATTGCTGTCATTGCAGAGAGGCGATTTTGGGAACGGGTCTGACCCACGGTACAAGCTAGACCCGGCTAAAGGTGTCTGTCCCTTCGTACATGTAAATAGTTGAGGAAGACCGCACTTATAACTCCTGCGCTCATCAAAGTTCCTTAGCCACTTCTTACATGAAACAGTTGAGACAGACCCTATCTACAAGAGCTGCAGTAATGATCCCTACCGTATATCGAAACAAATCCACAACAAGAAATCCTTTCCCTAAAATTAATGAGCCCAGTACAGTCCCCCGAATCTGATTAACCCAAACTGCTTGATACAGTTGACTAAATTCGATAGTATAGCTAAACAAAAAACTAAGAATAATAGCTGTTAACCGGCTCCTTCCCACGAATAGGAACCGAAAACCGAAATACACCATCCCAGCCCAAATTGTATCCCCGGCATTTTCTGCAATAAATAATGGGAGCATCTGACTGTACTTCCTCGATGCTAGTCCTAATAAGATGGTAATCACCACAGCAATCAAAAAAGTGAATCGCGGGTGATGAGTAAAACGGGTCAAAAACATTTGTTTTTTATGCAATTTGATTCCCCTTCGATATTGAGATTCCCACTATGTAAAAAATTTACTAATCACCTTAATCCTTTGCCTGCTCCAGTCAGGCACCGTCTTATACTAATTGCTCATAAAATTTTTCATCTGTCCAATATGATGTTGATCATGCCAAATAAAATCGTTAACATATTGATGTATAGTAAATAGATTTCCGTCTGCATCTTCATGTGCTTTCATGAAATCTTCATCAGTAAATGATTTTAATAGACTTAAAATTTCCCCGCAATATTGAACCGCCTCCAATGATAATTCCTTCAAACAGCATTTTTAAATCGATAAACCGTCTTTCTTTTTCTTTTGGCAACTTTAATAAACGCTACAGAGTATATAATATTAGATAATCGTGATTCGAATTTTCAAAAATATTATATCATAACCAAACAAATGTTTCGATTAATTTCTGTTTAATATATAAATATGAATTGAAAGTTCTTACATTTACTTTTAAATTTGCACCCTAAAGATGAGTTTCGTCGACAAAAAAAGGATTTCCTCGTTCAAAATTGGCGACGAGAAATGGCTTCGTCATTTAAGGTCGAAACTCAAGTAAAAATATAAACATAGGATGAACTTGGTGTGTTTGATTAGGTTGTTAGTTAGCAATCAAATGGAAATCATAGAAAACTGAAAAAATGAAAAAATACTATTGAAATACTCCAAAAAATAAAATAAAATAAAAACAGGAATAAACGTTCGTGAAATGTTTTAAGGTTTTTTAGAAAAAAGTTTTCATCTGAAGATGTGACCTGTAAATCATAGATGTTTTTTACCTTGTATTTGTAAATCTTGAATTTGCTTTTTTGAATAGTACATAATAATTAATACCTAGATCTAAATTCAGTATAAAAAATTTTTTTGAAGCCTTTTTGGTTGCGAAAAAAACTGAATACATCAATTTACC